>Ga0187894_10000203_pt1 | contig 79538 bp, 56 predicted proteins | sample GBC1701081metaG_FD_136650 | JGI IMG/M metagenome (GOLD analysis project Ga0187894, IMG submission 136650) | White microbial mat communities from a lava cave in the Kipuka Kanohina Cave System on the Island of Hawaii, USA - GBC170108-1 metaG ...
GCGATCTCGCCGCCCTCGTCCGCGCCCTCGACCGCGGGACGCTGGACGGCAGGAAGGAGGTGGCGTAGGAGCCGTCAACCGAGCCGCCGCTCACCGGCGTTCAACAGCGAGCGGGACATCCCCACATGCCTACTACAACACGCAAGTCTCCGACGAGGAAGCATTCCCGATCGTGGCAATCGCTCCGGGAGCCGAGGCACTTGATACAAGCGCTGAACGCATCAGGCCCGACACGCCCATACTTCGATTACCGATCTCTCCTCTAGCGGTGCGACATATGCCGGCGGATACCTGCATCTGTGCGAACGGATACAAGGAATAAAGAGACCCGACCGTTACTCGTTCTGCTTTGTTCCCAACGGTCTGACTAGTCGCCTGATGAGTTCTTCAAACTCTTCCCGGTCCACTGGTGGGGCGGCTTTCGCGCGACGAGCGCGCTCCTCGGGGGAATGCTTCTGGAGGCTCCGAGCATGCCGCGCGGTGGCCGCTGAGGATCGCCGATGTTTCGTGGGCGGCATGGCGGCGTCCTCAGCATCCTGCCAGGACGGCGTGGGAAATCTCTGGGTCATGCCGGTGATTGAAGCGCCAGGAGAACTCATTGAGGTAGAGCGGCAGGTGGTCCTTCGATACCTGGTGGAACGTGCCCATGATGCCGCGCTTGAGCAGCGACCAGAAGGAATCCAGGTGCGCGGTATGGACGTTCCCGCGCACGTACTCGCCGGAGGAATGGTTCACGGTCTCGTGTGGGTAGCCGGCCACGGCGAGCGGCCGGTAGCCCTGATGCTCGTCCGTCGCGACCAGCGACACGTCATCGGCGACGGTCTCTTCGACGAAGCGCGTGAGCGTCCGCTCGTCGGCCTTCTCGATCATCTGGCAGACGACATTGCCCTTGCGGGCGATCGCGCCAACGACGGGAATCTTCCCCTTCGTCCCGATGTTGCCCTTACGCTTGGCGCGGTGACGGTTCGTGTCGCTCCCGCCGATGTACGTCTCGTCGATCTCGACTTCGCCCGCGAGCTTCGCCCCGCCACCGAACATGCCACCGTCCTTCATGGCGGCCCGGAGGCGGTGACACATGTACCAGGCCGTTCGGTAGCTGCCCTTTTTCCCGCGCACGGGGTCGATCATGCGATGCACCTGCAACGCGCTGATGCCCTTCTTCGACGAGACCATAAGGAAGGCAACCTTGAACCAGGTCGGGAGCGGAATGTTCGTGTTCTCGAAGACGGTCCCCGTGAGCACCGAGAACTTGTAGCCACCCTTCACGCAGGTCTTGCACTTCCAGCGGTACGGATCGCTTGTCTTGTAGACCTTCACCGAGAGATTGCAGCGCGGGCAATGGACCTTCCCATCGGGCCAGCGCAGCCGTTTGAGCAGGGCCTTGCAGGCATTGGGGGTGGCGAACTCGCGCTCCACCTGGGCCAGCGTGAGGCGGGGCTTGGTCGTTTTCGTTGCCATGATGGGGGTCTTGTACCGCACCCACTATCTGGGGTCAAGTCCAGCACAATCGCCTCTTGACGGCGATTATCCGGCTATTGACACCTGCGCCCGGTGGGGACGAAGTCCATAGACCTAACGATTGGTTTCGCCTATATTTTGCCACTCCATGAAGGGGACTGCTCCACGACGGGCGGGGGGTCAAGGGTAGTGCCTCAGAACTGAGGCACTACCGGGTCAAGCGTCTTGACAAAAAATCCACGTCGCCTGCTAGCAAACGCCCAACAGCTGCGTTACTATCTGATCGGACGACTGTTTCCAGGTTTTTAGGAGGGGCCTGGCGGCATGGCAACGATGGCGCATCGGGGGGTGGACCGAGAGCCGACGTTCGATTTCGGTCGAACGGATGCCGAAGAGCGTCTAGCGGAGTTGATCGTTTACGTCGCCGAGAAGTGCGCGAGCGATCCGTACTTCGGCGCGACGAAACTCAACAAGATCCTCTGGGCGACCGACATGATCTCTTACGCGCGCTACGGGCAGCCCGTGACGGGCGTTGCGTACCAGCGACTCGACGCCGGCCCAGCACCAAAGCGCCTACTTCCCGTGAAGCGAAAGCTTTTGGAGGAAGGGCAGATTTTCGAGGTACGTAGGCAGATCGGGCGCCTAACGCAAAAGCGTATCGTGCCCACGCGAAATGCCGACTTGGAGCGTTTTTCGGGACGTGACATTGCGATGGTCGACGAGGCCATCGACATTTTCTGCGGAAAGACTGCGGTCGAGACGAGCGACATGTCCCACAAGCGGGCATGGCACGTGGCTGGTCCCGGCGGTCTCATTCCGTATGAAGCCGTCTTTTTGTCGGACGAGCCGGTCACCGACTACGATATCGATCGTACTCAGGAACTGAATCACCGGTTCCACTGGGAGTAGATTTCTCCCGGCCCCCCAAAAGGGGAAAATCCGGCGCTCTGCCTGCCTGGGGGCTTTGTCGCAGGCTTAGTTGGGTCTATACTCACGGCTGCCACGGACACCCTTAAGCTTGTGCGGCTGCGGAGGCAGTGGTGCCGCGTACGGTCGTTGAAAACGAGACGTTCACCCGGATGCTTCATGAGCTCGGCGATATCCGCCGGCTCGATGACGTCCTTCGCGGCGTGTACTGGTCGCTCCATCAGCGGGCGGAGGAGTGGCCGATCGTCGCCGGGTTCGAGAGGGTGCGTCTCGCCAAGACTGACGAAGTCGGGGGCATTCCGCGGTTGCGGATTTGGTTTCGCATCTTGTCCGACTACGAAGTCGAGCTGCTCGCTATTGAGCAGGACCCGTGCCTCGAAAACGGCGCCGACCACGAGGACGGCAAGAGCGACTAACGCTTCCCGCGTCGAATAGCAGAAGCTGACGATCGTTTACGCTTTCGCGTCCCACGCTTGGTTGGGGGTGCGCGAAGAATACGCCGTAGCGCTTCGTCGAAGACTTCCGCCGAGGGCTCATTTTCGGGGCCTGTCGTTCCATCACGACTGCGCTTGCCGGAAATCGACATCAACACGCCCCAAGGACACGATCGAACGTGCTCACGTTCAGCTCCCCGCGTTGATTGTGGCGGAAGCTGAACTCGTTGAGGTAGAGCGGCAGATAGTCCTTGCTCACCTTGTGGAAGGTGCCAACGACGCCGCGCTTGAGCAAGGACCAGAAGCTATCAAGGTTCTGCGTGTGTACGGTGCCGAGCACCGATTCCTTCACGTACTCGCCCTCGGTGTGCTTCACGGTGTCATGCGGGCGGTCCATGTGGCTGTAGCCGCTCGCGTCGTCCGTCGCGACGAGCGACACGTCTTCCGACACCATCTCGTTCACAAATCCCTGGAGCGTGCTCGCATTGGTCTTTTCGATGACCTTGCACACCACGTTGCCCTTACGCGCGATCGCACCGATGACGGCGACCTTGCCCGTCGCGCCACGATTCGCCGGATTTCGCTTGCTCTTGTGCTTGTTCCGCTCCAGGCCGCCGATGAACGTCTCGTCGACTTCCACGACGCCCGTTAGGCGACGAAAGTTCTCGTCGCGCATCGCGGCCCGAAGACGGTGGCACATGTACCACGTCGTCTCGTACGAGCCCTTGCCGACCACCTTTCCGTCAAGATCGAACTTCTGACCGAACACCGTGCGCTGAATCTGTAGCGCGCTCATGCCCTTCTTCGCATTGAGCATGAGGAACAGGACTTGGAACCACGCACGGAGCGGGATCTTGGTGTCCTCGAAGATCGTCCCGGTGGTGAGCGAGAACCCGTAGCCGTTCTTGTCGCAGTGCTTGCAGAGCCAGCGATAGGCCTGGTTCTTGCGCTGGTAGACCTTGAGCGAGAGGTTGCAGCGCGGGCAATGCACCTTGCCGTCCGGCCAGCGCAGGGCCTTGAGATGGGCCTTGCAGGCGTCCTCGTCCGGGAAGCGCTGGAGGAGTTCGTTGACCGTCATGCCCCGGACTCTAGGCCTTTTTGGAAGTGGTGTCAATAGCCGGATAATCGCCCTCTTGACACCGAGGCGAAAAAAGAGCGAAACAGGATCCATGTCCGCCGCCGCCCTTCTCGACCGGCTCGGCCGTCCCGGGGACATCCGATTAGGTGCCTCGCCCCGGGGCGGCCACCCCCTCCTTCCCACGGGCGTCGCGGCGCTCGACGCTGCGACGGGCGGCGGCATCCCACGTGGACGCATGACCGAGCTCGCCGGGCGGCGGAGCACCGGCCGAACGGGGCTCGCCTGCGCCATCGCGGCGCGGGCGACGCAGGCCGGAGAGGTCGTCGCCTGGATCGATCCCGCCAACTCCCTCGACCCCGAGGCCGCCACCACCACCGGCCTCGTCCTTGCCCGCGTGCTCTGGGTCAGACCCCGTTCCGAGCACGACGTCCCACCAGCCGCCGAGTGCCTCCTCGGCGCGGGCGGCTTCGGCCTGGTCGTCCTCGACCTCGCCGAAGCCGCCCACCCCTCCACTCCCTGGCCGCGGCTCGTGCGCGCCGCCGAGCGCACGCGCACGACGCTGCTGGTGCTCACCTCACATCGTCAGGCCGGCGCGCACGCGGCGCTCGGGCTCGAGATCACCATCCGGCGTGCCGAGTGGCATCGCGACACCGGACGTCCGACGCTCCTCGCCGGCATCACCGCCGCGCTCACCGTCGCCCGAAACCGTATCGGCATTCCCGGTCGCGCGCTCACCCTGAGGCAAGCCGCTTGTGCGTGATCACCGCCGGCCATGCCCCGCATCGCCTGCCTCGTCGTGCCCGATCTTCCCGTGGCCGCCCTTTGCCGCGCTGATCCCGATTGTGCAGGCCGTCCCCTCGTCCTCACCGACGCCCCCGGACCGCACGCGCGCGTCGTCGCCGCCTCGGCGAGCGCCCGCGCGCTCGGCGTCCGTCCCGCCAAGCACACCGCTGCACAGGCTCGTGCACTTCTTGCTCGGCTGATCGTCCGCCGGCGCGACGCCGCAGCCGAGGCATCGGCCGCGCACGCGCTCGTCGACGTCGCCGCGTCGCTCGCGCAGCGCATCGAGGTCGCCGCGGACGCCACGGTCTTCCTCGACGCGGAGGGATCGACCCATCTCGCCGGCACCGAAGCCGGGCTCGCGACGGCGCTCGTCGCGCGCGCGGCCCGCGTGGGGCTCGAAGCCCGCGCCGCGGTGGCGTCGAGCATGACGGTGGCGCGGCTCGCCGCCCGCCACGGCCACGGCACCGAGGTCGTGCCCGCCGGCAGCGAGCGGGGATTCCTGGCGCCGTTGCCGCTCGCCTGCCTCGACCCCGCCCCCGACGTCGCGCTCACGCTCGCGCGCTGGGGCATCCGCACGCTCGGCGAGCTCGCCCTCCTCCCGACGGGTGAGGTCGCGACGCGGCTCGGACCGCCGGGCGTGCCGCTCATTCGCGCCGCGCGTGGCGAGGACGAGCGCCCCCTCATGCCGGCGGCGATCGCCGGCGACGTCGAGGAGTCGGTCGTCCTCGAGCACGCGATCGACAACCTGGAGCCGCTCCTGTTCGTGCTGCACGGCCTCGTCCTGCGCGCCGTCGAGCGGCTCGGTCTCGCGGGCATCGGCTGCGTGCGCCTCGGCCTCGCGCTCGAGCTGGACGATCGGAGCCGCGACGCGCGCACGATCCCGCTCGTGGCGCCCACCCGCGACGTGAAGACGCTCCTCGGCTGCCTGCGCGTCGAGCTCGAGGCACGCCCGCCGCGCGCGGCGATCGTGAAGCTCACCATCGTCGCCACGCCGGCGCTCGTGCGCGCCACGCAGCTCGGCCTCTTCACACCGGCGGGACCGTCGCCCGAGCGGCTCGCGACCACGCTCGCGCGGCTGGGCGCCATGTGCGGCACGGAGGGCGTGGGCATCCCCGTCGTCGTCGACTCGCACCGTCCCGGCGACGCGGCCGTGGCGCCGTTCACGCTGCCGTCTGCGACGCTGCCGGCAAATGGCGCGGCGGCGCCGTCGTGCCGCCTCGTCATCCGCGCACTCCGTCCGCCGCAGCCGCTCCAGGTGTTCACCGAGCGCGACGCGCCGAGCTTCGTGCGCGGCGCGGGGCTCGGCGGTCGAGTCGTCGGCGCGGCGGGCCCCTGGCGCGTCGCCGCCGAGTGGTGGGACGACGCGCCCGTCGTGCGCGACTATTACGATCTCGAGCTCACCGACGGTGGGATCTACCGCTGCTTCCGCGATCGCCGATCGGGGGAGTGGTTCGTGGACGGCGCTTACGACTGACTACGTCGAGCTGCGCTGCCGGAGTGCGTTCAGCTTCCTCGCCGGCGCGTCGTTGCCCGAGGATCTCGCCCTTCGCGCGGCCGCGCTCGGCTACGATGCGATCGCGCTCGCCGACCGGGGCGGCGTCTACGGGGCGCCGCGCTTCTTTCAGGCCGCGAAGCGCGCCGGGGTGCGCGCGATCGTCGGCACCGACGTAGCGGTCGCCGGCGCCGGCGTGCTGCACCTCCTGGTCGAGAGCGCCATGGGCTATCGCAACCTCTGCCGGCTGCTCACCGCGGGCGCGCTCGGCCGTGCCAAGGGCGACGCGCGGGTCGACTGGACGCAGGTCGAGGAGCACGCGGCCGGGCTCGCCTGCCTCGCGGGCGGCGACGACGGCGTGCTCGCCGATCCTGCGACGGCGCCGGCGAACCTCCGCCGTCTCACCGGCATCTTTCCCGACCGCCTCGCCGTCGACGTGCACCACCATCGCGACCGTGCGGGCGCCCGCTTCGCGCGCCGGCTCGCGGACCTCGCCGAGGCGCACCGGGTTCCCGTCGTCGCGACCAACGACGTGCGGCACGCGACGCCACGCGATCGCCCGCTCCTCGACGTCCTCACCTGTATCCAGCTCGGCACGACGGTGGACGCGGCCGGACGCCGCCTGCTCGCGAATGCCGAGCGACATTTGAAGCCCGCCGCCGAGATGACGGCGCTCTTCCGCGACACGCCGGCGTGGATCCGCGAGAGCCGCCGCATCGCCGAGCGTTGCGCGTTCACGCTCGCCGACCTGCCCTATCGCTTCCCCGACTATCCGCTGCCGCCCGGCGAGACGTCGCAGAGCTTCCTGCGCGGGCTCACGTTCGCGGGCGCGCGCGAGCGCTGGCGGCCCGTCACCCCGCGCATCCGCCGCCAGCTCGAGCACGAGCTCGCTGTCGTCGCCAAGCTCGACCTCGCGGGCTACTTCCTCATCGTCTGGGACATCGTCCGCTTCTGCCGCGAGCGCGGCATCCTGTGTCAGGGACGCGGATCGGCGGCGAACAGCGCCGTCTGCTACGCGCTCGGCATCACCGCCGTCGACGCCGTGGCGATGGACCTGCTCTTCGAGCGCTTCCTCTCCGAAGAGCGCGGCGAATGGCCGGACATCGATCTCGACCTGCCCTCCGGCGATCGCCGGGAGGAGGTGATCCAGTACGTCTATCGCCGCTACGGCGAGCGCGGCGCCGCCATGACGGCGACCGTCATCAGCTACCGCACGCGCAGCGCCGTGCGCGAGGTGGGCAAGGCGCTGGGCCTCGGGCTGGATCAGGTCGATCGGCTCGCGAAGCTCCTGCGCGCGCACGGCTGGCACGACCAGCACGACGAGCTGGCGGCCCAGCTTCGCAACGGCGGCGTCGATCCCGTGGCGCCGCGCATCGCGCTCCTCGTCGAGCTCGTCCGGCAGATCCAGAGCCTGCCGCGTCACCTCGGCCAGCACACCGGCGGCATGGTGATCGCCGCCGGCCGACTCGACGACGTCGTCCCGCTCGAGCCCGCCGCAATGGCCGGCCGGCACGTGATCCAGTGGGACAAGGACGACTGCGCCGACCTCGGGCTCATCAAGGTCGACCTCCTCGGTCTCGGCATGATGGCGGCGCTCGAGGAGGCGATCCCGCTCGTGCGCGAGCACGAGGGGGGGGAGGTCGACCTCGCGCACCTGCCGCCCGACGATCCGAAGGTCTACGCCATGCTCCAGCGCGCCGACACGATCGGCGTCTTCCAGGTCGAGAGCCGCGCGCAGATGGCGACCCTGCCGCGCATGAAGCCCGACCACTTCTACGACCTCGTCGTCGAGGTCGCGATCATCCGTCCAGGCCCCATCGTGGGGCAGATGGTGCATCCTTATCTGCGCCGGCGTGCGGGGCGCGAGGCCGTGACGTACGCGCACCCCGCGCTCGAGCCCATCTTGAAGCGCACGCTCGGCGTGCCGCTCTTCCAGGAGCAGCTCCTGCGCATGGCGATGGCCGTCGCCGGCTTCACCGGCGGCGAGGCCGAGGAGCTCCGGCGCGCGATGGGCTTCAAGCGGTCGGAAGCGCGCATGCAGGCGATCGAGGCGCGCCTGCGCGCCGGCATGACCGCGCACGGCATCGCCGGGACGACGCAGGACGACATCGTGCGCGGCATCACGTCGTTCGCGCTCTACGGCTTTCCCGAGTCGCACGCGGCGAGCTTCGCGCTCCTCGCCTACGCGTCGGCGTACCTGAAGGCGTACCACCCTGCCGCGTTCTACTGCGCGCTCCTCAACGCGTGGCCGATGGGCTTCTACCATCCCGCGACGCTCGTGAAGGACGGCGAGCGGCACGGCGTCCGGTTCCTGCCGATCGACGCCGTGCGCTCGGCGTGGCGGTGCACGATCGAGGCCGGCACCGTGCGGCTCGGCCTGCGCTACGTGAAAGGCCTCCGCGCCGCCGCCGCCGAGCGGATCGTCGCGGGGGCGCGACCCTGCGCGTCGGTAGGCGACCTCGCGCGGCGCGCGCACCTCGAGCGCGACGAGCTGGACGCGCTCGCGCACGCGGGAGCGCTCGCGCCCTTCGGCCTCTCCCGGCGGGAAGCCCTGTGGCAGGCGTCGGCCGTCGAGCGCGATCCGACCTCGCTCCTCGCCCGCGTGCGACCGGCGCGGTCCGCGGCCCCGCTCCCGCCCATGTCCTCCTTCGAGGAGACGGCCGCCGACTACGCGACGACGGGCCTCACGACGGGCCCGCACGTCATGGCGTATCTCCGCGATCGGCTGCGCGCCGAGGGCGTGGTCGCGACGCGCGATCTCGCGCGCGTCCGCGACGGCGCGCGGGTACGCGTCGCCGGCCACGTGATCGTCCGCCAGCGACCCGGCACGGCGAAGGGAATGTGCTTTCTCACGCTCGAGGACGAGACGGGCACGGCGAACGCCTTTCTCACGCCGCCCACCTTCGAGCGCTGGCGCGTGCTGCTCAACACCTCGCCGCTCGTGGAGGTGGTGGGCCAGCTCGAGCACCGCGACGGCGTGACGCACGTGCGCGTCGCGACGCTGCGGCGGCTCGACGTCGCTCCCGAGCTTCCCGAGGGACACGACTACCGCTGACGGTTGCCGAGCACCGCCGCGACAGCTTAGACGAAGGAGACGATGCGTCTCGATCTCGACGGCGAGCCGGTCCACACGCGGGCCCAGAGCGCCCTGGTGCGCCGCCGGGACGACGGAAAGCTCGAGGCGCAGGGCTCGCTCCTGGACCTCCGCACGCGCGGCTTCCTCCCGATCGGCGGCAGCATGCAGGGCATGGGCATCATCCACCACATGGAGCTCGGCTGGGTGGTCGACCCGGCCGGCACGATCGAGCGCTGGACGCCCGCGCAGCCGACCGTCGCGTTCGAGGCCTCTCCCGAAACAGCCGGCGAGAGCTGCCGCGACCCGATCGCTCGCATGGCCGCGCTCGGCGCGACGACGTCGCTCGGGCGCGGGCTCTCCCAGGCGGTACGCGACCGCATCGGCGGTCCCCTCGGATGCTCGCATCTGGTCACGCTCGCGCTGTTCATGGACGCCGCGCTCCGCGCCGGTCTCGCCGTCCGTGGCGATGTCACGTCCGGTCCTTCGGGTCCGCTCTTCCGTCGCGATCTCGTCTTCGACGGCCATGAGCGGGAGGGTGGGCGCGTCGACGTCGCGGTGCGCCTGGCCGACCTCCACTGGAACGATCGCGGCCCGCAGGCCCTCGCCCCCGAGCGATTCGCGCTCCACCACGAGATCGTTTCCGTCGTGACGGCCGACCTCTGGCCGGGTACGCTCGTCGCGGCGCGGGGCGCCGAACGGCGGCGCACGACCGATCGCTTCGCGGGCGAGCCGTGGACCGACCGCGCGCCGCTCCTGGCGTCGCTCGTCGGCATGGGGCTCGCGCGCGGCGCCATGAGCGAGCTCGCCTCGCGCCTCGGCGACGGCGACGATGCGGCGCCGTGGCGGGATGCGTTTGCGATGCTGCCGCCAGCGCTGGTCCAGTGTCGTGCCGCTCACCCGGACGGCTGGCAGGACAAGGTGCGCACGACGCCGCGTCATCCGGGGCTCACGGCACTTCCCGACTCCTGTTACATGTGGCGGCGCGGCGGCGCGCTCGAGCAGATCCGCGAGCGTCACGGCGCGGGCAAGGGTGGACGCTGACGCGCGTGCGCCGATGGACCAGGGTCGTCGTCGCGGGTCTCGCGCTGCTGGCGCTGCCGTCCGCAGCCGCCGCCGGCGCCTGCGACGCCTACGACGACCCGCGCGAGACGGGACGTCTCCCCGCCGTCCTGCCGGAGCTGTCGGGGCTCGCGGCGAGCCGTCGCCACGCCGGCGTCTATTGGGCGCACAACGACTCGGGGCACGACCTCGCGCTGTACGCCATCCGCGAGAACGGGACGCTGGTCGCGTCGTTCCCGCTGCGCGGCGCGAGCGCCGTCGATCCCGAGGACATCGCCACCGGGCCGTGCGCCGCGGGCTCGCCCCGCTCCTGCGTCTACCTCGCCGACACCGGCGACAACCTGCACGGCCGCAAGCGGGTACAGATCCTGCGCGTCGAGGAGCCCGACGACCTGCGCGGCCGTCCGCTCGCCGCGATGCCGCTGCCGTTCACGTACGCGGACGACACGCACGATGTGGAGGCGCTGCTCGTCGACCCACGCAGCGCCGAGGTCTACCTCGTCACCAAGACGCTCTTCTCGCTCGGCGACGTCTATCGCGTGGACGGACTTCGCCCGCGCGCCTTCGGATACGCTGTGCGGCTCCACGCGGTCGAGCCGCCACCCGATCTCGACGCGCTCACGACGGCGGCCAGCGTCCACCCGAGCGGCGACCGCGTGCTCCTGCGCACGTACCGCTTCGTGTGGGAGTTCCGGCGCCCCGGGGCCGAACGCCTGGCCGACGTGCTCGCCGTTCGTCCGACCAGGGTCCCGACCGGCGGAACCGGCCTCGGTGAAGCCGTCGCCTACGCCGCCGACGGCACGGGTTACTTGCTCGGCGGCGAAGGCGACGGAAGCCCGCTCTTCCGCGTAGGCTGTCGCTGAACGCTAGCGGATGCCGCGGAGGCGCTCGGCGATCTGCGTCGTCGCCGAGTTCATCGCGGCCCGGTTCGCCTGGCCGAGGGCGCTTGCCGCGAAGGCGTTGCTCGCCTTCCCGATGCCGAAGACCGAGAAGCCGCTCGCCGCGGACTCGCTCGTGAAGCTACCGTTCGCGACCACCGTGCCGGCGATGCGTCCGCTGCCCGGCTGGACGATCTTCAGATCCATCGCGACGGATCCGGTGCGGCGTGCGACCGTCTTGTCGTAGGTGGGATTCGCTACTGCGAGCGCGGCGCCCGTGGCGGCCGCGGGGGTGTTGCCCGCGATGGCGCCGGCGATGCCGAGCGCCGCACCCAGCGCGCCGGCCGAGCCACCCGTGCTCGAGCCCGTTGCTTCGGCGATCTCGTTGAACTCAGTGACCGATCCGCGGATGACGAACGGGCCGACCTCACCACGCTTCACCAACGAGGACGGCTTGCCGCGGCGGCCGTAGTAGTAGTCGTATTCGACGATGTGGATGTTGCCGACGTTGCCGAGCGCCGTGACGAGCTGGTTCGCGATCGCGGTTCCCATCTGCCCGCTCGCGCCCTGCGTGGGCGGGTTGTAGGCCTGCGCGCGCGGACCCTCCGGAAGTAGTCCCCATCCCCAGGGTCCCCAGCCATAGTGCCGGCCGGGCGCCTGGGGCGTGTCGCCGGCGGGCGTGCCGTCGGCGTCGAACGTGAACGGCTCGACTGTCACCACGTAGTAAGGCTGCGAGGGATCGTACGGGATGCGCACCACGTCGACCCGCGTAGAGTCGGGCGCTTCGCTGGTCGCGCGGACGCCTTGCTTGTTGACGGTTGCGTTGGCGCACGCGCTCGCGAGCGCGGCGAGGACCAGGACAGAAACCTTCCGCATGAAGCTCCTCCTCATCGGGGCCGCGGAATTGCGGCCGACGCCATGAACAACGCCATCCCCGGAAGGTCACCCCTGTAACAAGCGAACCGGGGGTCGTCCACAGCGACGGGGGCGTGACGCCCTGCTCACACCGCAGGCCCCCGGCGCGCTCGGAACGTCGAGATCGTGCCGCTCACGGGGCCCTGTCTGCACATTTTCGTCGCGAGGACAGCGCGCTCGGCACGGCGGGCAACCAAGCGCCGCCATCCTGGCGTCGCTCGGACGGGCCCATTCTCCGATTCGCGCGCGCGGCACGTTTCTTGGACCTCGTGGGCCCGGCGGTCCTCTTCGGAGTCACTTTGACGGGTTCGAGCGTGGCAGCCGTCCCGTGTGCCTTCGTCCTCAAGCGGCCACCGGCCCCCCCAAGGGTCGGTGGCCGCAGCGTTTGTAGCGGCCGCGTCGCCTCAGGACCCCGCCTCGCGGGTCGCGTCGATCGCCTCACCGGTCAGGATCAGTAGCCGGTCGTGAAGCGTGCGCGGCACTCGCCCGGCTCGGGTTGCCTCCTCGATCCGCTGCACGAAGAGCTGGAGCCGGCGCTCCACGTCCTGGAGGCGCCGAGCATACGCGGCGGCACGATGGCGGTTTGCGCGGACGGCGCGCAGCAGGGCACGCCCGGCCAGCTTGAGGGCCCTTCGCACCGGCGATCCGGACTGCTTCACCTTGCCGTCGACGTCGGGCGCCGCAACCAGGAGGTCGCGAAGAAAGAGGAGCCGGCATTCGACCAGGTCGAGCCCGGTGTCCCGGTCGTGCGTGCAGCCGAGGCCCGCGGTGCAGGTGTCCACGGTGCACGGGTCGTCGTCGTCGCAATCGGCCGACGCGCAGGGGCAGCCGCCGGCCTCTCCGGACTCGCCGCTGTCGCCCGGGCAGGCGTCGCACGCGGTGCCGATCCCGTCGCCGTCGGCGTCGTCCTGATCGGCATTGGCGACGGTCGGGCAGTCGTCGCAGGCGTCACCGATGCCGTCGCCATCGGAATCCACCTGGCCGCCGTCGGCGATCTCGGGGCAGACGTCGCAGGCGTCGCCCATGCCGTCGTCGTCGACGTCGCTCTGGTCCGGGTTGTCGACGGCGATGCAGTTGTCCGTGAACGCGATCCGGCTCGGGCGCGTCGCGCCGTCGTAGAGGAGACGCACGCTGTGTCCGCCGTCGGTGCACCGGTTCGTCACCGCGACCGTGAAGGCGAGGTGGTCGCCGATGCCGAGCTTTCGCGCCGCGACCTCGAGATTCACCGGCACGAGGCCGGCGATCGGGTCCACGAGCTGGCTCTTCGGGACGAGCGAGGTCACGAAGTCGGCGGTGGCGAGCGTCACGGGCGTCCCCGTCGCCGGCACCTTCGCGAGCCGCACGACGACTTCCGCGCAGCCGGGCATGCCCGACGCACCCGTCGCGAGGAAGAGCGCGAATGAGACCGGCCCCTTGCTCACGCGCCCCGGCTCGACTGCCGGCTCCTCGTCGAACGGTCCGAACGTGACCGTCTCGCCCTCGGAGGCGGTCTGGCTGTCCTCCTGCGGTTGCGAGGCAGTCGGGGCTCCCGGCTCCAACGCCGACCCGCTGACGAGGTAGAGCGAGAGGTCATCCGCGGCGTGCGCCGCCGCGCCGAGGCTGAGCACGATCGCGGTCGCGACGAGTCGGATCGTGCGACCGATCGCCATCACTGGCTCGCGAGGAGCGCGTCGAGCCCGCTCGTCGCGCCTTGCGCGAGCGACGACAAGGTTCCTCCGACCTCGGTCGCGACACGGCCATCGCCGCGTCCCTTGTCGACGAGCTTGGCGAAGCGCGCGAGCTGTTTGCGAGCCCGCTTCAATCGACGCGTGGTCGGCTCGAGCAGCTCGGCCGCGCGCGCAAGCGCGAGGGCCCGTTCCACCCGCCGCTCGAGGCGATCGCGAAAGCGCGCGCCCCCGAGATCGGCGGGCGACGTGCCGCGCAGGATGCCGTCCATCGCCTCGAGACGGCAGCGGACGGCGGCGAGCTCGGTCGCGGTCACGAGGCAGCTCGGCGGCAGCGTCGTCGTGGTCGAGGTCGTCGCGTCGAGGGTCGTGGTGGTCGTCGTGGTCGTGGTGGCCCCGTTGACCAGCAGCTCGACGCGACTCGCGCGGCCCACCGAGTCGTACATGACCGAGACGTTGCGCTCGCCACCGCACCCGTTCGTGACCCGCACCTGGAGCACGATGCGATCGCCCGGCGCGGCGAGCGTGGTGTCGCTCACCGCGAGCGGCACGACGATCGGGTCGGTTACGCGCCGGCGCGGGCGCACGGTGGTGACGATCGTTCCGCTCGCGACCGTGGCCTGCACGGCGCCGGCGAGGCGCCCGAGTGTCGCCGTGACGCGCGCGCAGCCGTCCATGCCCGGGCGGCCGGTGCCGAGGAAGACCACCGCGCGGGCATCGCCCAGCACGACGTCGTCGCCGAACATCGCCGAAGTGAAGGTGGCGAGCAGCGCGTTCTCGCCCGCGGGGATCTTGGTCGAGAGCAGCGCCGTGGCCGCGCCCGACGGCGGCGCCTCGGGTGAGAGCAGCGTCCCGGTCCGCAGATAGTAGAGGTCCTGGGCGCTCGCGGTCGACACCACGAGCGGTACCGCGGTCGCCGCGAGGAGCGCGGCGACGGCACGAAGGGACGCGCGCATCGCGCTGGACTAAAGCAACCCGCATGCCGTGGGGCGGCCGGGATCGCCGCGTGAATCGCGGGTGCGGACCCGATCGTCGACGGTGTGCGTGCAGGACTCGCGCAGCCGCGCAAGGTACGCATGGCCCTCGCCTGGGCGATCGCGCGAGCCCTTGAGGAGCCGGACGGGACGGGGCTAGAACCACGCCATGACCTTCATGACCGACCGCGCGCTGTCGCCGCGCGAGTTCCTCGACGAGTGCATCGCGTTCAAGCAGCACCAGCCCGGCGCCGGCCGCTTCTTCATGGCGCTCATGGGCGGGAAGCTCACGCGCGGGCAGCTCCACCTCTGGGCGAAGGACATGTATCACTTCGTCGGCGCCGGCATTCCGGCGCTGACGGCGTGGCTCGCGCACGCGCCGACCGTCATCGAGCGGGACAGCGCGCGTCTGGTTGCGCAGAACCTCGCCGGCGAGCTCGGATACCTGAAGGAGGCCGACCACCGCGATCTGTACGTGAAGTTCCTGCGCGGGCTCGGCATCAGCGAGGACGACGCGCGCGATCATCTGCCGCTGCCGTCGACGATCGGCGGCGCGACGGTCCTCGGTCACTTCTGCCGGTCGTCGTTCGCGGAAGGGCTCGGCTCGTTCGGTCTGGGGCTCGAGCTGCAGGTGCCGGGACGTCCGAACGGCGCCGAGGTGATCCTGAAGGCGCTCGTGCACTACGACATCTCCGACGACGCGCTCGAGTTCTACCGCATCCACGTCGAGGCCGAGGAGGAGCACGGCGACAACGCCGAGCGCGCCCTCGCGCCGTTCGTGCAGACGCGCGAGCAGCAGGCGCTCGTCCGCCACGCGTTCCAGTGGACCGTGCTCGCGACCGCCGGCATGCAGCGCGGCTTCGACGCGTACCTCTCCTGACCCCGCCGCGATGCGCGCGATCGTCGTCGATCGGCTGATGGAGCCGCGCGACCTCCGTGTGGCGGAGGCGCCCGAGCCGGAGCTGTTCGCGGGCGGCCTCGCCGTGGACGTGAAAGCGGCCGGCTGCAACTTCTTCGACATCCTGATGACGCAGGGCCGCTACCAGGTGAAGCCGCCCCTGCCCTTCACCCCCGGGGCCGAGCTGGCGGGTGTCGTGAGCGCCGTCGGCTCGCAGGTCGACGGCTTTCGCATCGGCGATCGCGTCCTCGCGTCGGTTTCGCTGGGCGCGTTCGCCGAACGCGCCGTCATCGCCGCGCGGTCGGCGTGGCGCATGCCCGACGACATGTCGTTCGAGGAGGGCGCCGCGTTTCCGATCGTGTACCCCACCTCGTGGGCGGCGCTCGTGCTGCGCGCCCAGCTCCGCCCCGGCGAGCGGCTCTTGGTGCACGCGGCGGCGGGCGGCGTGGGGTTGGCCGCGGTGCAGATCGGCAAGGCGCTCGGCGCGCGCGTCCTCGCAACCGCCGGCGGCGAGGAGAAGCTCGCGATCGCACGCGAGGCAGGCGCCGACGTGTGCATCGACTACCGCGACCCCGCCTGGCCCGAGCAGGTCAAGGCCGCGACCGACGGTCGCGGCGCCGACGTCATCTACGATTCGGTCGGCGGCGATGTCCTCGATCAGTCGCTCAAGTGCATCGCCTGGAGCGGCCGGCTGCTGGTGATCGGGTTCGCCGGCGGCCGCATCCCAGAGATCAAGGCGAACCGGATCCTGCTCAAGAACATCGCCGTCGTCGGCCTGCACTGGGGCGCCTACGCGCTCAACGAGCCGGAGCGGGTGCCGGAGGTGTTCGAGGCCCTATTCCGGATGTTCGAGACCGGCGCCATTCGCCCCATGATCTGGAAGCGATTCCGCCTCGAGCACGTGGCAAACGCGCTGGAAGCCCTCGGATCACGACAGACCTACGGCAAGATCATCATCGTGCCGTAGATCCGACCCTCGCATCGCGCATAGCTGCACGGCCGCCACCCCAAAGTCTTATTGACAGAAGTGTCGGTGCTGCGGGAAGCTGCTGCGGTCGTTTCCTCGCCGAACGCCACCAGAACTGCATGTTCTCCCGCCTGATTCTCCTCGTCGCTCTACTCGTCGCCGCCGCAGCTCCGGCTGCGGCCCAGCTCCCGTGCCAAGTGCCGGCGCCGGCCGACAACGCCTGCGTCATCGCGAGCAGCGTCAACATCCCGGTGGGCGTCTATGACCTCGGCACCCGCCCCTTCCGTATCAACAACAGCCGAACGATCACCGTGGATGGGATGGGCACGTTCCAGATCCATGCGGCGAGCGTGACCTTCCAGCCCGGCGCCCGGATCGTCGCCCCGGGGAGCGACGGCAGCGTCACCGTTGCCCTGGCGTCCGACACCACGATCGACATCCAGAGCCAGGGCACCAGCCACTCGAGAATCGACGTCAGCGGCAACTTCGGCGGCGGAGCTATCGTGCTGACGTCGCTCGGAGACGTGTCGATCAACGGCACGCTCATCGCCAACGCGGCGAACCTGCTCGGCTTCGGCGGATCGATCACCGTCACCTCGGCGACCGGCAACGTGACCATCACCGGCGACCCGCACGAGGGCATCCGCTCGCTCGGCAACGCGCAGGGCGGCGGCGGTTCGATCGAGATCGAGGCGACCCTCGGCGCGGTCAACGTCAGCACGCAGCTCGTCGCCAAGGGCGGCGACTGCAGCAGCTGCAGCGTCGACATCACGGCTGGCACCGACGTCACCATGAGCACCGACGGCGTGGTCGATATGCAGGCCTCGGGCGTCGGCGACGGCGGCTTCCTCACCGTGATCGCCGGCGGCGTCGTCACGATGAGCGGCGACATCCTCGCCAACGGCTCCGGCGACGACATGGACGGCGGCGCCGGCGGCGACATCTCCATTTCGAGCAACGGGGCCAGCGTCACCACCGGCGGCCGCATCGAGCTGAACGGCGCGTCCCCGGACGGCGACGGCGGCACCTACAGCGTCGACGCCCTGACGGACATCACGCAGAACGGCCCCATCTTCGCGATGAGTGACGGGTTCGGATCGAGCGACGGCATCGACTTCGACGCCAACGCCAACGTCAATCTCAACGCGGAGATCGATCTCACCGCCGACAACTTCGGCGGCGATCTCACCGTCTTCGCCGGCGGGCTCGTCACCGTGACGGCCCGCGCACGGACGACGGCGCCGATCGACCCCACCGGTCGTCCCGACGCGCTCGGGGGCTCGATCGAAATCGATGCGTGCCAGATCAACGTGACGCCCAGCGGCGACGTAATCGCGACGGGACCGGGCGGCGATCCGGCGGGAACGATCTTCTTCAGCGCCAGCACCGGGCTCACCATCGCCGGCCACCTGACGTCGACGGCGGGGAACCTGTTCGAGTGGCGCACCACCGCCCCGAACGTCCTCGGGGGCGCGGTCGTGACGCCGCCCGCGAGCAGCACGCAGAACCTCACGCTGCCGTGCTGCGGCGTCAACTGCACGACCACGACGACGACCACCACGAGCACGTCGACCACGTCGAGCACCTCGACGTCGTCGTCCTCGTCGACGTCCTCGTCCTCGACGTCGTCGAGCTCGTCGACCTCGACGAGCACCAGCTCCACCACCTCGACCTCGCTCCCCGGCGCCACCACCTCGACGACGACGTCCACCGTTCCGGTCACCACGTCGTCCACCTCGACCTCCTCCTCGACCTCGACGTCGTCCAGCACCTCGACGTCGACGTCCTCTTCGACGACCACCTCGTCTTCGACGTCCACGAGCACCACCACCTCGACCTCGTCGACCACCATCGTCGGCGCCACGACCTCGACGACGACGTCCACCGTTCCGGTCACCACGTCGTCCACCTCGACGTCGTCCAGCACCTCGACGTCGACCTCCACCTCGACGTCCTCCACGACCACCTCGCCCACGACATCGTCGACGACCACGAGCACCGCGGCGTCCACGTCGACGTCGACGTCGACCTCCACGTCGACGAGCTCGTCGACCGCGCCGCCGACCACGTCGTCGACGAGCGTCGCCGTCACGACCAGCAGCTCGACCGCAACCGCGCCTTCGACCACCTCGACGACCGAGCCGCCACTCACGTGCCTCGACACCGCGATCGGCATCGACGCGGTCCGCTGCCGGGTCGACACGATGAGCCAATCGGTCGGCACCGCGTCCGAAACGCAGCTGGGCGGCAAGAGGCTCGCGCGAAAGCTCGCGGCCCTGGTCACGCGCGCGGGCAACCTCGTCGCCGATCCGGTGAAGACCAAGCGCCTCAAGAAGGCGACCCAGCAGCTGAAGCAGCTCGCGGCCAAGCTCGCCAAGGGCCTCGACTCCGGCAAGATCGACCCGGAGCTCGGCGCGACGCTCGCGACGCTGGCCGCCGAGGCCCAGTCCGAGCTCGCGGGCCTCATCACCGGCTGAGCCCGTCCGCGGGCGCGCGGCTCAGAACAGCGACAGCTGCTTGCGCGCGCCGATGAGCGCGTCGAAGTCCGGACCGGGCACGAAGCGCAGGATCGCGTCGGCGATCGGCTGGAGCTGGTGCTCGACGTAGTGCTCGTAGTCGGGCGCCGCGGTCGTGTGTCCCACCGGCTCGGGCCCGGTCTTGGTCATTACGTAGCGGACGAGCCGCCGCCCGGTGATGCCTGCCTTGCGCGCCGCCTTCACGTGCGGCGGGGTCGTCTTCGTGTAATCCGCGACGGCCTTCCGGACGGCCTTGCGATACGCCAGCTCGTCGTCGAAGCGACCCGCGCGGAGCGCCTCCACGAACTCGCGCACGAAGTCGTGTGCCGGCTCGTCGCGCAGCAGGCGCCCGAGCAGCTCGCGCTGGAAGCGACGGGCGACGGGGCTCCAGTCGCGCCGCACGGCCTCGAGACCCACGATGTCGAGCTCGTCGCCGACGAGGCCCGCGTAGCGCTTCTTGCTCCCCGCGCCGGAGCCGCGAACCTCCGGCATGAAGAAGCGCTCGTAGACCTTCTGAAACGCCAGGGACAGGTGGCTCGTGCACGCGAACTCGCGCTCGAGCGCCGCACCCACGTCGCGCTCGATCTCGGCGCGCAGGCGCTCGCCCGCCGCGCGCGCCTCGTCGCCGGTCGCCGCGCCGACATCGACGAACAGCGAGTCGGTGTCGCCGTAGATGACGCGATGGCCGCGGGCGGCAACGGCGCCGGCCGCGAGCCGGATCACGTGCTGTCCCGCCACCGTGATCGCGTTGGCGACCGCCGGTGAGAAGAGCCGCGAGGCCGGCGCGCCCAGCACGCCGAAGAGGGAGTTCATGAGGATCTTCGTCGCCTGCGAGGCGATCGGGTCACCGGCCCGTTTCGCGGCGGCGCGCTCGGTCCACAGGCGCGCGACGAGGGCGGGCAGGATGCCCTGCTCGCGAGCGAACGTGGCGCCGCTTGGCGTCCGCACGACACCGGCGCCCGGCCGTCGGGCGGCGGCGTGCGAGAGCGGATCGATGTTGAAGGTCCGGATCAAGCTCGGGTACAGGCTCGTGAAGTCGAACACGAGGATGTGGTGGTAGAGCCCGGGCTCCGAATCCATGACGAGACCGCCCGTGATCTGGAAGTCGCCCGCCGCTTCGACGTCGACCGACGGCGCCACGCGTCCGCGCGAGCGCAGCGCCCCCAGGTAGAGCGAGTCGATGGCGGCGATCTGCGCGCTCACGCGATCGAGCTGCATTCCGGTCATGCGGCTGCGCTGGACCGTCAGCTCGACGAGCTTCGTCCTGGCGAGGATCTCGAGCACGAGCTGGGCATCGACGAGGTTGTAGGCCGCGAGCTTCGCCGGATCGTCGCGGTAGGCGGCTTCGATCTCGGCGCCGCGATCGTCGCCGGTGATGAGCTTGCCCTTGCCGAGGATCGCCTGTGCCGCCGTGTCGAGCCGATAGTCCTCGAGCCGGATGTACGAGCTGCGCAAGAGCGCGAGGCCGTCGAGCACGACGCGCCCGCACAACGTCGCCCGGGGCTCGCGCGTGAAGCTCTGGTCGCGCTGGATGTCGACCTCCTCCTCGTTGCGCCCGAGCGCCAGCCGCACGCCCAGGCGGCGGGCGTGGCGCTGGAGCACCGAGAGATCGAACTCGACGACGCTCCAGCCGGTGAGGACGTCCGGGTCGGCCTCGCGCACGTGCGCGACGAAGCACGCGAGAAGCTGCCGCTCGTCGTGCACGACCTGGGCGCCCACGACCGGCTTGGTACCGACCATGAACACCCGGTCGCCGCCCGTGCCGCTCGTTGCGATCGAGTAGAGCTGTCGCCCGTCGAGGCTCGTCTCGATGTCGAAGGAGAGCACTCGCAACACCGGCGCCCAGTCGGCCGGAACGATCTCTGGATCGTGGTAGACGCGCCCGACGCCCGCTCGCCGCTCGAACGACCCCTCGACAGAGAAGGCGCCGCGGATGCCGCGATCGATGAGATAGCGGTAGGCGAAGCGCACGTCGGCCTCGAACGTCGACACGCCGGCGGCGGCGAGGCGGCGCCGCAGGACCGGGACGTCGGCCGGGGCGTCGACCTCGACCCGATCGACCGGGGCGCCTTCGAAGGTGGCGAGCGGGGTCTCGACGCAGCTGCGGTCGGCGAGCGCACCCCGCACCTTGGCGCGATCGCTCGCGCGGACGAAGAAGTAGGGCCGCATCCGCGTGTCGACGACGAGCGCGGGCTCGCCCGACTCGAGCACCGCGTACAGGTGCACGTGCGGTCGCCCGCCGATGACCCGGTAGGTCGGTGTCAGTACGAAGCCACGCTCGGCCACGCTTGGGGGCTGCCCTCCATGCCCGCGAAGGAGTAGATACCCTTCCCGTGCCGGACGCGAGACTCACCCGCCTGACGCTCGCCGAAGCCGCGGACCTCGTGCGGCGCGGCGCACTGTCGCCGGTCGAGCTGTGCGAGGCCGCACTGGCTCGGATCGACGCGGTCGATCCGCAGCTCAACTCCTTCACCACGCGGGTTCCCGCGGACGTCGCGCTGGCCGCCGCGCGCGAGGCGGAGCGCGAGATCGCCGCGGGCCGCCATCGCGGGCCGCTCCACGGCATCCCGGTGGGAGTGAAGGACCTGATCGATACCGCGGGTCTGCGCACCACGTACGGATCGGGCATCTTCCGCGACCACGTCCCCGACCGCGACGGCGCCGTCCCGGCGCGGCTGCGCGAGGCGGGCGCCGTCCTCCTCGGCAAAACGGCGACGCACGAGTTCGGGATGGGCATCACGACCAACAACCACTTCTTCGGTCCGACCCGGAACCCGTGGCGGCGCGAGCACGTACCCGGCGGATCGAGTGGCGGCGCGGCGGCCGCCACCTCGGCCGAGCTCGGCACGTGGCACGTCGGAACCGACGGCGGCGGCTCGATCCGCATACCGGCCGCGTTCTGCGGCGTCGTGGGGTTGAAGCCGACGCTCGGGCTCATCAGCAACCGTGGCCAGTTCGGGAACGGCAACGTCTCGTTCTCGGTGCCGGGCCCGATGACCCGCACGGTGCGCGACGCGGCGATCGCCGCGCAGGCGCTCGCGGGCTTCGATCCCGAGTACGCGTACGCGCGCGCAGGAGATCCACCCAATCTGCTCGCGGATCTCGAGCGCGGCGTGCGCGGGCTGCGGGTGGGAACGAGCGCCGATCTCATGCCCGCCGCCGATCCCGCCGTGCACGCGGCCTACGACGGGGCGCTCGACCGGCTGCAGGCGCTCGGGGCGACGATCGAGCAGGTCCGCATGCCGCATCACGACCTGCTCTTCGGCGTGACCTTCGCCGTCTTCGCCATCGAGGGCGGCAACCAGACGCGCGAGCTGATCGGCGATCGCACCCGCGTGCTCTCGCCCGAGGTCGAGCGTCTCATGGTCGATCCGCCCGCCGACGCGGGGCTGTGGGCGCGCGCCATGCGCGATCGGCAGTGGGTTGCGCACGACTACATTGCGGCCTTCCGCGCCGTCGACGTGCTCGTGACGCCGACCGCGCCCTGCCCCGCCCCGCGCATCGACGAGGACGGCGGGCCGTACGTCTTCCGCGTCGTGCCGTACACGGCGGCGATCAACATGGTCGGGCTGCCCGCCGTGTCGCTCCCCATGGGAATGGATCGCGGGCTTCCCCTGGGGCTTCAGATCATCGGACCGCACGCCGCCGACGCGCGGGTCCTGCGCGTCGCGCACGCGCTCGAGCAGGATTCGCCCGCGCACCGCGTGCAGCGACCGAACGTCTAAGCGCTCACGCTCGGAGCGGCCACGAGCCCCGGCGAGGTCGGAAGACTTTCGAGTCGTGGCCGGTAGCGGCCGAGCCCGACCTCGTCGCAGAGGGCGAAGGCGCGTGCGACCTGCGCCTCGTCCGGAAGCTCGCCCCGCCGCACGGCGATCTCCGCCAGGCCGAGGATCGTCCCGACCACGACCGACCGCGTGCCGATCGTCTCGGCCGTCGCGAGCCCGTCCCGATAGGCTGCTTCCGCACGATCGAGGCGGCCGACCCGCTGCATGACGTCGCCGAACGCGACCGCGACGAACGCCTGCCGGAGACGGCCGCCGACGACGCCATAGAGCGACTCGGCATGCCCCTCCGCCCGCGCAACGTCGCCGATCGCAAGGAGCGCCTCGGTGACGAAGCGCACGTTCAGCTGCATGAAGCCGGCCGCGGCGAGACCCTTCTCGATGCAGTCGACGTAGTACGCCGCGTCGACCGACTCGCCCAGCTCGACGCGGGCGATGAGCGCTACCGACGCAGCGGCCGGGAACACGTTCAGGTTGCCGATCTCCTCGCCGATCGCGAGGCTCGCGTCGGCGAACTGCTTCGCCTGCGCGTACTCGCCTCTCAGGCAGTGGATCCCGCCCAGGATCGAGGTGCTCACGCACCGGATGGTCCGGTTCTGCACGCGCTCGCCCAACAGGAGCGTTTCGCCGACGTGCCGGAGCGCGGCCGCGAGATCGTCGCTGGCGTAGAGCAGCACGTCCTTCACCCAGCGGGCGCTCAGGTAGAGGTCGCCGGGACGCTCGGGATCCTCGTTCGCCTCCATGGCGGCGAGCATGGGATCGATCCGGGCCCGGGCCTGCTCGAAGCGCCCGTCGACGGCGTAGTTGATGCAGATCCCGCGCACGATGCGCGCGGCCGCGAGGCGCAGTCCCTTCTTCTCGGCGACCTCGAACCCGCGCTCGGCGAGCGCGAGGCCGCGAGCGAAGTCCCGCCCGTCGCGGGTCATCGTCATGACGCCCAGCATGTAATAGAACGCGGCGAGCGACTCGGTGTCGTCGAAGTGCTCGGCGAGCTCGCGCCCGCGAACGGCCGCGCGCGCCGCCTCGTCGACCAGTGGAAGGCCGAAGTATACGACGAGCCGCGAGAGGCTTCCGGTCGCTTCGAGCGCCAGGCGCAGGAAGCGATCGTCCTGCAGCTCGCCGTACGCCGCCTCGGCGGCTTCCCACCCGCGGCGGTAGAAGTCGGCGGCCGCGGCGTACGACGGGACGCTCTCGGCAGCGCGCGCCGCTTGCAGGAACGCCTCCGCCGCATGGCCGCGATGGTCGGTGCGCGACCAGTGGTGCGCGAGCAGTGCGGCGCGCTCCGGCCCCGCACCGGGTTGACCGTCGAAGTAGCGCGCCACGCGCTCGTGGAGCTGCCGGCGCTGGCGCATCAGCAGGCCCTCGTAGGCGATCTCCTGGGTGAGGCTCTCGCCGAAACGGAGCTCGTCGCCGCTGGACGACGCCTTGCGGTGCAGCACGCCGCGGCGTGCGAGCTCGTCCAGCTCGCGCGCGACGTCGATGCTCTCGTCGGCGAGGAGATCGGCCAGATGCGCGCTATGGAACTGGCGTCCCAGCACCGACGCCACCTGGATCACGCGCTTCGCCTGCGGGCCCAGACGGTCGAGCCGCGCCGCCACGACCTCGTGGATGGTGCCGGGGATGGGCACCTCCGCGAGCGGGCGCACGAGGTGCACGCCCGCGCCGTTCTTCTGGAGGTGGCCCTCCTCGACCAGGCCCCGCACCAGCTCCTCGGCAAAGAACGGGCTGCCGGCGGCCTTGCCGACCAGCACCGTCTCGAGCTCGCTCGGCAGCGGTCCACCCGCCACGGCGCGGATGATCTCGACGATCTCGCCCGAATCGAGCCGCGCGAGGTGGAGCTTCTCGACCGCCACCGGGACGCGCCACTTCGCCTGGTCGCCCTCGGGACGGTGCGTGACCAGGACGAGCACGCGAGCGCCGGTGAGGCGCTTCAAGAGCACGTCGAGCAGCTCGCGCGACGGCTCGTCGATCCAGTGGAGATCCTCGACCGCGACGATGACCGGAGCGCGATGGCTCTGCCCCAGCACGATCTGCGCGACCGCATCGGACACCTCGCGCTTGAACGCCTCGCCGGGAAGATCGGTCTGGCTTCCGCCGGGCAACGCGAGGAACCGCGACAGGAGCGGGAACATGCGCTCGATGTGCCCGTACTGGAGGCCGACCCTGGTGGCGAGCTTCTCGTGCGCCGCGGCGGCGGTGTCGTCGCTCGCGAGCCCGAAGAAGTTCCGCAGCATCGAGAGGATCGGGTAGTACGGCACGATCTGGTTCATCGACGAGCAGCGGCCCTCGAGGAACACGACCGGACGCTCGCCGAGCCGGCGCCGGAACTCGTAGACGAGGCGCGACTTCCCCATGCCTGCGTCGCCCACGATTGCGACCACCTGGAGCGCGCGCGTCGCGAGCCGCTGGTAGACGGCGTCGAGCCGGTCGAGCTCGGCGTGCCGTCCGACGAACGGCGTGAGGCCGCGCTCGGCGGCGCGGATCATGGGCGACGTCGTGGCGGTGCGGCCCAGCACCTCGTACGCCGTGACGGGCTCGCTCTTGCCCTTCACGTCGAGCGGACCCGTGGACTCGACCACGAAGAAGCCGCGCACCAGCCGGTACGTGGCCTCGCTCACGAGGATGCTGCCGGGCTTGGCCAGGGTCTGCAGGCGGGCGGCCAGGTTCGTCGTATCGCCGATCGCCGTGTAGTCCATCTTGAAGCTGTTGCCGACGGTCCCAACGACGACCGGACCCGTGTGGATGCCGATGCGCGCCTGCAGCTCGATGCCGCGCTCGTCGCGAACGGATTCGGCGAGCCGGCCGAGCGTTTCGCGGATCGCGAGCGCCGCGCGGATCGCGCGCCTCGGGTCGTCCTCGTGCGCAACCGGCGCGCCGAAGAGCGCCATCAGCCCGTCGCCCGCGAGCGTGTTGACGATGCCGGCGAAGCGGTAGACCTCGGGGAAGACCCGCTCGAGATAACGCTCGATGATGTCGCGATACTCTTCGGGGTCGAGGCGCTCCGCGATCGCGGTCGAGCCCACGAGATCGCAGAACAAGACGGTCACCTGCTTGCGCTCGCCCTCGACGGCGGCGGTCGGCGGCGCGGGTGCGGCGGGCGGCGGCGGCGCGACCTCCGCCGCGGCCGCGGTCACCGCCTGTCCGCATTGCGGGCAGAAGCGGAACTGTGGCTCGAGCGCCCCCCCGCAGTTGTGGCAGCGCAGGACCGCGGGCGTCCCGCACATCGGGCAGAACGCCTTGCCAGGAATCAGTTCAGCGTCGCAGGCGACGCAGTGCACAAGGGCGCGCTACGCTGCGGCGCGATGCGTGTCAACGCAGCTCACTGCCACTGCTCGGCCTGGCTGCAGGTGAAGGCGCCCGCCGGGCTTCCTTCGCACCCGGCGGGAAGACACCTGTAGTCGAAGCGGTCCCGATCGATCCTCGGCGAGGGGCCTTTGGCGCGCGCGACCATCAATATCCTCGCTCGGCCGGTGTGACGCCCGTGGAACTTGAGTGCCACCACGATGCGCGTCGACGCTCCGCAAACGCCCCGCGACGCCGGCAGGCGCGGCAGCGTCAGGCCGTAGCGGCTCGGTACGGTGCGCAGCGTGTGCACCTTGCGCGGCCGGCATTCGGCGAGATCACGGTACGTGACGCAGATCCGGACGTCGAAGGCACACGATCCGTTGGCGACCCCGTCCGCATCGCAGGTCGGGTCGCCGTCCGTGCACGCGATCGTGGCGTCGCCCGGTCCGCCGATCCCCTCGCCGTCGAAGTAGGCGAAGCAGTCGGTGGCGGGGTCGTGGTATGCCGCCGCCGGCGCGGCGACTGCGAGCAGAACCGCGAGCCATAGCGGCACCCCCATGCACCCCTGAAAGCGCATCGAGGGTCCACCAGTCAATTCACGGAGGTGCTCATCACGACAGCGAGCGTTACTTTCCTGACGCTTTCTCTATCGGGAACGCCACGTTGCCGAACGCAGCCGGTGGCATGGCGGTTGCTGAACTGACCCGTGATGTCGTCCCTCGGGGCCACCGAGGGCACCCAGCGCCGTCGCGCCTGGGATGCCCCGTCGCGCTCGCCCACGCTCGAAAAGTTCTATCGCGAGCTGATGGCGGTCGAGAAGCTCCCGTCGGCGCCCGAGATCGCGCGGCGCACCCTCACGACCGTCAACCGGGACAACGCCAACCTGAACGACCTCGCCAAGCTGATCCAGCGCGATCAGGCCCTCGCGGCGCGCCTGCTTCGGATCGCGAACGGTGCGCTCTTCGCCGTACGGAACCGGGTTTCGAGCATCCATCAGGCGGTGACCCTGCTCGGCTTCGCGCGGGTGCGCGAGCTGGTGCTCGGCCTCAGCGTCTGGGGCGCGCTCGAAGGATCGACCCCGACCATCCGGCGGTTCCGCAAGCGGCTCTGGGTGCATTCCTCGATGGTCGCCGCTGCGGCCAAGATGCTCGCCGAGCGTACCAACGGCGACGAGGCGGGCGCCTTCACGGCCGGCCTCCTGCACGACGTCGGCAAGCTCGTGCTCGGCATCCGCCTCGGCGATACCTACTGGGAGCTGCTGGAGGACGCTGCCGAGGAAGGTGGCGCGGCCGAAGCCGAGCTCTCCGCCTTCAGCTGCAACCACGCGACGGTCGGCGGCTGGCTGTTGCAGCTCTGGGGCATGCCGGACGACCTCGTCGACGCCGTGGCCCTGCACACCGACTCGCTTTCGCCGGTGTACGGCTTCGACACGACGACCATCGTCGCCGTCGCCGACCGCCTGATCCACGCCACAGACGCGTCGAGCGGCACCGCCAAGGAGGACGTGTTCCACGACCTGCGGCGCACCGTGCCCGGGCTCGTCGAGCAGGAGACCTGGCGCGAGATCTGGACCGCCCTGTTCAAGGAACACCAGACGCTCTCGACCCTGTTCGACAAGTAGGCCGTCAACCGGCCGGCTTGGCGAGCCCTAGTGCCTTCACGCGTGATACGAGTGTCGTCGGCGGGACCCCGAGCAGCTCGGCCGCGCCGCCCGGACCGTAGATACGTCCGCCCGCTCGCTGGAGCGCCGTCGCCACGTTGGCCCGCTCGCGACGCCGCCACTCGGCGGCCGGGATGACCTCGTCCTCGGGGCCCGGCGGGCTGGACGATGCCGGGTGCGGCGCCGCGGGGTCCAGGTCGATGCGGGGTCGTCCGTCGCGGCCGAGGATCGCCGCCCGCTCGACGACGCTCGCCAGCTCGCGGACGTTGCCGGGCCACGCGTACCGCTCGAGCGCCCGGACGTCGCGGGCCGAGAAGCGCAGCGGCGGCCGGCCGAGTCGCGCGCACGAACGTCGCAGGAAGTGCTCGGCGAGTGGCGCGACGTCGGCCGGACGATCGCGCAACGGCGGCACGACGATCGGAAACACGCTCAGGCGGAAGTAGAGATCCTCGCGAAAGCGGCCCGCGGCGACGTCGCGCGCGAGGTCGCGGTTGGTGGCCGCAACGACGCGCACGTCGACGTGCCGGCTCCGCGCCTCGCCGACGCGCTCGAGCTCGCCCTCCTGCAGCACGCGCAGCAGCTTCCCTTGCAGCTCGATCGGAATCTCGCCGATCTCGTCGAGGAAGAGGGTGCCGCCGTCGGCGGCTTCGAAGCGGCCCACGCGATCCTTCACGGCTCCCGTGAAGGCGCCCTTCACGTGCCCGAAGAACTCGCTCTCGAAGAGGTCGCGCGGGATGGCGGCGCAATTGACCTTGATGAACGCCCCTGACGCGCGCCGGCTCCGCTCGTGCACGCGGTGGGCCACCAGCTCCTTGCCGCTGCCGGACTCGCCGAGGACGAGCACGGTCGCGTCTGCGGGCGCGACCAGGTCGACCTGCTCGAGCACCTTCGAGAGCGCCGGGCTCGTCCCCACGATGTCGCCCCCGCCCAGGGCTCCCTTCGCGTCCTCGCGCAGGTAGGCGTTCTCGACCTCGAGCCGCGCCCGCAGGTGCAGGATCTCCGCGAACGCGCGCGCGTTCGCGATCGCGACGGCGGCGTGGTCGGCGAAGGCGCGCAGCCATGCGAATGCCGCCGCGTCGACGCGAGCTCGGCTGAAGACCGCCAGGACGCCGACGATCTCGCCCCGGAAGGCGAGGGGCTGTGCGGCAAAGCTCCTGATCCCTTCGCGGCGCGCCCAGTCCGGATGCGCGATCCAGGTCGAGCGCTCGGACATGTCGTGGAGCAGGATGCCGGCGCCGGTCGCGCCGACCTTCCCCACCTTGCGGACGCCGAGCGGGAAGCGCCGGAAGTCGCCGTCGAGCCGATCCCATCGCTCGGCCGGGTCTGACGGGTTGCCGGCGCTGGCTGCGAGATGAAGGCATCGGCTCTGGTCGGGGCACTCGGGCCGCATCCGGCAGGTCGCGCAGACGTCGCCGTCCTCGATGAGCCAGACCCGCGCGAGGGCGACGCCATCCTGCGCGGCCAGGACGCGGACGATCCGCCCGAGCGCCACGCCGAGCTCCCTCTCCTGCGCGACGGCGATGCTCGCCGTCTGGAGCGATTCGGGCCTCATGGTGGCGACGTTTGGCGTAGAACCACGATGAGGTCAAGACGAGTATTCGTTGTACAGCGATATTTCATTGTATAGACTCTTGAGAAATCGAATGGTTAGCGTCGGAACGTCCGCTGCAATTGTCGATACCCGAGCGACGTCGTCGCTCCCGGCTGCCGATCGGGGCGCCGGAGTCGAAGGAGAAGCGACATGGCTCGGCTGGCGGCAATCGATCCGAAGCAGGCAACGGGCAGGGCGAAGGAGCTCCTGGACGCCGTGCACGCGAAGCTCGGCATCACGCCCAACATGATGCGCACGATGGCGGCCTCGCCGGTCGTGCTGGAGGGCTACCTCGGGCTCTCGGGAGCGCTCGCCGGCGGACGGCTCCCCGCGAAGTTCCGCGAGGCGATCGCCCTCGCCGTCGCCCAGGTGAACGGCTGCGACTATTGCCTCGCCGCGCACGCGGCCCTGGGAAGGCTCGCCAAGCTCTCCGAGCGCGAGATCGCCCAGAGCCGCCGGCACGCCTCCGACGACCCGCGGACGGCGGCGGCCCTCGACTTCGCGGCGGCCCTCGCCATGGGCCACGGCGACGCGAGGGATGCCACCTTCGCGCGCGTGCACGACGCCGGGTGGAGCGACGGCGAGATCGCCGAGATCATCGCCGCCGTCGCGCTCAACGTCTTCACGAACTACTTCAACGAGGCCGCCGGCGTCGCGGTCGACTTTCCCCTGCGGCGGCTCTCGGACGCGAGGCCACCTGAGGACTTCCATCTGCTCCGCCGCGCGGGCTACGAGGAGTCACCACCATGACGACGCGCTTTCACCCCGGCGAGATCGCGGTGCAGGAGCGGGTCGGGGTCCGATACGGCGCCGACAAGATCGGGCGCAGCATCGACGACGAGGTTCCGCCCGCCGCCGCGCACTTCCTGGCGCAGCGCTACTCGCTCTACGCGGGCTCCCTCGACGCCGCGGGACGGCCGTGGGCCTCGCAGCTCGTGGGCCCGCCGGGCTTCGTCACGACCGTCGATCCGCGCACGGTGCGCATCGACGCGGCGCCGGCGCCCGGCGATCCCCTCGCCGAGAACCTGCGCGCGAACGCGCAGGTAGGTCTGCTCGCCATCGACCTCGTCACGCGACGTCGCTATCGGGTGAACGGTACCGCGAGCCTCACTCCGGGCGGCGGCATCGAGGTCGCCGTGGTGCAGGCCTACGGGAACTGTCCCAAGTACATCCAGGTGCGTGAGCCGGTGGGTGTCTCTGAGGTTCCGGCAGATGGCTCGGGCGTGATGCGCGCCGCGACCCTCTCGGCCGCGCAACGCGCCCGCATCGAGCGGGCGGACACGTTCTTCCTCGCGACCGCCAACCCCGACGCGGGCGCGGACGTCTCGCACCGCGGCGGCAGACCCGGCTTCGTGCACACGCTCGACGAGCGGACGCTCGTCTGCCCCGACTACCAGGGCAACATGATGTTCATGTCGCTCGGCAACATCGAGGCCTATCCGCACGCCGGTGCCCTGTTCGTCGACTTCGAGAACGGCGACGTCCTGCAGGTGACCGGCGCCGCCAGGATCGACTGGGACGCCGAGCGTGCGCGCGCGTTCCCCGGCGCTCAGCGCGTGGTCGAGCTGCGGGTGGACGCGGTCGCGGACGCTCCGGGCGCGAGCCCGCTTCGGTGGCGGCTCGTCGAGCCGTCACCGGTGAATCCGTAGCCCGTCACGGACAGACGATCGCGCTGCTCGCCTCCTTGAAGGCCTGGTTGTTCAGATCGACGAGCTGAGCCGTGAACGAGCCCACCTCCGTCGGCGGGAACAACGGGCAGACGCAGTTGCTCAACGCAAAGGGGAGCGTGCCGACGAACGTGGTCGTAGCGGGCTCGCCGGTCTGCCGCTGGCAGCAGAGCAGACCCGCATCGCCGCCGGGACACGGCGCGCTGCTCCACGAGCCACACGTGAGCTGCCCGCCCAGCAGCGACGAGACGTTCACTCGCACGTAGGTTCCTTCGGGTCCGTTCGCCTCGCCGACGAGGGTTTCCGTCAGCTTCGCCCCGGGTGGGCACACGTCGCAGCACGAGCATGCCGCCGATGGACACGTCGCCGAGGTGATCTTGATCGAGCCGACGCAGGGCGGCTCGGTAAAGAGATCGGCGAATCGTTCACATTTCGGATCGCAGCGGTCGACGTTGAGACAGGTGGCGCACTCGCTCTTGGTCGCCTGAGCCGGGCGGTAGCAGATGTCGGTGCACGAGTAGACGCGATCGGTCGCGAGCCCCTCGAACGTCTCGCGATCGAGGGTCGGGCTGTGCGCTTCGCCGAAGCCCACGTGCAGGAGCTCGTGGAACAGCACCATCGCCGGATCGCCGCAGGTTCCGGCGCCCGTGAAGAAGCTCGCGCCCAGGTTGACGCCGATCGCCGTCGGAAGAAGACCCCCGGTGAAGCCGTCCAGCAGGTCCACCTGCGCGCAGTCGCTGCTGGCGCCACACCGAAAGACGATCCCGTCCTTCGCGATCTTGCCTTCGATCCGCTTGGTGACCCAGCCGAGGCCCAGGCGGCGCAGGCACTTGAAGCCGTCGATCACGGTGTCGACAAGGGCGTCCTCCGCGCTGGCGAGCTCGTCCGTGCTGCAGTTCTCGCCCGTGACGGAAACCCCGGCGGTCGCGCGGGGCCCACGCGCCGCCTGTACCAGTGGCGCGCTGAAGCCGACCGGGCTCTGGCCGGTGACGGTGACGTCCACCTGCAGGCCGTCGGCGCCGACCTGAACCATCGACACGGTCCGGTCGACGACTCCGTCGTCGTCGAAGTCGGTGCGGATGGTCGCCGATCTGACCGGCGCGCGCTGCGCGTCGATCGCCACCTCGTGCGCGCCGTCGCCGTCCTGATCCGCCCAACTCGTCGTGGTGTCGCCGTCGTGCTCCCAGTGCGCCAGCGCAACCGACCCGCGGATGATTTCGTCGATGCCGCCCGTCGCCGTCGTCGTGCGCACGAAGCGGAGCGTCCCGTCGGCGCTGAGCGGGACGTCGGTGGCGCCGGCGGCGATCGCGTCGTGGGCGGCGTCGAGCAGATCGAGTGTGGGCTCGTCGGTCGCGAGGTCGCAGCTCTCGCCCGCCTCGAGGTCGGCGTAGTCGTCGCCACACGTCGACCGGACAGCCTCGAAGGTGATCGCGGGCCTCTTGCGGGCCTTCACCCTTCCGGTCAGCGTGCTGCACGCGGGGGACGCGATTGCGCCCTTCAGCGCCACGCGCTTGCGATCGCCGCAGGTCTTCCAGCGCGCCAGCACCCGAGTGGTCCGGCGCGTCGCCTTCACCTTCGCGCTCGTCGGTCCGCAGCCGTCGTCGAGCTCGAGCGTGCCGGCGCCGAGCGAAATGCCCTGGCGACGGGACCCGGGCGAGCCCGAGAGCAGCCTCACGCCGTCGGGCAGCAGGAAACGGCCGTCCGGACAGGCGGCCGGCTTCGCCAGCGCGGGGTGGTCGAAGGACGGAACGAGGGCGAGGACGAGGAGGACGAGGCGATGCATGGCCCCCGAAGGTATCGTCTGCGGGCTCGACTCTCCAGCAGACGCGCGATTTTTTTACGAGGCGTCGTGCTGACCGAGGGTAAGCTCGACGGCGACCGCGGGACGCGCGTCCGCTGGATCGTCCGCCTTGACGAACGCGCCCGCGACGGCGAGCGGAGCCTCGCCGCGAAACCACGCCATCCGGCGGTAGCCCTCGCCGCGGAAGCAGGGCTTGCGGTACACGATCCGCGCGTGCGTGAAGTAGAGGCGCCGCAGGTCGTGGCCGGCACCGTGGAGCACGTCCGCGACGTACAGCTCCATCGCGCGCAGGTACTCCATGCCGTTCACGTGCCGGTTGGCGTCGGTCTGCCCGTAGTGCCAGGCGCTCGTCCGGGCCTCGACGAAGTCCGGGGCCCGATCCGACGGCACCAGCGCTTCGATCTCGGGCAGCGTCGTCGTCCGCGACGGCACGGCGCCGATCCCCATCTCGGCCGGCAGCTCGGTCACGCGCCGCCGCGCCGGATCGGGGTCGTAGCGCGTGAAGACGTTCATCAAGCGCGCCCGTGCCACGACCGTCCCGTCGGGGCGTAGCACGGTGTGCCGCCCCTCGCGCACGAGGTGGCGAACCGCACCGTCGGCGCCGACGGTCTTGGCGAGAAAGGTCTCGCCGTGGACGTGGAAGGGCTCGCGCGGGTTCACGCGCACGTCGGTCGCTTCCAGCTCCACGTGGACGAGCGGTGTGAAGACGGCGTTGGGCTGCGTGAAGTCCGGCGAGCCGAGCTTCTTGTGCCAGATACCGAAGTGCGCCTGCGCGGTGTAGGCGGCGATGGACGAGAGACGCAGCGCGAGTCGCTCCGTCAGATCGGGAAAGTGCACGACCTCGCGCAGGCGCGCGCGCAGCACGATGTCGGCGGGATTCTTACGGGCGGGCATCGGCGGGACGGTAACGGTCGGCCGCGGTCGTGACAACCGCGCGCGCTACGTCTTGGCTGCCGTCGCGTACGACTTGGCCCAGCGATAGTCCGGCTTGCCCGAGGGGCTTCGCACCATCTCGTCGACGAGCACGATGCGACGCGGCAGCTTGTAGCGCGCCAGGTGGTCGGCGGCGAAGCTCGTGAGCTCCGCGTGATCGATGGTCACACCCGCACGCGGCTGCACCACCGCCGACACCTGCTCGCCGAAGCGCTCGTCGGGGACGCCGACCACGACGGCATCGGCGACGCCGGGGTGCTTGCGCAGGACCTGCTCGACCTCCTCGGGGTAGATCTTCTCGCCGCCCGAGTTGATGCACACCGAGCCCCGCCCGAGGACGACGAGCGCGCCGTCCGGCCGCACCTGCGCGTGGTCGCCGGGCACGGCATAGCGAACGCCCTCGATCACCGGGAACGTCTTCGCCGTCTTGGCGGCGTCCTTGTAGTAGCCGAGCGGCACGCGGCCCGGCTTCGCGAGCCATCCCGTCGCGGTGCTGCCGGGCTCGAGCAGCCCGGAGAGGTCGTCCTTCAGGACGACAGTGGTCGACATGACGAATTGTCCGGTCTGCGCCTGATCGCCCGCCCGCGTCGCCTGCGAGCCCTGCGCGCCGGTCTCGGAGGCGCCGAAGCCGTCGACGACGACGGCATGCGGCACGCGCTCGAGCAGCGCCTGCTTCCAGTGCGGCGAGAGGATCGCGCCACCCGAGCCGATCACGAACAGGCGCGAGAGGTCGTAGTCCTTCGTCTTCAGGTGATCGAGGATCGGACGGGCGAAGGCGTCACCCACCAGCGTCATCATGTTGCAGCGCTCGCGCTCGACGAGGCCGAGGACGTCGGCCGGGTCGAGCTTCTCGGGTCGGCCCTGCAGGACGACGCAGCCGCCCTGATTGAGCGCGCCGAACGACACCCACTGCGCTGCGCCGTGCATGAGGGGCGGCGTCGCCATGACGCGCATGAAGCCACCGTTCGAGCGCGCCTGCTCGACGATCGCCTCGTAGGAGGTGACGCCGTCCATTCCGGGCGGCCCGCCAGACATGGCCGCGTGGTAGATGTCCTCTTGCCGCCACAGGACGCCCTTCGGCGCGCCGGTCGTCCCTCCCGTGTACAGGATGTAGAGGTCGTCCGCGGACGGCGCGACCGGCGGCGGCGTGGCCGGCGACTGCGCGAGCGCAGCCTCGTAGTCGAGCGCACCGGGGAGCAGCGCGTGGCCCGAGTCGTCGGCGACCTGCAGGAGCAGGCGCACCTTCGGCAGGCGGTCGCGCAGGCGCGCCAGCGTCGGCGCGTAGCGGGCCTGGTAGACGAGCGCCGTACAGTCGGAGTCGTGGAGGAGGTAGAGCAGCTCCTCGTCGACGTAGCGGTAGTTCACGTTGAACGGCGCCACACGGGCGCGGTACGCGGCGAGCATCGTCTCCAGGTACTCGGGGCAGTTCAGCATGTAGATGCCGAGATGGTCCTGTCCCGACTCGTGATTGGCGAGCGAGGTGCGCTCGGTGCGGCAGCCGAGCCCGTGCCCGTGCAGCAGGTTCGCGAGACGGCGGACGCGATCGGCGACCTCGCCGTAGGTGAGGCGGCGCGTCGGCGTCACGATGCATTCGCGCTCGGGAAACGCGTCGGCGATGGCCTCGTTGATGAGGGCGAAGTTCATGATCGAACCGGACCACACCCGATCGCGGGGCGCAACCGTCCCCCGGCCGTGCATTGACACGCCCGAGCGCGCCGCGCTAGGGCGCGGCAATGCGAGCGGTCTGGATCCCGCGCCCCGGGCCGCCAGAGGTGCTCGAGGTTCGCGAGGGTCCCGATCCGGTCCCGAAGGCCGACCAGGTATTGATCCGCGTCCGCGCCGCCGGCATCAACTTCGCGGACGTCGCGGCGCGGCTCGGCGTGTATCCGGATGCGCCGCCGCCACCCTGCGTCGTCGGATACGAGGTCGCGGGCGTCGTCGAGCAGGCGGGCCCCGACGTGCACACCGCCAAGGTCGGCGATCGCGTCTTCGCCCTCACGCGCTTCGGCGGCTACGCCGATGCGATCGCGGTGCCCGCGCCGCAGGTCTTCCCGATGCCGGCCGCCCTGACGTTCGAGGAGGCCGCGGCGATCCCGGTCAACTATCTCACCGCGATCCTCATGCTGCGCTACTTCGGCAACGTGAAGGAGGGCGAGCGGGTCCTCGTGCACGCCGCCGCCGGCGGCGTCGGCATGGCGGCGATCCAGCTCTGTCGCATCGCCGGCGCGGAAGTCATCGGGACGGCTTCGGCGTCGAAGCACGCCACCTTGAAGGAGATGGGCGTTGCGCACTGCATCGACTACCGCACCGAGGACTTCGAGCAGGGCGTGAAGCGTGTGACCGGCGGACGCGGCGTCGACATCGCACTCGACGCGACCGGTGCGTTCCGCAAGAGCTATCGCTGCCTGGCGCCGCTCGGCCGTCTCGTCTGCTTCGGCCTCTCCCAAGCCTCGAGCGGCATGGCGCCGTCGCGCCTGCGGGCGCTGCTCGCCGTCGCGCAGCTGCCGTGGTTCCACCCGATCAAGCTCATGAACGACAACAAGGCCGTCATCGGCGTCAACCTGGGTCATCTCTGGGACCACATCGGCCTGCTGCGCCGCGAGATGATCGGGCTCCTCGCCGACTACGACGCCGGCCGCATCAAGCCCATCGTCGGAAAGACCTTCCCGCTCGTCGACGCCGCCAAGGCGCATCGCTTCATGCAGGAGCGACAGAACGTCGGGAAGGTCGTTCTCACGTGCTGAGGTGGAGTGCGGGGGCGGTCGCGATCGCGGTCGCCGTCCTCGTCGCCTTCGTGCTGCTCGCGCCGCTCGGCATGCGTCCGAACGCCGCGCACCCGCCGCTCACCCAGACACCGGCCGACTACGGCCTGCGCTACGATGCCGTGACCTTCGCGCCGCCCGACCGTCCGATCACGCTGCGTGGCTGGTGGATGCCGGTGGCGAACGCCCGTGCCGCGGTGATCCTCGTGCACGGCGGCGGCGACGACAACCGCAGCCAGCCCTTTCAGAACGGGCTCGCGCTGGCACGCGATCTCGCCGCGCGCGGCTTCGGCGTGCTCGCCTTCGACCTGCGCAACTACGGCGAGTCCGACACGACGCCCGAGGGCGTCACCTTCGGCGACCTCGAGGCGTACGACGTCGTCGGGGCGGTCGATCTGCTCGCCAGGATCGCGCCCGGCCTCCCGGTGGTCGGGCTCGGCTGCTCGATGGGCGGCGCGACGCTCGTTCAGGCGGCCGCGCGCGATGCGCGGCTACGCGTGCTCGTGACCGACAGCGTGTTCGCCGACGCCTGGGACGTCGCGCCGAGCTTCGTGCGCGCGTCGAGCAACCTGCCGGAGCTCCTCGTCGGGCCCGTCCTGTGGAGCGCCGCGCACGTCCACGGTGTCGGGCTCGATCGCGGCAACACGATCGACGCCGCCCGGCGCGTGACGCCGCGCCCGGTCCTGCTGATCCACAACGAAGCCGATCCGATTGCAGCCCCGACCGAGAGCTGGACGCTGGCCTCGGTGATGCCCCGCTCCGAGACGTGGATCACGCCCGCACCGCCCGTCGACCACCCGCTGAGGTGGCAGAACGGCCGATGGGGAACGCACTGCCAGTCGTACAAGCTCGATCCCGACGGCTACGTCACCCAGGTGACGGCGTTCCTCACCCGGGGGCTCGCGCCACCCACACGCTGAGCGCTCCGTCGCGGCCGCGCACGTCGATCGTCCCGTGCGGGACGAGACCCGGCGCCGCGTCGCCGGCGCGCCGCGCGCCCGCGACCAGCGCGTCGCTCGCCACCATCGTCACGCCGAGCGACCGCGTGAGCTCTTGCAGGCGGCTCGCGACGTTCACCGTGTCGCCCACCACGGCGAATTCGAGGTGGCGCTCGTCGCCGATGTCGCCGAGCACGACGGGGCCGTAGTGCGCCCCGACGCCGATGCGGATCGGCGCTTCACCGCGCGCGGTACGCTCGCGGCTCCACGCCTGCACGGCGTCGAGCATCGCACGCGCGCACGCGAGCGCACGTGCCGCGGCGTCGGGCGCAGGTCGCGGCGTCCCGAACGTCACCATGAGTCCGTCGCCGAGGTACTTGTCCACCGTGCCGCCGTGCGCGAACACCGCGGCCACCATGCGCCGGTGGAAGTCGCGCAGGAGGCCGATCACGGCGTCGGGTGCGGCGGCCGATGCCAGGCCCGTGAAGCCGACGACGTCGACGAACAGCACCGCCACGTCCTGCTGCCGCGTCGTCCGCAGCGGCTCGTCCGACAGCGCGAGCTCGTCGACCAGGTTCGGCGAGAAGTAGCGCGCCAGGTTCGAGCGGGCGCGCTCGGTCTCGACCTGGCGGGCGACCAGGCGGCGCGATCGCCGCACCACGATCGCGAGGCCGCCCGCGAGCACGAGCAGCAGCACCACGAGGCGCCCCCACAGCCCCACGTCCACCCGCTGGGGATCGAGGACGAAGGCCAGTACCTCCGCCGAGGTCATCGCGCGCCGGCGTGCGGCCGGCAGGTAGCCGATCGACCCCGGGAGGGCGAGGAGCCGCAGGACGCCGATCGACCAGACGAGGGCGGCGGCGACCCCGCACCACAGGACGGCGAGTGGGCGGTACGAGAAGACCGTCGCCATGATGAGCAGGAACAGATAGAGCTCGTTCCCGAAACGCAGGCGCACCTGCGGCGGCAGGTCGTTCGGCTCGAGCGGGTTCGGGAGCAGGACCGCCAGCGTGAACAGGCTCACGTCGAGCAGCGGGAAGACGTAGAGCGGCCAGCTCCCGGCGACGCCGGCCCGGCGGAGCCAGAGCGGCACCAGCCCCAAGAGCGCGAAGGCGACCGCGATGCCGAAGTAGTAGAGGGCACCCGGATAGCGGTTCTCGATCAGCGTCCATGCCGCGATGACGGCGCAGCCAACGAGCCGGACGCGCACGGCGAGGCGCAGGCCGTCGAGTTCCTCCTCGGCGAAGGCGGCGGCGAGCCGAGCGTCCGGGGCCACCGGGCTCCGATACGCCCCTCGCTTTCAGTGGACAACCTTTGGAGATATCCTATGGCCACCCGGACGATGGATCAGGCCCAACCAGCCCGCCGCACCCCACCGAGCAAGCGGCCGCTCATCATGGTCGTCGACGACGACGCCGACGTCCTCAAGATGTGCGACGTCGTGCTCGAGCAGGCGGGCTTCGATCGCGCGCTCGCGAACTCCGGCGAGGAGGCGATCTCGCTCCTCGAGAAGGTCCGACCCGCGGTCATTGTCCTCGACCTCCGCATGCCCGGCATGGACGGCTGGTCGGTCGCGGCGTTGATCCGCAAGCACGAGCGGACCGCTCGCATCCCCATCCTGGCCCTCACGGGGATCATGGAGAACGTCGAGGATGCAGCGCGCCGCGCGGGCGCGACGGCGTTCATCCTGAAGCCGCTCGACCCGCGCCGCTTCGTCGCGGCCGTGAAGCGTCTCTGCCCCGCCTGACGGCGTAGGGCTCTAGGCCGAGGGCGTCGCGACGTCGACGCACGTGGCCGTCGGCGCGGCCGGAACCGAATCCTTGCCGAAGGTGCGCTCGAGCATGCGGCGCACTCGCGCGACCAGCTCCTCACGCTTGAAGGGTTTGACGACGTAATCGTCGGCGCCGGCCCCGAAGCCCGCGGTCATGTGCATCTCGTCGCCGTTGGCGGTCAGCATGAGGATCGGCACGAACGCCGTGCGCGCATCCGAGCGCAGCCGCCGGCAGACCTCGAAGCCGTCCATCACCGGCATCGACACGTCGAGGACGACGATGTCGGGCCGCTCCTGCCCCGCCAGCTCGACGGCTTCGATGCCGTCCTGCGCCGTGACCACCTGCAGCCCGAGGTTCGCCGACTGCAGTACGATGCGGACGATGTTGCGGATGTCGGCGTTGTCGTCGACGACGAGTGCCTTGAACGTCCGCATCGGGCTCGTCGCCACGGGCACCGGTACGGCCTGCACGACGACGGGCGCGGTCGCCGGCGCGGGCGCGCTCCTGGTCTCCGGCACACCCTCTGCGGCGCCGCAGTGGGGACACTTCGGCTGCCCATGGGGGAACCTCTTCTGGCAGGCGCGACAGACCGACTCGCTGGCGGCGATCTGAACAACGCGGAGGATCTCGTCGCTCGTGGTGACGCCGCTCGTCACCTTCTGGATCGCGTCGTCGGTGAGAGTGCTGAATCCTTCGGCGCGCGCCTGCTGGCGCACCTGGCTCTCGAGCGCGCCGCCCTCGATCATCCGCGCAATCGTCCCGCCGATCGGCACGACCTCGTAGATGCCGACCCGGCTCGCGTAGCCGCTTTGCCGGCAGGCCCCGCAGCCCTCGCCGCGCCGGTAGCCCGGATGCAGCTTCGGCAAGCGCAGCATCGCCACCAGCTCGTCCGAGGCGTCGCAGCCGAGCGCACAGCTCTGGCAGACGCGGCGGGCGAGCCGCTGCGCCATGATCAGGTTCACCGACGACGCGATGACGTACGGCTCGATGCCGAGGTCGAGCAACCGCGTGATGGTCGCCGCCGCGTCGTTCGTGTGCAGCGTCGAGAGCACGAGATGGCCCGTCTGCGCGGCCTGGAAGGCGACGCGCGCCGTCTCCTGGTCGCGGATCTCACCCACCAGGATCACGTCCGGATCCTGGCGCAGCACCGAGCGGATCACGCTCGCGAACGTCAGGCCCTGCTTCTCGTTGATGTCGACCTGGTTGATGCCCTTCAGCTGGTACTCGACCGGGTTCTCGATCGTGATGATGTTCGTCGTGGTGGAGCGGATCGCGCGGATCAGCGCGTAGAGGGTCGTCGTCTTACCGCTGCCCGTCGGCCCCGTGACCAGGATCATGCCCTGCGGCTTCGAGGACGCCTCGCGAAGGCGCTGCTGGTCGTGCGCCGCGAAGCCGAGACGATCGAGGCTGATGAGGGCGCGCGCGGCGTCGAGGATGCGCAGCGTGACCTTCTCGCCGTGCTGCATGGGCAGCGTCGAGACGCGGAAGTCGACCGTCCGGTTCTGGTAGAGCACCTGGATGCGGCCGTCCTGCGGCACGCGCCGCTCCGTGATGTCCATCCGCGCGAGCACCTTCAGCCGCGCGACGAGCGGGTTCTGCACCCACTTCGGGAAGTGGAACCCCTCTTCGAGGATGCCGTCGATGCGGTAGCGGACCACGACGCCGTCGGCCATGGGCTCGACGTGCACGTCGCTGGCGCCGGCCTTCACACCCTCGACGAAGAGGAGGTCGGTCAGCTTCACGACCGGCGGCAGCTCGGCGTCGGCCGCAAGCGTCCGCATGTCCTTCCCGTCGTCCTGCAGCTCCGAGACCGCGATCTCGGGATCGGGAACGTTCTGCAGGAACTGCTCGAGCGACTCCTCGAGGCGGTACGTGTGCGCGATCGCGTCGCGGACCTCGGTGCGGCTCGCGAGCACGAACTGGACACGCTTGCCGGTCGCGAACTCGACGGCCTTGATGGCCTCGAGATCGAGTGGGTTCGCGGTCGCGACGTCGAGCCGGCTGCCATCGACGCGCACCGGAACGATCTCGTAGCGCGACGCGAGGCTCTCCTTCACGAGCCGGGTGACGGTCGGATCGAGCGTGCTGGCGACGAGGTCCACCAGGCGCAGTCGCAGGGCGGGGGCGAGCCGCTCGGCCAGCTCGCGGTCGTTCATGACGCCCTGGCGCTCGAGGGCCTCCGGCACCGCCAGTCCCTCGTTGCGGCAGAGCTCCTCGGCCCTGGCGGCGTGCTCGGCCGTCACCACGCTCTGGCGCACGAGAAAGCGCAGAAGCGCCTGCTGCCCGCTCGTCAACTCCGCCATGCGATATGCTCCATCCCCAATCTCGGCCGACTCGGGCCGAACCTTTAGGGCCCAGCGGGGGGGCCCCAAAGCCACGTCCAGCACGAGCTTGACGGGTCCGAGCCCCAGTCGCTAGCAGCGCAGTCGGTGGGCTACGAAGTCACTTTCCAGGACCTCACCTACGCCCGCGTCGGCGACGTCTCGCTGCTGGCGCGCGTCTACCGGCCGGCCAGGGCGGAACCCTCGTTCGCGCTCGTCGACGTCCACGGCGGCGCCTGGTCGTACTTCGACCGCACCATCGACGCCTACGTCGACCATGCGCTCGCGGCGACGGGGCTGGTCGTCGTCGCGCTCGACTTCCGCCTGGGTCCGGCGCACCCCTTCCCGGCCGCCGTGGCAGACGTCGTCGCGGGCATCCGGTGGACGAAGGCGCATGCCGCGGAGCTCGGGGCGCGACCCGATCGGCTGGGAATCGTGGGCGGCTCGAGCGGCGGCCATCTCGCGATGCTTGCGGCATTGAAGCCGGGCGCGCCCGACTTCGCAGCGACGCCGGTCGACGCGCCCCCCGACGTCGATGCGCGCGTCGCGTACGCCCTGCCCCTGTGGCCGATCCTCGATCCGCTGGCGCGCTACCGCTACCTTCTCGGACGGCGCGACGAGGCGCCCGAGGCGTGTCGCGAACCGTTCTTCCAACCCGAGCGTCTGATCGAGGCGCACGACGGGTTCTTTCGCGACGAGGCGACGATGCACCGCGCGAGCGCGCTTCGCGTCGTCGAGGAGGGTGAGGCCGAAGCGCTGCCACCGATCTGGCTCGCGCACCCCGAGCTCGACGAGAACGTCACGCTCGACATGAGCGGGCGGTTCGTCGACGCGTACCGCCGCGCCGGCGGCGCGGCGGAGCTGGAGGTGTTCGCGGGTCTCGGCCACAGCTTCGCGAATTTTCCAGGTGAGCCGGCCGACCGTTGCATCGACCGGATGCGTGCGTTCATATCGAGGCAGCTCGCGACGGCGAGCTGAGCGATCCATGGCCACCTTTTTCGACCGCTTGGAGCCCGAGCACGTCGCGTTCATCGAGCGGCAGTCGCTCTTCTTCGTCGCCACCGCGACCGACGGCGCGCATCCGAACGTATCGCCCAAGGGCTACGATTCGATCGCCGTGCTGGCGCCCGACCGCCTGGCGTACGTCGATCTTCCGGGCAGCGGCAACCAGACGGCGACGCACGTCGCCCAGCACGGGCGCATCACCGTCATGTTCTGTAGCTTCGACTCGAAGCCCATGATCCTGCGCATCTACGGTCGTGGGCGGGTGATCGCGCGCCAGACGTCCGAGTTCGAGGAGCTCGCGACCTTGCTCGGCGATCGGGTCGGACCCCACACGCGGCAGCTGATCGACATCGTCGTCGAGCGCGTACAGTCCTCGTGCGGCTACGGCGTGCCGCTGCTCGAGCCCGTGGGCGAGCGCGACACGCTCCGCCGGTACTTCGACAAGCGGCATGCCGAGGTCGACTGGGAAGAGTACCTCGCCGAACGATCGAAGCCGCAGCCGCCCGTCGTCCGCCGGCGCCCTTAGCGGCTCACGGGAGCTTCTGGACGTATTCCGCGACGTCGTAGCCCCAGGTGAGGCCGATGAAGCGGGGCGTGTCCTCGCGGATGATGCGCTCGCCCTCGGGCGAGTCGAAGAAGCCGGTGCGCATCGCCTCCACGGACGGGAAGTGCAGCTCGGCGATGCCGTCCCAGTCGGGCGCATCACCCAGGCGCTCGTCGACGACGTTGGTCACGTACTTGTGCAGCCCGGGATGGTGGACGAGCGCGAGCGGGACGTGCCGGGTGAGCCAGTGCTCGACGAAGGCGGCATGGCTCATGCCGGCGGGCCGGCGCACGAGGCCGACGATCTTCACGCCCGGTGACCGCCTCCCGAGGGGCGGCGGCGGAGCCGCGGGCGCCTTCTGCACGTGCTCGGTCGTGACGTACGCATGCGCGCCGCCGAGGAAGCCCGCGACGTCGCGCTCGACGATCCGCCGCCCGTCCTCCGAGTCGTAGAGCCGCTCGCGGAAGTCGTCGAGGCTCTCGAACGACAGCTCGCCGATCGAGTCGAGCTCTTCCCCCCCGGCGCGCCGCCCTTCGACGACGTTGACGACGTACTTGCGCATGCTGGGATGGTGGCGAAGCGCGATCGGGACGTGCCCGCCGAGCAGGCGCTCCGCGTACTCGGCGGGCGACAGGTCGGGACGGCGCCGGCAGAGGAAGACGAGCTTCACCATGGCCGGCCCGTATCACACGCCCATGGTGTCGGCGTACAGTCGCTCGATCTCCGCGATGTGCGTCTCGAGATCGCCGTGCTGCCAGCTCGCGGTCGAGATCGGCGGATGGACGACGACCTCGATCGTCGTCGGGCGCAGGATGAAGCCGTGCTTCGGGAGCGCGTCCAGGGCGTTGCGGAAGACGAGCGGCACGATCGGCACGCCGGCGGCCATGGCGAGGTGGAAGGCGCCCTTCTTGAACCGCCCGAGGCGCGGCGTCGGCATCCGGGTGCCCTCGGGAGCGATCGCGATCGAGAGGCCGCTCTCGAGCGCCTCGATCGCGGGCCGCAGCGCCTCGATCGCCTTCGAGCGGTTGAAGCGGTCGATGAAGACCGTGCCGGCGGCGGCGAAGAGCGGGCCGAAGAACGGGTTCTTGCGGACCTCCTGCTTGCTGATCGCGACGAAGTCCCGGCGCAGGAGCTTGCACAGCAGCAGCACGTCGACCGCGCTCTGGTGGTTGAAGATGAAGACGGCCGGCCGGTGCGACCAGAGGTGCGCTTCGCCGCTGACCCGTACCTCGATGCCCGCGAGCGCGGTCCCGAGCTCACCCCACGTGGTCGCGGCGACGTTGGCCCAGCGGCGCGTGCCCCGATCGAGTGCGATGATCGGGAGACCGACCACCACCGCAGAGAAGAAGCTCCCGATCGCGAGCGAGGTGCGCACGACGTCCATCAACGCGGGCGTGCCGCGGGTCCAGAACGTGCGCGTCGGCCATCCGCGTCGCCGCGCGATCGCCGCCAAGCGGGTGTTCGGATTGGTCGGGCGCGGGCGTCCGACGCCTTCGAGCAGCGGCAGGTCTTCGTCGCTGTCGGTGTAGAAGAAGCTCTGCGTGAGATCCACGCCGCGCTCGCCCGCGAGCTGCCGGGCGGCGTGCAGCTTCCCTTCGCCGTAGCACGTGGGCTTCATGACGCGTCCCGTGAACCGACCGTTCTCGACCTCGAGACGCGTGCAGAGCACGTGCGGGATGCCGAGATCGCGCGCGAGCGGCTCGGCCTGGTAGCGTGTCGCCGACGAAACGATGGCCAGCGTGTGCCCCTTGCGGAGGTGCGCCTGCACGAGGGCACGCGCCTCCGGGTACACGTCAGCCGCCATGCGCTCTGCGAATACGCGTTCGGCGAGCGCCTCGAAGTCGTTCTCCGACGCGCCGCCGAGCAGCGTCAGCGTCTCGGAGACGAACCCGGAAAACCCCGTCTGGCCGAGCTGGAACCAGAGCGCGCCGCGCAGGAACTGCGCGATCCCGGCCGGTCCAATGCGGCCCCCGAGGAGACCGTCGAGCAGGAACGTGAAGATGGAGAAGCCGGCGACCAGCGTGCGGTCGAGATCGAAGAAGGCCCCCACGTGCGGGCCTGCCGGTCCCTCGTCGATCTCGCGGGTGATCTCGGCCCACGGCACGGCGCGGGAAGATACCGCCGCTCGCCGCAGGGCGTCTACCCACGCGAGCGGCAATCGTCGTATATCCGCCGCCGTGGCGAAGGCGAGCACCGCGGAGGCCCCTCTCCCGCTGCGGCACCCGCGCGTCGTGTTCCTGCTCGACGCCACCAGCGAGATCGAGCAGCGCCTCCTCACGCGATGGATCGCCGAGCACCATGCGCCGACCGGCATTCCGTACGAGGTCGTCTCGATCCCGCCGTCGCGGCGGCGCGGGTCGGTGCGCGTCGACCGCGGCGCGCTCGAAGGCGCTCTCGCCGCGCACGACGATCCGCTCTTGACGCCACTGCGCGTGGCCTGGCTCCCGCCCCCCGAGCGCGACGACGGCCCCCTGCGCCGTCTGCTCAAGCTCGTCGCCTTCGGCGATCCGCGCGATCCCGGACGCCTGCGCCAGCGCTGGGTGGCGATGCGCCATCCGGAGCGTGCCCAGGTGGTGCTGGCAGACGCCGCGTCGATCTCCGAGCTGCGGGCACGCTGGCGAACCGCCTGCGGTGCCGGGTTCGCCGAGACGATGGGGCTCGCCGATTTCGTGGCGCGGCAGGCTGCGCTCGCACTCGAGCGCGCCGAGCGACGGCTGCGCGGGCTGCGCTACAAGGTGCCGCGCTTCGTCGACGAGGCGATCCTCGCGCGCCCCGGGTTCCAGGGTGGCGTCGCGCGGCTCGCGCAGGAGTTGGGAAGGCCGCAGGCGGACGTCCTGAAGGAGGCGACGAGCGACCTCCGCGAAATCGCGGCGACCCACAGCCCCTACGTCATCGACCTCACCGCGCAGCTGATCCGCGTGCTCTACTCGCGCGGCTATTCGGCGATCCAGTACGACCGCGAGGCGCTTGGGCGCATCTATCAGCTCGCGCAGCGCCACCCGGTCGTCTTCTTGCCGTCGCACAAGTCGAACCTCGACCATCTGGTGCTGCAGTACGCGCTGCACGAGAACGGGCATCCGCCGAACCACACGGCGGGTGGCATCAACATGAACTTCTTCCCGGTCGGCCCGCTCGTGCGCCGCAGCGGCGTCTTCTTCATCCGCCGCACCTTCAAGGACGACGCGATCTACAAGTTCGTGCTGCGCCACTACGTCGACTACCTGATCGAGAAGCGCTTCTCGCTCGAGTGGTACATCGAGGGCGGGCGTTCGCGGTCGGGAAAGCTGCTGCCCCCGCGCTTCGGGCTCCTCGCCTACGTCGTCGACGCCTACCGGCGCGGCAAGAGCGAGGACATCCACCTGATCCCGGTGGCGATCGCGTACGACCAGATCCAGGACGTGGGCGACTACACGGCCGAACAGCGCGGGGCGGCCAAGCAGCGTGAGAGCTTCGGCTGGCTCGTGCGCCTGGTTCGCAACCTGCGCCGCCGCTACGGCGCGATCCATCTCCGCTTCGGCGAGCCCGTCTCGCTCGCCCAGCTCGTGGGCCCGTCCGATCCGGATGCCGAGCCGAACGCCGACGAGCAGAGCCTCGCCATCCAGAAGCTCGCCTTCGAGGTCTCCGATCGCATCAACCGCGTGACGCCCATCACGCCGACGTCGCTCGTGACGCTCGCGCTCCTCGGACGCGGCGATCGCGCGCAGAGCGTCGAGGAGATCCGCACGGCCTTGAAGAACCTCCTCCACTACGTGCGCGGGCACGCCCTCCCCACGACGGGCGACCTCGACCTGGACTCGGCGGACGGCGTGCGGCGCACGCTCGATACGCTGGTGGAGAACGGCGTCGTCACCTGCTTCGCTGAGGGTCTCGAGCCCGTCTACGCGATCGGCCCGGATCAGCACCTGACGGCGGCGTACTACCGCAACACGATCATCCACGTGTTCGTGAACGGCGCCATCGCCGAGCTCGCCCTCCTGCGCGCCAGCGAGGACGACGTGGGCGACTTCCGCGGCGAGTTCTGGGCCGAGGCGCTTCGGCTCCGCGACCTGCTGAAGTTCGAGTTCTTCTTCGCCGAGCGCGAGCGATTCCTGCGCGAGCTGCGCGACGAGGTGGCGTTCCACGCGCCCGGATGGGAGGAAGCGGTCGATCGGGGTCCGGCTGCGATCCAGGGCGTGCTGCGGCGCTTCCGGCCGTTCAACGCGCACCGCGTGCTCCTGCCGTTCCTCGAAGCCTACCGCGTCGTCGGTGACGCCCTCGAGCGCGAAGGGGACGCCACGCCCATCGACGAGCCCGCGTTCCTGTCGCGCTGCATGGCGCTCAGTACGCAGTACCGGCTCCAGGGCCGCATTCGCAGCGGCGAGTCGGTCTCGAAGGTCCTCTTCGAGACGGCGCTTCGTCTCGCCCGCAACCACGGCCTGCTCGAGCCGGCGCCCGATCTCGCAGGTCGCCGTCACGCGCTCGCCGAGGAGATCCGCGCGGCGATCCGGCGGGCGGAGGCTGTCGACGTCCTCGCTGCCAGCCGGCGAGCTGGGTTCATCGAGTAGGCGAGCGAAAAGCCGCGCGGCGGGGCGGGTGCGGGGGCGAGGTCGTCGCTCGCGGTCCTCGGGCCACGCGCGCACTCGTAGGCCGCAGCAGCACAACCGCCAACCGCGGCGCGCGCAGGGCCCTGCGGGCTCGCTCTGACCTCGCCCCCGCACCCACCCCACCGCGGGCCGCAGGACGCCACGCAGAAGCACCGCCGCCAACGCCAAACGCCGAAGCCGGCTCGGCGAACGCCCCGTGTCGCTCGAGCGAACGCACGCGCGAAGTCGGAGATCGGCGTGCACGTCGATCCGCGCGCGGCGCGCGAAACGCCGCCCCCGCCGTTGCGTGAGTGGCGTTGGCCGACACCGAAGGCGAGGCCAGCCGTGCGTGCGGCGGACCCGGGCGGCGGGGCGAGGTCAGAGCGAGCCCGCAGGGCCCGCGCGCGCAGCGGTTGGCGGCTCTGTGGCTGCGGCCTACGCCGCGCGCGTGGCCCGAGGACCCCGAGCGACGACCTCGCCCCGCCGACCGGGTCCGCCGCTCCCCGCTCCTACGACTCGACGAAAGAGCGAAGAAGCCGCGCCCGCACACCACGACGGAGCTTCCGCAGCGCCGCCGCCTCGATCTGGCGGATCCGCTCACGGGTCACGGACATCGACGTCCCGATCTCCTCGAGCGTCCGCTCCGCCCGGTCGCCGATCCCGAAGCGGAGGCGGAGCACCTGGGCCTCGCGCGGCGTCAGCGTGTCGAGGACGCGGTGGATCTGGCGGCGCAGGCCACTTGCCACGGCGATCTCGGGCGGCTGCGGGCTGGTCTCGTCCTCGATCGCGTCCGAGATCGCGGTGCCGTCGTCCTCGTTGGGCTCGTCGAGCGAGAGGGGCTCGCGCGAGAGCCGCAGCAGGTCGCGCACGATCTCGATCGGCAGCTCGACGCGCGCCGCCACCTCCTCGGCGGTGGGCTCGCGCGACAGCTCCTGCGCCAGGATGCGCATGGCACGGGTCACGCCACCCATCATCTCCACGAGGTAGACGGGGACGCGGATCGTGCGGGCCTGGTCGGCGAGCGAACGCGTGATGGCCTGGCGGATCCACCAGGTCGCGTAGGTCGAGAACCGGTAGCCCCGCCGATGGTCGAACTTTCCGACCGCGCGCATGAGGCCGATGTTGCCTTCCTGGATGAGGTCCAGGAGCGGCAGGCCGCGGTGCAGGTAGCGGCGCGCGACCCACACGACGAGCCGGAGATTCGCCTGGACGAGGCGGGCGCGCGCCGAGCTCGCGGCGCGCTCGATCGCGTCGATGCGGCGACGGAGCGTGTCGGCCGCCGTCCGTTCGGCGGCGGTGATCCGGCAGCGCGCCGTCGCGTCGCTCGCTTCCGGCTCGCGCAGCTCGGCGACGACGCGGTCTACGTGTGGCGAGGTGAGCCGCAGTCGCTCGAGCACCGTGGCCAGCTGCGCCTCGACGTTTCCGCGACGCGTGGCGCGCACCTGCGCAGGCTCGGCGCGCAGGCCCCGGGGGCGCGGGCGGCCGAGCTTCTCGTGCTCGCGAGCGAGGCGCAACGCGCGCGCGACCTGGACCAGGAAGCGCCGGCGCAGCCAGGCGTCGCCGCCGGCCTCGGCACGCTCGCTCGCGTCGTCGTCGCACACGTCGCAGAGCGCGATCTCCCGAACGCGGACACCGTGCGCGAGCTTGCAGAGGTAGCGTAGCCCGACGACCGAGCTCATCGCGACGACGAGTCGCTCGCGTGCGGCCTCCTCGATCTCGCGCGCGAGCGCGACTTCCTGCTCGCGCGTGAGGAGCGACTCGCGCGTCGTCTGCTCGAGATAGAGGTGCAGCGGATCGAAATCGCTCGCCTCCTCGGTCTCGACATCCTGCGGCTCGAGCTCGGCGTCGGCTCGCGGCGGAACGTCGACGAGCAACTCGTCCGACACCTCGACGACGACGTCTTCGAGCGGTACCAGCTCGGGCTCGAGTTCATCGTGATCGAGCAGGCGTTCCGTCGCGTGCTCAATCGGCATTTGCGCTCGCCACAAATGTGTCGCGCGCTACTTTCCTTCAATTGGGACGATCCCTAGTCGTGTAGGGGTTTTCCCCTAAGACCACGCTGTCACGTGGCGCGACGCGTCAGGGCCACGCGTCAGCGCGTGGTCGCCTGCGCGAGGATCGCGAGTCGAACCAACTCGGCCACCGAAGACGCCTGCATCTTCTCCATCACGTGCGCGCGATGCACTTCCACCGTTTTCGGGGACAGGCGTAGCACCATCGCGATCTCCTTGTTCGGCTTGCCCGCCACAACGAGATCGAGCACTTCGCGCTCGCGTTGCGTGAGAAGCCCGAGGCGTCGCACGGCCTCGCCGCGCCGCTCGCGCGCTTCCCGCTCCTGCCGATCCATCTCGATGCCCTGACGAACGCGGTCTAGCAGGAGCTGGTCACTGAACGGCTTCTCGATGAAGTCGAGCGCGCCCGCCTTGACGGCTCGGACCGCCATCGGAACCTCGGCGTGTCCGGTGACGACGATCGTCGGCAGCCCGATGCCGCGCCGTGCCAGCTCGGACTGCAGATCGAGCCCGCTCATGCCCGGCATGCGAACGTCGAGCACGAGGCAGCCCGGCATGTCGCTCCGGACCGCGTCCAGGAAGGTCTGGGCGTCCGGGTACGTCTCCACGCGCAGGCCGGTCGATTCGATCAGCCAGCGCAGCGAGTCGCGCATGGCCGGATCGTCGTCGACGACGAACACGACGGGCTGTGCGGCCGGCCTCATGCGGACGCGGGTCCGCGTTCGGCCCGGGTCCGCAGCGTGAAGCGGAACACGGTCCCGCGCGGCGGGTTCGGGAGCGCCCACAGGCGCCCCCCGTGCGCCTCGACGATCGAGCGGCTGATCGAGAGGCCGAGGCCGAGACCGTCGGGCTTGGTGCTGAAGAACGGATCGAAGAGCCGGGTCGCGGCGTCCGACGACACGCCGGCACCGGTGTCGCTCACCGCGACCTCGACCGTGTCGTCGCCGACGCGCCGGGTGCGAATGCCGAGCACGCGCTCGTCGCCGTTGTTGCTCGCCATCACCTCGAAGCCGTTCTGGACGAGATTCAGCACGACCTGCTCGATCTGGATCGGATCGACCTCGGTCGGGAGCGCCTGCGACGACAGCTCCAGCTCGAGCCGGATGTCGGCGCGGCGCGCCTCGGCGTCGGCAAAGCGGAGCGCGCGCCGCACGACGTCGTTCAGGTCCACCGACTCGCGCCGCGACTCGCCGCGCAGGAAGTCGCGGATCCGGCGCAGGATCTCGCCGGCGCGCAGCGCCTGGGCGGAGATCTCCTCCAGGATCTCGAGCAGCGCCTCCTTCGGGAGGTCGCCGGCCTCGATGCGCCGCACGCAGCCGCGCGCGTAGCTCACCACCGCGGCGAGCGGCTGGTTCAGCTCGTGCGCGAGGCCCGCGGCCATGCCCCCGAGCGTGTTGAGGCGCGCGGCATGCGCCACCTCGGCCTGGTGCTGGCGCGCCTGCGCTTCGGCGAGCGCGGTCTTCGAACGCCCCTCCTCGACGCGGTGCCGCTCGAGCGCGTAGGCCATGTAGATCGACACCGACGAGCTCACCACGACGATCACCGGCAGGTACATCGCGTACCGATCGCCTTCGACGTTCTCCGAGATCCACAGCACGCAAAGAGCGGTCAGCGCCTGCGTCGCGAGCTGCGGGCGCACACCCCAGGGGAGCAGCGTCGCCGTGCCCATGGTCAGCACGGTCAGGAGAAGCGGCGTCGTCACCTCGTCCTCGGTGACGATGCCCGACCACGCCGTCGTCACGCTGATCATGAAGACCGCGAGCTGCGCGAGGATGATCGTGCGCGTGCGGCCGAGGGGACGCCGCAGCATCCAGAAGAAGCCCGCGATGAGGACGATCTGGATCGCCTTGATGGCGTAGATGCGGCCGAGCTGCTGCGGGTGCAGGAACGGATCGGTGATGCCGAACAGGGTGATCGAGGTGAGGCAGAGCCACAGGCCCGTTCGACTTCGCTCGACGAGCAGGTCCTCGCGATCGTCGGCGAGCAGGCCGTCTAACGCCGCCACGCCTCGGGAGTACCGCCCCGGGCGCGAACTGGCAACGGCGGGCGCGGAGCCGCGCGGCCGCTAAGGCGTCGCGCCCGTGCCGGTGTCGAGGGCGAACAGGCTCACGTCGATCGTGCCCTCGGTCGCGACCACGTCGGCGAGCTGCTGGACACGGGCGAGCCAGCCCTCGGTCCGCTTCGGGCTGACCCCGTAGCGCTCGCGGTCGAAGCCCGTGACGTGAGCCCGGATGCGCAGGAGGCGGGGCTCCTCCGGCGTCGCGGCCGGCACGTACGTCACGGTCACGTGGATCGACTCGGCGCCCTTGTCGTCGCGGGATCTGCCGCACACGGTGAACGTGCCCTTCGCATCGATCGTGACGGCCTTCCCCGGCTCCACGGGCTTCGGCAGCTTGACGGCGGGCAGCTCGAGCTCGATCCGGCACGCGCTCGGGTCGACCTGCTTGTTGGTCGCCCACTGCCGGAAGTGGTCCGACTTGGTGTCGTCGTTGTCGACCCGGATGCCGGCGAGCGGGACGGAGCATTTGGCCGAGCCTTCGAGCTTCTCCTCGTCCACCGTGAGCGTGCAGCCCACCTGCGAGCTGACCGCGGTGATGCGCTCGCCGACCGCGGAGTCGAAGATGGCCGTGAACTGATTGCGCCCCGCATCGGGATCGACCTTGAAGGTCGTCGCCGACGCGGCCGGGCTCAGCGCGGCGACGAGAAGCGCCATCGCCGTCCGTCGCAGGATCGTCGTCAGCATGGAGGAGTCTCCTTGCATGTTGGATCGTTTCGAGAAAGGTGCGATGCCGCCCGACGGACGGGGTTTCGGAAACCCGCGAACGCGTCCCCGCATCGAAGGGACGCATGACGGAGGCGATCATGGCAGGCGAGGTTCCCGCGGCGCCAACCGACGCGCCGGCGGCGAGCGGGGGGAGGATGCGCCTCGTCGTCCTCGGCCTCGCGATCGCGGCGGTCCTGGTGGCCGCGAAGACGCTCCCGGTGACCCAGAGCCTCCTCGCCTTCGTGTCGTGGGTCCGGAGCGCGGGACCGGCGGGCATGGCGGTGTTCGTGCTGGCCTACGTGCTCGCGTGCGTGCTCTTCCTGCCCGGATCGATCCTGACGCTCGGGGCCGGGTTCGCGTACGGGGTCGTGCTGGGCGTTCCGCTCGTCTGGATCGCCGCGAACCTCGGCGCCGCCGTGGCGTTCCTACTCGGACGCACGGTCGCGCGCGAGGCGATCGCGAGGCGTGTCGAGGCGAACCCGCGCTTCGCGGCGATCGACCGCGCCGTCGGCCGCGAGGGGCTGAAGATCGTGCTGCTGACGCGCCTGTCGCCGGCGTTCCCGTTCAGCCTCCTCAACTACGCCTACGGCCTCACGCAGGTGAGCTTCCGCGACTACGTCGTCGGCTCGCTGGTCGGCATGGTCCCGGGGACGATCATGTACGTGTACCTGGGGTCCCTGCTCACGAGCGTGTCCGAGATCGCGTCGGGAACGACCGCCGGCGGGCCGGCGCGGCAGGCGCTCACCTTCGTCGGCTTCGCCGCGACGGTCGCGGTCACGGTCGTCATTACGCGCATCGCGCGGCGCGCGCTCGCCGAGGCCACGGCGGAGGCGCCGCTCCAACGCAGCGCCGCGCCGGCGGCGACACCGCGGCCGCACGATCCGGGCGCGCCCCTCGTCCTGCCCGACGACGAGGCGAACCGCGCGCTGCTGGGTCACGTCCATCCGAAGGGCCGCGCGAACCCGACGCCGTCGGGGCGCTACAACCTGGTCGTCGTCGGGGGTGGGACGGCGGGCCTCGTGTCGGCGGCCGGTGGCGCCGGCCTCGGCGCAAAGGTCGCACTCGTCGAGCGAGCGCTGCTCGGCGGCGACTGCCTCAACGTCGGCTGCGTGCCGTCCAAGGGCATCATCGGCCCGGCGCGGATCGCCGCCCTGGCGCGCGACGCGGCCGCGTTCGGCGTCCAGACCGGTGACGTCCGTGTCGACTTCGCGGCCATCATGGAGCGCATGCGGCGCCTGCGCGCCGGGCTCGCCCCCATCGACGGCGTCGCCCGCTTCACGCAGCTCGGCGTCGACGTGTACCTCGGCGAGGGTCGCTTCACGAGCCCGACCACGGTCGAGGTCGACGGCCGCCGGCTCGAGTTCTCGCGCGCCGTCGTCGCGACGGGGGCTCGCGCGGCTGCACCGCCGATCCCCGGCCTCGCGGACGTCGACTACCTGACGAACGAGACCGTCTTCTGGCTGACCGAGCTCCCGCGGCGCCTCGCCGTCATCGGCGCTGGTCCGATCGGCTGCGAGCTGGCCCAGGCGTTTCGACGTTTCGGCGCCGAGGTGACCCTCCTCAACGCCGACCCGCACGTGCTGCCGCGCGAGGATGCGGACGCCGCGGCGATCGTGGAGAAGCGCCTGCGCTCGGAGGGCGTGACGCTCGTGAACGGCGCCCGCATCACGCGCGCCGCACGGCGCGGCGCGGAGACCGTCCTCGACTACGAGACGGACGGCACCGCCGCGAGCGTCACCGCCGACCGGGTTCTGGTCGCGGTCGGGCGTGCGCCCAACGTCGAGGGGCTTGGCCTCGAAGCCGCCGGGGTCGCGTACGACCGCACGGGCGTCACGGTGAACGACCGCCTGCAAACGACCAACCCGCGCATCTACGCCGCCGGCGACGTCGCGTCGCGCTTCCAGTTCACGCACGTCGCAGACGCGCTCGCGCGCGTGGTGCTGGCGAACGCGCTCTTCCTCGGCCGTCGCAAGGCGAGCGCCCTCACCGTCCCGTGGTGCACCTACACCTCGCCCGAGATCGCGCACGTGGGCCTCTATGAGCACGAGGCCGTCGCGCGCGGCATCGCCGTCGACACGATCACGATCCCACTCCACGACGTCGACCGGGCCCGCCTCGACGGCGAGGACGAGGGGTTCTTCCGCGTCCATCTGAAGAAGGGCAGCGACGAGATCCTCGGTGCCACGCTGGTCGCGACGCACGCGGGCGACATGATCTCCGAGATCTCAGTCGCGATGGCCGGCAAGGTCGGCCTCGGCGCCCTCGCGAACGTCATCCACCCGTACCCAACCCAGGCCGAAGCCATGAAGAAGGCCGCCGACGCGTGGAACCGCACGCGTCTCACCCCCACCGTGAAGAAGATCTTCACCTGGTGGCTAGGAGTCCACAGATGAAAGCGATCGCCGTCTTCCCGAAGACCCGCACCGTCGACCTGATCGACGTGCCGGAGCCGCGCCTCGAGGCGCCCACCCACGTGAAGCTCCGCATGCTCGAGGTCGGCGTCTGCGGCACCGACCGCGAGATCTGCCGCTTCGACTACGGCACGCCGCCCGATGGCAGCGACCACCTGGTGATCGGTCACGAGTCGCTCGGCGAGGTGGTCGAGGTCGGACCCGAGGTGCGCGGCGTCGTGGCCGGCGACCTGGTGATCCCCATGGTCCGGCGCCCGTGCCCGCACAAGACCTGCACCGCATGTCGCGCGGGCCGCCAGGACTTCTGCTTCACGGGCGACTTCACCGAGCGTGGCATCAAGAGCCGGCACGGGTTCATGACCGAGTACGTGGTCGACGACGCCCGCTACATGAACGTCGTGCCGCGCGAGCTCCGCGACGTCGCGATCCTCGTCGAGCCGCTCACCATCGCCGAGAAGGGCCTGATGCAGGTGTGGCAGATCCAGCAGCGCCTCCCGTGGGCCTGTTCGACCGAGGCCGCGCGCTCGCACGCCTACGGTCACTCGGCCGTCGTCCTCGGCGCCGGCCCGGTCGGGCTCCTGGGTGCGATGGCCCTCGTCGCGCAGGGCTTCCAGACGTTCGTCTACTCACGCGAGAAGGCCCCGAACCCGAAGGCCACGCTCGTCGAGTCGATCGGCGCGCGCTACGTGTCGGCCGAGGAGACGTCGCTCGAGGGCCTCGCCAAGCGAATCGACGGGATCGACGTCGTCTACGAGGCGACCGGCGCGTCGAAGGTCGCCTTCGACATGCTCTCGGTGATCGGACCGAACGCGATCTTCATCTTCACCGGCGTACCCGGTCGCAAGGGGCCCATCGCCCTCGACACCGACGTCCTCATGCGCAACATGGTGCTGAAGAACCAGGTCGTGTTCGGGACCGTGAACGCGAGCAAGGACGCCTTCGAGGCGGCGATCCGCGACGTCGGGCTGTTCGATCAGCGCTGGCCGAAGGCGGTGCGGAGCCTCATCACCGGCCGCTTTCCGATGGCGTCGTACCAGGAGCTGCTCACGGGCGACGCGACCGGGATCAAGAACGTGCTCGCGATCGCGTAGGCGCGACGAGAAACTTCGGCCGCAGGACGACCAGCGCGGCGGGCAGCGTGACCAGCGCGGTGGCGGCGCTCGTCACCATCCAGAGCGCGAGGAGCAGCGCCATCTCCGCCACGAAGCGGACATCCGTCACCGTGAAGCAGAGGACGCCCGCCGTCATCGCGAGGGCCGTGAACGCGACCGTGTGGCCGGCGCCGGCGATCGCCTCGCGCACGGCGTCGTCGAGCCCCATGCCTTCCTCGGTCCGCTCGCGCACGCGGCTCAGGATGTAGATCCCGTAGTCGATGCCGAAGCCCACGCCGACGGCGACGACGGGCAGCGTGTTGAGGTCGAGACCGATGCCGCGCGCCGCCATGTAGGCGTTCACGACGAAGTTCGCGAACGCCAGGGGCACGACGAGCAGGAGCGCCGCCACCAGCGAGCGGTACGTCACGGCGGTCACGAGCAGGATCACCGCGAACGCCGCCGTCGTCATGAGCGCGTCGCTGCGCAGGATCTCGTCGTAGATCGCGGCCATGACGCCGATGAAGCCGCCGGCGAGGCGAAAGTGCGCCCGCTCGAGCGGGTGCTCCGCGATGAACTTCTCGGCCGCCGCGACCACGCTGCGTACGCTCTCGACGGTGTGATCCCGGCAATAGAAGGTGACCTGGCCGGCGGAGAAGTCGGGCGCGAAGTACCGGGCGCTCGTGCTCGGCGGGATGAAGCCCCAATACGTGAAGAACGTCTGGGCCGCCTCGATCTCGGTCGACGGGATCACGCCCCACTTCGGCTCGAGCTCGTTGAAGCGCTCGCGCATCGCCTTCAGGATGTCGACCGGCGAGGTGCTCCACCCGACCGCCGGGACGCGCTCGACGTAGCGCTGGAGCTGCTCCATGGCGCGCAGGAGCGCCGGCCGGTAGAGCGCCCGCGGATCGTCGCCTTCGACCACGACGATGAAGGGCTCGCTGCCGCCGAACTGTTCCTGAACCGCACCGTGGCTCCGGTTGAATTCGGAGTCGGCGTCGAGAATGCGGGACGCGGAGCCCGCCGCGCCGATGCCGAGCCGCGGGAGGAGCGCGACGGCGATGGCGACCACGACCCCCGAGAGCACGAGCGCCCTCCAGCGCCCGCGTGGCCCCGTGACGCGGTTCGCGAGCGCGACGGCGCCGCGCGCGAGCCATCCCCGTTCGCGGGAACGAATCGTCTCGACGTCGGGGGCGCGCAGGTGGGTGTAGACGATCGGGTTCAGCAGCAGCTCGGTCACGACCAGCGAGAGGAGCCAGAGCATCGCGGTCAGCGCGAGCGACCGCAGCGCCGGAATGGCCACGATGCCGATGGCGAGCACCCCGAGCGCATCGGTCATGATGCCGGCGACGGTCGGCGCGAAGAGACGCGCGAAGGAGCGCTGGACCGCCTCGCCCTTGCCCTCCCCTTGCGCCAGCTCCTCGTAGTAGCGGTCGTGCATCTGGGCCGAGTGGCTCACCGCTCGCGCCGTGATGAGAAACGGAATCACCAGCGTCAGCGGATTCACGGCGAACCCGGTCAGCTGGACGAGCCCGAAGCCCCACACCGCAGCGAGACCGCCCGAGATCGTCGGTCGCAGCGCGCCGCGCCAGTCGCGGAAGTACCGGTACAGCAGCACCCACGTCAGCACGATCGCGACCGCGAACGCGATCAGAACCTGGTGCTCCAGCGCGAGAACCCACCCGTTCTGCCGAGGTTGCCCCGCGACGTAGACGGCGACGTTCTCGTCGGCGAACGGGAGGATCGTCTCGTTCACCGCCTGGAAGAGGCGCCGGTCGTCGAGGCGCTGCTCGGCGAACCCGGCCCGAATGAGCGCCGCACGCTCGTTGAGCGATATGAGGCTGCCGAGGATGTAGCCCGACGAGCGCGCGAGGCGCCCGACCTCGTACGCCTCGGCCGGCGTCACGTCGGCACGCGACATGAGCGGATCGGCGGTCATGCGCCCGCCCGACTGCACCTGGACGACACGCGCGAAGCGGCTCGCGATCGAGTCGACCTGGTCGTGGTTGACGCCCGGCAGGCGATCGACCGCCTCCGTCGCCCGGTAGATGGTGCGCAGGATCTCGGGCGTGTAGATCGTGCCCGAGCGCGCCTCGATCATCACCGTGAGGACGTTCGCCTCGCTGAACGTCCGGTGGTAGCGCCGGTGGACCTCCATGAACGGGTGGCCCTGCGGCAGGAGGTCCTCGTAGCGGAACTCGACGCGCACGCGGGCGGCGACGACCCCGAAGGCGAGCGTGACGGCGAGGACGGCACCGACGACCCAGCGGTCGTGTGCGACCAGCCAGGACCCGAGCCGCGACATCGGGCGCTCTCCTACTTTGAAACGCCGCACGCATCCAATCACGATCCGCGCGTCGAGTGCCGGCGAGCACCGATGGCTTGCTGCCGCGGGCGCCGCCTTGCTAGCGTCGCCGGACCCGCATGGAGTTCGGCCTCTTCTTCGAGCTGTCGGTGCCACGTCCCTTCGCCGACGGGGTCGAGCGAACCGTCTACGAGAACTCGCTCGCGCAGGTGCGTCTCGCCGACGAGCTCGGATTCGACGTCGTGTGGGCCGTCGAGCACCACTTCCTGGAGGAGTACTCGCACTGCTCGGCCCCCGAGGTGTTCCTCACCGCCTGCGCCATGCAGACGCGGCGGATCCGCGTCGGACACGGCGCGGTCGTGTGCGTCCCAGAGATGAACCACCCCGTGCGGGTCGCCGAGCGGGCCGCCGCGCTCGACATCGTGTCGGGTGGACGGCTCGAGCTCGGCACGGCGCGCTCGTCCACCTGGACCGAGCTCGGCGGCTTCAACGTCGACCCCGACACCACCAAGAAGACGTGGGACGAGTACGTGCGCGTCCTGCCGAAGATGTGGACGCAGGAGCGCTTTGCGTGGGACGGCGTGTCGTTCTCGATGCCCGAGCGCAGCGTGCTGCCGAAGCCGATCCAGAAGCCGCATCCGCCGCTCTGGGTCACGGTGACGAGCCCCGGCACCGAGCTCGACGCGGCCGAGCGCGGCATCGGGTCGCTCGGCGTCGCGGCGGCGAGCTTCGCCGAGCAGGAGCGGCGGACGCGCGAGTACCACCGGCGCATCCGGCAGTGCGATCCCGTGTCGAGTGTCGTCAACGACAAGGTGGCGACGCTCAACTTCCTCTACTGCCACGAGGACCCGCGCCAGGCGGCGGCGACGGGCATGCGCATGCTCGGCCTGTTCTCGTTCTTCAACGCGAACCTCCTCCCGACGCGCGAGGCGTATCCGACGCGCGCCTACCAGTCGCTCGGGGCGCTCGCGCCCACGCCGGGCGCCGAGGCCGGGAGCCCCGGCGATCCGCGCGGCATCCCCGACGGCATCGCGATCGGCGACCCCGCTCGCATCGTCCAGGCGATCAAGCGCTGGGAGTCCATCGGGGTCGACGCGCTCAACTTCATCGTGAACGCGGTCGAGACGATCCCGCAAGCGGACGTGCTCGCGAGCCTCCGCCTGTTCGCTGCCGAGGTCATGCCGCACTTCCGGAAGGGGCGCTGAGGTGCTCTTCGGAACGGCCGACGTCGACGCACTCGCCACGGGCGCGCCGGTGATGGAGCGTCTCGAAGCCGAAGCGCTCGTCCTCCCCGCGGCGTGGGTGCTGCAGGTGACGTACGAGATGCCGGCGGCGGCGCGCGAGGTCCTTCTCCCGCCGGCGCTCCACCCGACCGATCCGCCGCTCGTGTCGTGGACGTTCCTGCGCTGCGCGTCTGGTCCGCTCGGCGCGTTCGCGATCGCGCAGCTCCGCGTCGAGTGCCGCAGCGGCCTGCGGCCCCGCGGCTTCCTCGTCGCCGCCGTGATCGACTCCGAGGACGCCGCCCGCACGCTCGCGTCGCGGTGGGGCTATCGCTCGCGTCCGGGCGAGGTGCGGCTCGCGCGCCAGTACGACGCCGTCACGGGGACCGTGCGAGTCGACGAGCGGACCATCCTCGAGGTGGCGCTCCGCGATCCCGACCCGCTCGGAACGCACGACATCCAGTACACGGCGAGCATGCACCTGGCGCAGACGCCGCGCGGCCTGCGGCTCGTGCAAGTCGATCCGACGTTCGCGGTGGAGCGCGCCGAGCGCGGCCGCCCGCATCTGGTCGCGTTCGACGCCGCCGCGTGGGGTGACGCGCGCATCGCCCCGACGCACCCGGTTTCCGCGTCGATCGCCGTCGCCGACGTGACGCTGCCGAAGCTCCGCTATCTCTGCCGGCCCGACGTGTGGGCGTTCGAGGGGACGGAAGCGGTCTGATCGAGCCGCCCGCTCAGACGCGACCGAGCGGGCTCCCCCGCAAAAGTGTCCATCGCAGGCAAGGCGGCTTCGCCGTGGGGCTTCCACGAGGTACGTGAGCAACGTGTTCACCCCGGCCTCGGCGGCAACCGCATTGTTGGCGTTCACGCATCCCCCGGCCGTTTCCGCCTTCGCGGAGGTCTTCATGAACTTCGCTTCACAAATTTTTGCAGGCGCTGGGGCGGTACGCGTCGTGCTACACCATGCTGGAAGTCGCCGACTCGCTCGGCACGGGAGGAAGTAGGATGAAGCACCGTTACTCAACGTGGACCAGGGCTACATTTGTGGCGCTCGCGCTGGGCTCGCTCGCCGCCGCTAATGCGCATGCTGCGCGGCTACGCAGCGCCGACACTACCGTGCTCCACGCGACCGCCGCTGCGGCGAACGCCGAGGGTAAGGTCGAGGAGAACGTCGAGGACAATCCGACAGCCGCCATCGCCTGTTGTCTGAACGCTCCCGGTGAGCAGGGATGCAGTGATCTCACGGCCGACGACTGCACCGCCGCGGGCGGGAGGAACCTCGGGCCGGGCACCACATGCGACGTGCCCGAGGGTGGACAGGACCCCTGCGGCGACTCGCAAATCTGTGCGAACGAGCCTGATGGGAACAACAACGACCTCCGTGGTCAGCTCACCATCACGGCGAGGGGGCTCGCGCCCCGGGCGAAGTTCAGCGTCCTCGTCGGGGGCGTGCGCCTGGGAACGCTGAGGACGAACGCGTTGGGCCGCGGGCGGAAGCGGTTCCGCGGCCGCAAGCTGACCGTCGATCCGCGCGGCAAGCGCATCGCGCTGACGGATGCCGGTGGCACACCGGTGCTGACGGCCGTGCTCTCGGACCCGACGATCCCGTGTGGCGTGGCCTGCTGTCTCGCGACCCCCGAGGAGCAGGGCTGTGCGGACCTCACCGCGACCGAATGCGCAGCGGCGGGTGGCGTAGATGCGGGCACCGGAAGCTGTGATCCCGATCCGTGCCCCAGCTCGCCGAGTGGCGCCTTCATCGATCGCTGACGAAGCCGTCGCGGAGGACGTGCCCTAGCGCGGGATCTCGGCGGAATAGAGCCGCTCCTTCTCGCTGCTCCAGAAGGCGACGCTCGTCGTACGACGTGGCCGAGGCGCTCGCGAGCGGTCGATGCGCCATGACGCGCGTCCATCGGGGCGCCGGAAACGTTCGGAGCGCGGCGCGCAGGAAGTCGAACACGCACAACGACGGCACGCCGCACACGTCGAAGAACTCCGAGTCGAGCGCGACGAGCTCGACGAGCGCCCCGACGTCGACGCGATAGAACCGCGACGGCATGACCCAGCCGGGATTGCGTTCGGTGTAGAGGATCTGCGCGCCCGCGTTGCCGCGTACGTCGTGATGTTCCGCCGCTTCGGCGCGGCCGAGCTGCGAGAACCTCGGGCATGCGCTTGGAGCCGCGGGCGACGCGCGCGGGGCGGCAGCCGAGTACCGGGAGGCGTCGCGGCTCGATCCGAGGCTCGACAGTGCGCGCAGGGGCCTCGAGCAGCTCGGCGACGCGGCTGCGTCGCCCTGATCCGCGTTTCGGCCCGGTCGATCCTCTCTGCTAGGAAGGGCGCCCCATGGCGGACGACCGGTCGCGAAACCTCGACACGACCGATCCCGGCAGCGCATGACCCGACTTCGGTTTCAGGTCGATGCTCAGGCGAGCGGATCGCGTGCCAGGGCCGCACGGTTCCACACTGCGCACGCAGAGGTGCTGACGCCGGTCTTCATGCCCGTCGGCACGCACGCCACCGTGAAAGGGCTGTCGGTCGAGGATCTCGAGGCGGCAGGGTCGCAGGTTCTGCTGGCGAACGCCTATCATCTGCTGCTCCGCCCGGGGCCCGAGGTCTTCGAACGCGTCGGCGGCATCCATGCGTTCATGAAGTGGCGCGGCGCCGTGCTGACCGACTCGGGCGGATTCCAGGTGTTCTCGCTCGCCGACGACCGCACGATCACCGAGGAAGGGGCCGTCTTCCGGAGCTACGTCGACGGCGCACGGATCGTGCTGAGCCCGGAGCGCAGCATCGCCGTCCAGCGGGCGATAGGCAGCGACATCATGATGGCGATGGATCACTGCGTCCCGTCGACCGCGGACCACGCGACCGCCGCGGCGGCCGTGCAGCTCACCCACCGGTGGGCGCGCCGCAGCCTCGAGACGCGGGACGACTCGCCGAAAGCGCTCTTCGCCATCGTCCAGGGCGCGTGCTTCGAGGATCTGCGCCGGAAGAGCGCCGAGGGGTTGACGGGTCTGCCTTTCGACGGATTCGCGATCGGGGGCCTCGCGGTCGGCGAATCGAAGGCGCAGCGGGAGCGGGCGACCGAGCTCACGACCGATCTGCTCCCCCACGGTCTGCCCCGCTACCTGATGGGCGTCGGAACGCCGGTCGATCTCTTGGAGGCCGTCCATCGCGGCGTGGACATGTTCGACTGCACCGTGCCGTCGGTGCTCGCGAAGCAGGGCGTGGCGTTCACCTCGGCAGGCCGCCTGAACCTCTTTCGCGGCGTCTACAAGCTCGCCGACGAACCCGTCGACGCTCGGTGTGATTGCCCGACCTGCGCCGGGTACTCGCGTGCCTACCTGCATCATCTGACGAAGACCGGGGAGGTGCTCGGCTGGCAACTCCTCACGCGGCACAACTTGCGCTTCTACCACACGCTCATGGCCACCATGCGTCGCCACATCGTCGCCGACACCTTCGCGTCGCACTACCGGGAGCTGCGGGACGCGTTGATGCGCGGCGACGAGGCGAACCCGTCGGTGCCGCCGACGCCCGGCCGGCGACGTGACGGCACACGCAGGAGCGTCCGATTCGAGATCCGGGTCTCCGAGCACGGGTACGCCAGCGTGGTCGACAAGCCGTCCGGCGAGATCATGCACGCGGGGCTCGACCCGAACGTCGAAGCGCAGACGCTCTACGTCGAGCAGTCGCGATTGGCCGATCGCCTGCGTGAGCCGTCGCGCCGCCCGCTCGTCGTCTGGGACGTCGGTCTCGGGGCGGGCCACAACGCGATGGCCGCGCTGCGCTGCCGGGAAGCCGTGGCTGCGCACGCCGAGCGGCCGCTCCACCTCGTCAGCTTCGAGAACGACACCAGCGCACTCCGACTCGCCCTACGCAACCCGACGCGGTTCCCCCACCTGCAGGTCGCGGCCCCGAACCACGTCCTGCGCTTCGGAGCCTGGCGATCCGATGGCGCGGAGTCCACCTGGACGCTGCTCGATGGCGACTTTCGCTCGCGAATGGCGGAGGCCCCGACGCCGGACGTGATCTTCTACGATCCCTTCTCGGCCCGGACAGACCGCGAGCTGTGGACCCTCGAGTGCTTCGAACGCGTATTCGACGCGTGCGGCGAGCACGATACGGAGCTCTTCACCTATTCGGCCTCCACGGCCGTGCGAGCGGCGCTGCTCGCCGCCGGCTTTCACGTCGGCCGCGGCGCGCCGACGGGCACGAAGGAGGAGACGACGGTCGCGATGACGCCGGCGGCCGTGCTCCGTCACGCGGCGCGTGGACGCGCCCTACTCGGCGTCGAGTGGCTCGATCGCTTCCGGCGGAGCGACGCCAGGTTCCCGAGCGACGTCCCCGCCGACGGACACGTGGCGTTCGCCGAGCGGATCCTCGGGCTGCCGCAGTTCCGGGGTGGCATCTAGAAGCCGCGCGCGCGAACGTTGGCAGTGCCTTCGCTTCGTGGCGACGTGCCCTCCCCCTGGCCGACCTGCTAGGAAGAACTACCCGATGCCCTACGACCACCACGCGATCGAGGCGCGCTGGCAGCGCTACTGGGACGAGCACGCGACCTTCCGCGCCGTCCGCCATGCCGGCCGGCGGAAGAAGTACGTGCTCGACATGTTTCCGTACCCGTCGGGCGCGGGCCTCCACGTGGGCCATCCGGAGGGCTACACGGCGACCGACATCGTATCGCGCCACCTGCGCATGCGCGGCGTCGACGTGCTCCACCCCATGGGCTGGGATGCCTTCGGGCTTCCCGCCGAGCAGCACGCGATCCAGACCGGCACGCATCCTGCCGTCACGACGCGTGAGAACATCGGCGTCTTCCGGGGCCAGCTGAAGCGGCTCGGCTTCGCCTACGACTGGTCGCGCGAGATCGACACGACCGACCCCGCGTACGTGCGCTGGACGCAGTGGATCTTCCTCCGCCTGTTCGAGCGCGGCCTCGCCTTCCAGGCCGAGATCCCCGTCAACTGGTGTCCCGCGCTCGGCACGGTGCTCGCGAACGAGGAGGTCGTCGACGGAAAAAGCGAGCGGGGCGGACATCCCGTCGTGCGCGAGCCGCTCCGGCAGTGGCAGCTCCGCATCACCGCGTACGCCGACCGCCTGGCGTCGGATCTGGAGCCGCTCGATTGGCCCGAGGCGACCAAGGCGAAGCAGATCGAGTGGATCGGACGCAGCGAGGGCGCCGAGGTCGACTTTCCGCTCGTCGCTCACCCGGGCGCCCTCACCGTCTTCACGACGCGGCCCGACACGCTCTTCGGCGCGACCTACATGGTGATCGCGCCCGACCATCCGCGCACGCTCGAGATCACCACACCGGAGCTCCGATCGACGGTGAAGGAGTACCTCGCTGCCGCCGCGCGCAAGAGCGACATGGAGCGCACGGCGGTCGCGAAGGAGAAGACGGGGGTCTTCATCGGCGCCTTCTGTACGAACCCGCTCACGGCGAAGCCCATGCCCGTCTACACCGCCGACTACGTCCTCGGCGCCTACGGAACGGGCGCCATCATGGCAGTGCCGGGGCACGACGAGCGCGACTTCGCCTTTGCGACGCAATTCAACCTGCCGATCGTCGAGGTGGTGAGCCCCGACGGGCGGCTTCACGATCGGCTCGAGGCGGCGTTCACCGGTGACGGCATCGCGGTGCGATCAGGTGAGTTCGACGGCCTCGCGACGCCGGAGATGAAGCGCCGGATCGTCGAGTACCTCGAGGCGAAGGACCTCGGGCGCCGCAAGGTCAACTACAAGCTCCACGACTGGGTCTTCTCGCGCCAGCGGTACTGGGGCGAGCCGATCCCGATCTACTTCCCGGTCGACACCGCCGGCGATCCGCGGCGCGGAGCCCCCGCCACCATCGACTACACCAAGCCGATCCCACTCGCCGACGCCGAGCTTCCGCTCCTCCTGCCCGAGCTCGACGACTACCAGCCCGGCGATCCGCAGGGTCCGCTCGCGAAGGCGCTCGACTGGCGCTTCTTCCAGAAGGACGGCCGCTGGTTCGCGCGCGAGACGAACACGATGCCGCAATGGGCGGGCTCCTGCTGGTACTACCTGCGCTTCATCGATCCCCGCAACGATCGGGAGATCTTCAGCGCCAAGGCCTACGACGAGTGGATGCCGGTCGACCTCTACGTCGGAGGTGCCGAGCACACGGTGCTGCACCTCTTTTATGCGCGCTTCTGGCACAAGGTGCTCTACGACGTCGGCGTCGCGAAGGATCCCGAGCCGTTCCTGAAGCTCGTGCACCAGGGCATGGTCCTCGGCGAAACCGGCGAGAAGATGTCGAAGTCGCGCGGCAACGTCATCAATCCCGACGACGTCGTGCGGCAGGCGGGCGCAGACGCGCTGCGCGTCTACGAGATGTTCATGGGACCGCTCGAGCAGGTGAAGCCCTGGCAGACGGCGGGGCTCCAGGGCGTCCGCCGCTTCCTCGATCGCGTCCACGTGGTCGCGACGCGCGCCCCGTCGGAGGCGATCGACGACGAGACCAAGCGGCTCGTCCACCGCACCGTCAAGAAGGTCACGGGCGACATCGAGGCCATGCGGTTCAACACCGCGGTGTCGGCGATGATGATCCTCACGAACCACCTGCAGGGCCTGGAGCATCCGCCGCGCGAGGCGCTCGAGAAGCTCGTGCTCTGCCTCTCGCCCTACGCGCCGCACCTCTGCGAGGAGCTGTGGGAGCGCCTCGGACACTCGCCGTCGATCGCCGACCACCCGTGGCCCACCTACGACCCGGCGCTGTGCGTCGACGACAAGATCGAGATCGCCGTGCAGGTGAACGGCCGCGTGCGCGGGCGGATCACGGTCGCGCGCGACACGCCCGAAGACGTGGCGCGCGAGCTCGCGCTCGGGGAGGAGGGCGCGAAGCCGTTCCTCGAGGGCAAGACGGTGAAGAAGGTCGTGTACGTGCCGGGGCGCATCGTGAACCTGATCGTCGGCTAGCACGCCCTGGTCCCCCGCGGCCCCGTGAAACGGGTGGCGGGAGGTGGCATCACAGGCTCGGATGGCCCTGCCCGGCAACGGACGCGCGGAATGGCTCGAGACCGACGGCCTCGGCGGCTTCGCATCCGGGACGACCAGCGGCATCCGGACGCGCCGCTACCACGCGCTCCTGCTGCCCGCGACGACGCCGCCCGCGGGCCGCGTCGTCATGGTGAACGGGCTCGAGGTCCGGATCGAGACCGCGGCCGGCACGCTCGCGCTGTCCTCGCAGCACTACACGCCCGACGTGACCTACCCCGACGGCGCGTCGCGCATCGTCGACTTCGCGACCGATCCCTGGCCGCGCTGGACGTACGCCCTCGGGAACGGCCTCCGCATCGAGCAGGAATGCTTCGTGCGGCTGGGCGCGCCGATGACGGTGCTCACCTGGCGCGTGCTTGGCGCCTCGGAGCCGGTGCGCCTGCACGTGCGGCCGCTGGTCTCGGGTCGCGACTACCATGCGCTCCATCACGAGAACCCCGCGTTTCGATTCGACGCCGAGACCGCGCCGGGCCGCATCGTCTGGCGTCCGTATCAGGGCCTGCCTCCGGTGGTCGCGATCTCGAACGGGGCCTACACGCACGGGCCCACCTGGTACCGCAGCTTCCTCTATGACGAGGAGGCCGCACGCGGCCTCGACTGCATCGAGGACCTCGCGTCACCGGGCACGCTCTCCTTCGACCTCGCCGCGGGCGAGGCGACGCTCGTGCTGACGACCGATCCCGAGGCGACCGCCGACGTGGCGGCGCTGCGGTCTGCCGAGCGCAAGCGGCGGGCGGCGTTCTCATCGCGTCTCCAGCGTGCGGCCGACGCCTACGTCGTCGCGCGCGGCCACGGCAAGACGATCGTCGCCGGCTATCCCTGGTTCACGGACTGGGGACGCGACACGTTCATCGCGTTGCGCGGCCTCTGCCTCGCGACCGGACGCATCGACGACGCGCGCAGCATCCTCGTCGAGTGGGCCGGGCACGTCTCCGACGGCATGCTCCCGAACCGCTTCCCCGACCACGGCGAAGTGCCCGAGTACAACTCGGTCGACGCCGCGCTCTGGTACGTGGTCGCAGTGCACGACTTCTTCGACGCCGCACGGCGGGCGGGGAAGAAGATCTCGAAGGGAGATCGCACGACGCTCGAGGGCGCCATCGACGCGATCCTCGCGGGGTACGCGCGCGGCACGCGCCACGGCATCCACGTCGACGACGACGGCCTCCTCGCGGCGGGTGTTCCGGGCCTCCAGCTCACGTGGATGGACGCCAAAGTCGGCGACTGGGTCGTGACCCCCCGGATCGGGAAGCCCGTCGAGGTGCAGGCCCTGTGGCTGAACGCGCTCCGCATCGCCGCCGCGCGCTCCGAGCGCTGGGCGGAGCTGCACACCCGCGGCAAGGCGAGCTTCGAGGCGCGATTCTGGAACGAGATCCTCGGCTGTCTGCACGACGTGGTCGATCCGGACCACGTACCCGGCACGGTCAACGGCGGCTTCCGCCCGAACCAGATCCTCGCGGTCGGCGGCCTACCCTTCCCGATCCTCGAGGGCGAGCGCGCGCGGCGCGTGGTCGACTCGGTCGAGACGCGCCTGTGGGCGTCGATCGGGCTGCGCTCGCTCGCGCCCGGCTCGGCGGCCTACACGCCGCACTACGAAGGCGGCGTCCGCGAGCGCGACGGCGCGTATCACCAGGGGACGATCTGGCCGTGGCTCCTCGGCGCGTTCGTCGACGCGTGGGTCCGCGTGCGCGGCGGCACGCGCGAGGCGAAGGCGCAGGCGCGGGCGCGCTTCCTCATGCCCGTGCTGGCGCATCTGGACGAAGCCGGCCTCGGGCACGTCTCCGAGATCGTCGACGCCGAGCCTCCGCACACCCCGCGCGGCTGTCCCTTCCAGGCCTGGTCGGTCGGCGAAGCGATCCGGATCGCGCACGTCTTCCTCGCCGAGCCGTGAGCACCCTCAGGGACCACTGGCCCGAATACCTGATGGAGGCGTGGGGGCTCGGGACGTTCATGGTGTCGGCGTGCGTGGTGACGGCCCTTCTCGAGCATCCCGCGTCGGCGATCCACCGCGCGCTGCCCGACGCGACGCTGCGGCGTGTGCTCATCGGGATCGCGATGGGTGCGACCGCGATCGCGATCGTCCATTCGCCGTGGGGCCGGCGCTCCGGCGCCCACATCAATCCGTCGCTCACGCTGGCGTTTCTGCGGCTCGGCAAGGTCGCACCGTGGGATGCCGCCTTCTACGTCGCGGCGCAGGTCGCGGGCGGCGCCGCCGGCGTCGCGCTCTCTGCCCTGCTGCTGGGGCCGCGCATCGCCGACCCCGCCGTGAGCTACGCCGTCACCGTGCCCGGCCCTGCGGGAGCAGCGGCGGCCTTCGCGGCCGAGCTCGCGATCTCGTTCGGCCTCATGCTGCTGGTCCTGGTGACGTCGAACGACCGCCGTCTCGCTCGCTTCACGGGGATCTTCTGCGGCCTCGCCGTCGCCACCTACATCGCCGTCGAAGCCCCGCTCTCCGGCATGAGCATGAACCCTGCCCGCACCTTCGGCTCCGCCGTCGTCGGCGGCACGTGGACCGCCTTCTGGCTCTACCTGGTCGCCCCACCGATCGGCATGCTGCTCGCGGCGGAGCTCTACCGGCGGCGCGCGGGCGTCGCGCGCGTCCTCTGCGCCAAGCTGAACCACCAGGGCGACGAGCGCTGCATCTTCCGCTGCAATTGGCCGGCCTAGGACAGCGCCGAGCTACGCCGGATGCCGAGCTTCTGCATCCGGCTCCGCAGCGTGCTCGGCCTCATGTTGAGGACGCGGGCGGCACCCTCGGGCCCGTCGATGCGCCACGAGGTCCGCCGCAGCACCGACACGATGTGCGCCCGCTCGACCTCATGCAGCGCCGCGACGCCCGGCGGCCGGGGCTCCGACACCGCGCTCGATGCAGCCGCAGGCCGTATCGGTGCCGGCAACACCTCGGGCCCCACCGTCAGCTCGTGATCCGTCGACAGGATGACCGCGCGCTCGATGACGTTCTCGAGCTCGCGGACGTTCCCGGGCCACGGATACGCCACCAGCCGCTGCATCGTGTCCTGCGATACGCGCGTCACCTTGCGTCCGATCTTGCTCGCGTAGCGCCCGACGAAGTAGTGGACGAGCAGCGGAATGTCCTCGGCGCGATCACGCAGCGGCGGAAGGCGGATCGGGAAGACGTTCAGCCGGTAGTAGAGGTCCTGGCGAAACTGGCCCGCGCGGATCGCTTGCTCGAGGTCGCGGTTGGTGGCGGCGATCACGCGCACGTCGACGCGAATCGTCTTGCTGCCGCCGACCCGTTCGAACTCCTGCTCCTGCAGGACGCGCAGGAGCTTCACCTGGACCTCGGGCGGCAGGTCGCCGACCTCGTCGAGAAAGGTCGTGCCGCCGCTCGCCAGCTCGAAGCGGCCGACGCGCTTCTCCGTGGCGCCGGTGAACGCACCCTTCTCGTGACCGAAGAGCTCGCTCTCGACGAGGCCGCTCGGCAGCGCGGCGCAGTTCACCTTGATGAGCGGACGGCCGCGGCGGGGGCTCCGGGAATGGATCGCGCGCGCAATGAGCTCCTTCCCGGTGCCGGTCTCGCCGAGGATCAGGACCGACGAGTCGGTGGGTGCGACCAGGTTCACCTTCTCGAGCGCGGCCGCGAGCGTGCGGCCCTGTCCGATGATCTCGTCGAAGTTGTGGGCCGACTTGATCTCCTCCTGCAGGTACCGATTCTGGCGGTTGAGCTCGCGCAGCTCGGCCTCGGCGCGCTGCCGTTCCTCGACGTCGCGCAGGATCAGCGTGAAGAGCGGGCCGCCCGCGACGCCGACGCGCGAGAGCGTGCCCTCGACCGGAAACTCGCGACCGCCGCGATCGCGGGCGCGCAGGCCCTCCGGCGCCCACACGTACGGCCGCACGTTGCCACCGGTCGTGGAGGCGTGCATGAAGGCCTCGAGCGACTGCTGGAGACCCGGCGTGAGGAAGCGGTCGACGGGTTGCCCAAGGGCCTCGGCTGCGGGGCAACGGAAGATCTTCTCGGCCGCTTCGTTGAAGATCGCGATGCGGCGCGCCTCGTCGACGGTCACGATCGCGTCCATGGCCGAGGCCAGCACACGCGCGAGGCGCTCCTCGCTCGCGCGCAGCGCCGCCTCCGCGCGGCGCAGCTCGGTCACGTCCGCCAGGGTCGAGCGCGTCGCAACCACCTGCCCTTCCGCATCGCGCATCGGCCGGACCGAGAGACGCGCCCAGATCGACGTCCCGTCCTTGCGCCGGTACTCGATCTCCTCGTCGTGGATCTCCTCGCCGGCGCGGAAGCGCGCCAGCGCCTTCATGCCGTGTGGCTTGCCCTCGGGCGTGTCGGCCCACAGGTCCCAGATCGGCCGCCCCGCGAGCTCCTCGGCGCCGTAGCCGAGTAGCTCGAGCATCTTGCGGTTCCAGCGGCGCAGGCGCGCGTCGGTCCCCACCGAGTAGTGGGCGAGCGGCGCCTCCTCGTACAGGTCACGAAAGCGCGATTCACTCTCGCGGAGCGCCTGGTCGACGCGTAGCCGCTCGATCTCGGCGCGGGCGCGCGCGGCGAAGATGCGCATGATCGGGATGCCGCGGGGATCGTGCATCGGCTTCGTGTCGAGGATGGCGAAATGCCCCACGACGCCGCCGGCAGCGTCGAGCAGCGGCACGCCGCAGTAGCTGACGGCGCCCCACTCGACGAGCCCGACGTCCTCCGGGAAGAGCGCCTGGAGGCCGTCGGCGTGGTGCGACATCTCCCCATTGAGGACGGCCTCGCACGGCGTCCCCGCGACCGGGATGTCGATGTTGTCGAGCAGAGCCCCACGCCCCCAGACCGCCCGAGTCCGGAAGCGGAGCTTGTCGGCCGACAGCTCCGACACGAACGCGTATTCGACACCGAGCGCCCGGGCGAGGTGGCGCACGAGCGAAGCGAAGAACTCCTCCCCGGTCTCGGCCTCGACGCCTTCGACGATGGCGCGCAGCGCCGCGTCCTCGGCCTGCTGCTGATCCCGCTCGGTCACGCCGTCTTCCTCGGCCAGAACCCGCGGCGACGCAAGGTCGAGCGCGAAACCGTCCGATTCCCGCGGCATCCGATCGCCGGGAGCATGGACGGCACGTCTCGCATACTGATCCTGGGCGGGGGGTTCGGCGGGGTCTACGCCGCGCTCGAGCTGGAGAGGATCCTCGGCCGCCGGCGCGACGTCGAGGTCACCCTGGTCGCCGCCGAGAACTTCTTCCTGTTCACGCCGATGCTGCACGAGGTGGCGGCGGGCGAGCTCGAGGGGTCGACCATCGTCAACCCGCTCCGCAAGCTCCTGCGGCGCGTGCGCACGTTCGTCGGCCGGGTGGAGGCGATCGATCTCGCCGCGCGCTCCGTGGAGGTTTCGCACGGGTCCGACGGCCATCGCCACGAGCTGCCCTACGATCGCCTCATCCTGGCGCTCGGCTCGACCACGAACTTCTTCGACCTCCCGGGCGTCGCCGAGCACGCCATCACGATGAAGTCGCTCGACGACGCGCTGGCGCTGCGCAGCAGGGTCATCGGGCAGCTCGAAGAGGCCAACGGCGAGTGCGCGGCGGGCGAGCGGCAGCCGCTCCTCACCTTCGTCGTCGCCGGCGGCGGGTTCGCGGGCGTCGAGACGCTGGGCGGGCTCCACGATTTCGTGCACGAGTCGCTCCCGTTCTTCCCGAACCTTCGTCCAGATCTCGTGCGCACGGTGCTGGTGGCGCCGGACCCGGTCATCCTCCCGGAGCTCGATCCGAAGCTCGGCGCCTACGCCCAGCGCAAGCTCGCCGCCCGCGGGGTCGAGATCGTGACCCGGCAGAAGGTCACGGCCTATCGCGACGGCGCGGTCGAGCTGACGGACGGCAGCCGCATTCCCACCACGACGCTCGTGTGGACGGCCGGGACGGCACCGCATCCGATCCTGTCCGCCCTCGACGCACCCAAGGAGCGCGGCCGCATCGCGGTCGACGAGCACTTGCAGGTGCGGGGCCGGACCGACGTGTGGGCGGTCGGCGACTGCGCACTCGTGCCGAACCCGCGCAAGGGAGGCTACCACCCGCCGACCGCGCAGCACGCGATCCGCGAAGCCGCCCTCGCTGCGCGCAACGCGATCGCCACGCTGGCGGGACGACCCCAGAAGCGCTTCCGCTTCTCGACGCTCGGGCAACTCGCCGCCATCGGGCGGCGCACGGGCGTCGCGAACGTCCTCGGCATCAACTTCTCCGGCTTCGTCGCGTGGTGGCTCTGGCGAACGATCTACCTCGGCAAGCTGCCGCGTCTCGAGAAGAAGGTTCGGGTCGCTCTCGACTGGTCGCTCGACCTCTGCTTCGCGAAGGACTTCGCGTGTCTGGGCTCGGCGGCCACCGCGCGACGGCCGTAGCCCACCACGGAGGACCCACCGCATGACCCACGAGGACGACTTCGACGTGATCATCATCGGCTCGGGCGCCGGCGGCGGGACGCTGGCGCATCGCCTCGCGCCGACCGGTAAGCGGATCCTCATCCTCGAGCGGGGCGACTACGTCCCGCGCGAGCGCGAGAACTGGGACTCGCACGCCGTCGTGGCCGAGGGCCGATACAACATCCGCGAGGCGTGGCGCGACAGGCACGGCAAGGAGTTCCACGCCGGCGCGCACTACTACGTGGGCGGGAACACCAAGTTCTACGGCGCGGCGCTGATCCGCCTGCGGAAGGAGGACTTCGGCGAGGTCCGGCACCACGGCGGCGTCTCGCCCGCGTGGCCGATCCGCTACGAGGACATCGAGCCGTACTACACGCAGGCCGAGCACCTCTATCAGGTGCACGGGCTGCGCGGTGCGGATCCGACCGAGCCACCGGCGAGTGCGCCGTACCTGCACCCGCCGGTCAGCCACGAGCCACGCATCCAGGAGATCTTCGACGGCCTGCGCCGACAGGGGCACACGCCGTTCCCCATGCCCGTCGGGCTCATGCTCGACGAGAAGAGCCCGCGCACGAGCAGGTGCATCCGGTGCGGCACGTGCGACGGGTTTCCCTGTCTCGTCTATGCGAAAGCCGACGCCCAGGTCGTGTGCGTCGACCCGGCGCTCCAGCACCCGAACGTGACGCTGGTGACGAATGCGTTCGTGTCGCGCCTCGAGACGAGCGCGTCGGGACGCGAGGTGACGGCCGTGCACGTCGAACGCGGCGACGCGAAGGAGACCTACCGCGGCGGCATGGTCGTCGTCTCGGCGGGCGCCATCAACTCCGCGGCGCTGCTCCTGCGCTCGGCGAGCGAGCGGCATCCCGACGGCCTCGCGAACGGCTCCGGCGCCGTCGGACGGCACTACATGTGCCATCTCAACTCGATGTTCCTCGCCATCTCGCGCCACCCGAACCCGACGCGACTCAACAAGACCCTGGGCTTGAACGACTTCTACTTCGCGACGCGCGAGTGGGACTACCCGATGGGACACATCTCGCTCATGGGCAACATCGACGGCAACGTCCTGCGCCAGGGCGCGCCGCGCGTCGTCCCTGGCATGACGCTCGAGCTGATGGCGCAGCACGCGGTGCCGTTCTGGATGACGTCCGAAGACCTCCCCGATCCGGAGAACCGCGTGACGGTCGATCGCGACGGCGCGATCCGTCTCACCTACACGCCGAACAACGAGGAAGCGCACCGCCGTCTCGCCGGCAAGCTGAAGGGCCTGCTGAAGCACATCGAGTGCGACCACGAGCACCTGATCCCGCTCCAGGCGTACGTGCCAGGCCGCATCCCACTCGCGGGCGTGGCGCACCAGAACGGCACCGTCCGCTTCGGCCGCGACCCCAAGACGTCCGCCCTCGACGTCGACTGCCGCGCCCACGAGGTCGACAACCTCTACGTGGTCGACGCGAGCTTCTTCCCGTCGGCGTCGGCGGTGAATCCCGCGCTCACGATCATGGCGAATGCGATGCGGGTCGGCGACCACCTGAAGGCGCGCCTGCGGTGACGCGAGCTCTCGTCGCCCTCGCCGTCCTCGCGCTCGGCGCCGCGCAGGCGCCGGCGTTCGTCACCACGGTCGAGTCGGTCGGCCTCACCGTCTCCGACATGGAGCGCTCGCTCGCGTTCTACACGGCCGTGCTGCCGTTCCAGAAGGTATCGGATGCCGAGGTGGCGGGGCCGGAGTACGAGAAGCTGACCGGCGTCTTCGGGTGCCGGCTCCGGATCGTTCGCCTGCGACTCGGCGACGAGACCCTCGAGCTCACCGAATACATCGCCCCGCGCGGCCGACGCGCCCCGGAGGACGCGCGCAGCAACGACCGCTGGTTCCAGCACGTCGCCATCGTCGTGCGCGACATGCCGCAGGCCTACGCCGCGCTGCGCGCGCAGCGGATCGAGCACGCGTCGACCGGCCCGCAGCGGCTGCCCGACTGGAACGTCGACGCCGGCGGCATCGAGGCGTTCTACTTCAAGGATCCCGACGGCCATCCGCTGGAGCTGATCCACTTTCCGTCCGGAAAAGGGGATCCCCGCTGGCAGCGGGAGACCCGGGCCCTGTTCCTCGGCATCGACCACACCGCGATCGTGGTCGCCGACACGCGCGCGAGCCTGCGCTTCTACGCGGGCGTGCTCGGCCTGCGTGTCGCCGGCACGAGCGACAACTTCGGCGTCGAGCAGGAGCACCTCAACAACGTCGAGGGAGCGCGACTCCACATCACCGGCCTGCGCGCCGCGGGGGGCCCCGGCATCGAGCTGCTCGAGTACCGCACGCCGCGTACGGGCCGCCCGTATCCGGCGGACGAGCGCGCGAACGACCTCGTGCACTGGCAGACGCGCGTCGCGACGGCGAGCGTCGCGGACGCTTCGGCGAAGCTACGGGCGGCGCGCGCGCCATTCGTTTCCGCGGACTCCGTCGAGGTGCCCGTGGACGCGGAGGGCTTCCACCGTGGCGCGATGGTTCGGGATCCCGACGGACACGCGGTCCAGGTCGTGGAGCCGTAGCGTCCGACGCTTGACCCCCCCGCGCGCGCTCGCGTAGCTCCTCGTGCGCGTGCCCAAGCGAGAGATCGCGGTCGGCGTGGCCGGGCTCTGCCTGCTCGTCGCCGTCGTATGGTACTTCCGCCTGGCCACGCCGGTCGACGTCCGCGGCGTCCGGACGGCGGACCTCCAAACCTACTTCTATCCGAGCTACGCCGCCTTCTTCGGCCGCCTCGCGCGCGGTGAGCTGCTGCGGTGGAATCCGTATCAGTCGTGCGGCTATCCGTGGCTCGGATCGCTTCAGACCGGCTTCTTCTATCCGCCGCACGTGCTCTACCTCGTGCTGCCGACGTACGCCGCGCTCTTCTCGTCGACCCTGCTCCACGTGCTCCTGGCGGCGGCGTCGACGGCGGCCTTCGCGCGCCGCCTGGGCTTCGGGTACGCGGCGGCGGCGGTCGGTGCCCTGCTCTTCGTCCTGCGCGGCATGTTCGCCCAATGGCTCGCGTGGCCGTACCTGCTCGAGGCCGTCGCGTGGCTGCCGCTCGGGTGCCTCGCGACCCATGGGCTCGTCTTCGAGGGAGGCGGGAAGTGGATCGCCGCGCTCGCCGCCACGCTCGGTATGAGCTGGCTCGCCGGCGGCCCGCAGGGAACCGTGTTCATCCTCTACGCGTGGGGAACGCTGCTCTTCGCCCTGCTCGTCACACACGGACGCTCGATCGCGGCAGAGGTGCGCGTCGCCATCGGATTCGGCGTCGCGATCGGGCTCGGCACGCTCGCCGGCATGATCGCGCTCCTCCCGGGACGCGAGCTCGCCGGCGTCGGCCTGCGGGCGGGCGGTCAGCTCGACCTCGCGAGCATGTTCCCTGCCGGCTTCGGGGGAACGCTGGAGAGCGTGCTCGTCTCCGGAGGCGTCGCCGGGTTCACCGCCGTCGGCTGGTCGCTCGTGCCGTTCGCGGTCGCGGCGCGCGACGCCCGCGCAGTCGTCTGGTGGGCCGTCGGCATCATCGCGCTCACGTCGTGCTTCTCCCTCGGGCCCACCCTGCCGGCGACGTTCGCACTCTACCTCGGGCTCCCGCTCCTCGCCTGGTTCCGGACGCCCGCGCGCGTCCTCGTGCTCGCGGGATTCGCCTTCGCCCTCCTCGCCGCGGCGGGCACCGACGTTCTCCTGCGCTGGGTTCGTGACACGCGTCCGGCGCGAGCGCGCGACGCCGTGCTCCTCCTCCCTCTCGCACCCACCGTCTATTTCTTCTGGGAGGGTCCCGCGATCGTGGGGGTGCTTCTCGGCGCGGTCGCGCTCGCGGTCGCGGCGCGCGCGAGGATGGATGCGCAAGCCCCGGCGCGCGCGCTCGGGGTCACCATCGTGGCACTCGCGTTGGTCGGCGTCGCACCTCTTCCCGGGCTCCTTCCCTACGACGCGACCGCGGGCGCGCGATACCACCGCCGCGACGCCCTCTACGAGCGGCTCGCGGCGCTCCAGGGCGACGGGCGCGTGTGGATCGCGCAGGATCGTCTGACGGATTTGTTCCCGCGCCTCGCGACGCTCTACGGCGTGCGCTCGTTGTTCGACTATGAGCCGCTCCTGCTCGAGCGGCAGAACGCGTACTTCAGCGCCGTGTTCCCCGGGCTGCCGAACAGGAAGCGGCGCCCCGCGCCGGCGGCACTCGATTGGATCAGCAGGCCACAGGACTTTGCCGCGCGCGCGCAGCTCCTCGACGTGGCGGCGGTGCGCTGGGTCGTCGTCCCGAAGGGGGGACGCCGGTACCTCAGGGACGCCTTCGAGGCCCGCGGCATGCGCGCGGTCGACGACGTCGAAGATTTCACGATCCTCGAGAACCCGCGCGCGCTGCCGCGCGCCTACGTCGTCTATCGCACGGAAGCGGCTCCTGCCGAGCCGAAGCTGCTCGATCGTCTCGCGTCGCCCGGGTTCGATCCGCTCCGATCCGCGGTGGTCGAGAATCTCCGCCCGATCGGCAATCCCGCCGCGTCGCGCGGCCACGGAGCGACGATCGTCATCGACGAGCCCGAGCGGGTCGAGATCGACGCCCAGCTCGCGGCGGCGGGCATGCTCGTGCTCGCCGACACGTACGCTCCGGGATGGGTCGCGACGGTCGACGGAGCGGCGGCGGAGATCTTCCCGACGAACCAGCTCTTCCGTGGCGTCCTCGTGCCGCCGGGACGGCATCGGGTCCGTTTCGAGTACCCGGCCACGAGCCTTCTGGTCGGCGCGCTCGGCAGCCTCGCCGGCTGGACCGCGATCGGATTGCTCTGGGTCGGCCGGGACCGTCGGAGGCGTAACGGACCAGGCGACACGGCATCGAAGGTCCCAGGAGGATGCCCCGACGGGGCCACCGCCACATGACGCACGCCGCCATCGACACCCATTGGAAGAGCCAGCCGTCGGTCGACGCCGAGTCGAGGCGTCTCGCCGAGGACGCGGCGCGGACGCAGAACTGGCAGCGCTGGGGAACGTATCTCGCCGAGCGCCAGTGGGGCACCGTCCGCGAGGACTACTCGGCCGACGGCACGTGCTGGGACTCCTTCCCACACGACCACGCGCGCAGCCGCGTTTATCGCTGGGGCGAGGACGGGCTCCTCGGTCTCACCGACCGGCAGAACCGCCTGTGCTTCGCCGTCGCGCTGTGGAATGGCAAAGACCCGATCCTGAAAGAGCGTCTGTTCGGGCTCACCGGCCCCGAGGGCAACCACGGCGAGGACGTGAAGGAATCCTACTTCTACCTCGACGCGACGCCCACCTGCTCGTACGCGAAGGCGCTCTACAAGTATCCGCAGGCGACCTATCCCTACGCGCAGCTCGTGGAGGAGAACCGGCGCCGCGGGCGCGGCGAGCGCGAGTACGAGCTCGCCGACACGGGCGTCTTCGACGAAGGCCGCTACTTCGACGTGTTCGTCGAGTACGCCAAGGACGCGCCCGAGGACGTCCTCATCCGGATCACCCTCGCCAATCGCGGCCCCGAGGCCGCGACGATCCACGTGCTGCCGACGCTCTGGCTGCGCAACACCTGGGCGTGGGGCCGGACGGGCGAGGGCTACTGGCCGAAGGGTCGCATCGCCCGGCAGGACGACGGCACGCTCGTCGCCGAGTGCGAGTCGCTCGGGCGCTACCAGTTCGCCGTCGAGCCCGCACCGGCGGCGTGGCTCTTCACCGAGAACGAGACCAACGCGCAGCGGGTCTTCGGCGCACCGAACGGATCACCGTACGTGAAGGACGCGTTCCACGAGTACGTCGTCCACGGGCGGACCGACGCCGTGAATCCGGCCGGCGTCGGCACCAAGGCCGCCGCGCTGCATCGCGTGGAGGTGCCGGCGGGAGGTGAAGTCGTACTGCGCTGCCGGCTCACGGCCGAGGGCGGCAGCACCGCACCGGGGTTCGGACGGCAGTTCGAGAAGGTCATGGAAGCGCGCCGGCGCGAAGCCGACGAGTTCTACGCGAGTCGGACGAGCTCCGGGCTCACCGACGACGAGCGACGCGTCGCACGGCAGGCCTACGCCGCGCTCCTGTGGTCGCGACAATTCTTCCACTACGACGTGCGCGCGTGGCTGGACGGCGATCCCGCCCAGCCGCCGCCGCCCGCGTCCCGGCGGCGCGGGCGCAACGCGGATTGGACCCATCTCTACAACCGCGACGTCATCTCGATGCCCGAGAAGTGGGAGTATCCGTGGTACGCAGCCTGGGACCTCGCCTTCCACATGCTGCCGATGGCGCGCGTCGATCCCGAGTTCGCGAAGTCGCAGCTCGTGCTGCTCCTGCGCGAGTGGTACACGCACCCGAGCGGCCAGATCCCGGCGTACGAGTTCGCCTTCGGCGACGTGAATCCGCCGGTGCAGGCGTGGGCCGCGTGGCGCGTCTACAAGATGACGGGTGAACGCGGGGCGCGCGATCGCGTTTTCCTCTCGCGCGTCTTCCAGAAGCTGCTCCTCAACTTCACCTGGTGGGTGAATCGCAAGGACCAGGAGGGGAACCACGTCTTTGGCGGCGGCTTCCTCGGCATGGACAACATCGGCGTCTTCGATCGCTCGCAGGCGCTGCCGACGGGCGGATACCTCGAGCAGGCCGACGGCACCGCGTGGATGGCCTTCTA
>Ga0187894_10000204_pt1 | contig 79329 bp, 81 predicted proteins | sample GBC1701081metaG_FD_136650 | JGI IMG/M metagenome (GOLD analysis project Ga0187894, IMG submission 136650) | White microbial mat communities from a lava cave in the Kipuka Kanohina Cave System on the Island of Hawaii, USA - GBC170108-1 metaG ...
TCAACCGCACTGAGAGTGGCTCCTCGGGGAGAAGGTTTGGGTGGTACCTCCTTCTCACACACCGACGGGGCCACTTTCAATTTGAATCTGCGATCACGCGAAAGAATGTCGGATCGGGGCTAGGTTGCCGCGCGATGTATCCCGTGCTGTGGGCGCCGTTCGGCTTCGAGATCAGCTCGTTCGGCGTGATGGTCGCGATCGGATTCCTCGTCTCGGAGCGCATCGTCGCGCAGCGGCTCGGCGAGCAGGGCCTGCCGCGCGAGCTGTCGTCGACGATTCTGCTGTATGCCGTCGTCTGCGGAATCCTCGGCGCGAAGCTCTACTACGCGGTCGACATGGCGCTGCAGGCAGACGCCGATGCGTCGGGCGAGTTCTGGCGTGCGCTGTTCAGCCGCGGCGGCATGACCTGGTTCGGCGGCTTCGTCGCCGGCGTGCTCGGGGTGACGATCGGAACGCGGCTGCACGGAATCACGACGGGCGCCGTCGCCGCCGCCGTCGCGAACGCTGCGCCGTTCGGCCAGGCGTGCGGGCGCATTGGCTGCTTTCTGGTCGGCGACGACTACGGGCGGCCGACCGACGCTTGGTACGGCGTCGCGTTTCCGGAGGGCCTCCCGCCGACCGCGGTTCCGGTGCATCCCACCCAGCTGTACGAGGCGGCGTGGCTGGTCGCGATCGGCGTGTTGTTATGGAGGCGGCGGGCGTCGAGTCCGCTGCTGTTCGCCGAGTACCTGCTGCTCGCCGGCATCGGGCGCTTCGCGGTGGAGATCCTGCGGATCAACCCGCGCATTGCGCTCGGCCTGTCCGCCGCGCAGTGGATCGGCCTCGCGATGGTCGCGATCGGAGGCGCGCTCTGGCTGCGCGCGAGACGCTCGCGGCCGCCCCGGCACGCGACGTAAGCGCCCCGCTAGGCGCGCGCGGCGGCGAGCGCGCGCAGGCGCTCCGAGAGCGCCGAGGCGCGCTGCGCGAGCGCGACGTCGGGGGCGACGAGCTGCTTCGCGCCCGCGATCGCGGACGCCGCGAGCGGAGCGAGCTGCAGCTCGTCGTCCGCTGGAGTGCCGTCCGCCCAGCTGCCGAGCTGGTCGATCGCGGATTCGTAGCGACCCGCGAGATACGCGCTCATGCCGTGCGCGAACGCGCGCTGTCGCGCCAGCTCGCGCGACGCATCGCCGCGACTCTCCGCGGCTGCGAGCGCGCGGCTCGCCTCCGCGAAGAATCCGCTCTGGAGGTAAGACCACGCCGCAGCGCGCCACGCCGCGCGCGCGCTGCCGTGCAGGTCGGCGAGTGCGTCGTCCTCGCTGCAAGCGAATGTCTCCGCGAGGCGCGCTGCGTTCTCGACCAGGAAGCGCGCCAGCATGCCGTTGTCCGCGTGGCTGCGTAGCAGCACACGAAACTGCGCGGTGGTGCGCCCCAGTAGCACGCGCGATTCGGCGACGGACTCCGCGAGCCGGCTGCGCGCGTCTTTCACGAGCTTGTCGAATTCGCCGAGCAGCCCGCTCGCGTCGCTCACTCCCGACGCGCGCAGCGCTGCGACTTTCGGCGCGTAGACGTCGCTCTGGTACAGGTTCTCGCGCAGCTTCATCGCTTCGTGGAAGAGCGAGCCCACGGCGAGGTCGAACAACGCGCTCGCGCCGATCTCGAGCGGGTCGTGGTCGCCATCGCCGCGGAACAGCGCGTGGCAGCGCTCCTTCAAGCGGTACAGCACGCTGCGCTCGTCGTCTCCGACGAAACGCTGCACTTCGTCGAAGCGCAGCGAGCCGGCGGCTTCGCGCTCGGCGATCCGGCGCAGCTCGCGATGCACCGTCAGGAAATCGCGCGCGATGTCGACGATCGCCGCCGCGGCGCGCATCTGCGGGGGCCGGCTATTTCCGGAAGCGCGAGGTCTCGGCGGAGAGAGCGAGCCCTGCGGCCTTGTCGGGATGGATCGCCTTCGCGCGCTCGAACAGCTTCGTCTCGTCTTCCGAGTTGTTGGGGTCGGGCACGCAGCAATCGACCGGACAGACTTCGGCGCACTGCTCCGTCTCGTGGAAGCCGACGCACTCCGTACAGAGCGCGGGGTCGATCACGAACGTCTCTTCACCCTCGCTGATCGCTTCGTTCGGGCACTCCGGCTCGCACACGCCGCAGTTGATGCATTCCTCGGTGATCATCGTCGCCATCGAGAGCTCCTGAGTGCCCGCGCGCGCGGGCCCGGGCGCGAAGGGCGAGCAACATAAGGAAGCGGGTTTGCAGGGTCAACGCAGCGAATGCGCTCGCGATTCCGTCGCTGCGGCGGCGCGATCGGCGCGCGGAACCTGCTTGACCCGACTCCCCCCTCTTCTATCGTGGCTGCGATGTTTCGGGAATCCGAGCCCGCATGGGAGTGCGCATGAACGCCCCGGTCGAACGCGAAGTGATGGAGGTCGACGTGCTCTACGTCGGCGCCGGCCCGGCGACGCTCGCCTCCGCGTATCACCTCGTGAAGACCTGCGAGCAGCGCGGCCTCGAGAAGCCGGCGGTGCTCGTGATCGAGAAGAGCCGCGAGGTCGGCGACCACATGTTGTCGGGCTCGGTGGTCAACCCGAGAGCGATCCGCGAGCTGATGCCGGACTTCGTCGAGCAGGGCTTCCCGACCGAGTACGTCTGCAGCGACGACAAGACCTATCTGTTCGTCGGGAACGCCGCGATCCCGCTGCCGATCAACCCACCGATGTTCGTGAAGCGCGGCTACCACGTGGCGTCGCTCAACAAGATCGCGAAGTGGCTGGCCGGCAAGTGTGAACCGCTCGGCATCGACATCTATGCGGGCTTCGCCGGCGACAGGCTGCTGATCGAGGGCGGCAAGGTGGTGGGCGTGCGCCTCGGCGACATGGGCGTCGACAAGCACGGCAAACCCAAGGGCACTTATCAGGCAGGCATGGACGTGCGGGCCAAGGTGACCGTGCTCGGCGAGGGCGTGCGCGGCAGCCTCACCAAGCAGCTGATCGAGCGCTTCGAGCTCGAAGGGGAGAACCCGCAGGTCTACGAGACCGGCATCAAGGAGATCTGGCGCGTCAAACCGGAGAAGCACCGCCCGGGGCGAGTGATCCACGGCATGATCCCGTCCAACCTGCCCAAGTATTTCGGCGGCATGTGGCTCTACGACATGCAGGACAATCTGGTGTCGTACGGGATGGTCTGCGCGCTCGACGCGCACAGCCCGTTCCACGACCCGCACCTCGAGGCGCAGAAGTTCAAGACGCATCCGTGGATGCGCGACCTGCTCGACGGCGCCGAGCTCGTGCGCTACGGCGCGAAGACGATTCCCGCCGGCGGCCTCTCGGCGATCCCGAAGCTCTACTGCGACGGTGCGCTGATCGTCGGCGACGCGGCCGGCTTCTGTAATGCCGAGAAGCTCGCGGGCGTCCACCTGGCGATGAAGAGCGGGATGATGGCCGCGGAGACGATCGCAGACGCCATCGCGGCGGACGACTTCACGACCACCACGCTCGGCGGCTACACGGAGCGCTATCGCGCGAGCTGGGCGTACGAGGAGCATCGCCGAGCGCGCAACTTCCACGGCGCGTTCACGCTGGGCCTGCCGTTCTTCCTGCTGAACGAGCCGGTCCGCATGTTCTTGTCGGGCGGCCGCGGCCTCGTCGACGACATCGCGTTCGAAGCGGGCCACGAGGCAATGCGCAAGCTCTCGGAGCTGCCGCCGAAGCAGCGCGAGAAGGAGAAGTTCGAGTTCGACGGCAAGCTGACGTTCTCGAAGGAGCACCTCGTGCAGTTCTCAGGAACCGCGCACGAGGCGGATCAGCCGTCTCACCTGGTCGTGGCTGACACCGACTTGTGTCGGGACGTCTGCGCCGAGGAGTACGGCAATCCGTGCCAGCACTTCTGCCCGGCTGCCGTCTACGAGATGGTCGACGACGCGGAGCGCCCTGGAAAGAAGAAGCTCTTCATTCACCACGAGAACTGCGTCCACTGCAAGACCTGCGACATCGCGGACCCGTATCAGGTCATTACTTGGACGCCGCCGGAAGGCGGAGAAGGCCCCGACTACGCCGGCATGTGAGCCACGGCGCGCTCAGCGCGCCGGGGGTGCGACGTCCTGCTGCGGGATGACGAGCATGCGCTGGGTTCGCCGCGGTCGCGGGTGGCCGCTGCGAAGCTCCTCGGCCGCGCGCTCGACCGCCTGGCGATCTTCGTCCCACAGATAAATGCCACGCGCCTCGAAGCTGTAGCCGGCGCCGGCGCGCTGAACGTGCGCGCCGCGAGTCCGTTCCATGTTTCGTCCTCTCTTTTTTCGAGAGGATCGATGAGAGCTGCGGCGCCGCGGTAACGGCGGCGTGGCGATTCGCGCAAGTCTCGGCCGCTGGCGGAGCGGGAAATGCGCCGCGCTCAGCGCGCGAGCTTCGCCGCGTGCTTCACGTTGCGCGCCTGCGTCGCGAGGATCACGTCCTCCGCGATGTTGGTCGCGTGATCGGCGACGCGCTCGAGGTTCTTCGCGATCAGGATGAAATCGACTTCCTGCGCCGTGAACTCGGGCCGGCTCGCGATCTCCTCGATCGCGGTGCGGATCACCGCGTCCTCGTCGGCGTCGACCTGATCGTCGTCGTCGAGCACGAGCGCAGCGCGCGCCGGATCGCTCTGCGCGAACGCATCGAGCGCTCGGCGCAGGATGCGCTGCGCCTCGTCCGCGAGCGTGCGCAGCCGCGGCGGCGTCTCGATCGAGGCGCGCGCTGCGAGCCGCTCGGCGGATTTCGCGATGTTGCGCGCGAGGTCGCCGATGCGCTCCAGATCCGCAGCGATCATCTTGCCCGCGATCACGTTGCGCAGGTCGTCCGCGACCGGCGCCTGCGTCGCGAGGATGCGCAGCACCTGGTCGTCGACCGCGATGTCGAGGCGGTCGAGCTCGAGATCGTCGAGCTTCACTTCGCGCGCGAGCGCGGCATCTCGCTGGAACAGGCTCTGCAGCGACTTCTCGAGGATCGCCTCGGCGAGGCTCCCCATCCGCAACAGCTGATCGCGCAGCGTCGTCAGCGCGGGATCGACCGGTCGCGTCATCGGGAGCTCCTCGCGTTCGTCCTGTGCGCGCGCATCAGCCGAACCTGCCCGTGATGTAGTCGCGCGTCTTCGTGTCGCGCGGGTCGGTGAAGATCTGGGCGGTCTCGCCGCATTCGATCACGCGGCCGAGATGGAAGAACGCCGTGGTCTGCGAGACGCGCGCCGCTTGCTGCATCGAGTGGGTGACGACGACGATCGTGTAGCTCTCGCGTAGCTCGGCGATCAGCTCCTCGATGCGCGCGGTCGCGATCGGATCGAGCGCCGAGCACGGCTCGTCCATCAGGATCACCTCGGGGCTGACCGCGATCGCGCGCGCGATGCAAAGGCGCTGCTGCTGCCCGCCCGAGAGTCCGGTGCCGGCATCGTGCAGCCGGTCTTTCACCTCGTTCCACAGGCTCGCGCGCTCGAGGCTGCGGATCACGATCTCCTCGAGCTCCGCGCGCGTGCTCGCGAGCCCGTGGATGCGCGGCCCGTACGCGACGTTCTCGAACACCGACTTCGGAAACGGATTCGGCTTCTGGAACACCATCCCGACGCGCGCCCGCAGCGCCACGACGTCGACGCCGCTCGCGTACAGGTCCCCACCGTCGATCGCGAGCTTCCCGTCGACGCGGCAGCTCTCGATCACGTCGTTCATGCGGTTGACGCAGCGCAGGAACGTCGACTTGCCGCAGCCCGAAGGACCGATCAGCGCACTGACGCGGTGCTCGGGAATGTCGAGGTCGACGTCGAACAACGCCTGCTTCTCGCCGTAGTGAACGGAGAGGCCGCGCGCGGAAATCTTCGGGGACGACATGTTCGCGATCACCATCGCCGCTCGAAGCGATTCCGGAGCAGCACCGCCGACAGGTTCATTAGCACGAGGAACGCGAGCAGAACGATGATCGCGGCGGAGGTGCGCGCGACGAACGCGCGCTCCGGGCTGTCGGCCCACAAGTAGACCTGAACTGGAAGCGCGGTCGACGGCTCCAACGGGCCGCTCGGCACGTCCACGATGAATGCGACCATTCCGATCATCAGCAGCGGCGCGGTCTCGCCGAGCGCGCGCGCCATGCCCAGGATCGTGCCGGTCAGGACGCCGGGCATCGCGAGCGGCAAGACGTGATGGAAGACGCATTGCAGCTGCGACGCGCCGACCGCGAGCGCGGCCTCGCGAATCGATGGAGGAACCGCGCGGATCGACGCGCGGCCGGCAATGATCACGGTCGGGAGCGTCATCAACGCGAGCACCATGCCGCCCGCGAGCGGGGCGGAGCGCGGGATCCCGAAGAAGCCGAGGAAGATCGCGAGCCCGAGCAGACCGAACACGATCGACGGTACGGCCGCCAAGTTGTTGATGTTGATCTCGAGCCAGTGCGTCCAGCGATTCTTCGGCGCCAGCTCCTCGAGATAGATCGCCGCGGCGACGCCGAGCGGGAACGAGAGCGCGAGCGTGGTCAGCAGCGTCCAGAACGAGCCGACCACCGCGCTCCACACGCCGGCGAGCTCGGGCTCGCGGCTGTCTCCGGAGGTCAATAACCGCAGCGCAAAGGAGCGCTGCACGAGGCCGCGGGCGGCGAGCGCATCGAGCCAACCGAGCTGCGCGTCGCTGAGCGCGCGCTCGTCCTCCGGCGCGTCGCGGCCGCCCTCGCCACGCAGCGCGAGGTCCGCCTCGTCCGAGAGCAGCGCTTCGAACGAGATCGCGCGGCCGATCAGGCCTGGATCGGCGAGCACGCGGTCGCGTAGGTCGTAAGCGGCGCCCAGGCTGACGATGCTGCCGAGCGCCCGCTTCTCGCGCCGCCCCGATGCCTCGGGAAACTGCGTGACGAGTGCGTCGCGCAGCAGGCCGGCGTAGTTCGCCTCGCCGATCCGCAGCGGGTCCCGCGTCCCGTCGGGGTCGATCGCGGCTTCCTCGAGCTTCACCTCGAGCCGCACGCGGTGCTCGAAGAACGCCGGCAGGCCGCGCCAGAGGATGCTCGCGAGCAGCATCACGAGTGCCGCGATCGCCGTGCCGACGGCGGCGCCGCCGAGGCGCCGGAAGCGCCGCTCGGCGGCGTAGCGCTTGCGCAGCAGCGCGACCCGCACGTCACTCATACTGCTCTCGATTGCGGCGGACGACCTCGAGAGCGATCGCGTTCAGCGCGAGCGTCACGACGAACAGTGCGAGTCCGAGCGCGAATGCCGCGAGCGTCTTCGCGCTGTCGAACTCCTGATCGCCGACGAGCAGCGTCACGATCTGGACCGTCACGGTCGTGACCGCTTCGAGCGGATTCGCGGTGAGATTCGCGGCGAGCCCGGCCGCCATCACGACGATCATCGTCTCGCCCACCGCGCGCGAGACCGCGAGCAGCACGGCGCCGACGACGCCCGGCAACGCGGCGGGCAGGACGACGCGGCGAATCGTCTCGGATGGCGTCGCGCCGAGCCCGAGCGATGCCTCGCGCAGCGACTGCGGCACCGCCTTGATCACGTCGTCCGAGAGCGAGGAGACGAACGGGATGATCATCACGCCCATCACGCCGCCGGCGACGAGCGCGCTCTCCGACGAGATGCTCAGGCCGATCCGCTCGCCGAAGCCGCGCATCGCGGGAGCGACGGTGAGCGCGGCGAAGAAGCCGTAGACGACCGTCGGAATTCCAGCGAGAACTTCGAGCAGCGGCTTCACGAGCGCGCGCAGACGCGGCTCCGCGTACTCCGCGAGATAAATCGCCGAGAGCAGCCCGATCGGCACCGCGACGCTCATCGCGATGAACGTGATCAGCAGCGTGCCTGCGAAAACCGGCACCGAGCCGAATGCGCCGGACGAGCCCACCTGGTCCGCGCGAATTGCCGTCTGCGGGCTCCACTGCAGCCCGAACAGGAACTCGCCCAGCGGCACGCGCTCGAAGAAACGCGCCGCCTCGACCACGAGCGAGGCGATGATCCCAGCCGTCGTCAGGATCGCGACCCACGAGCTGAGCGCGAGCGCCGATCGCATCGCGCGCTCGACCGGCACGCGCGCGTTCAGCGACGGCATGATGCGCGAGCGCGCGAGCCACGCGCCGACGCCGCCGGCGAGCGCGGCCGCGGCGAGCGCGACGAAGCGCGCCGGCGCGTCGAACGCCGCCGCGACGAGCAAGCACGCGAGCGCCGGCAGCACGCCAAAGAGCGCGACGAAGTTTCCGTAGTAGACGGCGCGCGCCGGCAGGCGAACACCGCCGCGCGAAATGGCGAGCGCTCGCCGCTGGCCGAGCCAGAAGGCGAGCGCTCCGAGCGTCAGCAGCGTTGCGAGGGAGAGCGTGAGCATCGCGTGGATGCGCGGCGGCCGAACGGGCGGCCGCCGCGCGAGGCCAAGCTACTTCAGCGCGAACTGCGTGAGCGCGAGCGCGCTCTTTCGCACCGCCATGCGCTCCGAGTCCTCCATCGGAATCAGCCCGTGCTCGGCGAGGTAGCCGTCCTCGGACGACGCGGCGTCGCTCAGGAAGGCGGCGATGAATTCCTTCAAGCCCGGGACCTTCCCGACGTGGGCCTTCTTCACGTAGAAGTAGAGTGCGCGCGAGATGCCGTAGCTGCCGTCGGCGATCGCTTCGAAGGTGGGCGGGACGCCGTCGACGCTGTTGCCGCGCACCTTGTCCGTGTTCTCCTCGAGGAACGAGAAGCCGAACACGCCGAATGCACTCGGATTCGCGACGAGCTTTTGCACGATCAGGTTGTCGTTCTCGCCGGCCTCGACATACGCGCCGTCCTCGCGGATCGCGTACGCCACAGCCTTGAACGCCTCCTCGTCCTTCGCCTTCAGGTCCGCCAGCATCGGGAACGCCTTCGCGCCGCTCTCCATCGCGAGCTCGACGAACGCATCGCGAGTGCCCGACGTCGGCGGCGGCCCGAGCACCTCGATCTTGATTGCGGGCAGCGACTCGTCGACGTCGCTCCACTTCACGTACGGGTTCGGCACGAGCTTGCCGTTCACCGGCACTTGCTTCGCCAGGGCCATGAAGAGGTGCTGCTTCGTCACCGCGATCGGCTTCGCGCTCTTCGCGTTCGCGAGCACGATGCCGTCGTAGCCGATCTTCACTTCGACGATCTCTGTCACGCCGGCGGCCTGACAAGCGGCGAGCTCCGTGTCCTTCATCCGCCGCGAGGCGTTCGCGATGTCCGGCGTCGCGTCGCCGACCCCGCCGCAGAACAGCTTGATCCCGCCGCCGGTGCCGGTGCTCTCGACGACCGGCGTCTTGAACCCGCGCGAGCGCCCGAACTGCTCGGCCACAGCGGTGGAGAACGGATAGACGGTGGACGAGCCGACGATGCGAATCTGATCGCGCGCAGCCGCGGGGGCGGCGATGGCCGCGACGAGGCAGAGCGCGACGAGGAGCAGAGAACGCTTCATGGTTTCTTCCTTGGTTTCGAGTTTCGTGGAGGACGCTACGGAGGCGACGCGTCGCGACGATGGGCGGCTCGTGACATTCCGGTGACGAAGGCTGCCCTCGTCGCGCCGTCGAAGCTTCAGCGTCGCGACGTGCGTCGGCTCAGAACTTCACGACCACGTCGCTGCGCAGCCGGAAGCGCTCGCTGCCGGCGATCGAGGTCGCGAACAGCGGCGAGCTGTCGAGCGCGTCCGAGAGGAAGAGCTCGAGCGTCAGCTCGGTGTTCGAGAAGACCTGCCGCGTGCCGTAGAACGCCCAGCCCTCGCGGTTCGTGAAGCCGTCGGTGAGATCGCTGTCGGTGTAGAGCGCGGGCGCGAAGTCGGCCTCGAGCGCGTAGTAGCCGACGCCGAGCAGCGCGAACTGCTTCGGGTCTCCGACTTCGAGCGCGACGCCCCAACCGGTGTCCTGTTCGCCCTCGCCTGGAATGCTCACGGCATCGAGGTTCTTCGCGTAGTGCGCGTGCAGCAGCACCGGCCAGGCCGCACTGTGTGTCGAGCGCCCGTAGGCGCTCAGCTCGAGCTGGTCGATGCTTCCATCCGAGTTGTCGCTCAGGCCGACGTTTCCGAATGCCGCGTGGCGCGTGAAGAACGCGTCGTTGAGAGAGTGATAGGAGAACCACGTCGCGCGCCCGCCGAACGCGAGCTTCTCACCCGCCTGCAGCTGGCCGCCGCCCTGCAGCGCGAAGAAGTGCGGATCCTTCGCGCTGCTGTTCTCGTCGATCAGGAAGTAGCCGGCGTTCGCGAACAGGCTCGCGCGGTCGGTCGGCTGCATCGTCCAGCGCAGCGAGACGCCCTCCGGGCTGTAGTCCGGATCCCAGTTCATGTAGTCCTTCCCGTTCTTCCACAGGAACGGGTTGCTCTGCTTGCCGAACACGAGCGAAGTGCTGCCCGCGTCGATCGGGAGCTTCAGCTGGAGGAAGGCCTCGTCGATCGCGATCGTGTCGCGGTCGAAGTCGTCGCCGACGCCGAGCGAGCGGTTCGTGCTGCGGTTCTCGCTCTCGCCCGACGCGAGCCGGAAGCCGGCGGTCAGCCACTCGTTGACCGGGACCGTCGCGCCCAGGCGCAGCCGATAGCGCGCGCGGTGGCGATCATCCGGGTCGCCTCCGAGCGCGTCCTCGTCGTACCAGAAGTTTTCGAGCCGCGCGCGGAAGTCGCCCGTCCAGACGATCTTGCTGAGCAGCGAGCCCTGCTTCGTCTCGTATGCCTTGCTCTTCTCGACGAGCTCGCCGTAGCGCGCTTCGTCGACGATGCCGCGCTCCTTCAGGATCACGAGCACTTCTTGGATCACCGCCTCGTCGGCCGCCCGCGCGGGCCGGGCGAACGAGAAGCAGCCGAGCAGAGTCAGAGCGGCGACGAACATGAGCTTCTTCACGAGAGCACTCCTTGTGTGAATTCCGTGTGGAACGGAACCGCACGCTAGGAGTGCAGGTGCGTCATCTCGCGGCGGACGTGTGACGAATCGGTGAAGTCAGGCCGCCGGGAGCACCACGGTGAAGGTCGTACCCTCGCCTTCGCGCGAGCTGAGAAACACCTCGCCATCCATCGCCTGCACGAGGTGCTTCACGATCGCGAGCCCGAGCCCGGTGCCGCCGAGATCGCGCGAGCGCGCCTTCTCGACGCGGTAGAAGCGCTCGAACACGCGCGAGCGATCGCGAGCCGGGATCCCGATACCGGTATCCGCGATCTCGACGCGAACCTTCCCGTCGCCGTTCGCGAGTCGCACTTCGATGCGGCCGCCGGGCTCGGTGTACTTCACCGCGTTGTCGAGCAGGTTCTGCAGCACCTGTTCGAGCGCGCGCCGGTCGGCGAGCACCGGCCGCGCCGCGCCGAGCAGGCTCGCCTCGAGCGAGCGCGCTTCGAGGCGCGGGCGCAGATCGCGCAGCAGCGAGCTGGTGACCGCGGCGGTGTCGACCGCCTCCAGCGCGAGCGGCAACGTGCGGCCCTCGATGCGCGACAGCTCGAGCAGGTCCTCGATCAGTGCGCGCAGCCGCTCCGCATTGCGCGAGATCACGTCGACGAATTGACGGCGGCGGTCCGCATCGAGCGACTCGTCGCGCAGCGTCTCGGCGAAGCCCTGAATCGCCGTCAGCGGCGTGCGCAGCTCGTGCGAGACGTTCGCGACGAAATCGCGGCGGTGGTTCTCGAGGCGCCGGATCTCGCTCACGTCGTGGAACACCGCGACGACACCCTGCAGCTCGCCGCGCTCGGGGAAACGCCGCGCGTGCATCTCGAGTAGGCCGTCGTTGGCGAGCGCGACCTCGATCGCGACCGGCTCCTTCGCGCCGGCCGCCTGTTCGAGCGCCTCGGCCACGTCCGCGCGCCGCACGACTTCCAGCACGCGGCGGCCCGCGACCTCGCCCCACGCGTCGAAGAGCTCGCGCAGCCGTGTGTTCGCAAGCTGCACGCAGCCGTCGGTCGCAGTGACGAGCACGCCCTCGACCATGCCGTCCAGCACCGCCTCGAGACGCTCTCGTTCCGCCTCGGCGCGCGCCGCGCTCGCGATCAGTGCGCCGTGCGCTACGCCGATCGCGCGAGCGAGCGCTCCGAGCTCACCGCGCTCGCTGCGTCCGGGCTGCTCGCTCGGAAGCCCTGCGCTTGCGCGCTCGAGCGCGCTGCGCAGGCTCGCGAGGCGCCGCGCTTGCGCGCGCGCGACGACGATCCCGAGCCCCGCGGATACCGTGATGAGTACGGCGAGCTGCACGGGGAGGCCGCGGGACGAGACGACTTGCGCCGCGAGCCACGCACACAGCGCGATCGCGGCGACGCTCAGGCTGAATCGCGCGCGAGCGCTCATTGCGCGCACCTACTCCGCGAGACGGTATCCCACTCCGCGCACGGTCTCGATCGAATCGCCGGCCACGCCGAGCTTCTCCCGCAACCGCTTGAGGTGGGTGTCGATGGTCCGCTCGGTGACGGTGATGTCGGAACCCCAGACGTCGTCGAGCAGTCGCTGGCGCGTCATCACGTGCCCTGGCCGCGACATCAGCACTTCGAGCAGCCGAAACTCTTTCGCGGTGAGCTCGATCGCCTCGCCGTCGACCGTGCAGCGGTGCCGCTCCGCATCGAGCTGAAGGGCGCCGCGGCGGAGCACCGAAGTCTGCTGCGGCTCGCCCTCGGCTCGGCGAAGAATTGCGCGCACGCGCAGCACGAGCTCGCGCGGGCTGAACGGCTTCGTCACGTAGTCGTCGGCGCCGAGCTCGAATCCGACGACGCGATCCACCTCGTCCCCTCGCGCGGTGAGCATCAGGATCGGAAGCTCGCGCAGCTTCGGATCGGAGCGCACCTCGCGGCACACGTCCGTCCCTGAGAGGTCGGGCAGCATCAGGTCGAGCACCACGAGCGCCGGGCGTGCGCGCCGGATCGCGTCGAGGCCGGCCCTTCCGGAATGTGCAACTTCGACCGCGAAGCCGGCCTGCGCCAGATGGAAGCGCACGAGCTCTGCGAGATCGGGCTCGTCTTCGACGATCAGCACGGTGGAGGGCATGTCCGCAATCTATCGGCAAGCGAAGGCGCCGTGCAGGCGGGGCATCTCGCCTTCTCCGCTTCTTCACCGCTGCGTCACCGAGCTGTGTAGGTGGCGCCGTGTGCGAAGCGTCACCAAACCGGCCGGCTCCTCGGCCGATGCAGCTGCCGTGCGGCCGCTCACGAATGCGCGCCGATCGGGAGACTGCGATGAAGACTCTGGCTCGACTTCTCATGCTGGGTGCAGTGGTGTGCGCGTCCGTAGCGGTGAGCGCCAGCGAGCCCGCGTCGATCGCGCCCAGCGATCCGGCGCTCGCGAAGGCAGAGGCTTCGTTTCAGACCTTCGCTTCGGAGTGGATGCGCAAGATGGCGGCGGCAGAAGCGCACGAGAAGGCGAAGGCCGGCGGCGGTGCGTACCGCGGCTACGACGACGCCTTCAAGATCGAGCTGAAGCCGACGGGCAGCCCCACCGCGCCATACGTCGGGCTGCTGCGTTATCAGGAACATCAGTGCGCGTCCGGGGGCGGCGCGAGCTGCAAGGTCACGAGCATTACCGCGGTGACCGAGATCTTCCGCTTCCAAGCCGGGCGTTGGGTCTACTGACGCGCGGATGAACTGGGCGGCGCTGCGCCGGGCAGCGCCGAAAGGGCGTCGAGCAGCACGGAACCGTTCGCGGCGCCGGGCCACCAGTACAGGAAGCTCGACTCCGAGAAGGCTCCGCGTAGCTGCGCCGCGGCGCTCTCCGTGGTGAGCGACGCGCTCGCGGCAGAGAACAGATTCTCCCAGCGCTCTCCTGGGCGGCGATACACCACGAGGCGCGCGTCGCCCGTTACTCCGGCAGCCTGTTCTGCGAGCGCGATCGTCTGCTCGAGATCGCCGATGCCGTCGATCAGCCCGGATGCGAGCGCCTGCCTCGCCGAGTAAATCCGCCCATCCGCGAGCCGCTCGATCTCCTCGCGCGTCAGCTTGGGTCTGCCGCGCCCGACCACGTCGAGAAAGCCCGCGAACAGATCTTTCACGACGCTGCCGAGCTGCTCGCGTTCGGGCTCGCTCATCGCCCGAAATGGCGAGCCCGCATCCTTGAACGCGCCGCTGGTGAAGGTCTGGTAGCCGACACCCACCTTCTCCATCAGGCCGCTCGCATTGAAGCCGAGCATGATCACGCCGATCGAGCCGGTGATCGTCGCGGGATAAGCCTGCACTCGATCTGCGGCCATCGCGACGTAGTAACCGCCCGAGGCCGCCACACCCATCAGCTGCGCGACGACCGGACGACCCGTCTCGCGCTTCCAGCGCTCGACCTCGCCGTGCAGGATCTCGCTCGCGATCACGGTGCCGCCGGGGCTGTCGATACGGAGCACGAGCGCCGCGATCTCGTCGTCGCGCCGCGCGCGGTCGAGCTCTTCTCGCAGGCGTGCGATCGGACTCTCGGCGCCCGGCAGCCCCAACAACCGACCAGGCGCGCGCAGGCCGAGCGTCCCACTCAGGTCGACGAGCAGAATCTTCGGCCCGCGCTCTCCGCGCAGCAGCCGCTCGTGGAGATCGCCGCCGCCGGAGAAGAGCGGGATCTCGACGTTCAGACACGCGCTCGCAGCGAGCGCGATCGCGAGAGCAGCCACGAGTCGCGCCGCTCCCCCAAAGTAGAAGCGCGGAGCCAGGCCCCTCGACCTGACTCCGCGCTTCGCGACGCCTCTCACCCCCCCAGCTCGAGGCGCCACTAGATCCTGAGCCACCTCAGCTACAACCGCTCGTGGCTCCGCAGTTCGGACACTTATAGCACGCACCATTTCGCACCGTAATAGTTCCGCACTCGGTGCAGGTCGGCGCGTCCGCCTGATTCACGAACGTCGACCGCTCTCCCCTCGCGCGGTCGGCCGAGCCACCCGCGATCGCGACGCGTCGAATCTCGGCGAGACCGGTCGGCTCTGCGTCGGTCTCCTGCTCGTCCGCGGCGACTGACTCTTCCTGCAGGAAGCGATTCGCGAGATACCGGAAGACGTAGTCAGTCACGGACTTCGCCATCGGGATCTCGGGATTGTTCGTGAAGCCGGCCGGCTCGAAGCGCGTATGACTGAACTTGTCGGTCAACGCCTTGAGCGGAACGCCGTACTGGAGCGCGATCGACGTCATCGTCGCAATCGTGTCCATCAAGCCGGAGATCGTGCTGCCCTCCTTCGCCATGCGCAGGAAGATCTCACCCGGCTTCCCGTCGGCGTACAGGCCCACGGTCAAGTAGCCCTCGTGACCCGCGATCGAGAACTTGTGCGTGACCGAGTTGCGCGTGTCCGGCAGCTTCACGCGCACCGCGCGCCGCTCGCGCAGCTCGATCACGTTGTCCTTCTTCGCTTCGTCCTTGTCCTTGCCCGCGTTCAGCGGCTGCGTGCGCTTGCTGCCGTCGCGATAGACCGCGAGCGCCTTCAACCCGAGCCGCCAGCCTTCGACGTACGCGTCGCGCAGATCGGAAGCAGTCGCCTCGTTCGGGAGATTCACCGTCTTGCTGATCGCGCCCGACAGGAACGGCTGCACCGCGCCCATCATTCGGATGTGACCCTTCCAGTGGATCGAGCGCTTCCCGTTGGTGGCGCGGAATGCACAATCGAACACCGGTAGATGCTCGTCGCGAATGTGGGGCGCGCCCTCGATCGTCTCGTGGTCGTCGATGTACTCGACGACTTCCGCGACCTGCTTCTCGCCATAGCCGAGCTTCGCGAGCGCCATCGGCACGGTGTTGTTGACGATTTTGAGGAGGCCGCCGCCGACCAGCTTCTTGTACTTCACGAGCGCGATGTCCGGCTCCACGCCGGTCGTGTCGCAATCCATCATGAACGCGATCGTGCCGGTCGGCGCGAGCACCGTGACCTGCCCATTCTTGTAACCGTGCCGAGTCCCGAGCTCGAGCGCTTCGGCCCACACGCGACGCGACGCTTCCCACAGATCTGCCTGCACCCCCGCGGCCTGGACCGCTTCGGCCGCCGACTTGTGCATTCCGATCACGTCCAGGAACGAAGCGCGGTTGCGCTTGTAGTGCGAGAACGGCCCCATCGCCGAAGCGATCTCGGCGCTCATCCGGTACGCCTCGCCGCACATCAGCGACGTGATCGCAGCGGACACGTTGCGACCCTCGTCGCTGTCGTAGGGCAGGCCCTGACTCATCAGCAGCGCGCCGAGATTCGCGTAACCGAGTCCGAGCGGGCGATAGAGGTGGCTGTTCTCCGCGATCTTCGCCGTCGGGTAGTCCGCGAAGTCGACGACGATCTCCTGCGCGAGGATCGTGAGCGCCGATGCGCGGCGGAAGGCGTCGACCTCGAACTCGCCAGCGGCGTTCACGAAGCGCATCAGGTTCAGACTGGCGAGATTGCAGGCGGTGTCGTCGAGGAACATGTACTCCGAGCACGGGTTGCTCGAGTTGATCCGGCCCGACGCCTTCACCGGGTTCCAGCGGTTGATGGTCGTGTCGTACTGCATGCCCGGATCGCCGCAGACATGCGCTGCCTCGGAGATCTCGCGCAGTAGCTCCTTGGCCTTCAGCGTTTCGACCACTTCGCCCGTCGTGACCGCGCGCGTCGTCCACGGCCGGTCGTCCTGCGCGGCGCGCATGAACTCGTCCGTGACCCGGACGGAGTGGTTCGCGTTCTGGAAGAACACCGAGTCGTAGGCGCCGCCCGGGACGTTGAAGCCGCCGTTGTAGCCGGCATCGATCAGCGCCCACGCCTTCTTCTCTTCGTCCGCCTTGCTGTGAATGAACTCGCGGATGTCCGGATGGTCGACGTTCAGGATCACCATCTTCGCCGCGCGGCGCGTCTTGCCCCCAGACTTCACGACACCCGCGAACGAATCGAAGCCGCGCATGAACGACACCGGGCCCGACGCAGTGCCTCCGCCAGCGAGCTTCTCCCTCGACGAACGGATCTTCGAAAGATTGGAGCCCGTTCCGGAGCCGCCCTTGAACAGCATGGCCTCGGTCTTCGCGAGGTCCATGATCGACTCCATCGTGTCCGAGACGGAGTTGATGAAGCACGCGCTCGCTTGCTGCGGCGTGCCGGTAACGCCCAGGTTGAACCAGACCGGGCTGTTGAAGGCCATCTTCTGCGTGACGAGCAGGTGCGAGAGCTCGTCCTTGAAGATCTCGCCGTCGGCCGGCGTCGCGAAATATCCGCCCCGCACGCCCCACTCGTGGATGCGGTTCACGACGCGACCGACCAGCTGCTTCACGCTGCGCTCACGCTCGGGCGTACCCACGTGGCCGCGGAAGTACTTCGAGACGACGACGTTGGTGGCGAGCTGCGACCAGCTCTTCGGAATCTCGACGTCGCGCTGCTCGAAGATCGTCTCACCGCGCTCGCTCGCGATCGTTGCCGAGCGCAGCTCCCAGTCCACCTGGTCGAATGGATGGACGCCGGCCTGCGAGAAGAACCGCGGAAGCGTGAGACCGCGAGGCGCTCGCGTGCGGGTCCGCCTCTCCGAGTCGGGGCGACTCGTCTCGCTCGGCTTCGGGCTCTGCGCTCGCTCCGTCTCGCTCACCACGCTCACCATCCACCTCGACTCGCGAAGCTCATCGCGAAGGTCTTGCTGCCTCTCGTCCGTCGGTCTCTGTGGCCGCCGGCTTCCTCACCCGAGCTGGCCCGCTCTCGGGAGACGGAGAGAGGCCCCGGGTTGCCCCGGGGCCCCCGAATCTGGGCAGGTCCTCCTTCCCACCTCAGATTCCCTCCCTCTGGCAACCGCCTGTTTCGAACCCCCCAGGCCGCCAAAGAGATTTCATCCCCGTGGTCTCGTTCTAGCCCGCGCCGGTGAGGACCGTCAAGAAGTTTCCACAAGATCTGGTGGTTCTCGCTCGAGACCACCACAAACGCTGGCGTAGGTGCCTCGAACAGAGGCCCGGAATTGCTGCGTCGAGGCTGCGCGCGCTCGCAGCGGTAACGCGATCACGTAAGCCCGTGATTTCAAACGATTGACGCGCAGCGTCAGCCCGCTCGACGCGCACTCTCGGGCTAGCGGGCCTCGAAGCGATTCCGAACGAGCAGCTGACTCGTGCCGACCGCGGCGATTCGCTTCACCGCGAGGGCGACGCGGTTCTCGGGATCGAGCGCTCCCCAGTACGCATTGGCGACGTCCGCGGCGCTGCCAGCGAGCGGGAGCCAGAGCGGCTCGCCGCGAAATGCCGGCAGCGGATTGCCATCGCCCCGATAAGTCGTGAGCCCGACGCCGAAGCCGGGCGGCGGCGGCGCCGGGCGGAACGTCGTGCGGTCCGTCAGCGTGGGATCCGCGGGGTTCGCTTTCAAGATCGAGAGCGCGAGGCTCGGCTCGCCGAGGCGCAGATCGATCACGCCCGTGATGCGCGGCGTGTAGTTCGGCGCGTCCGGCTCGCGCTCACGCATCTCGAGCGCGTCCTCGAAGCGGCCGCCTCCCTGCAGCACGTCGTACACCGTGCGCGTTTGGTCGCCGTTGCCGACGAGGAACACGCCGGGCAACTCGAGCATCGCGTCGTAGAGGATCAGCGACGGATCGGCGACTCGCGCAGGATCCGCAGCGCGCGTCCGGAGCTCGCCTCGCTCCGCGACGAACACGCGGTTCCGGCTGTTGTCGCTGCGCCCCATGATCCAGTAGATCTGGAGCCAGGCGTCGTCCGCTTCGGCGCGGCCCAGCACGAGCCCCCGCCCCGGATACGGATTGGCGCCGAGATGGCGCGCGAAGTTGTCCTTCGCGAGCGCGGCGAGCGACTCGCGAGCGATCACTCGGGCAGGCCGGTCAGCCGGAAGCCCATGCCCTCCGGAACCTTGTATCGCACGTTGAGGCCGATCAGCAGCGCGGTCCAGCCTTCGACGTAGCGCGCGTTCGCGAGCGGACCGCCGTTCACGCCGCGCATGCCCGGGATCAGCTTGCACAGCTCCATCACGCGCTCGCGCGGCGCCTTCTCGCCCGAGACGATCACGTCGCACTCGACGGGATCGGGCAAGTGCTGGAGGCGATGCGCGGCGACGTTCTGGAACGCAGACACCGTGGCGACGCCCTCGGGAACCAGCGACTCGACGAGCTCCGCGCACGAGCCCTGCCACACGCCGAGCATTCGCACGGGCCCGTCGCCGATCGCGGTCGCGAGCGGCACGCCCATCGAGACGACGACGTGCCCCGGCGCGAGCGCAGCGCCGAGACTCTTCAGCGTGCCGGCCATGTGCTCGAACGGCACGGACAGGATCACGATCTCTGCGCGGCGCGTCGCTTCCGCGTTCTCGTGGCCCGTAACATCTGCGCCCGAAACCTGCGCGCGTACCTCGTCCGCGGCCGCCAGCGCGCGATCTTCCTTGCGCGAGCCGATGCGCACCGGCCTGCCGGCTGCCGCGAAGCGCAGCGCGAGGCCGAGCCCCTGATCGCCAGTCCCGCCGAGAATTGCGATGGCCTTCGAGTCGCGGTTCGTCATGGGCCGCGCAGGCTATCGTGCTCGAATGTCCGACGCAGCCGCCACGCTCGCGACGACACCGACGAAGATCGAGCAGCGCGGTGCGCGCACGCTCGCGGTCGCGTGGGCGGACGGCGCGGAGAGCGCGCTCGACGTGCGCGCGCTGCGGCTCGCGTGCGGCTGCGCGCAGTGCGTCGACGAGTGGACGGGCGAAGGGCGGCTCGATGAGAGCGCCGTGCCGCCAGATGTGCGCCCCATCAAGATCTCTGGCGTTGGGCGCTACGCGATCCAGATCGAGTGGAGCGACGGCCACGCGAGCGGGATCTACCCGTTTCGCCGACTGCGCGAGCTCGGCGACTCGCTGCGCCCGCGACTGGACGGCTAGAACCGCTCGTCGCGCACGACACCGATGTAGTCGAGCTCGCGATAGGCGCCGTCGAGATCCATCCCGAAGCCGATCACCCAGCCGGAGTCGACCACGAAGCCCGCGTAGTCCGGCGTCACCGCGGCGCGTCGCCGCTCGCGCTTGTCGACGAGCACCGCGCAGCGCAGCGAGCGCGGCTCGCCGAGCGCCGCGATGTCGAGCACGGCCCGCAGCGTCGCGCCCTCGTCCGCGATGTCGTCGAGCACCAACACGTCGCGGCCGGCGAGACGATCGGGCTCGAAGCCTTCGATCTCGACTGGCTCGAGCCGCATGCCGCGCGTCCGCCGCGCGCGCACGTCGATGCGCTCCGGCACGACGCGATGCCTCGCCAGCTCCGCGCTCAGCGCGTCCGCGAAGCGGCGCGCGCCTTCGAGGATGCAGACCAGCGTGAGCGGCGAGTGGGCGTAGTCGCGTGCGAGCCGCGCGGCGAGCTCCGCGATGCGCGCGCGAACCGCGTCCGCGGCGAAGAGCGGGGCGATCTCCATGTCGCGATAGGATCGCTCGCGCTCGCGGGGAGGTGCCAGATGTTGGGGCGCGCGGTGTCGGTGCTGTTCTTTCCCGTCGTGCTCGGCGGCGCGCTCGCGGCCGGTGCCCGCTCGCTCGAGGCGGGCGGCGGCACGACGCCGGCGCTGATCGGCGCCGCGCTCGCGGTGTTCGCCGCCGAGCGGCTGTGGCCGCACCGCGCGGACTGGCAGCGCTCGCACGGCGACGTGCTCGTCGATCTCGCGCACGTCGTCTCCGTCGCGGCGACCTCCCTCGGCGTTGCGTGGCTGGTGGCGAGCCTGCTCGCGCCCGCCGCGGCTGCGCTCGCGCCGCTCGGGACCGCGCAGCTCTGGCCCGCGAGCTGGCCGGCGCTCGCGCTGCTTCCGCTCGCGCTGCTCGCCGGAGAGGCCGTCCAGTACTGGACCCATCGCCTCGGCCACGAATGGGAGCCGCTCTGGCGCTTGCATGCCACGCATCACAGCGCGCCGCGTCTCTACTTCTTGAACGCGGCGCGCTTCCATCCGCTCGACGTCGCCATCGACACGAGCGCCGGCCTCGCGCCGCTCGTGCTGCTCGGCTGCCCGCCGCCGGTCCTCGCCCTGTTCGCGCTCTTCACGGGGGTGTTCGGCTACCTGCAGCACTGCAACGTGCGCGTCGTGCTCGGGCCACTCAATTACGTGTTCTCGATGGCGGAGCTCCACCGCTGGCATCACGCCAAGGACGTACACGAGGCCAACACCAACTACGGCTCCAACCTGATCGTGTGGGATCTCGTGTTCGGCACGTTCTTCTGGCCGAAGCACCGCTCGCCGCCCGAGGCGATCGGCCTCGCCGATCTGTCGAAGTTCCCGCAGAGTTATTGGGGACAGCTGGCGTCGCCCTTGCGTTGGCGGTCGATCGCGGCGGCTGGCCGCTCGCGCTAGGCCGGCAAGCTGTCCAGGAACTCCCGCAGCACCGCATTCACGCGCTCCGGCTGCGCGAGATTCACGACGTGACCGGCGCCCGCGATCACTTCGAGCCGCGCGTCCGGCAGCGCCGACGCCAGCTCGTGCGCCGTGGGCAGCGAAGCGGGGTCGCGGTCGCCCACGACGAGCAGTACGGGCGCGTGGATGCGCGCCAACTCGGGCGCGAGCTCCGCGGGCGTCTCGAGCCGCGCGAGATACTCCCGTAACAAATGTGCGAGCGACTGCGCGTCGTGCTCGAGGAAGCCTGCGCGCACCCAGCTCGCCGCCTGGGGGTCGAGGCCTGCGTTCGGGCCCCACGCGAAACGGGCGCCCGCGGCCTCCAGTCCCTCGCGCTCGATCGCACTCGCGAACTCCGCGGCGCTCGCCGAGACGCCGCGGCGCGAGCGCGCGCCTGCCGGCGGCGCCATCAGCACCAGCGCGCGAATGCGCGCGGGCTCGGCGAGCGCGAAGCGCAGCGCCGTCGCCGCGCCCATCGAGAGCCCGCCCGCGATCACCAGCGCAGCGCCGGCCCGAGACGCGACCTCCGCGAAATCCGCAACCACCGCCTCCGCGCTCGCGTCTGCCGCACGCGCGATCCGAGGGCTGCGCGCGTGCCCGCGCGCGTCGTACAAGTGGATCGCATGTGCGTCCTTCAACGCGCGCAGCTGCGGCCGCCAGTTGCGAGCGCTGCCGCCGAACCCGTGTGCGAGCACGAGCGGCGGGCCCGCACCGTGCGTCTCGACATGCAAACTCGTCGCGGCCATGCTCCGCCACCTTAACTGCGCGGAGCGCCCATGAAGACGCCGCCCGAGGCGAAGCCGTCCGCGACGATCCTGCTGCTGCGCGACGGCGCGCGCGGGCTCGAGGTCTTCATGGTCCAGCGCCATCACCAGATCGATTTCGCGACTGGCGCGATGGTGTTCCCCGGCGGCAAGGTCGACGCCGCGGACGCCGATCCGGCGCTCGCGGCGCTGTGCGACGGGCCCGTCAGCGACGCGCTGCGCCCGATCCACGTCGCGGCGATTCGCGAGACGTTCGAAGAGTGCGGCGTGCTGCTCGCGCGCCCCGCCGGCAGCCGCTCGCTCGTGCCGGGCGCACAGCTCAGCGCGATCGAGCAGCGCCATCGCGCCGCGCTGAACGCCGGGGAGCGCACGCTGCGCGAGATCGTCGAGCGGGAGAGCCTGCGCCTCGCGAACGACCTGCTCGTTCCGTTCGCGCACTGGATCACGCCCGAGTTCATGCCGAAGCGCTTCGACACGCACTTCTTCCTGGTCGCGGCGCCGCCGGATCAGCTCGCGGTGCACGACGGCGGCGAGTCGGTCGACTCGCTCTGGACGCGGCCAGCGGACGCCGCCGCCGAACGCAGTGCCGGCCGCCGCACGATCATCTTCCCCACCTTCATGCAGGTCCGAAAGCTCGGCCGCGCGGACCGCGTAGCGGACGCGATCGCGGCGGCACGCAGTGCGCCGGTCGTCACCGTGCTGCCGCGCATCGAAGAGCGCGGCGGCGAGAAGCACATGGTGATCCCGGCCGAGGCCGGCTACGAGCTGACGAGCGCGCCGCTCGCCGACCTCCAATAACAAGTGCCGGCGCTCGACCTGGCAGAAGCGCTGCGCTGCGCCGAGGCGGCGGCCGACGCCGCGCGCCGCGAAATCCTGCCGCGCTTCCGCGCGGTCGCGGTCGAGACCAAGCGCGACGGCTCACCGGTCACCGAGGCCGACCGCGCCGCCGAGCGCGCGCTGCGCGAGGTGCTGCGCCGCTTCGATCCCGAGCTCGCGATCCTCGGCGAGGAGTACGGGGCCGACGGGGACACGAGCCGCCGCGGCTGGATCGTCGACCCGATCGACGGCACGATCGCGTTCTCGCGCGGCCTCCCGCTCTACGGAACGCTGATCGCGCTCGTCGACGACGGCGAGCCGGTGCTGGGGCTGATCGACTTGCCGTCGCTCGACGAGCGCACCTGCGGACACCGCGGCGGGGGCGTGCGCAGGAACGGCGTCCCGGTGCGCTGCTCGCGCGAGAGCGACTTCTCTCGCGCGCTCGTGTCGCACGGTGACCCGTTCGCGTTCGAGCTGTTCGGGAGAAAGCCGGCGTGGACCCGGCTCGCTGCGGAGACGCGCTTGCTCCGCGGCTACACGGACGCGTTCGGACATGCCCAAGTGTTGAATGGCAGCGTCTCGGCGATGGTCGATGTCAACCTGAATCCTTGGGACGCCGCAGCGACCCAGGCGCTGGTCCCTGAAGCGGGCGGAGCCTGCGCGGTGATCGAGCCCGGGCCGAACGGGCGCGGCATCGGCCTCGTGTTCGGCAGCCCGGCGATCGTCGAGCGCTTGCTCGACTTGCTGCGGGTCGGATAGCTCCGCGAGGAGCGCGGAGGAAGCTCCCCGCAAAGAGAAGGGGCGCCGCCGCTCACGCGACGGCGCCCCGAAGATCGATTCGAAACGCTGGCCGCTACTCGACCGGATCGGCGGCCGGAGCGTCGGCAGGAGCGTCCGTCGCAGCGGTCCCTTCGTCCGTCATTGCGCCGTCGTCGGTCGCGGGCATCTCGCCTTCTGCAGCGGCGTCCACTGCCGGCTCGGCAGTGTCGGCCGGCGGCGTCTCTGCCGCCGCCTCAGGCGCGGGCGCGGTATCGGCAGCCTGCTCCTGGCTCGGGCAAGCGGAGAACACCAGAAGCGAACCAACCAGCGTCGCCCCGAACACGAGGCGAAGCGAACCCTTGGACATTTCCTCTCCTCACTTATTTGTAGTCACTTCCGGCGGACCGCCGGCAAGGCGCGAGTATCCTACGACGTTCCTTGCCAAGAGTTGTGAGAGGAATCACAAAAAATGACCGCCGGGGGCGACTCGGGATCCGGAAACCTGGAGCTGTCTGCCGCAGCGGCAGTCGAAGACGCCGGTCGCAAGTGGATCGAGCCGGTGCTGGAGGGGGCGCGAAGCCTCACGGACCAGGGCAAGACGATAGACGAGCGCCAAGTGCTGACCGAGCGGGTCGCGTACGCCGCAACCGAGGTGCGCGCCGCGAGCGAGACGCTCGCGCTCGCGACCGCGCTGCGAGCCGAGGGCCGCAGCAGCGAGCTGCTCGAGCTGAGCGCCGGCGCCGCGGTCGCCGAGCTGGTCGCTTCTGCCCGCGGGCGCCTCGAGCCGCTGGTCGACGAGCTCGGCCTGGGCGAGGCCGCGCTCGAAGCCGCGTTCCCGGCCGGCGTGCGCGCGGCGCTGCGCGCGCTCGCGAGCGAGGCGCGCCTGCGTCGCATCGGCGCGCGAGCGATCGAGCTGCGCGGCCGCACGGAGCCACCGCTCGACGACACGTTCGAGCAGGTGCGCGCGTCCGTGCGCGAGTTCGCGATGCAGGAAGTGCTTCCGCACGCCGAGCGCATCCATCGGCGCGACGAGGACATCCCGGACGAGCTCATCCGCAAGATGGGCGAGCTCGGCTACTTCGGGCTGTCGATCCCCGAGCAGTACGGCGGCCACGAGCTCGGCAATCTCGCGATGATCCTCACCACCGAGGAGCTCTCGCGCGCGTCGCTCGCGGGTGCCGGCTCCCTAATCACTCGCCCCGAGATCCTGGCCAAGGCGCTGCTGCAAGGCGGCAGCGAGGAGCAGAAGAAGGCCTGGCTGCCGAAGCTGGCGTCGGGCGAGGTGATGGTGGGCGTCTCGGTCACCGAGCCGGACATCGGCAGCGACGTCGCCGGCGTGAAGTGCCGCGCGACGCGCGGCAGCGCGGGCGCGCAGGACGGCTGGCTGATCAACGGCCCCAAGGCATGGTGCACGTTCGCCGCGCGCGCGAACGTGCTCGCGCTGCTCGCGCGCACGGATCCGGATCCGGCGAAGGCGGCGCGCGGCCTCTCGCTGTTCATCGTGCCGAAGGATCGCTTCGCGGGGCACGCGTTCGAGATGCGCCAGCCGAGCGGCGGGCGGCTCGCCGGCAAGGCCGACGCGACGCCCGGCTACCGCGGCATGCACTCGTTCACGCTCAACTTCGAGAACTACTTCGTGCCGGGCGAGAACTTGGTCGGCGGCGAGGCGGGCCTCGGTCGCGGGTTCTATCTGCAGATGGCGGGCTTCGGCGCCGGGCGGCTGCAGACGGGCGGGCGGGCCTGCGGGCTCTCGCAGGCGGCGCTCGAGGAGACCGCGAAGTACGTCGCCGGCCGCAATCAGTTCGGGCGCCCGATCGCCGATTTCCAGCTGACGCAATACACGCTCGGCCGCATGGCCTCGCGGCTGCTGGCGGCCCGCGCGATCACGTACGCGGCAGCGCGCGCGTTCGACGAAGACGAGCGCAAGGCCGCGCCGCTCGCGGCGCAGGCGAAGCTGCTCGCGTGCGACATCGCGGTCGAAGTGGCGCAGCAGGGGCAGCTGATGCACGGCGGCTGGGGATACGCCGAGGAGTATCCGATCAGCCGGTACGTCGTGGACGCGCAGGTGCTTCCGATCTTCGAAGGGGTGAAGCCGATCCTCGAGCTGAAGGTGATCGGGAGGGCATTGCTCGCGGGCGAGGCCTGAGCGAGCAGGCGGTCGTCGCGGACGGTTGGAGGCTTCGGCGGGCAGCGCCGCCGCGGCGGGGCCGGGCGGGCGCGGCGTCGAGCCGCGCCTCCCGCGACGCTCCGCGTCGTCCCTCCGTGGTGCTTGGCTGGCGCGGTAGCCTGCGCGCGTTCGATTGGGGAAGAGAGTGAGCTTCATTCTTGTTACGAACGATGATGGGTATGGGTCGCCGTCGCTGGTGCCTTTGATCGTTGCGCTCGGGAAGCTCGGAAGAGTGCGCGCGGTCGTGCCGGACCGGGAGCGGTCCTGGATCGCGAAGGCGATCACGCGTTGGGAGGACGTCTCGGTCGAGCGAGCGGACCGCGACGGCTGTGAGATTTGGCGCACGAGCGGGTCGCCGGCGGACTGCACGCAGCTCGGCGTGCACACGTTGTTCGACGAGCGGCCGCGGCTGGTCGTCTCGGGGATCAATCTCGGCTTCAACCACGGGCTCGCGTTCTTCATGTCGAGCGGGACGGTGGGCGGCGCGACGGAGGGATGGATTGCGGGGCTGCCGGCGATCGCATTGTCGGCAGGCGTGCTCGAGAAGCACGACGCGTGGGCGGCGCAGTCGCGCACGCCGGCCGCGGCGCACGGCTGGGAGCGGGCGGCGGCGCTCTCAGCAGAGATCGTCGCGGTCGTGCTCGAGCGCGGGATGCCGCGCGACGCCGACCTGCTCAACGTGAACTTTGCGTTCGGCGCGGGGCCGGAGACGCCGCGCGAGGTCACCGAGCTCGGACGCGTCGGCTACGACCGCGTGTTCTTCGAGCGCGCGCCCGGCGTCTACTACCACGAGTTCGGCGGGATGGTGCGGCGCAGCGATGCGAGCCTGCGGCACGCAGACGTCGTCGCCGCGAAGCGCGGCGTCGTGTCGATCACGCCGGTGCAGCTCGCGCACAGCATTGCGCTCGAGGCGGCCGATCGCGCGGCGCTGGAGCGCGCTTGACGCCGGCGTCCCGGCCGGCGCGGCGCGGCGCCGATGCGGACCGACTCTGGTGGCGCGACGGCGTGATCTATCAGGTCTATCCGCGCTCGTTCGCAGACTCGAACGGTGACGGCAGCGGCGATCTCGAAGGCATCCGCTCCCGACTCGATCACCTCGCGTGGCTCGGCGTCGACGGCATCTGGATCTCGCCGTTCTTCCCATCGCCGATGAAGGACTTCGGCTACGACGTCGCCGACTACTGCGCTGTCGACCCGCTCTTCGGGACGCTCGGCGACTTCGATCGCCTGCTGCGCGACGCGCACGCGCGCGACATCCGCGTGATCCTCGACTTCGTCCCGAATCACTCGTCCGACCAGCACCCGTGGTTTCGGGAGTCGCGCAGCAGCCGCGCGAGCGCGAAGCGCGGCTGGTACGTGTGGCGCGATCCGGCGCCGGACGGCGGCCCCCCCAACAACTGGATCTCGGTGTTCGGCGGCTCTGCGTGGGAATGGGACGCGGCGACCGGGCAGTACTACCTGCACTCGTTCCTGAGCGAGCAGCCCGATCTCGACTGGCGCTGCGCGGAGCTCGAGCGCGCGATGCACGGCGTGCTGCGCTTCTGGCTCGGGCGCGGCGTCGACGGCTTCCGCATCGACGTCGCGCACCGGCTCGCGAAGGATCCGGCGCTGCGCTCGAACCCGCCGCTCGCCGGCAGCACCGACACCGGCTACGGCGGGCAGCAGCACATCCACGACGAGGACCACCCGGACGTGCACACGCTCTACAAGCGCATGCGCGCGCTCGCGGATGCGTACGACGAGCGCGTGCTGATCGGCGAAGTGTTCCTGCTCGATCCGGAGCGCGTCGCGAGGTACTACGGCGACGGCGACCAGCTCCATCAGGGCTTCAACTTCTCGCTGCTCTCGGGCGAGTGGTCGGGCCAGCGCTTCCGGCGCGAGGTCGAGCGCTTCCAGGCGGCGGTGCCGCGGCAGGGCTGGCCGAACCAGGTGCTCTCGAACCACGACGTGCATCGCCACGCGACGCGTTACGACCATCCGCTGCTCGGCGAAGCGCGCGCGCGGCTCGCCGCGATGCTGCTGCTCACGTTGCGCGGTACCCCTTTTCTCTACTACGGCGAAGAGATCGGCATGCGTTGCGTGTGGATCCCGGAGGACCGCCTGCGCGACCCTCTCGCGTTCACGCTCCATCCGAGCCTGACGCGCGACCCCGAGCGCACGCCGATGCAGTGGGACGACTCGCGCCATGCGGGCTTTGGGAGCGCGGAGCCCTGGCTGCCGATCCACGTCGACTTCGTGCACCGCAACGTCGCCGCGCAGCGCGGCGACCCCGGCTCGCTGCTGCATCTCTATCGCACTCTGATCGCGCTGCGCGCCGGGTGCCCGGCGCTCTCGCGCGGCGAACAGCGCACGCTGCCGGCGCGGCCCGACGTGTTCGCGTTCGAGCGAACGCTCGGCAGCGAGCGCTTCGCCGTCGCGCTGAACTTCGGCGACGCGCCCGCTGCGCTCTCACTCGGCGCCGGCGCACCGCTCTCCGGCCTTCACTCGCGCCACGGCGCCGCGCTGCCGAGCGATCTCGCGCATGTCACGCTCGGCCCGGCCGAGGGCGTCGTGCTGCGAATCGCGTGAGCGAAGATTCAGGCGCGGATCGCTCGAGCGACTCTCCTCACGCGCGCGCGTTCGCGCGAATCCGCAGCGCCGCGCGCCAGCTCCGCACGTCCGCGTGCAACTCCGGCAGCAGCGCGGTGATCGCGACCTCCTCGAGCGCGCCGAGCACGGCGAGCACCGTCGCGAGCCGGAACGGCCAGAGCGGGCCGTCGAGGAAGATCGACAGCATCGCGCCCGCGAGCACGATCGCGGTGCCCTTCGCGAGCCAGGTGTGATAGCTCGGCACGCGGCGGAACTTCGCGAGGCCCGCCGCGAGCGGCAGCGCGAGGCTCGCGAGCAAGATCGCGATCGCGGCCGCCTGCTCGTGCACGAACTGCGGCCGTAACAACCAAGTCGCGACTGGCAGCGACAGCCAGAGCGCCATGTCGGCGCGGCTGTCGAGCTTCGCGCCGAGCGCGCTCTCGAGCCGGAAGCGCCTCGCGAGGAAGCCGTCGATCGCGTCGGTCGCGAACGCGGCGGCAAGCACCGCGACGAACGCGACTGGCGCGTCGGCGGCTGCCAGCAGCAGCAGCACCGGCACGAGCGCGAGCCGCGTCGCGCTGAACGCGTTGGGCAGGCTGCGCGGCGAGAACGCCTCCTGAATTGCGCTGGACATCGGGAAGCTCCTTTCGAACGTCGGGCGTGAACAGCGCAAGCCGCGTGCCGCGGCGGCCCTCCCGCGGGAAACGGAGGCGGGGCGCGGAGTTAGGACGCGCACCACTGGCCGCGGGCGGCGGCGCTCACTACGCCGGCGCGAACGTTCCGTGCCGGGCCCGGTCACGGCTTGTCCGGCAGCCGTCCGGCGCCCGTCGACCTCGAAAACTTACATTGAGCGCGCAATGCAAGTGCAATAGCGTGGCGGCATGCCTGCGCCGTATCGCGTCATCCAGTGGGGCACCGGCAACGTCGGCGCAGAGGCGTTGCGCGCGATCGTCGCGCATCCCGACCTGAAGCTCACCGGTGTCTTCGTGTACGGCGCCGACAAGGACGGCCGCGACGCCGGTGAGCTGTGCGGTCTCGCACCGACCGGCATTCGCGCGACGCGCGATCGCGCAGCAATCCTGGCGACCGCTGCAGATTGCGTCGTCTACATGCCGCGCCTCGCGAAGCTCGACGAGGTGTGCGCACTGCTCGCGTCCGGCAAGAGCGTGGTGGCGACGCCGTTCCTGTTCGATCCGCTCGCGCTGCCGGAGCCCGAGCGCGCGAAGCTCGCGGCCGCGTGCGCGCAGGGCCGCGCGTCCGTGCACGGCACCGGCATCCATCCCGGCTTCGTCGGCGAGACGCTGCCGCTCGTGCTCTCCGGGATGTGCCGGCGCATCGAGCGCGTGCACGTGCAGGAGCGCGCGAACTGGAGCCTCTACGCGAGCCCGCACATCACGTTCGACAACATGCGCTTCGGGCGCGATCCGGCCGAGGCAACGCTCGCGGCGAACCCGTTCGCGCGCTTCAACTCGAGCATCTTCCAGGAGCAAATCCGCCTGCTCGCGCGCGGGCTCGGCGGCGCGCTCGACGGGATCGAGGTCGCGCAGGAGCTGATCGCAGCCGAGGCCGACTGTGAGATCACGGGCGGGCGCGTCGCGCGCGGCACGGTGAGCGGGCAGCGCTACCGCTGGGTCGGCGTCGTGAAGGGACGCGCAGCGATCGAGATCGAGGCGCTCTGGACCGTCGGGCCCAGCTACCCCGACGCGTGGCCGAAGCCGAAGGACGGCTGGACCGTCACGGTCGAGGGCGAGCCCTCGCTGCGCGTGCACTTCACGAACGCGGCGAGCTTCGCGCACGCGCGCGAGCGATCGATCGCCGAGCACGTGCACTCTGCGGACGTCGCGACCGCGATGCTCGCCGTCAACGCGATCGCACCGCTCTGCGAGGCGCCTCCGGGCCTGCGCACGTTCCTCGATCTTCCGCTCGTGCGCGCGAGCCGCGCGCTGGCGTACTGACGGGGGGGCGAGGTGCCGGCGCTCGACGCATTCGACGCGCTCCCGCGCGCACAGCTGCTGCGCGTCGCGCTCGAGACCATGCACGTCGGCCATCTCGTCGACCGCGCGCTGATGCCGCAGGTGTTCCTCGCGACGCGCGACGTGAGCACGGTCGACCAGGTGGCGATCGACGAGTGGATGGGCGCGAGCCCGGTCTACACGGCGCGCATGCGGCGCCTGATGAAGATCGACGGCGACGGCGTGCCGGCGATCGTGAAGGCGCTGCAGCTCGACTGCGGCTTCCCCCACCAATACATGGACGTCGGCTGGAAGCTGATCGACGACGCGCACGCCGAGTTCTTCCTGCTTCACTGCGGCGCGCTGCTGGACGTCGAGCCACACGGCGAGGCGCGCGTGATCGGCATGTGCCACACGATCGAGGATCCGACCTTCGACGCGACCGCATACGCGACCAACCCGCGCGCACGGATTCGGCCGATCCACCGCCCGCCGCGCGTGCCGAAGGACCGCCACCCGCATTGCCACTGGACGATCGAAATCGATCCCGCGAACGAGCCGGTCGGGCCCGCGAAGAACACGCGCGCGGTCGCGGCGCTGCCGCTCGCGCAGATCGAGAACGCGCGCGCGGCCGAGCGCGACGCGGGCTGGCGCGACTACGCGGGCGCCGCGATCCCGAGCTTCAAGCTCGGGCAGCTCTCGAGCGCGACGCTCGCCGCGGTTGCGCGCGAGCACCAGATCCAGGTGCAACTGCTCGCATGCTCGGCGGAGCTCGCGCTGGCGGCGCGCATGGACGCCGCGAAGACGCGCGAGGCGCTCGCCGGGCAGTGGGCGGCGGTCGGCTGGCATGCCGGCGCGCGGCTCGCGCGCGCGCTCGACGTCGCGAACGGCGGCGCCGCCGCAGTCGCCCAAGTGTTGGGTCTGCACGCCGCGCTGCCGGCCGGCTTCGCACGCGAAGTCGAAGTGCGCGGCGATCGCGTGCGCCTCGCGCTCGAGCCGCAGCGCGCAGAGCTGCTCGACCCCGCGCACCCGGGCTGGCTCGGCCTGCTCGCGCGCGGCGAGGCCGGCGGCATCGCGTGCGCCGCGCAAGGCGCGGACCCGCGCGCGCGCCTCGAGCGCCTCGACGTCGCCGGCGGCCGCGTCGTCGCCGAGCTCTCGGTCGACGCGAGCCGCGAGCCGGCGAAGCCGCCGCCGTCCGCACTGCTGATGAATTTCAGCACCGCGACGCGCTTCGCGTTCGACACGAGCGAGGCGCGGCTCGGGCGCTGACGAGCCTCGGCCGCGAGCCGGCTCGCTCAATCGCGATAGCGCTTCGCTTCCTCGTCGTACGCGTCGAAGCCGACCAGTGCGCGCAGCTCCGAGAACGACAGACGGTCCGCGTCTGCGGGGTGCGCGCCGCGCGCCATCGTCGCGAGCGCGCGCTCGATCGCGCGCGCGCCGACCTCGAGCAGCGTGAGCGGATACGCGGCGATTCGGAAGCCCAGCGCGGCGAGCTGCGCGTGAGGCAAGAGCGGCGTGTCGCCGTCCTCGACGAGGTTCGCCATCCGCACCGCGCCCTCGAGCGCGCGCGCGACGCGCTCGAGCTCGGCCTCGCTAGTGGGCGCCTCGACGAACAGGATGTCGGCGCCGGCGTCGCGAAACGCGTCCGCGCGCGCGATCGCCTCGTCGAGCCCGTGGGTCGCGCGCGCATCGGTGCGCGCGAGCACCAGCACGCCGGCGCCCTCGTCGCGCGCGTCGCATGCGGCGCGGACGCGCGCCAGCGCCTCGCCGCGCGCGACGACCTCCTTGCCGCGCGTGTGCCCGCAGCGCTTCGGCGCGAGCTGGTCCTCGATCATCACCGCCGCGAAGCCGGCCTGCGCGTAGCCGTGCACGGTTCGCTTCACGTTCAGTGCGTTTCCGTAGCCGGTGTCGCCGTCGCCGATCACCGGCAGCGATGTCGCTCCGCAGAGGTTGCGGCCCTGATCGAGCATCTCGGCGTACGAGATCAGCTGCGTGTCCGGCGCGCCGAGTCGCGCCGCGGAAACCGCGAAGCCGCTCATGAACGTCAGCGCGAAGCCGGCGCGCTCGATCAGCCGCGCGCTCAGTGCGTCCCAACAACACGGCATCACGCGCAGCACGGGCTCGGCGAGCAGCGCCTTCAGCTTCGTCGCGGGCGCGCGGAGCGCGGTCATCGCGACATCCCGAGCGCGGCGCATTTCTCAGGCGAACGCGGCAAACAGCTCCTCGAACGCGACGAGCTGGTTTCCCTTCGCCGAGGACGGCACGAGGATCGGCGTGCGCAGTCCCGCTTCGAGCCACGCCTCGTAGCCCTCGCGGACCTCCTTCACGCTGCCGAACAGCGAGACGTCCCTCAGCCAGCGCTCCCCCATCAGCTCGGAGAGCTTCTCGCCGCGCTCGCCGCCGGCGATCGCCTGCTCGACCGCCGCGATCTCGCTCGCGTAGCCGGCGTCGCGCCACGCGTTCCGGTAGTTCGGGAGATTCAGGTACATCACGAACGTCTTGCGGTTCACCGCAGCGGCGGCGGCGCGGTCGTCGCTGATGCAGGTCGGGATCATGTTCCCGATGTAGAAACGCGGATCGGCGCGCTTCGCCGCAGGCAGCGCCGCGAGTGCGCCCGGCAGCGTCGAGCGCGTCGTGTTCGCGAACACGACGCCGTCCGCGAGCTCGCCCGCGAGCGAGATCATCTTCTTGCGCAGCGCGGCGAGCACGAGCGGGGCGAGCTCGCCGACGCGCGACGCGGCCTTGTACTGCTCCGCGAAGCGCCGGGAATCCGTGAGCGGCTTGCCGGCGCTGACGCCGAGCCGGTCGTTCAGCGGACCGTGCGAGACGCCGACGCCGAAGTGGAAGCGCCCGCCGGACAGCTCGTGAATGAACGACGCCGACTGCGCGTAGTCGAGCACGTGGCGCGTATACATGTTCGCGATCGCGGTGCCGAAGCGGATGCGCGACGTCGAGAGCGCGATCGCCTCGCACAGCCCCATCGCGTCGCCGAAGCTCGCGCAGTAGATCCCCGTGTAGCCGCGTCGCTCGACCTCCTGCGCGAGCTCGAGCGTGCGCTTGCGGCGGCCGGGAACCGCCGCGAGCGCGACGGAAGGGAGCGGGGTGTTCGTCATCTGCGCACTCTAACGCGCCGCGCGGCGCGGACGTCAGCGTCCACAAGCGGACATCTTCGTCGCAATGACACAAGATGGGGTCAGACCCCGAGTCGCGTCGGTACGAGGCTTCAGGTCTCCGCGGAGTACGGCGGCGCCGGGTCGTACTGGATGTAACGCTGAACGCGCCGTGCGATCTCGGGCGTGAAGAGCTGGCCGACCAGCCACAGCGCCATGTCGATGCCCGCCGACACGCCCGCCGCGGTCACGACGTTGCCGTCGCGTACGTAACGCGGGCCGTCGAGCACGCTGACGTCGCCGCGCTCGCGCAGCGCCGTCACGAAGTTCCAGTGCGTGGTCACACGCCGGCCGCGAGCGAAGCCGGCCTCGTGCAAGAGCAGCGCGCCCGTGCACACGCTCGTCACCCACGCACACGGCGCGCCGGCTTTGCGGAGCCACTCGATCAGCCGCGGGTTGCTCACCTCGCGCCGCGTGCCCTGGCCGCCCGGCACGAGGATCACGTCGAGCGCCGGCGCGTCTTCGAAGCCGTGGTCCGCGATCACGCGCAGACCTTTGTTGCAGCGGATCTCGCCCGCTCGCTCGGCAATCAGCACGGCGCGGCCGAGCTCCGGCGAGAACTTGAAGAGCCCGCCGAACACCTCCCACGGGCCGACGAAATCGAGCTCCTCGACGTCGTCGAACACCAAGACTCCGACCGTGATCGGCTTCGCTGCCATCTCGCATTCCTCGGGCGCGAATTCCTCGGGCGCGCGGCCCAGCTTACTGCGCTTCTTGCGCGCCGCGGCGGCGACTAACAGCCGCCGCGAACTGGAGACGTCCGATTTCCGTAGACGTGCGCGTGCGCCGCGACCTATTATCGGGACGACGCAGCGCGCCCGGGGAGAGAAGGCCGTGCTCGATTCGCTCTTCGTCTTCTCCGCGTTGGTCGGCGGCGGCGCGTTCGTGCTGCGCACGGTGCTGATGCTGCTCGGGGTCGGCGACGACCACAGCTTCGGCGGCGATCACGCCGGCGACATCTCGCACAGCGACACCGACGTCGGCGCCCGACTGGTCTCGATCCAAGGCATCGCAGCGTTCTTGATGATGTTCGGGCTGGTCGGCCTGGCGCTGACGCGCGAGGCCGCACTCGGGTCGCAGCTGGCGGTCGCGATCTCGCTCGCAGCGGGCCTCGCCGCGATGTGGGTCGTCGCGAGAGTGTTCACGCTGATGATGCGGCTGCAGTCGAGCGGAACGCTCGACCTCGAGCACGCGGTCGGCCAGGAGGGCGTCGTCTACCTGACGATCAAGCCGAGCTCCGGAGGTCAGATCCAGCTGAGCGTGCAGGGCCGGCTCGGAGTCTTCGACGCACAGGTAGATGGCGGCGGCGAGATCGCGACCGGCCGCACGGTGCGCGTCGTCGGCGTGCGCGCGAATCAGCTCGTGGTCGAGGCGCTGCCGACCGCCTGAGCGCCCCGCGCTCGGTTCCCCTCAACCTCTCGGGAGGCACTCATGGACTTCTTGTTCGCCAGCGGCTTCTCGGCCCTGGTCGCGCTCGCGACGATCCTGATCCTCTTCACGTCCGCGCTGTTCTTCGCGTCGCGCTACAAGCGCTGCCCGTCGGACATGATCCTCGTGATCTACGGGCGCGTCGGCACCGGCCAGTCGGCGCGCTGCATCCACGGCGGCGGCGCGCTGGTGATGCCGCTCGTGCAGGACTACGCGTTCCTGCGCCTGACGCCGATGACGATTGCGATCCCGCTCCAAGGCGCGCTGTCGTTGCAGAACATTCGCGTCAACGTGCCGAGCACGTTCACGGTCGGCATCAGCACGAACCCGTCGATCATGACGAACGCCGCAGAGCGCTTGTTACGGCTCGAGCAGAGCGACATCGAGTCGATGGCCAAGGAGATCATCTTCGGCCAACTGCGGCTGACGATCGCGTCGCTGACGATCGAGCAGATCAATCAGGATCGCGAGAGCTTCCTGACCGCGATTCGCTCGAACGTCGAGCCGGAGCTCAACAAGATCGGGCTCTACCTGATCAACGTGAACATCACGGACATCACGGACGAGTCCGAGTACATCGACAGCATCGGCCGCAAGGCGGCCAGCGAGGCGATCAACCGCGCGAAGGTCGACGTCTCGGAGCAAGACAAGATCGGCGAGATCGGCAACTCCGTGAACCGGCGCGAGCAGACGATCAAGGTCGCCGAGAACGTCGCGCAGTCCGAGAAGGGCAAGAAGGCGGCGGAAGCCGACCAGCGCGTCTTCGTCCAGCAACAAGAGTCGACCGCCGCGATCGGCGAGGCGGAGGCCGTGCGACAGAAGACGGTGCGCGTCGCGGAGAACGTCGCGCAGGCGGAGAAGGGCAAGAAGGCCGCCGAGGCGGATCAGCGCGTGTTCGTTCAGGGCCAGGAAGCCGAGGCCATCAAGGGCGAGAACACCGCCAAGGCCGACATCGCTCAGGCGAACGCGACGCTGGCGCAACGCGAAGCGGAGGCGCTGCAACGCGGCGAGGTTGCGCGGCTGACTGCCCAAGTCGAGATCCAGAAGGCGCAAGCCGCAGCGGAGACCGAGCGCCTGACCGCCCTCGAAGTCGTGCGGCAGGAGATCGAGCGCCGCAAGATCGAGATCGCCGCCGAGGCCGAGGCCGAGCGCATCCGGCGCGAGGCGAAGGGCGCAGCCGACGCGATCCTGATGAAGTACGAGGCCGAGGCGCGCGGCATCCGGCAGGTGCTGGAGAGCAAGGCCGCGGGCTACGAGTCGCTCGTGCGCAGCGCCGGCGACGCGCGCGCGGCCGCGACGCTGCTCATGATCGAGAAGCTCGAGGAGGTCGTCGCGAAGCAGGTCGAAGCGATCCAGAACCTGAAGATCGACAAGATCACGGTCTGGGACTCGGGCGCGGTCAACGGCAAGGGCTCGTCGACGGCGCAGTTCCTGTCGAGCCTCGTGACGAGCCTGCCGCCGCTGCAGGAGATCGCGAAGATGGCCGGCGTCGAGCTGCCCGAGTATCTCGGGCGCATGAAGCCGGACGGCACGCCGCGGAGCTGAGCTGCGGTTCACGCTCGGCGCTCAGGCGGCGGCGCTCCGAGGACGATGCAGCCCGCGAGGTGCTGCGATGGGAACGCCGGGAGCCGAGCAGCGCGCGAGCGCGGAGTTCGAGATCGGCGATGGCCGGCTCTCGGGCGCGCTCGCGATCGCGCTTGGCTCGCTCTCGCTCCTCGCGGTGCTCTGCTTTCGCTTCCCGGAGCTGTTGACCACGCCCGAGCTGCGCGCGGTCTATCCCCTCGGCCTCGTGCGCGCGGTGCTGTTCGGTGCGCTGCTCCTCGCGCTCGCATTCGCCGCTCTCGCGGTACTGCTCGGCAACCGCCGCGCCGGGCTCGCGGGCCTCGCGCTCGGCGCGCTCGCGATCGCGCTCGGCGGGGCGTGGGTGGAAACGCGCGCGGTCGAGCCGTCCGCTCATCTCGGGCTCGACTGGTTCGTGCTCGATCTGCTCGTGCTCGCGCTCGTGTTCGTGCCGCTCGAGCGCGCGTTCGCGCTCGCCCGCGAACAGCGCATTCTGCGCGCCGGCTGGCGCACCGACCTCGCCCACTTCTTCGTGAGCCACTTACTGGTCGGCGCGCTCGCGCTGCTCACGATTGCGCCGGCGACATGGCTGCTCGGGAGGCTCGCCTCGCGGTCGCTCCAGGCCGTGGTCTTCGCGCTGCCGCTCGCGCTCCAAGTCGCGCTCGCGATCGTGTGCGCCGATCTCGTTCAGTACGCGACGCACCGCGCGTTCCATGCGCTGCCGGCGCTCTGGCGCTTCCACGCGGTCCACCACTCCGCGCGCGAGATGGATTGGCTCGCCGGCTCGCGGCTCCACCTGGTCGACGTGATCGCGACGCGCGCGGCCGGCTTCGCGCCGCTCTTCTTCCTGGGCATCTCGCAGCGCGCGCTCGCGATCTACTTGGTGCTCGTCTCGTTCCAGGCGGTGTTCCTGCACGCGAACGTGCGCTTCCGCTTCGGACCGCTGCGCTGGCTGTTCGCGACGCCCGAGTTCCATCACTGGCATCACGCGGAGGCGCCCGTCGACAAGAACTTCGCGGTGCACGTGCCGCTGATCGATCGCGTGTTCGGAACGGCGTGGCTGCCGGGCGGATTCCCGGAGCGTTACGGGATCGCGGGCGATCCCGTCCCAGACGGCTGGTGGAACCAGCTCCGCTGGCCCGCCTCGCGCGAGCGCTGAAGGCGTTCCGCGTTCAGTCGACCCGCTCGAGGATCGTGCTGATCCCCATCCCCGCGCCGATGCACTGCGTCGCGAGGCCGTAGCGCGTGTTCGAGCGGCGCAGCTCGCGCGCGACCGTCGTGACGAGCCGCGCACCGGTCGCGCCGAGCGGGTGGCCGATCGCGATCGAGCCGCCGTTCACGTTCACCTTCGCGAGCGGGATGCCGAGGTCCTTGCAGCTCGGCAGCACCTGCGCGGCGAACGCCTCGTTGAACTCGACGCGGTCGATCTTCTCCGCGCCGATGCCCGCGTGCGCAAGTGCCTTCTTCGTCGACGGGATCGGGCCGAGACCCATCACCTGCGGCTTCACGCCGGCGACGGCGAGGCCGACGATGCGCGCGAGCGGCGTGATGCCGAGCTTGCGCGCGAGCTCCTCGCTCATCAGCAGCGCCGCGGAGATGCCGTCGTTCGTCGGGCACGAGTTCCCGGCCGTGATCACGATCTCCTTGCCGCCGAAGCTCTGGATGCCCTTCACGGGCTGCAGCGCGGCGAGCTTCTCGACCGTCGTGTCGGCGCGAATGCACTCGTCCTTCTCGAAGAGCACCTTGGCGCCAGTCTCGGCTTCGACCCAATTGCCCTGTGCGTCGAACACCGGGTCCTCGACCTCGAGCGGCACGATCTCGTCCTTGTAGATCCCGGCCGCCGTCGCCGCGGCCGCCTTGCGATGGCTCTCGGCGGAGTATGCGTCGAGCTCCGCGCGCGCGAGCCCATAACACTCGGCCGCGTTCTGAGCGGTCTGCGTCATGCTCTGCAGCGGCGGAGAATTCAGGATGTAGTCCGGGAACGGCACCGAGTACGTCTCGGCGTGATCCGGCGCCATGCGCTTCTGCACGTCGTTCGCCGTGAACAGGCGCGGGTTCAGCTTGGTGACGCGCGTCGGCGGAACCTGCGGGCCGCCGCCGAGGCCGCGCCCCATGCGCTCGACGCCGAGCGCGAGCCCACAATCGGTCGCGCCCACCATGATCGACATCGCGACGCGGTGCAGCGTCTCCATCGACGAGCCGCACTGGCGGTTCGTGTTGAAGCTGCACACCTCGAGCGGAAGCCCGGCGAGCCGCGACATCACGCCGAGCCCGGTGAACTCGCCGTACCCGCCGACGTTCCCGAGGCCGGCGTCCTCGATCAGCGTCTCCTTCACCTTCGGATTGCGGCCGAGCAGCGCGCGCAGCAGCTGCGCACCCGCCTCGTCGAGGCGTGTCGCGACCAGCTTGCCCTTGCCGCCGCGCGCGAACGCGGTGCGGGCGCCGTCGACGAGAACCACGTTGCGGAGAGCAGGCATGGGGATCTCCTTCGAGAGAATCGAGCGCGCGGAAGCGCAGAGTGGACCAAATGCGATCGCGTTTGTCGCGGAGCGCCGTGCAGCTCACTCCGGTGGGTCACTGCGAAATCAGGGGTGGATCCGCACCCCGAAGTGGCGCTCGAACGCGTCGTAGTACGCCGCGTCGTTCTCGAGTGCGCCCAGCGCGACCCAATCGCCGTCGCTCATGCGCGCGCGGCCCTCGATCATTCCCGCCGCGCCCCACGAGACCGGGTAGCGGAGCTTCGGCTGATGGGTCGTGATCGCTTCGTGGACGACTGCGCCGACCTCGAACGGGTCGGTCGCCTCGGCGATCCCGCGCGCGTAGAACTGGAACATGCGCCGGTACGGCGCCTCGTACGCGCCAGTCGAGTTCGGCGCGTCGACGTTCTTCGCGAAGATCGCCGACTTCGTGACGCCCGGCTGCACGATCGCGACGCGGATGCCGTGCGGCGCGAGCTCCTGCGCGAGCCCTTCCGACATGCCCTCGAGCGCCCACTTCGACGCGAAGTACGGCTGCTGCCCGATCGCCGCGACGCGGCCGACCACCGACGAGACGTTCACGATCGTGCCGCTGCGCCGCGCGCGCATCTGCGGCAGCACCGCCTGGATGCAGCGCACGGCGCCGTACAGGTTCACGTTCATCACATCCGCGTAGAGGCTGACCGGGCACTCCTCGGTGACGGCGTTGCCGCCGACACCGGCGTTGTTGACGAGATGGTCGATACGGCCCGCGCGCTCGAGGATCTCTCGGAAGCCGCTGCGCACCGACTCGTCATCGGCGACGTCGACGACCGCGAGCTGCAGCTTCACGCCCGCCTGATCCGCCATCGCGTTCAGCTTCGCGGCCTTGTCGAGCGAGCGCAGCGTGCCGAACACCTGATGACCTTGCTTCGCGAGATGGATCGCGGTCGCGCGTCCGATTCCCGAGTTCGCGCCCGTGACGACGGTGACCGGACTCATGCGATCTCTCTCCTCTTCAGGCCAGCCACTTGGGCACCGGCAGTCCCTTGTCGCGCAGGAACTCCGGGTTCCACAGCTTGGACTGATAACGCTGCCCCGAGTCGGCGAGGACCGTGACGATCGTCTTGCCGGGGCCGAGCTCGCGCGCGAGCCGAATCGCGCCCGCGAGATTGATCGCGGACGAGCCGCCGAGGCAGAGCCCCTCTTCTGCGAGCAGATCGAACAAGAGCGGCAACGCCTCGGCGTCGGGCACCTGATAAGCGGTGTCGAGCGCGAGGCCGGCGAGATTGCCGGTGATGCGGCCCTGCCCGATGCCCTCGGTGATCGAGCTGCCCGCGCTCTTCAGCTCGCCGTGCTTGAACCAGTGATACATCGCGGCGCCGAGCGGATCGGCCGCGGCGGTGACGACGCTCGCGCGCTGCTCCTTCAGGAACGCGGCGACGCCCGCGAGCGTGCCGCCGGTCCCGATCGCGCACACGAAGCCGTCGACGCGGCCGTCCGTCTGCCGCCAGATCTCCGGCCCCGTCCCGCGGTAGTGCGCCTGCTTGTTGGCGAGATTGTCCCACTGGTTCGCGTAGACCACGCCGTTCGGCTCGCGCTCCGCGAGCTCGCCCGCCAGGCGCTCCGCGACCTTCACGTAGTTGTTGGGGTCCTTGAACGGGACGGCGGGCACCTCGCGCAGGCGCGCGCCCGCGAGCCGCAGCGCATCCTTCTTCTCTTGGCTCTGCGTCTCCGGAATCACGATCAGCGTGCGGTAGCCGCGCGCATTCGCCACCAGCGCGAGGCCGATCCCGGTGTTTCCCGCCGTGCCCTCGACGATCAGCCCACCGGGTTTCAGCGCACCGCGCTGCTCGGCGTCGAGCACGATCGAGAGCGCCGCGCGGTCCTTCACCGACCCGCCCGGATTCAGGAACTCGGCCTTGCCGAGGATCGTGCAGCCGGTCTGCTCGGAGGCCTTGCGCAGCTTGATCAGCGGCGTGTCGCCGATCGCGTCGCAGAGCCCATCCCGAATTTGCACGTTCTTGCGAGCTCCGATTCTTCGCCGCTCACGCGATCCCTTTGAGCATTCCGTGCCAGTACAGCGCCGGCAAGCCGTAGCGCTTCAGCCAGTAATAAGCGCGCTGCTCCTTGAAGGAGTCGAGCAGCGGAAACGTCGGCGCCGGCTTCAGGTCGTAGTCGAACTCGCACAGCACGAGCTTTCCGTATTCGGTCGGGATCGGGCACGCCGCGTAGCCGTCGTAGGCGCCGAGCGGCGCCTTGCCGTCGAGCGCTGCGAGTAGATTCGCGACCAGCACGGGCGCCTGCGCGCGCACCGCCGCTCCGGTGCGCGAGGTCGGCAGGCTGCTCGCGTCACCCAGCGAGAACACGTTCGGGAAGCGCGCGTGCCGCAACGTCGCCTTGTTCACCTCGACCCAGCCCGCGGCGTCGGCGAGCGCGCTGCGCTTCACGACGTCGGGCGGACCTTGCGGCGGCGTCGCGTGGATCATGTCGTACGCGATCACCTTCTCTTCCTGGGTCTCGGTGTGCACGAAGCGCGCCTCGCGCCGTTCGGGCCGCAGCTCGACGAGCTTGTGCTTGAAATGGCGCTCGATGCCCTTGCGCGCGCACACCTGGTCGAGCGTCGCCGCGTACTCCTTCACCGAGAAGATCGAAGGCGTCCCCGCGACGTAGATGATCTGGGTCTTGTCGCGCACGCCGCTGCGCCGGAAATGCGCGTCGGCGAGGTACATGATCTTCTGCGGCGCGCCGGCGCACTTGATCGGCGGCGGCGGCATCGTGAACAGCGCGGTACCGCCGCGGAAATCGCGGATCGTGTCCCAGGTTTTCTCGCACTGGTCGTAGGCGTAGTTGCTGCACACGCCGTCGCGTCCGAGCGACTTCGAGAGCCCTGCGACCGCGTCCCAGTTGAGCTGGATGCCGGGGCAAACGACGAGCCAGTCGTATCGGAGCTCGTCGCCGCGCGCGGTGACGACGCGGTCGGCCTCCGGTGCGAAGCGGTCGACCGAGTCGCGAATCCACGTGACGCCGCGCGGGATCAGCGGCGCCTCTTCGCGGCGGCTCGCCTCTTTGCGGACGACGCCCGCGCCGACCAGCGTCCAGAGCGGCTGGTAGTAGTGCTGATCGGACGGCTCGATGATCGCGATGTCGAGCCCGGCGCGCGCGCGCCGCAGCCGCGCGGCGAGCGTGATGCCGGCCGTCCCGCCTCCGACGATCACGATCTGGTGATGGCTCGAGCGGACGGCGGGGTCCTGGGCAAGTGCCTGGGCCATGGGTTCCTCCTCGGCCTCGCGCAGGCGGGGCGAGGCCCCGATTCGGCCGCCGCACGGCGGCCGCAACGGACGCTCTGATCCTACGCCTGCGCCCGGCGGCGCGCGTCCTCGAAGTCGATGAACGAAGCGCGCGCGGAAACCCAGTGCCGGCGCGCCGTCATCTGTCCCGAGCGCCCTTCCCCAATTCCGAGCGCGCGAGCGCACACTCGGACACGCCCGAGCCCGAGCCAAGGGAGGCCGAGATGACGACGCTCGAACCGACGAATCCCGAGCACGGCAGCGCGGATCTGCACGGCGGCTGCCTGTGCGGCGAGGTCCGCTTGAGCGTCCGCGGCGAGGCGCTGCTGACGACGCTCTGCCACTGCTCGCTGTGCCGCCGCGCGGCCGGCGCACCGCTCGTCGCCTGGGCGATGTTCCCGCTGGACGCGGTGCGCTTCGAGCGCGGGAAGCCCGCCGGCTACGCGTCTTCCAGTGGGGTCGAGCGCGGCTTCTGCTCGCACTGCGGCACGACGCTGTCGTTCACGGCCGACTTCCTGCCCGGGCTGATCGATCTCACGATCGCGAGCTTCGACGAGCCGGAGCGCCTGCCGCCGCAGCTCCACATGTGGGAACGCAAGCGAATCGCGTGGCTCGAGCTGGACGACGAGCTGCCCCGCTACCCGGAGCTGCCGCCACAGGCGAACGAGGACGCCTGAACGCGGGTTGAGGCGCACCGAGCTGTCCGTCTACCGTGGCTCGAACGAGCTCAACTCGAGGACGGTGATGGCGCAGCTTCCGTACGAGATCTTCGACGGCGACAACCACTACTACGAAGCCGAGGACGCGTTCACCCGCCACCTCGACAAGCGCATGCGGCGGCGCTGCATGGATTGGGCGCTCGTGAACGGGCGCAAGGAGTTGTTGGTGGCGGGCGCGGTGAACCGCTTCATCCCGAACCCGACGTTCGACCCCGTCGCGCGCCCCGGCTGTCTCGACGACTACTACCAGGGCAGGAACAAAGGGGGGCTCTCGATCAAGGACGCGTTCGGCGCGCTCGAGCCGATCCACGTCGAGTACCGCGACCGCGACGAGCGCGTGAAGGTGATGAAGCGCCAGCGCATCGAAGGCGCGCTGTTCTTCCCGACGCTCGGCGTCGGCATGGAGGAGGCGCTCTGCGAGGACCCGCCCGCAGTCACGGCCGCGTTCAATGCGTTCAACGAGTGGCTGCACGAGGACTGGGGCTACGCGTATCAGGGAAAGATCTTCGCCGCGCCGTACTTCTCGTTGATGGATCGCGAGAACGCGGTCGCGCAGCTCGAGCGCGCGCTCGTGCGCGACGTGCGCGTGATCGTGATGCGGCCCGCGCCGGTGCGGCTGCCCGGCATTTCGCGCTCGCTCGCGGACGCGTACTACGACCCATTTTGGGCGCGCGTCGCCGAGGCCGGCATCACGGTCGCGTTCCACGGCGGCGACTCCGGCTACGGCCGCTACTTCGCCGATTGGGGCGAGGGCGGCGACGTCGAGTCGTTCAAGATGAGCCCGTGGAAGAGCGTGGTCGGCGGCTCGCGGGCGCCGTTCGACGCGATGGCAGCGCTGGTCTGCCACGGCCTGTTCCACCGCTTCCCGCGCATCCGCGTCTGCTCGATCGAGATGGGCGCGAACTGGGTGCCGTGGCTGATGCAGAGCTTCCGGCGCGCGTACGGCATCAGCCCGAACGACTTCGCCGAGGATCCGGTCGAGACGTTCAAGCGCCACGTCTGGATCTCGCCGTTCCACGAGGACGACGTCGCCGCGCTGCGCGATCTGATCGGCGCCGAGCGCCTGCTGATGGGCTCGGACTGGCCGCACGCCGAGGGGCTCGCCGATCCGACCGACTACATCCGCGAGCTGAAGGCGTTCACGAGCGCGGAGCAGAAGCTCGTGATGCACGACAACGCGGCGGGGCTGGTGCGGCGCGTCTGAGGGCAAGCGCTGAAGCCCCGAAGCACGCACGGGACCGGCGCGGGCGGGCCGCGCCGATCCCGGCGTTCCAGGGGGGCTGCGCTACTCGCGCATCCCGATCGCTTCAGCGGCGCCGGCGGGCACGATCGCGATCGTCTGCGCGACCGGCGTCGAGCCGCGCTTCGCGAACTCGATCTCGACGCGATCCCCGCGCTTCAGCTCGGCGAACGAAACCGACTCGCCGGCGCGCGTGACTTCACCGTCGTTGCCGAGGAAGAAGCGCAGCTTGCGCTGCGGCTCCCCGCCCTTCACCTCGACCGACTTCGACCAGCGATCGAGCTTCGTGATCTGACCGACGAACTGATCGGCCAGAGCCGCGCTCGCTGCCAGAGCCAAGAACCCGGAGACCGCAGCAGACAGAACCATGCGACGCATCGAACTTCCCTTCGAGCGGGCGCGCGAAAGGAACAGCGGCGCCAAGGTAATGGGAATCCTGGATGCGGCCATTCGGCGCTGATCGGAAAGGCCGGTCAGCTCACCGCCGTTGTGTGTGCCGCACGGTCACCGCGGCTTCCGATTCGCTTCTCGCTACGGCTGCGGCAGCGACGCGCAGCGCGCGTCGAAGTTGCAACCGATCAGCCGCTCGACGGCCGGCCGCCCGGGCTTCGTCGCCAAGAAGAACCCGATGCCGCGCGCGAAATACTTGTGCTCGAGGCCGCCGGGCGAGAGCGGCGAGAACTCCGCAGTCACCACGCAGTCGCCGGCCGCGCAGAGCAGCTGCGCGAGCGCCGGCGGCACGTTCTGGTCGAGCGTCGCGTCGTGGCCGTAGCTGTACGACGTCGAGAGCACCATGGCCGCGTCCTCCGCGTTGCCTGGCGACCACTCTTGGCGGTGGGTATCGCCGACGCGCGGCGTGCCCGGGAAGAGCAGGCCCGGCTTGTCGCCATCGCGGCCGGCCTTGAAGGATCCGTCCATCGACACACGCTCGGGCCGCTGCGGATCGTCGCCCTCGAAGACCTCGTACTCGGCCGTGTTCTCGCCGCAGTACATCACGCCGCCGTCCTTGCGCTGCGCGAACCAATCGTCGGTGATCTCGAGCGGCACGCCGTCCTCCGAGGCGGTGTCGTTCACGACGATGCAGAGCACGCCGTCGATCGACTTCACCTCGTCCAGCACTTCGATCTCGACCCGCTCGCTGCCGTCCGCGACCGACCAGTGGTTGCCGACCGCGATCGGGAAGAACGGATTCGGGTTCGTCGGCGCGCGCGGATCGTCGAAGCTCGCGGGATCGAAGTCGGGCTCGTAACGGCCCTCGCCGATGCGATCGCACAGATCGTCGCGCGCGTCGCGCACCTCCGCGCACTCCTCGGCGCCGTCCTCGCGTGAATCTTTCGCGTCCTCGACGCACGCGTCGCGCTCCTCTGGGTCGGAGATGTTGATGCAGATCGCGCGCGCGACGAAGAAGTCGTCCTGCGTCTCGTTGCGACACGCGGAGAACAGCGCCTGCGTCGTCGCCGAGCAGTACTCGCGGCTCTCGCGCTCCGCGACCGGCGCCGGCTTGCCCTTCGCCTTGTGCTTCTTCTTCGCGAGCGCCTCGCCCGGCGGCAGGAGCAGCAGAGCGAACGCGAGCGCCGCCAGGCCACGTGTTAGGACGCTTGCGCCGATCCGAAGCGAGCCGCGCATGGATTCTCCTCGAGCTGTTGGGCGCCCGGCGCGTGCCGAGCGCTGCTCGCTGCCCGATTGCAAGGCCGATGCCCGCCGCGGCGGCGCGCGTCAGGCGCGTCCGCGCGGCCGCTCCTGCCGAGAACGGCGTGCGCCTGCCGAGCTCGGCAGGCGCGCGGCTCACCCGCTGCGCGAGAGCTCGTCGGCGCGCGCGAAGTAGCGATCGGCGCGCGCCTCGATCTCGGCGTACGGGCCCGAGCGCATTCCGCCGCTCGCGCCGGCCTTCACGCGCGCCGCGACGCCCTCGACCAGGCACGCCATCTTCCACCACGAGAACGCCTCGTAATAGGCGAGCTGCGAGAGGTCGAAGCCGGTGCGCTGCGCATAGCGGCGCGCGACCTCGGCGCGCGTGCAGAAGCCGGGCGCCTGCGTGGGCGGATCCTGGAGCCAGCTGTTCGCCTCGCCGGGCGCAGCCCAATACATCAGCGACCAGCAGAAATCCGCGATCGGGTCGCCGATCGTGCACAGCTCCCAGTCGAGCACTGCGCTCACCCGCTGCTGCGCGTCGAGCACGACGTTGTCGAAGCGATAGTCGCCGTGCGCGAGGGCCGGGCGCGCGACCTCGCGCGGAATGCTGCGCGCGAGGCGCTCGTGCACCTCGGCGAGCAGCGGCAGCGGGCGCGACGCCGAGGACTCGGCCTGCTTGCGCCAGCGCGCGAGCTGTCGCTCGACGTAGCCGCTGCGCTGGCGCGCGAGGTCGCCGAGCCCCACGGCGTCGACGTCGAGCGTGTGCAGCGCGGCCTGCGTCGCGATGAGCGCGTCGGTCGCGCGCTCTTTCTGCTCTGCGCTGAGCGCCGTCGCCTGCGCGCGATCGCGCAGGATCAGTCCCTCGACGAAGCCCATCACGTAGAACGGAGCGCCGTTCACCGCGTCGTCGTCGCAGTACGCGAGCGCCGCGGGAGCGGGCACCGTGCTCGCGGGTCGCGCGAGCGCGCGCAGGATCTTCCACTCGCGCGCCATGTCGTGCGCGGTCGCGATGCGCGCGGCGACCGGTGGCCGGCGCAGCGCGACCGAGCGGCCGGCCGCATCCGTGACGCGGTAGCTGAGATTCGAGCCGCCCGCGGCGATCAGATCGAAGCGAAAGGGCGGGCGCGCGCCCTCGAGATTCGCCGCGAGCCAGCGGGAAACCCGCGCCGGATCGATGCCCCGAACGTCCTCCGCCACGACTGCCTCCGCTCCCGCGTCACCGCGAACCGCGCACGATATCTCGGCGCTTCGAGCCCGAGCGCGCGCGTGCAACCGCGGAATCTTCTGCAGATGTGCTCTAATCCCCACAGTCATGGCGACGGAAGCCGTCTTGCAGCGGACGGGCCCCGCCCGTTCGGGGTGGGGCCTCACTCTCGGCATCGGCGCGGTGCTGCTGCTCGGATCGCTGCTGCTGCTCGCGCTCGCGGGCGTGGAAGAAGCGGGCGTGCGGATGTGGATCCGCGCAACGGCGCGCGCGTCGGTCGCGCTGTTCTTGCTGGCGTTCGTCGCCCGCCCACTGCGCCGCTTCTGGCGCAGCCGCACGTCCGCATGGCTGGTCGCGAACCGCCGCTACCTCGGCGTCTCGGCCGCGCTCGCGCAGGCGCTGCACGGCGTCGCGCTCGTCTGGTTCTTCCGCGCGTTCGCGAGCGCGGAGGACACGCCCGACACGCAGACGCTGATCGGAGGCGGGCTCGCCTTCGCGCTCTACTTCGCGATGGCGCTCAGCTCGAGCGATGCCGCGGTCGCGGCGCTCGGCCGGCGCGCGTGGAAGGCGCTCCACTCCGTCGGCGCCTACTGGGTGTGGTTCGTCTTCGCGCTCACGAATTGGGGGAACGTCCAACTCGCGCTGTCCGGAGAGCTCGGGCTCGCTCATCGGGTGCTCTACGTAGGAATTCAAGCCGCGCTGATCGCGGCGATCGGTCTTCGCGTCCTCGCACGAATTCGGGCGAACGCATTGGACTAGGTGCACCGCCGGGGGCTCCGAGAAGCCGTGGACGAACGCCGCTTGCTCGAATCGATCGCGGGTGCGCAGCGGCGCTTCTTCGCAGAGAAGAGCCCGACGCGCGCGTTCGACGGCCTGCTCGCCGACCTGCTCGAGCTCACCGAGAGCGAGTACGGCTTCATCGGCCAGGTGCTGCACTCCGCGAGCGGCGCGCCGTACCTGCGCGCATCGTCGATCACCGACATCGCGTGGAACGAAGAGACGCGGCGGATGCTCGCCGAGAGCGGCCCGAACGGACTCGAGTTCCACAACCTCGCGACGCTGTTCGGCGCTGCACTGACCTCCGGCAACGCGGTGATCTCGAACGATCCGGCGCGCGACCCGCGGCGCGGCGGGCTGCCGGCCGGTCACCCGCCGCTGCGCGCGTTTCTCGGGATTCCGCTGTTTGCGGGCGACGAGATGGTCGGCCTCGCGGGCGTCGCGAATCGCGCCGCCGGCTACGACGAGGCGCTGGTCGCGGCGCTGGCGCCCTTCAGCGCGACCTGCGCGAGCCTCGTGCTGGCGAGACGCGAAGGCACGGAGCGCGCCGCGGCCGAAGCCGAGCTGCGCCACCGCGTCGAGCTCGATCGGCTGCTCGCGCGCATCGCACGGGAATTCGTCGAGGCGAGCCTCGAGAGCACCGACGCGGCGATCGAGCGCGCGCTCGCGCTCGCGGCCGAATTCCTGGGAGCGCAGCGCGCGATCTGTTCGATCCGCATCGACGGCGAGGAGAAGGTCGCCGTGCGTTATGCGGTCGGTGAACCGCTGCTACCCGGTACGCCGGTCGAGTTCGCGTTCGCGGATTTCCCCGAGCTCGGCGAGAGCTTGCTGACACACGGCCAGGTGCTGAGCGCTGACGCGGCATCGGCGCTCGTGCACTCCCCGGTCGCACACGCCTTCCGGGACGTGCGCGCGTTCGCGTCACTGCTCGGCGGTCAGATCCCGAAGAACGTCTGCCTCACGTTTCATTGGCGCGGGCCGGGCGCTTCGGTCGACCCCGGCGACGTCGCGGCGATGCGGCTGCTCCCGGATTTGGTGTCCGCCGCGCTGGTGCGAAAGCGCGCGCTCGCGGTGCTGCGCGAGAGCGAGAGTCAATTCCGCACGCTCGCCGAGCTGCTGCCGCAAGCGGTGATCGTCACGGACCCGCAGCGCAGCGTGCTGTTCGCGAACCGCGCCGCGCGCGAATTCCTCGGGCGCCCGATCGGCATGGGCGTCGCGCTGCGCGAGCTCGCGCATCCGGACGACCGCGAACGGCTCGCGCGCACCGTTCAGAGCGCGCTCGCTGCGCGTCGCGGCGTCTCCGTCGAGGCGCGCCTCCGGAACGAAAGCGGCGACTACCGCAGCTACCTGGTCGACTACGTGCCGGCCTTCGGCGCGGTCGGCGGCAGCTCGGGCGACCTGTGGACCGCGTTCGACGTGACCGACCAGCGCGCGCTCGAAGCGCGGCTGCGCGAATCGGAAAAGCTGGAGGCGGTCGGGCGGCTGGCCGGCGGCATCGCGCACGATTTCAACAACATCCTGACCGCGATCTCGGGCCACGCCGAGCTCGCGCTGCTCGGCGAGCCGCTCGGCCGGCCCGCGGCGGGAGATCTCGCCGGCATCCGCGAAGCGGCCGAGCGCGCGGCCGATCTCACGCGCCAGCTGCTCGCGTTCGCGCGCCGCCAGCCGGTGCAGCCGCGCGTGGTCGACCTGAACGCGCTGGTCGCGCGCGCGCGCACGCTGCTACAGCGCCTGATCGGCGAGCACATCGTGCTCGAGGTCCACACGCACGCGCGCGCGCTGCCGATCGAAGCCGACCCGGGTCAGATCGAGCATGTGATCGTGAACCTCGCGGTGAACGCGCGCGATGCGATGCCGGGCGGCGGCATCCTGACGATCGCGACGCGCGAGCACGAGAGCGCCGGCGCGCGCTGCGCCGAGCTGACGGTCGCCGACACCGGCGTCGGCATGGACGCCAGCACGCTCGCACGCGTGTTCGAGCCGTTCTTCACGACCAAGGAGCTGGGCCGCGGCACGGGGCTCGGCCTATCGACTTGCTACGGGATCGTGCGTCAGGCCGGCGGCGAGATCGAAGTCGCGAGCCGGCCTCGCTCGGGCGCGATCTTCACCGTGCGGCTGCCGATCGCAGCGGCGCCGCTCGCGCCCGAGGCGCGCGGCCAACCCGGCGAACGCGAGGGGAGCGGCGCGGAGACGGTGCTGCTGGTCGAAGACGAGCGCGCCGTGCGCGAGATCGTCGAGCGCGCGTTGCGCGAGCTCGGCTATCGCGTCACGAGCGCGAGCGACGGCGGCAGCGCGTTGCGTGCGCTCGCGAGCTGGCAGGGCGCGCCGATCGACCTCTTGATCACCGACCTCGTGATGCCCGACGCCTCGGGTAGCGAGATCGCGGCGAGCGTCCGCGCGCTCTTCGCCGGCGCGCGCGTGCTCTTCATCTCGGGGTACTCGGATTCGTTCGACGCCGGCGGCGTCGTCTCGCAGCCGGGCTGCGCGTTCCTCGCCAAGCCGTTCACGCCGAGTGCGCTGGCCGACGCGGTTCGCGAGCTGCTCGACGTGCGGCGCGCGCCCGGGCCGATCGCGTCGAGCTGAGACGCCGCCCGACGAGAGAGGGCGCTTACTTCCGGAACTTCGGGATCACGTGGCGCCCGAGATTTCGGATCGACTCGAGGATCGCGTCCTGCGGCACGGTGCCCATCTGCAGCAGGAACATGATCTCGTCGGCGCCCGCGGCGATCAGCTTCTCCACGTACTCGATCGCGTCGGCGACGTTTCCGTACGCGTTGTTGGGATTGAACATCCCGGTCGTCTCGGTGCCGACCTCGATCTTCTCCTCGTGCAGCCGTGCGACGAGCGCCTGCCCGGCGTGGAGCAGCACGTCGGCGTCATCGCCGTCGACGAACGTGCGCGGCTGCGGCGCCTGGCCGGTCGGGTCGTACCAGTGATTGATCGCCTCGGCGAAGTAGCGCTGGCCGCGGTGCCCGATTTTCTTCGCGGCCTCGCGATCGTCGAGCACGATCGCCGGGCACAGCGCCGACAGGTGCTCGTTCGTGAGCTCGCCGACCTGAGAAGCCGGCGTGCGCCGCTTCAGCGCCCCGCGGTAGACGCGGTTCTTCTTCGCGATGTCCTCCGGCCCCGCGAAGCCGAGGCAGAGCGCGCCGACGCCCCACTCGCCGGCTTGATTCAGCGTCGCCTCGCGCGTGCACGCGAGGAACATCGGCGGGTGCGGCTCCTGCACCGGCTTCGGATGGATCGGCCGCGCCGGGATGTCCAGCAGCTCGGAGCGATGCTCGAACATCTCCTCGCGCCACATCTTCGGGATCATGCGCGCGCTCGCCTCGAGCTGCGGCGAGATGTCGCCGAGCTGGGTTTGGAACGCGCCGCTCTCTTGTTGGGTACCGCCCTTGCCGACGCCGAAGTCGACCCGGCCGTTCGACAGGATGTCGAGCATCGCGATGCGCTCGGCGACCTTCACCGGATGGTTCATGCGGAACGGCAGGCAGACGACGCCGTGCCCGATGCGGATGCGCGAGGTCTTGCCGGCGACGTACGCGAGGAACGTCTCGGGCGCGCTCATGTGCGCGTACCACTTCAGGCAGTGGTGCTCGACCGCCCACACCCGATCGAAGCCGACCTCTTCCGCGAGGAGCGCCTGCTCCACGGACTCGCGCATTACGCGCTGCTCGCCGCGACGCGAGGGATCCGCGGTCTGCGCTTCGAAGATCATCGAGAACTGCATGCGAACCTCCGCTGCTGGGGCACAGTAGTCGGGCGAGAAACCGCGGGCATCGTCCGAGCGGACGAGGCGCCGCGCCGGAGGCAGCATGGTCGACTCGCGCCGCCGCCCTGCGAGCTACTCCGAGGTCCGCGGCGAGCTGAAGACCGGCGACCTCGTGCTGTTCTCCGGCTCGAGCTTTTTCTCGAGCGTCATCAAGTGGGTGATCGGCGGGAAGTGGTCGCATGTCGGCGTGGTCGTGCGCTCGCCGCAGCGGCCCGAGCGAGTCCTGCTCTGGGAATCGACGCGGCTCGCGGATCTCGCCGACGTCGAGACCGGGCGCGCGGCGGCCGGCGTCCAGCTCGTCTATCTGAGCGAGCGGCTCGCGCGTTATGCCGGCGAGTTCAAGCTGCGCCCGCTCGATCGGCCCGTGACGCCCGAGATGGAGCAGGCGTTCGCGCAGCGACGCGCCGAGCTCCGCGGGCGCCCGTACGAGCTGGAGAAGCTCGAGCTGCTCGAGGCCGCCGTCGACAGCTGGTTCCGCGCGCTGAAGGAGGAGCGCCTGAACAGCCTGTTCTGCTCGGAGCTCGTCGCGGAGGCTTATCAGGCGATGGGGCTGTTGCCGGAGCCGCCGGACGGCCTGCCCTCGTGCGAGTACACGCCGCGCGACTTCGCCCGCCGCTCCGTGAAGCTGCTGCGCGGCTACGCGCTGGGCCGCATCGTCGAGGTCGGCAGAAAGCGCGACGGACTCGGGCTTCGCGCGCGTACGGCCGGCCGCGAGGGATCGCGCGGCTAGCCGCGAATGTCGTTCAGCCGCGCGTGCTCGAGCTCGCGCAATGCGGGCTGCATCAGCGCCTGCTGCCGTTTCGTGCGGCGGTAGAGCAGCTGCAGGATCTCCTCGTCGCGCTCGGAGCCGGCGCCGAGCACGAACGCTTCGAGCGCGCGGTCGGCTTCGAGACCGGGCGCCGCGCGCGTGCCGGTTAGGCGCGCGACCTCGTCGGCATCCGCTTGTTCGAGGCGCGCACCGCGCGCGTCGATCTCGCGCGCCCACTGCGCGATGCGGTAGGCGGTGTCGGCCTCGTAGCTGCGGCCGAGCGCCGCGATCGTCGCGAGCAGCTGATCGAAGCCGGGCGCGTGGCGCGAAGGCGTGGGCTCCGGCAGCTCGGGCTCGCGCAGCGCGATGCCGGCGAAGCGCGCGATCGCCTCGAGCGCGATGCGGCCGTAGACGATGTCCCAGCCGAGATAGACCGGATGGTTGAACTGCGGCGGCGGCGCGGCGAGCAGCGGTGCGCAAGCGATCGGCGTGCAGATCCCGAAGCGCGCGGTGTGGTACCAGACGGTCCTCACGTCGAGCGGCTCGCCGACGAGCGCGGCGTAGCGGTGGAACGCGGGATTCAGATCGCCCATCGGCTCGGACAAATCGCGGTTCAGCATCCCGGCGAGATCCGCGAGCGGGTCGCCGATGTACGCGAGCTCGAGATCGATCATCGCCGTGACGCGGCCGTTCTCGAACAGGAATTGCCCCGTGTCGCCCTGGAGCATCGCGGGCCGCGTACGGTGCTTCGGCACGTTGCGGTGGAGCCAGCGGATCACCCATTCGATGCGCGGGTCGGGACGGTTCTTGCGATCGCGCCAGGTCTTCTCCCAGCGCGGGAAGTCTCCGAGGCCGAGCTGCTCGGGCCGGCGCGGCCGCTCGAGCCCCAACGCCTCGAAGCGCGCGAGCGGCAGCCGGTGCAGCGCTGCGAGGATCTCGATCCAGTGATCGAGCACCGCGGCGCGCTCGGCGTCGTCGCGCGCGGTCGCGAGGTTCGGCCGCCCGGGCGCGCGCGCCATCACGATCGCGAGCGGGTCGTCCAGAAAGCCGTAGACGTGCGGGACCGGAATGCCCTCGGCCTCGAGCGCCATCAGCACGCGGTACTCGTGGTCGAGGCCGTAGACGCCGTGCTGCATCTCGCCGCGGTCGCCCCGTACATAGATGGGGCGCAGCTCGCCGCCGCAGTCGACGTCCAGAAAGAACGCGGGGCGCCAGCGCGGCTGCTTCTCGGCGCGCACGATCCGCCCGCCGGCCAGCTGCTCCACGCGCGCAAACGCGCGCGCCCATTCGGGGCCGACACCGAGCTGTGTCGCGAAGGCTGCGGCGTCGGACATGTCGGCTCCTTCCGGGAGCGCGACTGTGGCGCAGCCTCCGGGCCGTCGCAGACCCGTTCGCAGCGCTCGATTTGCTTGCCGCGCCGAAGATTGGCGGGCGCAGCAACTCGACCGATCGGTCGACTGGGCTAGCGTGCAACGTCGCCCGAAAACGGAGAGCCCATGAGCGCCGCGGCCCAGGTCCCTCAGTCGTTCACCCAAGCTCCGAGCGTCGAGGACATCGTCGGCCCCGAGCGATACCGCGACTTCGGTTACCCGCACGCGGCCTGGACGTGGCTCCGTAACAACGACCCGGTGCGCTTCTACCCGGACAGCGAGCGCTTCAAGGCGTTCTGGGCGATCACCAAGCACGCCGACATCGTCGACATCGGGAAGAACCCGGGCGACTTCATCATCCAGCCGCGGCTCGCAGTGTTCGACCAGACCAACGAGCCGCCCGAGGGCGAGATCCTCGCGCGTCACCTGCTCAACATGGATCCGCCGGACCACGCGAAGTTCCGCCAAGTCTCGTCGAAGTGGTTCACGCCGCGCACCGTGAAGGTATGGGAGCCGAAGGTCCACCAGATCACGCGCCAGATCCTCGACAAGGCGCAGCGCAAGCAGGAATTCGACTTCGTGATGGAGGTGTCGGCACCGATCACGATCGCGGTGATCGGGCTGATGCTCGGCGTCCCCGAGTCGGATTGGCCGCTGCTGTTCAAGTGGACGAACGAGACGATCGCGCCCGAGGAGCCGGAATTTCAGCAGGGCCGCACGGCGCGCGAGACCGGCGACCAAGCGCGCGGCGAGCTGTTCAAGTACTTCCACGCGCTGTCGGAAGAGCGCCGCAAGAACCCGAAGGACGACATCATCTCGGTCGTCGCGACGGCGCGCGTGGACGGCCAGCAGCTGCCCGTGTTCGAGCTGCTCTCCTACTACTTCCTGCTCGTCGTCGCGGGCAACGAGACGACGCGCAACGCGATGACCGGCGGCGTCCAGGAGCTGATCAACAGCCCGGCGCAGTGCGCGAAGCTGATCGCGCGCGCCGATCTCGTCGAAGGCATGATCGAGGAGACGGTGCGCTGGGTGACGCCGGTGAACCAGTTCTCCCGCACTGCGACGCGCGACGTCCAAGTGCGCGACCGGACGGTGAAGCAAGGCGAGTCCGTCTGCCTGTTCTACGCGTCGGGCAACCGCGACGACGAGATCTTCGAGCGGCCGTTCGAGTTCGACATCGAGCGCAACCCCAACAACCACATCGGCTTCGGTCGCGGCGAGCACGTCTGCCTCGGCGCGCACCTCGCGCGCCTCGAGCTGCGCGCGCTGTTCTCGCAGCTGCGCGAGCGCCTCGTCTCGATCGAGCGCGCGCGCACGGTCGAGCGCATCAACTCGAGCTTCGTCGGGGGCGTGAAGCGCGCGTACGTGCGCTGGGAGCTGAAGGACGCGCCGCGCGCGTAGCGGCGGCGCTCAGCTCGCGAGCTTCTGGAACACCGCGCGCTCGCCTGCGCCGAGCGCGCCGCGCCAGAGCGCTTCCTCGCGCACGGCGCGGCGCCAGAGGTAGGCGACGAGGCGCGCGTCCGCCGCGCCGGCGTCCGCGGCGATGAAGCGCTGCAGCGCGGCGTCGCCGTCCGCGAGCGCGCTCGGCGCTTCGCCGAGCAGCGCAGCGAGATCCTCCCGCTCCTGCGCCGCGAGCTCGGCGCCGAACGCATCCGCGTTGCGCAAGTGCGTCGCGAGCCGCAGCGCGAGATCGAGGCGGTAGCGCGTGTGATCGTCCGCAGCGGCGGGCTTGTGCTCCTCGCGCAGGTTCTCCTCGAGCAACGCGAAGATCGGCGCGCGCTCGCTCGCGTGCGCGTCCGGAAGCCGCGGCGGCTCGGGTGCGATGCCGATCGCCTCGGCGAGCGCCTCCGCCGTCGCGCGCTTGTAACAGACATCCTGCGCGTACCACTCCGCGTGATCGGTGCGCGGGTGCATGTGCTGCACGACGCCCGCGAGCGCGAGCGGCGTGATCGCCATCGCCTTCACCGTGTAGTACGCGAGCTTGCGCCGGTCGACGCGCGCGCCGGAGAGATCCTCGTAGCGCGCGAGCCAGCGCGCGAGATCGATGCCCGGGTTGTAGAAGTCGCGCGTGCGGATCTGCGCGAGATCGAGCACCGGATCGCCGAGGTGCGCGAACTCCCAATCGATGATCGCGCTGACGCGCGGCAAGCCGCGCTCCGCGCGCGGGTCCCCACCGGCGCCGGCGCTCGCCGCGAGATCTCGTTCCGGCAGCTCGAACAGGAACTGTCCCGGCCCGGTGTCGCCCTGCACGAGCGAGAGCCGCAGCGGCGGCGCCGGCAGATGGCGGCGCAGCCAGCGCGTCGCCAGCTCGACGATCGGCACCGGGCGCGCGAGCGCGCGTCGATACGCGCGCTCCCAGAGCGCGAGATCGTGCAGCGCGCAGTCCTCGGCGCTCGCGGGCGCGTCGATGCCGGCGGCGACGAAGCGCGCGGGGTCGAGCTGGTGGATGCGCACGAGCTCGCGCAGGAAGTCGTCGTCCAGCGCATCACGCGCTGGGCCAGGCGCCAGCTTCGTGTAGTCGAACTCGCCGGCAACGCGTTCCATCAGAATGCCAGGCGGGTCCGCGCAGAAGCCATGCACGTGCGGCACCCGCGCGCCCTGCTCGTTCAGCACGCGCAGCACGCGGTGCTCGCGCTCGAGCGTGAACTCGCGCGAAATCAGCTGCTCGTCGCCGCGCTGCATGCGCGCGTAACAAGCGAGCGTTTCGCCCGCGCGCTCGAAATCGAGGAACCACGCCGGCCGGCCGCCGGAGCGCCGCTCGCCCTGGCGCTGAGCGCGCACGAGCTTCGCGCCGAGCATTTGCTCCGCCCAGCTCTGGAAGCGCGCGAAGTCGCCGTCCTGCATGCCTCTACGACTTCACCACGTACTCGCTCATCGGAATCACGTCGATGCGGTCGAAGTCGATGAAGCGCGCGGTGCTCTCCATCATCCGCGCGCGGTTCGCGGTGAGCCTCGCGTCGCTGCCGACCGCGTCGTAGAACGCGTGCGGGCTCGTCATCGCGGCCTCGGGGAAGCACTCCTCGACGATCGCGTCGAAGCGCGGCGCGCCGTACGTGATCGAACGGATCACCGCGTTCTGGACGTAGCGGAACGTCGACTGCGTCTCCTTCGCGACGGCGGTGTGCGAGCCCTGCCAGATCTGCAGCCAGTGCTCCGGGTCGATCCGCGGCGGCCGCTGAATCAGCGCGATCTGCGCGTAGCCGGGCGTGCGCTCGCCGTCGCGCGCGCGCTGCTTCACGTTCGGGATCGGCTCGGACTCCGCGACGAGATAGCCCGCGACGCGCGGCGCGGCGGCGTCGAGCGCCTTCTCGACGGGCTTGCGCTCGAGGTGCGAGTGCAGCCAGAGCGTCGCGAGCGCGTCGGGCAGCGGGCGCGTGTTCATCAGGCGCAGCGCCGCAGCGGGCGCGACCGCCGAGTCTGCGACGTCGATCTGCAGCTTCAGCGCGCCCGCGTCGAACACTGCCTTTGCCGTGACGCCCAACAACTGATCGCGCAGCGAGTCGCTGCTGGCCGACTCCGGCTTCCACAGCAAATAGATGAGCTTCTCCATCGCTTCCGACCTCCGTTCGGATTCGCCTCGCGTGCGACCCACTGGGCCCGATCGATCAGCTCCTCGGAAACGAGCTCGCGACGCCTTCGTAGAACACGCCGGCGGTGGCGCCGCCGTCGGCGAGGAATTCGGCGCCCGTGCAGTAGGAGGAGTCGTCCGACGCGAGGAACAGCGCGAGCCGCGCGATCTCCTCCGGCAGGCCGATGCGCGCGAGCGGATAGCCGGCGAAGTGGCGGTTGTAGGTGGCGAGGTCTTCGTCGTTCGGGTTTCCCATCGGCGTCAGGATCGAGCCGGGCAGGATCGTGTTGACGCGAATCTTCGCGGCGCCGAGCTCGATCGCGGCGACCTTGCTGAGCCCGCGCACGGCCCACTTACTGGAGACGTAGGCGACCATGCCGTTCGTCCCGCGCGTGCCGTCCATCGACGCGACGTTCACGATCGAGCCGCCGCCGTTCGCGGCGAGCAGCGGCGCGCAGGCACGCATGCCGAGGAAGCAGCCGAGCTGATTCACGTGGACGACGCGCAGGTAATCCTCGGTGCGCGTTTGCGTGAGCGGCGCGTAGTGCTGGATCGCGGCGTTGTTGATGAGCGTCGTCAGCGCGCCGAGCTCTTGCGCGACGGCGAGCGCGTCCTGCCAGTCCGCCTCCTGGCTGACGTCCATGCGCACGAAGCGCGCGCTCGCGCCGAGCTGCTTCGCGAGCGCCTCGCCTTCGGCGGCGAGCAGGTCGCCGATCACGACGCGCGCGCCCTCCGCGACGAACAGCCGCGCCTCCGCGGCGCCCTGCCCGCGCGCGCCGCCCGTCACGATCGCGAGCTTCCCTGATAAGCGACCCATTTGTTTCGATCTCCGCTCGGCTTCGCCTCGCTGCGCGCCGTCTGAGCGAGCAAAGCTCGCTCGGACGGCTTGCGGCTTCTCGAGCCGCGATCGGGCGGGCGTGGATGTGTTTCGTTGCGCGGCTTGTTCGGTTGACTTCGCGCGGCTTGCACTCAGCCTCCAAACGCCTCCGCGGCGGTGCGCGTGTCCACGTGTTCGCGGATCTCCACGATCCGGTCGCTCGCGAACTCGAAAACGAAGACGTAGGCGTTGTCGTAGTCGGGCGCGCCGCCCATTCGCTTCGCGGTCATGCGCGTCTCCGCGACCACCACGTCGCCCTCCGCGAGCATCAGCCGGATCTCCACGCGCTGCGTGCCGCGCACGAACGCCGCATCGACTGCGCCGAGCATCAGGTCGGCGATCTTCTCCGCGCCATGGTGCATTCCGCCGAACGGCGCGGCCGCGCCCTTCGGAACCGACCAGCGCAGCTCCGGGCAGACGAGCGCCAACAGCGCCGCGCGATCGGCGCGCACGATGGCGTCGAAGTAAGCGCGCACCGCCGCCCGGTTGGACTCCGCACTCATCGCCGCCTCCAACGCGCGCGTTGGTAGCCCAGCGTCGCGCAGCCCGGTGATAGCCTGCGCGCGCAATGGAGGTGCGAGCATGAGCGCGACACGCGCCGGACGCCGAAGCGGTGCGCGCGTTCCGACGAAAACGCGCGCCGGCGACGCGCTCGCGCGGCTGCGCGCGATCTGCCTCGCACTGCCGGAAGTCGGCGAGAAGCTCTCGCACGGAGAGCCGACGTGGTTCGCCGGCAAGGGCAAGGTGTTCGCGATGTACGACAACTACCACCACGGCGCGCCGCACGCGTCGGTGTGGCTGCCGGCGCCGCCGGGCTTGCAGGAGGCGCTGATCGAGAGCGACCCGAAGCGCTTCTGGCGCCCACCTTATGTGGGACACAAGGGCTGGGTCGCGATCGTGCTCGACACGAAGCCCGATTGGGACGTGGTCGCGGGGCTCGTCGAGCAGGCGTTCCGCTTCGTCGCGACGGCGAAGCTCGTCGCGAAGCTGCCTGCGCGAGACGAGAGCGAGTGACGAACGCACGCCGCGCGCTGCTCGCGGTGCGCCACTGCGAGAGCTCCGGACAGGCACCTGATGCACCGCTCACGGCCGCGGGCTACGCGCAGGCCGAGCGGCTCGCGGACGCGCTCGGTTCTCAGGGAATCGCGCGAATCGTCTCGAGTCCGTATCGACGCGCGCGCGAAACGGCGCTTCCGCTCGCGCAGCGGCTCGGAATCGAGATCGAGGTCGACGAGCGGCTCGCCGAGCGGCGGCTCTCGCCCGCGCCGCTCGCGCTCGCCGACTGGCGCGCGCACGTCGAGCGCTCGTTCCGCGAGCCCGACGCGCGTGTTCCGGGCGGCGAGTCGGGGCGAGAAGCGGTCACGCGCGGCTGGGCCGCGCTCCACGACGCGCTGCGCGTCGACCGCACGCTGATCGCGTCGCACGGCCAGCTGCTCAGCCTCGTGTTGCATCGCATCGACGCGCGCTTCGGGTTCGCAGGCTGGAGCGCGATGACGAACCCCGACGTGTTCCGCATCGAGCGCGACGGCGAGGGAGCGCTTTGCTTCGAGCGCGCATGGGATTAGCGCTGCCCGCGAGCTGACTCCCCGAGCAGCGCGCGCACGCGCCGCAGCAGCGCGCTGCGCTCGCGCGCCGTGCTGACGCGCGAGCGTTCCCAGTCGCCGCCCACCTTCACGTCCGCGAAATCGCCGGCCGCATCCTCGTGGAAGTGCAGGAACGCCCGCGAACCCCGATAGAACGTGCCCGGCCGCGGCTCACGGAGCGCGGCGAATGCGCGCAGCTCCGCGATCAGCGGCGCGAGCCGTGCGATTGCATCGGCGCCCGCGTGCTTCATCGCGCTCCTCCTGCGCGGCGGCTCGGGGCCGGCCGCACGGGGCGATCTTCGCACGGCGCGCGGCCGAGACGTGTCAGCTGCCTCGCGGTCGGCCGACCGGCGATGTCCGGGCGGCGCGACCTTCGCTTTGCGTGCGCCGTCCGGTCGCACTGCGATCCCGACGGGCCCTAGCCTCGCGCGATGACGAAGCCCGTCCCGATCCATCAGGTCGACGCGTTCACGAACGAACCGTTCCGCGGCAATCCCGCGGCCGTGTGCGTGCTCGACGCGCCGCGCGGTGCGGACTGGATGCAGGCCGTCGCCGCGGAGATGAATCTCGCGGAGACCGCATTCCTCTCGCGCGAAGCCGATGCGTGGCGGCTGCGCTGGTTCACGCCGGCGGTCGAGGTCCCGCTCTGCGGCCACGCGACGATCGCCAGCGCGCACGTGTTATGGGAGACCGGGCGCGCGCCGGCCGCCGCGACGCTCGCGTTCGAGACGCACTCCGGCCGGCTCGCGGCGGCGCGCGAGGGCGAGTGGATCCGCCTCGACTTCCCGGCGCTGCCGCCGCGCGGCGAGCCGTGCGCGCCGCCGGTGGGCTTGCTCGCGGCGCTCGGCCTCGAGGGCGCGCGCGCCGCGAGCGCTCCGCTCGTCTACGAGGTGCCGCGGCCGAATGCGACGGACGGCCCGAGCTGGCTGGTGGGGCTCGCGAGCGCGGCCGAGCTGCGCGCGCTCGCGCCGGACTTCGCCGCGCTGCGCCGCGTCGCGGGGCATGCGGTGATCGCGACCGCGCGCGGCGAGGGCGCGCACGACTTCGTCTCGCGCTTCTTCGCGCCAAAGGCGGGCGTCGACGAAGACCCGGTCACCGGCTCCGCGCACTGCTCGCTCGCGCCGTTCTGGAGCGCTCGTCTCGGCAAGGCCGAGCTCAGCGGCCTCCAGCTCTCGCAGCGCAGCGGCGTCGTGCGCGTGCGCGTGCGCGCGCGCGGCGCGCGCGTCGACCTGTTGGGGCGCGCGCTGACCGTGCTGCGCGGAGAGCTGCTCGCCTGAGTGCGCTCGAGCGGCGTCGCCGCGTCACGGCGCGCGCCGCTCGATCCCGAGCTTCTTCATCCGGCTACGCAGCGTGCTCTCCGGCATGCCGAGGCGCGCGGCGGCGCCGGACTCTCCGCCGAGGCGCCAGCCCGCGCGCTCGAGCATCGCGACGATGTGCTCGCGCTCGGCGTCCGCGAGCGTGAGCGGCGCGGAGCGCTGCGCGGGCGGCATCGGCGCGGCGGTCTCCGCGCGTGGCGCCGCGAGCACCTCCGGCGCGAGCTCGAGCTCTCCGGTGCGCGAGAGGATCAGCGCGCGCTCGATCACGTTCGCGAGCTCGCGCACGTTGCCGGGCCATTCGTACGCAGTCAGCCGCGCCGTCGTCTGCGCCGAGATGCGCGGCACGGGCTTGCCGAGCTGGCGCGCGAAGCGCTCGGCGAAGTAGCTCGCGAGCAGTGGCACGTCCTCGCGGCGCTCGCGCAGCGGCGGCACGTGAATCGGGAAGACGTTCAGGCGATAGAACAGGTCCTCGCGAAATTCGCCGGCCGCGATGCGCGCCTTCAGATCGCGATTCGTCGCCGCGACCAGTCGCACGTCGACGCGGAACGTTTGCGCGCCGCCGACGCGCTCGAACTCGCGCTCCTGGAGCACGCGCAGCAGCTTCACCTGGACGTCGCGCGGCACGTCGCCGACCTCGTCGAGGAAGAGCGTGCTCTGGTGCGCGAGCTCGAAGCGGCCGATGCGGCGCTCGGCGGCGCCGGTGAATGCGCCGCGCTCGTGCCCGAACAGCTCGCTCTCGACGAGGCCCGCCGAGAGCGCCGCGCAGTTCACCTTGATCAGCGGCTTGTCGCGGCGTCGGCTGCGCGCGTGCAGCGCGCGCGCAATCAGCTCTTTGCCGGTGCCGCTCTCGCCGAGCAGCAGCACGGTCGCGTCGGTCGCCGCCACTTGCTCCAGCTGATCGAGCGTGCGCGCGAGCGCGGGGCTGCGGCCGAGGATCTCGCCGTAGTTGTAGAGCCCGTGCAGCTCCTCGCGCAGATACTCCGCCTCGCGCCGCACGTCGGTGAGCGCAACGTTGCCGCTGCGACGCTCGTCGACGTCGCGGAACACGACGACGGTGACCTCCGCGCCCGCGAGCGCGACGCGCGCGATCGAACCCTCGTGCAGGAACAGCTCGCCATCGGCGCGGCGCGCGAACAGCCCGTCGGCCTCGCCGAAGAACAGCAGCGAGCCGGGCGTTTCGCGCAGGTGCGAGGTCGCGGCGCGCTGGCCGGCCACGCCCTCCTCCGCGCCGAAGCGGTCGACGTCGCTGCCGAGCGCGTCCTTCGCGGAGCAGCGCAGGATGCGCTCGGCCGCGCGATTGAAGACGACGATGCGGCGCGCGTCGTCGAACGCGAGCACGCCGTCGGGGAGGCTCCCGAGCAGCGCGTTCAGTGCAGCGCCGCTCAGCTCCGAGAGACGGTCCGTCATCGAGCTATTCCCCGAGGAATTCCTCGATCGCGGCCGCCAGCTCCTCGGGCGCGTCGAAGTCGACGGCGTGGCCGGCGCCGGGGAGGATGCGCGTCTGCGCACCGGCCGAGATGCCGGCGGCGAAGTGCTTCGCGTAGCTCGCCGGCACGATCGCGTCGCGCTCGCCCCAGATCAGCAGCGTCTCGCTGCGCACGCGATGCAGGCGCTTCGCGAGCCCGCGGTCGCCGGTCGGCCACAACAATCGCGCCGCCGCCTCGAGCGCGCGCAGCTGCGCGATGCGGAACTCGTCGGCGTCGGCGCCCGCCGGCGGCGCGAGCACTTCGCGCGCGAATGCGTCGGGGCGCGAGGAAAACGTCGCGGCCTGCTCGTTCGCGCGGCGTGCCCACAGGTCCGCGACCGGCTCGCGCTCGTCGAACAAGCCGAACGGGGCGACCAGCACGAGCTTGCCGACCGACGTGCGCGAGAACGCCGCGCACTCGGCCGCGAGCAGCGCGCCGGGGCCGAGCCCGATCAGGTCCGCGCCTTCGAGATCGGCGGCATCGAGCAGATCGAGCGTCGCGCTCAGCCAATCCGGTAGGTCGTCGAGCATGCGGAAGGCGCCGCCGCCCGGATGGCCGGGCAGCGAGGGCACGACCACGTGATGGCGCTGCGAGAGCGCCTCCAAGAACGGCGACCAACGCGGAAAGCCGAGCAACCCCGCGAGCACGCCGACCGTGCGGCCAGCGCCCTTCTCCCAGACGCGCACGTTCTCGCCGTGCACGCGCAGGAAGTGCTCGCGCAGGCCGCTCATGCCGGCATCACCGAACGCCCGGCGGCGCCGCCGGTCGAAGCTCACGCGCCCCCGCGCGCGAAGTCGCCGGCAGCGGCTTCGGCCACCAGCGGTTCTCCCACTCGTTTTCGAACAAGCCGCGCAGCTGCGGCGCGACGCGCTTCGCGAACAGCTCGGTGTTGTAGAACGCGAGGTCCTTGCTCATGTTGCCGAACTGAAGCAGCAGCATGAGCTGGCCGACGTTCAAGTTCAGCGCGACCTCGCGCAGCTGCTCCGCCACTTCGTCCGCGCTGCCGACGATCACGTAGCCCTTGCTGACGATGTCCTCGAAGCCGGGGCGCACGAAGCTGCCGTCGCTCGCGCGCTCGGCCGCCGCGGCGACCTGCGACTTCACGCGCGCGCGCAGCGTCGCCTCGCTCGAGTAGCCGGGCGGCGACGCATAGCGCGCGTCGACGTGCAGGCAGCGCTCGTAGAAATAGAGCGCAGGCTCGGCGTAGAGCTCGAGCGCCTCTTCGCGCGTCTCGGCGACGCCGACGAACTGCAGGAAGCCGGCGCGGAACGGATTCGCGTCCTTGCCCAGCCGCTTCATCTCGTCCCAGAAGCCGCGCAGCGTGGCTTCGCCCTGCTTGTATCCGAAGTAGGAGAGATACGCGTAGACGTAGTCGAGCTGCGCGCACCACTGCCAAGTCTCGATCGAGCCGCCGCCGGGGATCCAGATCGGCGGGTGCGGGCGCTGCAGCGGCCGCGGCCACGGGTTCACGTAGCGCAGCTGGTTGTATCGGCCGTGGAAGACGAACGGCTCGTCGGCGGCCCAGGCTCTCACGATCAGGTCGTGCGCCTCGTGGTAGCGCTCGCGCAGCTGGCTCGGGTTCTGGCCGTACGCGTAACAAGTGTCCATCGGCGTGCCGACCGGGAAGCCCGCGATCAGCCGGCCGCCCGACATGCAGTCGAGCATCGCGAGCTCTTCGGCGACGCGGAGCGGTGGGTTGTAGAGCGCGAGCGAGTTGCCCATCACGCAGATCGCGGCGTCGCGCGTGCGGCGCGTCAGCGTCGCGGCGATCAGGTTCGGCGACGGCATCAGCCCGTAGCCGTTCGAGTGGTGCTCGTTGCAGCAGATGCCGTCGAAGCCCACTTCCGCGGCGAACTCGAGCTCGTCGAGGAACTCGTTGTACATGCCGTTCGCTTTGGTCGGATCGAACAGCGCGGGGTCGATGTCGACCCAGACCGACGGATGCTTCTGCTTGAAGTCGCTCGGCAGGTCCGTGTAAGGCATCAAGTGGAACCAGAGCAGCTTCATCGCGGCGCCCTCCGACGCGGGCCGAACGCGAGGGTGCCAGAGGCGCGCGCGCGGCGCTCAGGGCGCCGGCAGCTCGAGCGTGACGTCGCTCAGCACGCCGTGCGCGGGCGGCGCGGTGACCGTCGCGCGCGCCGGCGTTCCCGGCGAGGGTGTGAGCGGAAACCCGGCCTCGGATTCGCCGGCGAAGACGACCTGCCCCGGGACGGCGCTCGCGTCCCTGCGAACGACCAGCACGTTGGCATTGCCGAGGCCGCTGCCGCCGAAGTAGCCGCCGGCGAGCAACTCCATCAAGTCGGGCGTGAACACCGCGAGGAACGCCGAGCGTGCGCCGGGGAGCTCGGACTGAAACGGCCCGCCGGCGATCGGCAGATCCGGTGAGTGGGTTCCGCCGGCGACGTAGATGCGGTCCTGGTCGTCCACGTCGACGCCGCTGCAGGCGTCGCCGCGCACGCCGCCGTAGTACGTCGTCGCGACCAGCGCGGTCGCGTTCGGCGCGATCTTCGCGATGCCGCAGTCTGCTTGGAAGAAGCCGCTGTTGTCGCTGCCGTTGTAGCTCGAATCGAACGGATCGCCGCTGGTGGGATTGAAGTCGAACGAGTTCGTGAAGCCCGCGATCACGATCGCGTCGTCGCTCTGGAGCGCGAAGCTGGCGCCGTCGACGAACTCGCTGCTGCCCCCGCCCATATAGGTCGACCAAATCAGCGGCCCGTCCAGCGCGTACTTCGCGAGGAAGAAGTCCCGGCCGCCGAGATCGGTGTCGAAGCCGCCCTGCGCGATCTCCGCTGCCGTCAGGACTGCCTTGGTGTTCGGATCCTGCGTCTCGACGCGCGTCGCGCTGTCCGTGTCGAACAGCACGATCGGATTCCCCTGCGAGTCGAGCCGGACGAAGCTCGCGGAGCTCTCGTTGCCGGTGCCTCCGACGTAGGTCGCCCAGATCAGCGACGCGCCGTCCGGCGCGAGCTTGGCGAGGATCCCGTCGATGCTGCCCGCGATGAGCCCCGAGCTCGCGTCCATGCTCGGCTGCACCGGACGATCGCCATTCTGGAGCGCCGCGAGGATCACGGGCGGGAGATTGCGGATGACGGGCGGATTCATCGTCCCGTTCGAGTTGGCTTCGCACTGCACCCCGCCGGCCGCCGGGCGAGTCGTCTTCCAGACTCGATCCGGGTCGGGGAAAAAGGACGTCGGGGAACGCACAGAGAAGGTCAAATAGACCGCGCCCGTCATCGGATCGACGGCCACGTCGCGGACGATGCTGGTGCGCGGGTCGCCGTCGTCGTTGAAGTCGGTGACCGCGTCGTCGGTCGTGTAGTTGCCACCGGCGGCGAGACAGAACGAGGCCTGCTCGTACGAGCTCGCCTCGAACGTCCCGCTGCCGAAGTAGGTCGCCCAGAGCAGCGCGCCACTTGCGCCGGAAAGCTTCGCCACGAAGCCGTCGCGCGCTGGATCGGTCGTGCTCGGGGTGCACTTTGCGGCCGCGGGTACGTCGGTCGTCGTGTCGGTCGGGAGCTGCGTCGGATCGCACGCCCCCGCGCCGCCTTGGAACGTCTCGAGCAGCGCGCCGCCGGTCACCGGGAAGCCGGCGGCCGCGCTGCCGCCGATCACGACCTCGTCGCCGGGCGCGAGCGCGATCGCGTAGCCGCGATCCGGGCCGGCCCCGCCGAGAAACGTCCACCAGACGACCTGCCCCGCCGTGTCGAACTTCGCGACGAACGCGTCCTCGGAGCCGCCGTGCGCGCGCACCGGCGCGCTCGGCAGCAGGTTCACCGAATTCGCGCCGCCGACGACGTACGTGTTGCCCGCGGAGTCGATCGCGAGGTCCTGCACGACGTCCGCGAGATCGTTCCCGAGGTAGGTCGAGAAGTTGATGTCCGTCGTGCTGACGGGCGGCGGGTTGTCGGGGCGCTTCACCGGATCCGAGTTGCTGCACGCCGCGAGCAGGATCGCGGCCAGAAGGGCGCTTCGACGCAAGGGGACCCCCGGAAAAGGCGCGGAGGCTACGGAAACGCCTCCGCGCTGGGTAGCTACGAACCCGCTCCGCGCGCCGCAGTCGCGCGAGTGCGGCAGCATTCGCTGATGGACAGCCTGAAGCTGACGATGGAGTTCCGGGAGCCTGAGCCGGTCGAGTTCGAGGTGCCGAGCGGCCTCGTCTGGATCGAGCGCGAGCCACAGCGCGCCGCGCTCTACACGCCCGACGAGATCGACCCGGCCAAGCGGTATCCGCTGCTGACGGTGCTGCACGGGGCCGGCCGCCAGGACGAGGCGCTGATGCGCGCTTACCGCTTCGAGGCGCAGCAGCGGCAGGCGTTCGTGCTGGTCGCGCGCTCGCGTCACTACACCTGGGACCTGATCGCGTTCGCGTCGGGCGGCGCGAGCCCGGACGGCGACCCGCCCGCGCTGAGGCCGGACCTCGACTTCCTCGAGTACGCGTACGACCTGATCTACCGCCGCTACCCGATCGACCGCGGCCGCCAGGGGCTGATCGGATACTCCGACGGCGCGAGCTACGCGCTCTCGGTCGGGCTGTCGAATCCCGAGCATTTCTGCGCGATTGCGGCATGGGCGGCCGGCTTCGTCGCGCTCGACGACGGCGCCGAGGCCCCGGGCACGAAGCGGCCCGCGGTGTTCCTCGAGTACGGCACGCACGACGAGATCTTCCCGTTCGAGCGGGTTGCGAAGCCGATGAAGCGGCAGCTCGAAGAGCTCGGCTGCCACGTCACGTTCCGCGCCGACGAGGGCGGCCGGCACTGGCCGTCGGGCGACTTCCAGCCCGAGGCGCTCGACTGGTTCTTCAGCGAGCCCTGGCAGCCGCGCAGCAGCTGACTTCGCTTCACCAGATCCCGCGCGGGTGGAGCCAGCGCGCGAAGAGCGCGAGCGCGAGGCCGATCGCCCAAACGAGCAGCGGGATCTCGCGCAAGCCGCGCAGCGCGCCGGCGCGCGTGAACGGGAGGAACTGGGTCGCGGCGTGAAACGCGGCGAAGCCGGGCGGCGGCGTGTGCAGCTTGCGCGCATCCTGATGCCACGCGCCGGCGAGCGCGAACGCGACGAAGCCGCCGAAGAACGCGACGTCGGCGCTGCTCGCATTCGGGATCAGGTGCAGCGCGAACACGAGCGCGAGGCCGAGCACGAGCGGATGGCGCGTGACGCGATAGATGCCCGTGACCTCCGCTCTCCCCGGCGCGACCGCAGCCGGGCTCGGCTTCACGAGCGCGCCGACGGTCAGCACGAGCCCGAGCGTCATCCCCAGGTAGAGCGCGGCGCGCAGCGGCGGCCCGACCGGGACCTGCCAGAGCCACGCGCCCGCGTGGCGGTTCGCGAGGTAAATCCGCACGAGCGGGATGAAGATCGCGAGCGCGACCAGCGAGTAGAGCCCGAGGAACGGCCCGTCGCCGAGCTTCGCGCGCAGGCGCGGCTCGACGCGCACGCTCGCGAGGCCGAGATGCGTCGCGGTGAAGGCGGCCCAGAGCAGCAGGATCTCGGTCGCGATGCTCACGCAGGACTCCGCGGCGCGCAGCCCGAGCAGTCTCTCACGCGCACAGGGCGGCGATCAAGCGGTGCCCGACGGGCCCGACGGGACGGGGTCAGACCCTGCAAACTTGCGAACTGGCGGAGCTCGGCGGACGAAGTTGGCGACGCGGCGATTCCGGCGTTCTAGCGTGCGCGCATGCCGGATCTGCTGTTCGAGAAACGCGACGGCGTCGCGTGGATCACCTTCAACCGTCCCGCGCAGAAGAACGCGCTCAGCCCCGAGGCCGTCTGCCGTCTCGCCGACGCGCTGCGCGAGCTCCGCGACGACGACGCGATGCGGCTCGGCGTGCTCACCGGCGCGGGCGGCGACATGTTCACGTCCGGCGGCGATCTCAAGCGGCTGCTCCCGCTCTGGACCGGCGGCCGGCAGCCCGCCGATGACTGGGACCGCCGCGTGCTCAGCGACCCGAGCGTGATGCAGACCGCGCTGATGAAGGAGTTCGCGCTCGAGAAGCCGCTGATCGCGGCGATCAACGGCGACGCGCTCGCCGGCGGCTTCGAGCTGATGCTCGCCTGCGACCTGCGCGTCGCGGTGAGTCACGCGCGCTTCGGGCTGACCGAGGTCCAGCGCGCGCTCGTGCCGGGGGGCGGCTCGATGGTGCGGCTCGCGCGCCAAATGCCGTGGGCGCGCGCGATGGAGATCCTGCTGACGGGCGACCCGATTCCGGCGGAGACGGCGCTCCAGCTCGGGCTCGTGAACCGGCTCGTCGCGCCGGCCGAGCTCGTGCCGGCGGTGGAGGCGCTCGCGTCGCGGCTCGCCCGCAACGGCCCGCTCGCGCTGCGCGCGATCAAGCGGACCGCGCTCGAGACGAGTGGCGTTCCGCTCGCCGACGCGTTCGCGATCGAGGCGCGCAACTCCGCGGTCGTGATGCGCAGCGCCGACGCGCTCGAAGGCCCGCGCGCGTTCGCCGAGAAACGCCCCCCGGTCTACCGCGGCCGCTGACGACGCCCTGGGGTGATAGCGCCTGGGGTCTGACCCCTCTTGGTGTCAATCGCTCCGAGAGCGTGCGCTGGTGTACGGTGCCGACTTCGAATTTCGGAGGATCCCGCATGGCGAAGATCGAGATCACGCCGGCGATGCGTGCGGTGGTCGGCGTCGAGTCGCCGCCGTGGACGCACGAGGTGACGACGACGAGCGTGCGCGCGTTCGCCCGCGGCGTCGGGTACACGGACCTCGTCTACTTCGACGAGGCGGAGGCGAAGAAGCGCGGCTACCGCAGCCTGCCCGCGCCGGCGACCTACTTCGGGACGCCGATCTTCATCCCCGGCAAGAGCAACGACACGTTCAGCAACCCGATGCTGCCGGGCCCGCGGCTCGAGCACGGGCTGAAGAACGTGCTCGATGGCGGCGCCGAGACCGAGTACCTCGAGGACATCTGCGCCGGCGACACGCTCACGGTGACTTCTCAGGTCGCCGACCTGACGACTCGCGAGACCAAGGCGATGGGCGAGATGCTGATCGTCACGAACCTGACGACCGTGAAGAACCAGCACGGCCGCGTCGTCGCGCGCCAGCGCTCGCAGGGGCTCTTCTACTAGGACGTCGAACGAACCAGGAGATCTCGAATGCCCGTCACATGGGACGCGTTCAAAGAAGGCGACGAGATTCCGGTGCTGAAGAAGAAGCCCGGCGTCACGCAGCTCGTGAAGTACGCCGCCGGCGGCGGCGACTTCAATCCACTGCATCACGACTTCAACTTCCCGCAGTCGAAGGCGCTCGGCTCGATCATCGTGCATGGGCGTTTCAAGTACGCCGCGCTCGGCGAGCTCGTCTCGAGCTGGCTCGACCACGGCGGCCGCATTCAGAAGATCAGCTGCCAATACCGCGGCATGGATTTCCCGAACCAGGAGATGACGCTCGGCGGAAAAGTCGTGCGCAAGTACGAGGAAGCCGGCAAGAAGCTCGCCGACCTCGAGCTCTGGGCAAAAAACGAGAAGGGCCAGAACACCACCCCCGGCTCCGCGACGGTGCGCATCGACCGCTGAGGGGTCTCGCGCCTCTGCCGTCTCGTCCTCCTGCGCACCGCCTTCTCTCAGCGCGCCGAAGCTCACCGCTAGTGCGTTCTCACCGTGCGCGCGGCGCACGCGCGCTCAGGGGAAAGTGGGTAGACCGAGCAGCCCCGCCGTCTCGGGCTGGCCGGTCATCAGGTTCGCGTTCTGGACGGCCTGGCCCGCCGCGCCCTTGCCGAGATTGTCGATCGCGCCGAGCGCGATCAGGTGCCCGGTGCGCGCGTTCTGCGCGTAGCCGACGAAGCAAAGATTCGTGCCGGTCGCCCAACCGGTGTGCGGACCGCGCCCGTTCTCGAGCTCGCGCACGCGCACGAACGGCTCGTTCGCGTAGAGCTCGCGCGCGGCCGCGAGCGCGCGCGCAGCACTCGCGTCGCCGCGCGGGCGCGCATAACAAGTCGCCAGGATGCCGCGGTTCATCGGCACGAGGTGGGCGGTGAAGGCCGCGCTGACCATGCGGCCGGCGACCTGCGCGAGCGCGGCCTCGATCTCCGGGACGTGCGGATGCGACGCGAGCCCGTACGCGAACACGTCTTCGTTCGTCTCGGCGTAGCCGTAGTCGCTGGCGCCGCCGCGCCCGGTCCCGGTGACGCCGCTCTTCGCGTCGATCACGATGCCGTCGCTCTCGATCAAGCCCGCCTTCAGAAGCGGCGCGAGCGCGAGCAGCGCGGCGGCGGGATAACAACCTGGGTTCGCGAGGCGCGTGCAGCCGCGAATCTCCGCGCGCTGACCCGGCAGCTCGCTGAGCCCGTAGGTCCAGCCCGCGACGAAGCGGTGATCGCCGCCCACGTCGACCACGCGCACGCGCTTCGCGACGCGAGCGAGCGGCTCGCGCGACTTGCCCGTCGGCAGCGACGCGAACAGCACGTCGAGCGAAGAGGCGGCGTCGGGCTCGAAGCTCTGGATCTCGAGCTCACCGGCCTCGAGCCCCGCGAGCGCGGGAAAGCGCTGCGCGAGCCGCTGGCCGGCGGTGCTCTCGCCGGCTGCGTAGACGACGCGGAACGCCGGATGGCCCGCACACAGCCGCAGCAGCTCGCCGCCGCCGTAGCCGCTGATCCCGGCGATGCCGACGCGCAGCTCGCCGCTCACGGCTTGCGCTCGCGGTAGTCGCCGAACTGGGCATCGCGCTTGCTGAGCGCCTGCGTCACGCCCTTCGCGAATTCGCGCAGGTACTCGCGCGACGACTTCTGGTGGAACGCGAGCGCCTGGATCTCGGTGCCGGCCTTGATCGCGGCGCGCATGCCCATGATCTCCATCGCGCGGTGGATCGAGCGCTTGTTGAGCTGCTGCAAGTCGGGCGGGATCTTCGCGATGCGCTCGGCGATGTCGAGCACGCGCACCTCGAGCTCGTCGTTCGGGAAGCAGCGGTTCGCGAGCCCCATGCGCACCGCCTCGGCGCCGCTCACCGAATCGCCGGTGAGCATCAGCTCCATCGCGTTGCGCATGCCGGCGAGCCACGCGTGGAACTGATTGTCGGGCGGGCTCATCAGGCGCACCGGCGGGTAGCCGATCTGCGCGTCCTCGCTGACGTAGCAGAGGTCGCATGCGCTCATCAGCTCGGATCCGCCCGCGAGGCAGTAGCCGTGTACCTGCGCGATCACCGGCTTCGCGAGATCCCAGATCTTGAACGCGCCGTCGACCACGTGGCGCGGCCAGTTGCCGTCGCCGCTGGCCGTGAAGTACGGCTGCTCCGTAGCCGTGTTACTGCCGAGGTCGTAGCCGGCGGAGAAGCACGAGCCGGCGCCGCGCAGGATCGAGACGTGCACCTCGGGATCGCGGTCCGCGCGTTCGAGCGCGTCGAACAGCTCGCCGCGCAGCGCGTTGCTGAGCGCGTTGCGCTTCTCCGGGCGGTTCAGCGTGATGCGCCGGAGCTTCGGCCGCGGCTCGTCGACGAGGATGAAGCGGTAGTCGCTCACGGCGCCGCTTCCGCGAAGGCATCAGCGAGAAACGATTCGCTGCGCCGCAGCGCGGCCTCGCCGAGCGCGCCGGGGAACAAGTTGAAGCCGTGGATTCCGCCCGGATAGATCGCGAGCTCGGCGCGATTTCCCGCGGCGAGCCAGCGCTGCGCCATGAACAGCGAGTCGTCGAGCAGCGGATCGAGCGTGCCGACCGTGAACAGCGCGCGCGGGAGGCCGCGCAGGTCGGCGTGCAGCGGCGACGCATCGGGGCTCGCGCGGCGCGCGCGATCGGGAACGAAGTGATCCGTGAACCACTCGATGATCGGCGTCGAGAGGACGAGGTTGCGCTCGCCCCAGTTGCGCACGCTCGGCGTGAAGCCGAGCTCGTAACAACCGTAGACCAGGTTCGCGGCGCGGAAGGCGCCGTGCGCGCCGCGCGCGCGCAGCCGTAACAACGTCAGCGCGGAGAGGTGCGCGCCGGCAGACTCGCCGCCGATCGCGAGCACCGCGCTGCCGAATTCGCGCTGCGCGTTCTCGACCACCCAGAGCGCAGCGGCCTCGCAGTCGTCCGGGCCCGCCGGATACGGATGCTCGGGCGCGAGCCGGTACTCGACGCTCACCACGCTCGCGCGCGTGGCCTTCGCGATCGCGTCGAGCATCACGTCCTGCTGATCGGCGGCGCCGAGCGTCCAGCCGCCGCCGTGGATGTGGAGGTAGACGCCGCGCGCGTTCGGCGTGCGGAAGATGCGCAGCGGAATCTCGCCGGCGGGGCCACGAATCGCGCGCGTCTCCGCGTGCGGCAGCAGCACGGGCGGTGGGAACGTGCCCGTCCCGGCGAACCGCGCTGCGCGAATCTGCGCCGGCGTCTGCGCCATCAGCGGCGGCGCCTGCGCGATCAGCTTCTCGATCATCTCGTTCGCAGCGCGCGTCGCGGGATCGACGGCGTCGGGCGAGAACAAGCGCGGGTCGATGTGCATGCGGGCCTCCCGGGAACCACGCACGCTAGCCAGGAACGGCTCGGCAGTGCTCGATATCCCCCACCTCGCGGCAACGCGCCAAGCTACGCAAGCGAAGCGCGCAGCGGAGCCGGAGTCTTCGACGGCGGAGCGAAGTCAATCGAAAGAAAGCTGCCGCCTGCTAGAGGGTCGAAACGAGCTACCGGAGCGCGCGCTGAATATCCCGCTTGAGGGCAAGACCCTCGGGCGGCAGCTTGGCGTCGGCGGCGCCGAGCAGGAACGCGTCGAGACCGCCGACCTTCGTGACCGTGCGCAGCGCGCGCGTCGAGACGCGCACGGCGACTTGGCGGCCGAGCGCGTCGCTCATCAGGTGCACGCGCTGGAGGTTCGGATCGAACGTGCGCTTCGACTTGCGGTTCGAGTGCGAGACGTTCTGTCCGGAATGGACCTTCGCACCCGTGAGATGGCAGCGGCGCGGCATCGCTCAGCCCTTCTTCTTCGCGTAGCGCTTGTTGAAGCGGTCGACGCGGCCCTCGGTGTCGAGGCTGCGCTGCTGGCCGGTCCAGTAGGGATGGCTCTCGGCGGAGATGTCGAGGTGGACGACCGGGACGTCCTTGCCGTCGATCTTGCGCAGCTCGCTCGACTTCATCGTCGAGCGCGACGTCCACTCCCGGCCGGTCGCGCTGTCAACGAACACGACCGTGTGGTAGTCCGGATGAATCCCTTCCTTCATCGCGGCTACCAGCTCGCCTTGCGCACGCCGGGCAGCTCGCCCTTCAGCGCCATCTCGCGCAGCATGATGCGCGAGACGCCGAACTTCCTGTAGACGGCGTGCGAGCGGCCGGTGATGCGGCAGCGGCGCGATTGGCGCGTCTTGCACGAGTTGCGCGGCAGCTTCGCGAACGCTTCCTGCGCCGCGAACTTGTCCTCGAGCGAGAGGTTCGCGTCCTGCAGCTTGCTGCGGATCTCGGCTCGCTTCGCCGCGTGCTTCTTGATCAGGCGCAGGCGCTTGTTGTCGCGCAGCGTTTGCGAGAGCTTGGCCATGAAATTTGCTCCAGAGAGACGCCCGCGACCGGCTGGATCCGAGCACCGGGCGGCGCGAAGGCGCGGCACAGTAGGCGACGCTCGCGCCGAACGCCACGCGCGCACTCGGGATTTCGCCGCGGCCCCGAGGGGCGAGACGAGTTGAGGCGGGGACGTTCCTCCCTTCCGCACCCGGGACCTCGGCCGCGAACAGGCGCACAAGGGAGGAACGCCCCGCCTTCACCTTTCACGGCGCGACGATCACCTTGCCCCAGCTCTGTCTCGAGCCCAGCGCCGCCAGCGCGGTAGAGATCTCGGCGAGTGGGTACTCGCGGTAGATCAGCGGGCGGATCGCGCCCTGCGCGTAGAGGTCGAAGAGCGCGCGATAGGTCTCGGGGATCCTCTCCGGCTCGAACTTCCCGTACGCGCCCCAGTGCAGGCCGACCACCGCGATGTTCTTCAGCAAGATGCGGTTCACCTTGACGCTCGGGATCTCGCCGCCGGCAAAGCCGATCACGAGCAGCCGGCCGTTCCACGCGATGCACTTCAGCGACTTGTCGAACACGTCGCCGCCGACCGAGTCGTAGATCACGTCGGCGCCGCGCCCGTTCGTTTCCTCGAGCACGCGCGCGACCCAGTCCTCGCGCGTGTAGTCGATCGCGACGTCGGCCCCGGCCGTGCGCGCGATCTTCAGCTTCTCCTCGCCGGACGCGGTGGCGATCACGCGCGCGCCGAGCGCGCGCCCGATCTGCACCGCAGCGCTGCCGACCCCGCCCGCGGCCGCGTGCACGAGCAGCGTCTCGCCCTGAACGAGCTTCGCGCGGTAGACGAGGCCGGCGTACGAGGTCGGGTAGATCGTCGGGAGCGCCGCGCCGGCCGCAAAATCCATCCCCGCCGGCAGCTTGTGCGCCGCGTTCGCCGGCACGACCGCGCGCGCTGCGAACGCGCCCATGCCCGCGCCCGCGAGCACGCGATCCCCGGCCGCGAAGCCGCGCACGCCCTCGTCCACCGCGGTGACGACGCCCGCCAGCTCGGCCCCCGGGATGAACGGAAACGGCGGCTTCACCTGATAACGGCCCTGCACCATCAAGATGTCGAAGAAGTTGCAGCCCGCGGCCCTCACTTCGACCGCGAGCGCGCCCGGCCGCAGCTCGGGATCGGGCGCATCCGCGACGCGTAGCTCCGAAGGCTCCATCCAGCGGTCGACGACGACGGCGCGCATGCGCAGGGCTCCTCGTTCGCAAAGGCCACCTACCATCGCCGCCCTTCGCCTGGAAGTCCCGTGCCGAAACGCTCGTCCTTCTTGCAGCTCCTTCCCGCGCTCGCGCTGAGCCTCGCCGCCTGCGCGACCGCGCCGCGCCCGCAAGAGACCGGGTTGCTCCCGTTCTGGCGCATCACGCGCGCCGACGGCACGGGCGGCAGCGCGCACCTGCTCGGCTCGATGCACGTTGCGAAGCGGGCGCTCGCGCTCGATTCCGCGATCGAGCGTGCGCTCGGCGAGGCGGACGAGGTCGTACTCGAGGTGGCGCCCGACGAGCTGAAGCCCGGCGCGCTGATCGAGCTGATGATCTCGCTCGGACGCCTGCCGGCGGGCCAGTCGCTCGCGCAGCTCGTCGGCGCCGACACGCTCCGGCGCCTCGAGAAGCGCGTCGCGGGCGACGACATGCCGCTCTCGACCTGGCTGCAGTGGGAGCCGTGGGTCGTCACGCTGCTGCTCGCGAACGATCAGCTCGCGAGCGAGGGCTTCTCGCGCGAGAGCGGCGTCGAGCCGCTCGTCAGCGCGAGCGCGGCGAGCGCGCAGAAGCCGATGCGCGGGCTCGAGACGATGCGCGAGCAGGTCGAGCGCTTCGACTCGCTGCCGCTCGCGACGCAGGAGCTGTTACTGCGCGATGCGCTGATCGGCGACCGGCACGAAGCCTCGGTCGACACCCTCGAGGCGGCCTGGCGCGTGGGCGATCTCGCGCTGCTCGCGCGCGAGGTGTTCGCGAGCCCGCGCGGCCCGGACGCGGCGTCCTACTTCGAAGCGATCTACTTCGCGCGCAACCGCGGCTTCGCGGACGCGATCGCGAAGCTCGTCGACGCGGGCGGGCGCTGGTTCGTCGCGGTCGGCGCCGGCCACGTGGTGGGCGAGCAGGCGATCCCGCAGCTTCTCGAGGCACGCGGCTATCACGCCGAGCGCGTGCCGAAGACACCGCGCGCCGAGGAGCCGGAATCGTGAGCCTGCAGAGCATCCACCCGAGCGTGTTCGTCGCGCCGGGCGTTCAGGTGTACGGAAAGGTCTCGGTCGGCGAGGGCTCGTCGCTCTGGCCGAATGTCGTGATCCGCGCGGAGTGCCAGCAGGTCGCGATCGGCTGTAACAGCAACGTCCAAGACTTCACGATGATCCACGTCGGCTACGACGACCCCACCGTGATCGGCGACTTCTGCTCGGTCACGCACCGCGCGGTGATCCACGGCTGCACGATCGAGGACGACTGCCTGATCGGAATCGGCGCGATCGTGATGGACGGCGCGGTGATCGGACGCGGCTCGATCGTCGCGCCGGGCGCTGTGGTGCGCGAGCGGATGATCGTGCCGCCGCGCTCGCTCGTCGCCGGCGTGCCCGCGAAGGTGATCAAGCAGCGGGACTTCAGCGCGGAGAACCGCGAGAACGCGTGGAACTATTGGCGCAACGCGCAGGCGTATGCGCGCGGTGAGCATCGGGCGTGGGACGGCGAGGACTTCGCGAAGTTCCGCGCCGAGCGGAAGGAGCGGCGATGAAGCTCTCGGCGCGCGCGCTTGGCGCGTGGATCGTCTGCGCGTCCACGCTCGTTCTCGCTTCGCCCGCCTTCGCGCAGGAACGCGAGCTTCGCGTGTTCGCGGCCGCGAGCCTGACCGAAGTCGTCAGCGAGCTCGCAGATCGATTCGCCGCGTCTGCCGCCGCATCCGGCGACGCGACGAGCGTCCGTAGCCGTAACAGCTTCGGCAGCTCGAGCGAGCTCGCGCGCCAGATCGCGGACGGCGCGCCGGCCGACGTGTTCGTCTCGGCGAGCCCCGACTGGATCGACTTCCTGCGCGAGAAACGCGCGCTCGAGGGAGAGCCGGTCGTGTTCGCGCGCAACGCGCTGGTCTGCATCGCGCCGAAAGGCAGCGGGCTCGGGGCGGCCGGTGTGCACGATCTCGCGAGCCTGTTCTCGAAGGGGCTCTCGCCGGGCGACCTCCTCGCGATCGCGGACGCCGGCGTGCCGGCCGGCGAGTACGCGCGGCAAGCTCTGAACGCGGCCGGGCTGCTCGCGCCCAACAAGCAGCGCTTGTTGGGTCGCCGGGACGTACGCGCGGTGCTCCAGTCGGTCGAGACGAGCGAGGCGCGCGCGGGCTTCGTCTACGCGACCGACGTGCGCGGAAGTGACGCGGAGGTGTTGTTCCACGTCGATCCCGCGACACACGCGCCCATCCTCTATATCGCCGCCGTGACCCGCGGGGCGGCCCGACCGGCGATCGCGCGCCGCTACGTCGACTTTCTGCGCAGCAGCGGGGCACAGCTCGCGCTGGCTCGAGCTGGCTTCCTCGCCCCATAGGAGACGCGGTTGTCAGCGGCCGAGCTCGAAGTCGTCTGGCTATCGCTGCGCGTCGCGGCGGCCTGCGTGCTGGTCTCGGCGCTGCCGGGCATCGCGATCGGCTGGCTGCTCGCGCGCTGGCAGCATCCGCTGCGCGCGCTGCTGCACGGCGTCGTGATGCTGCCGCTGGTGCTGCCGCCGGTCGTGACGGGCTACCTGTTGCTCGCGTTGTTAGGACGGAGTCGCCCGCTCGGCCGCCTGCTCTACGAGCTCAGCGGCATGCACGTCGCGTACACGACGACGGCGTGCGTCGTCGCCGCAGCCGTAGTCGGCTTTCCGCTGCTCGCCGAGAGCGTGCGGCTCGCAATGCTCGCGGTCGATCGCCGACTCGAGGACGTCTCGCGCACGCTCGGCCGTAGCCGCCTCGCGACGTTCTGGCGCGTGACGCTGCCGCTCTCGCTGCCCGGCCTGGTCGCCGGCTGCGTGCTCTCGTTCGCGCGCGCGCTCGGCGAGTTCGGCGCGACGATCGTGCTCGCCGGCAACATCGAAGGCGAGACGCGCACGATCCCGGTCGCCGTCTACACGCTACTGAACGTGCGCGACGGCGAGGGCGCAGCCGCGCGGCTCGTGCTCGTCAGCGTCGCGCTCTCGCTGCTCGCGCTGTGCGGCTCGTTCTGGCTGAACGCGCGCCAGCGTCGAGCCGAGAGCACCTGATGCATCTCGAGATCCGCCTGCAGCACCGCGTCGGGGTTTTCGAGCTCGACGTGGGCTTCGCAAGCGAAGGCCCCGTTCTCGGCGTGTTCGGCGCGTCTGCGAGCGGCAAGACGACCCTGCTGCACGCAATCGCCGGGCTCGTGCGCCCGGCGCGCGCGCAGATTCGCGTCGGCGAGAGCGTGCTCGCCCAGCGTCCGGGCGGCATCTCGCTGCCGCCCGAGCAGCGCCGCCTCGCGCTCGTTTCGCAGGATCCGCTGCTGTTCCCGCACCGCAGCGTGCGCTGGAACCTCGAGTACGCGCCCGGCGCAGCACAGCGGCTCGCGAGCCCGGCCGGCGCGCGCCTCGCCGCGCTGCTTCGCATCGAGCCGCTGCTCGCGCGCGGCGTACGCAACTTGTCAGGCGGCGAGAAGCAGCGCGTCGCACTCGCGCGCGCACTGCTGGCCGAGCCCACACTGCTGCTGCTCGACGAGCCGACCGCCTCGCTCGACGCCGAGCTCGCGCGCGATGTGCTCGGCCTCTTGCAGGAGCTGAAGCGCGAGCTGCGCACGCCGATGCTGTTCGTCACGCACAAGGCGCCCGAGATGCTGGCGCTCGCGGACGACTGCGTCGTGCTCGAGAACGGACGCGTGGCGGCGCAGGGCCCGCCGCTCGCGCTGCTCGCGCGCCCGCGCGCACTCGGCGTCGCGAGCCTCGCGGGCGTCGACAATTTGTTACGGCTGCCCGTGCTGCGGCACGACCCGTCTTCCGGCGTCACCTTTCTCGCGCTCGGCGGAGAGGTTGCGCTCGCGGCTCCGCTGTGCCGCACCGCGCTTGGAGTAGCGGTCTCGGTCGGTTTCTATGCGGACGACGTGCTCGTCTGCCTCGAGCGCCCGCGCGGGCTGTCTGCACGCAACGCGCTCGCTGCGCGCGTGCGCCGGCTCGACGCGCTCGGCCACGAAGTGCTCGCCGAGCTCGCGGTCGGCGAGCACGCGCTGCGCGCACGCCTCACGCCCGGCGCGGTGCGCGAGCTCGCACTCGCCGAGGGCATGGCAGTGGTCGCGATCGTGAAGACGTCGGCCGTGCACGTGCTCGGCGAAGGCTGAGCGCGGCATCAGCCCGCCGCTTCGCGCTCGCGGCCGATCCGCTCGGGCGCCGCGCCGGCCCAGATCGGCGCGCACGCGCGCGGATGAGGAGGCTGCGCATCGACTGAGCGCGGTTTCGGAGCAGAGCGCGGCGCGCGTCAACCCGCGAATCCACCGCCCCTGCTCGGCTCGGGGATCATTCCGCCGAATGCCGGAGCAGACGACGCGTTGCGCTCAGCTCTCCGCCTTCTGCGCGATCCCCGCGA
>Ga0187894_10000205_pt1 | contig 79173 bp, 68 predicted proteins | sample GBC1701081metaG_FD_136650 | JGI IMG/M metagenome (GOLD analysis project Ga0187894, IMG submission 136650) | White microbial mat communities from a lava cave in the Kipuka Kanohina Cave System on the Island of Hawaii, USA - GBC170108-1 metaG ...
CGATTTCGACATCGATCCTCCAGGGTGGCGATGTTCTCCCACGTGGAGAACATCGCCGGCAACCTTTTTGTTGCCGCGCAGCGGCCCGCTCGCCCTAGTTGCAGGGGTGCGAGTCGATGCAGAGGCCCGAGGCGAACGTCGAGTTGACGCAGACCCCGAGCGGCGGCGGGCAGTCCGCATCCCCCGTGCAGAGTTGCCGGCACGCGAGCCCGCCGTCGTCGATGCATACCTCCTCGGCGCCGCATGCAAAGCCCGGGCACACGCAACGGCGCGCCGCGCAGCCCGCGAAGGTGCAGTACTGGAGGCAAACCGCACCACCGTCGCACTCGCCGTCGAGGGCGCAGGTGGGTCCGACGCAGTAGCGCGTCGTGCCCGATCCGTTGTCCAGGCACGCGTAGCCGGCGGGGCAGTCGGCGGCGCTCGTGCACTCCACGCCGGCGGCGCAGGTGCCAGGGGGCGACGCGCATTCCCCCGGATAGGGGACGAACGCCGGGACGGCGGCGTGATCGGCGCACTCGACGTCGTGGCTCGCCAGGCAGCCGATGCAGGCGACGAGATCCGCGAGCGTCGTCACCGGGCCGCCACACGCCGCGCCCCCGGGGATCGTGACCGCCGGGCAAACGGACGCGAGGCCGAGCGTCGCCGGGCTCACGTCGTCGCCACCGCCGCACGCGTGGTCGGCACCGCCGCACGCCCGGCACACGACCTTCGTCGCGCGCGCACCCGCGGCTGCGAGCGCCGCCGCAGCGCGTCCGTCGCCGGGGTCCGGACACGGGTTTGCGTGCGCGCCGGCTGCGCGCGCCGCCCAGCACGCGGCGAGCGCCTTCGACATCGAGACGGCGAGCTTCGCGACCGCCTTGGGGAGTGCGGCCGTGCAGCGCGCGAGCGCGGGGTTCGCCACCGGCGCCGCCAGCCCGATCAGATCCTCGGCGGCGGCGCGACCCAGGCACGCGAGGCACGTCGCGACGTCGCCCGGAGAGTCGATCAGGTTGTTGCAGTCGTGATGGTCGAGGTTCGGGCAGAAGCCGGTCGTCCAGCCGATCGTGGCGAGCGCGACGTCGTCGGGCGTGCGGCAGGTGAGATCGGCACCGCAGCACACGTCGGCGATCTTCGATCCCAGGCGTGCCCCGGCGCTGGCGAGCTTCGCCGCGGACGCGGGATCGGCGTCGCAATCGGCGACGTGACGTCGTGCGCAGGTGGCGAGCGTCTTGGCGACGCTCTGGACGTGGCGCGCCGCTTCGCTGGTGATGACGTCGCCGCAGGTCCCCGCGGCGCCGGCCCGGGTCGCAAGTGCGAGGGCGACGATCGCGATGGCGAGCGGACGGCGCCGGGTCATACCCGCGGACTAGGAGATGTGGCGCGCCGGAGCAAGGCGCGTTGCGACGCCGTCACCGCGCCGGGTCGAGGAATTCGCGGAAGCCGTAGCGCGCGTGGGGTCCGAACGCGATCTGCTCGAGGACGCCGACGCCTTCCTCGCCACCCATGCGTGCCTTCACGACCTGCTGGACGTGCTGGTTGTCGAGTGCCATCGGATCGAGGTCGCTCGTGCGCCACGACTCGCCGCCGATCGCGAGCTCGCCCTTCCACACGCCGTGGCCCCACTCGGGATGGGTGTAGCCGATGCCCTTCATGCGGAAGCAAAGGACGGGGTCGAGCCGCATCACGTCGCGCTTGTCGCCGGGATGCACGAGCGTGATCTCCGCCGCGCGGGCGCGCCGCGTGCCGGGCTCGTAGGTGAGACGGTGCTCGACGGCGAGCAGGTGGTGGGTCTTCGGATCCTCCATCGACGGGACGCGATCGAGCGACTCGTACGCCGGCACGACGACGCCGTCCCAGTGCCAGACGCGCCCATCGGGATCCTCGAACACGCTCACGAGCGAGCAACGGTCCTTCCAGTGGATCGGCGACCAGATGAAGAAGATCTGCGGGATCTCGTAGGCGGGCGCGACACCCGGATCCTGCACACCCACGGGCCGGATGCCCCACGAGCGATCCTTGGTGCCGTAGACGCGGGCGGGATCGATCGCGAGCCGCTTCCCGTCGTAGCGGATCTCGCCCTCCCAGCGCCCGAACTGATCGAAGCGCGTCGCGTCCATCATGACGCGACCGCCGCGCCGCATGGTCTGGCGCCCTTCCTCGACGTTCGCCGTGCGCGGCGTCCAGCGCAGATCGCACGCGATGCCGGTCTCGTTCTCGTCGATCGTGACGCGAAGGCGTCGCATCGGCTCGACGATGTGGATCCGGAACGGCCCCACCTCGACCTCGCTCGGCTCGCGCGGCGCACGGCGGGATGCGTGGAAGGCGTGCTGCACGCCGTCGCGCACGATCGAGAAGCCGCAGTCCATGATGCCGAGGTTCGGATACAGCGCGGCCCCGATACCGAAGTAGAACTCGCCGTCGGCGGCGTAGCCGTTGAACCAGTAGCGATCGTAGGCGTTCCGATCGCTCGTCGCGGGCTGCGCGATCGGGTCGGGCGTCTGGTGGACGGGATAGTCGTCGAGCTTCGAGAGCATGGTGGGGTCTCCCGGCTGGGTTCTTAGCGACGGGGACGCACGCGACGCAAGGCGCACCGCGCTCGCATGCGAGTTGACGAGATGCCCGGCGACGACGAAAGCTCGCGCATCCTCCCCGTCGCCCTCACCCTCGGCTCCGCGGCGCTCTACGGGATCGCGTTCGCCCGCCCCGCGACGGGGCCGGTGGCATGGGTGGCGCTCGCGCCGTTCTTCGTCGCGCTGGCACGCGTGCGACCGCTCGCGGGTGCCGGGCTCGGTCTTCTCATGGCGCTCGCCGGCGCGCTCGGCGTCACGTGGTGGCTGCCGTCGATGGCGATGCAGTACTTCGGAGCGGGGGTGCTGGTCGCCTGGGGCGGCTGGCTCGCGCTCTGCACGGCGACCGTCGCACCGCCGCTCGTCGTGTTCGGCGCCTGGACGAGCTGGCTCGCGGCGCGCGGTGGGGCGTCCCCGATCGTCGTGGCGGCGGGCTGGTGCGCGTTCGAATTTGCGCGCTCGCGCATGTGGGTGGGCAACCCGTGGGCGATCGCCGGCTACTCCCAGATGGCGTGGCTGCCGGTCGTGCAAATCGCTGACGTGACCGGGCCGTATGGATCCGGCCTGCTGATCGCTGCCGTCAACGCGACGATCGCCGCGGCGTTCGCGCCGGCGCTTCGCGGCCGCCATCCCGCGCGCTCGGCGGTCGGCGTCGCCGTGCTCGTCGTCGCAACGCTCGCCTACGGCGCATGGCGCCTTCGCGAGCCGTTCGGAGACGGCGACGGCGTGCGCGTCGCGGTCGTGCAGCCGGCCGTCCCGGCGCAGCAGCGACGAACCCTGGGCGGACGCGCGCTCGCGCTCGACCGGCAGATGCAGGCGACGCGCGAGGCCGTCGCCGCGGGCGCGAAGCTCGTCGTCTGGCCCGAGAATGCGATCGACTTCTACCTCGACGAGCGAACGCCGGAGCGCGACGCGCTGCTCGCGAGCGCCGCCGGCCTCGACGCCGACCTCATCCTCGGTGGTCCGTCGTACACGTACGGCGAGGGCGCGCTCCGCTACCGGAACTCCGTCTATCTCCTGCAGCAGGGCATGGTGGCGGGGCGGTACGACAAGCTCCACCTCCTGCCGATCGCGGAGGGAACGTACGCGCCCGGCGCGCTTCCGTACGCGCTTCGAAGCCGCGCGGGGCTCGTCGGCGCGTTCATCTGCTTCGAAGCGATGTACCCCGATCTGGTCCGGCGGATCGCCGCCGGAGGACCGACGCTGCTCGCGAACCTGTCAAATGACGCCTGGTTCGGCGCCGGGCAGCCGTCGCGCATGCACCTCGACATGGCGCGGATGCGCGCCGTCGAGGAGCGGCGCTGGCTCATCCGCGCCACCACCACGGGGATCTCGGCGATCGTCGACCCGCATGGTCGCACGGTTGCGGAGTCCGCGAGCGACGTACCGGCAACGTTGCAGGGGATGGTACGACCCTCGGGCAAGACGACATTGTACCAGCGCCGGGGCGATTTCTTCGCGTGGATCGCGGTTGGGATTGGCATCGCGGCAACGATGGTGTCATACCTTGGCCGCCGGAATCTGCACGGAGGAGGTATCTGATGTTCATTCGCATCCTGGCGGTCGCCTCGCTCGCGGCCCTTCCCGTCATCGCCCACGCAGCGGTCGACTGCACGGCGCGCGAACCGCTCCTGCCCCACGTGTGTGCCAGTGGGGCGAACGAGGGCTCGCCCTGCCAGCCCGACTTCACCGGTGCCGACACCCTCGTCTGCAGCGCCTCGCGGCCGGCGGAGAATGATGCGTGCGGCGGCGCGAAGTGCACCATGGTATTCGAGAAGGGCGCCAACTTCTCGGCCGAGATGCTGATCATCGTGGATGAGAACGTGAGCCAGATGGACGGCGGCCAGTCGATCAACAACGCCGTCGCCGCCACCGTGGTCTTCAACCTCGGCAAGAACGGCTACTTCGCGCAGACCTATCAGACGCTCGGCGCGGACCTGTCGTCGCTGACCCAAGCCCCGGTCGACGACTTCGGCGTCACGCTGGACGAGCAGCGCCTCCGCCAGGAGATTCTGCCGCACCCCAACGAGATCAAGGCCGCCATCGTGAACGACCTCCTGTTCCGCCCGCAAGACACGGAGCTCGCCGACGCGCTGCGGACGCTCTTCGTCACCACGGGCACGCCGGTCGTCTTCAAGGTGAGCTCACCGGTGCTGAGCGACCACACGGACGGGTTGGCGACGGTGATGCGGCTCAAGGTGAAGGGCGGGTTCGTCCTGCCGTAGGCTCGTCTCGCCGGCGGTGCTACAGCCGTCGGCATGATCGCCCTCTACTACGCTCCCCGCACCCGCGCGGTCCGGGTGCGCTGGCTCCTCGAGGAGCTCGTCGAGCGAGCGCTGGAGGGGCACGACTACCTCGCCGACCGGTTCTCCGCCGCCGACGTCATGCTCGGGTTCACGCTGGGGGCGGTGCGAGTTCTCGGCGTCCTGGATGCGCGGTACGCGAACATCAACGCGTACCAAGCGCGACTCGAGGCCCGGCCCGCGTTCCAGCGAGCGACGGCGGACTGAGCCGCATGGACGTCCTCGGCATGTCCGGCAGCCTTCGCGCCGAATCGACGAACGCGCGCCTTCTCCGCGCAGCCGCGAAGCTCGTGCCCGACGGAACGCGTTTCACGTTCTACGACGAGCAGATCGCCGCCCTGCCCCCCTTCAGCCCGGATCTGGACGGCGAAGGCGCTGCGGTTCCGCCTGCGGTGGCCGACCTCCGGCAGCGCCTCTCGGCCGCCGGCGCGGTTCTCATTTGCTGTCCGGAGTACGCGCACGGCGTTCCCGGTGCCTTCAAGAACGCGCTCGACTGGATCGTGTCGAGCGGCGAGCTCACGGACAAGCCTGTTGCGCTCGTCGTGGCGTCAGCGAGCGGGGCGGAGCACGCACGCGCGGCGCTCGCATCCACGCTCCGGGTCATGGGCGCGAACCTCGTCTTCGAGCGGTCGCTCGTCTTCTCGCCGAAGTACCTGGGAGCGGACGGCAGCATCCTCGACCCGCACGCGGAGCGCGTCGTCCGCGAGGCCGTCGCCGCACTCGTCCGCTGAGACGTGCGGCCGCGCTCAGTCGTCCTTGGCCTTGAACTGTCCCGGATCGTTGCGCAGGACGCCGATACCGACGTGCTGGGTCTTCCAGCACGGTCCGTTGGTCGACTGCAGCTGGGCCACGACCGGTGTGGTGAGCGGCAGGGCGAACGGGGGAATGTTGTCTCCCTTGGCCTTCAAGTGGATCGTCGTCCCGCCGCGGACCAGGCTGGATTTGAGCAGAACCTTGGCGACGCCCTGGGGCGTGCGCGCCTGGTCGGTATACTTGTAGCCGATGGTCGAGATCGGCCTCCAGCATGGACCGGTGCCGCAGGTGCCGCCGGCAGGTGCGACGAGCGAGAGCGCGAGACGGCCGCCGTCCTCGTCGAAGATGCAGAGCGTGTAGGAGTTGGTCATCGTCGGATCGCGGAACTCGGAGATGGTCGTGGCGTCACCCTTCATGAGCTTCCACGCCACCAGATCACCCGCGTTCGGAACCCGATCGGAGATCTGGATCTTGCCCTTGAGCGGCAGCACCGGACCCCGACAGGTGGGGCGCGGCCCCTTCTGGCAGCCGGCGTTGGGCTCGCAGATCTCGCAGGCCGCGCAGACGACGGGCGTGCCGGTCGTGCAGATGCCGTTGGCGCACGTCTCGCCGCTGGTGCACGCGTTGCCGTCCTGGCACGGGGTGCCGTCGGGCTTCGGCGGCCCGATGCACTGCCCGAGGCTCTCGTTGCACTGACCGGTGCGGCACTCGCCGCCCGCCGCGCTGCAGTCGCGCGGGCTGCCGGTGCAGCTCCCACCGCTGCAGGTGTCGTTCACCGTGCAGAACAGCCCGTCGTTGCAGGGGACCGTGTTGTTCGTGTGCGTGCATCCCCCCGTCGGCGTGCACGAGTCGGTGGTGCACGGGTTCCCGTCGTTGCAGTTCGGCGGCGGGCCGCCCTGACAGGTTCCGCCATTGCAGGCATCCCCGGTCGTGCACGAATTGCCGTCGTTGCAGGGCGCGTTGTTGAAGACGTGCACGCAGCCCGACACGGGGTTGCAGCTGTCGTCGGTACAGGGGTTGCCGTCGTTGCACGAGACCGGATCGCTGATGCAGGCGTGGCCGACGCACCGCTCGTTGGTGCTGCACATGTCGCTGTCCGCGCATTGCGAGTCCACGTTGCAGCAGCCGGCGATCGGCGAATGCGTGCAGCCGGTGGCGGGGTTGCAGCTGTCGGTCGTGCAGGGGTTCGTGTCGTCGCAGTTGGCGGCCGCGCCTGACGTACAACTCCCGCCGCCGCAGACGTCGCCGACCGTGCAGGCGTTGCCGTCGGAGCAGGCGACCGCGTTGTTGGTGTGCTGGCATCCAGAGGCGGGGATGCAGGTATCGGTCGTGCAGACGTTGAAGTCGTTGCAGTCGGGCGCTGACCCGCCGGCGCACGAGCCGCCGGCACAGGTGTCGTTCGTCGTGCAGGCGTTGCCGTCGTTGCACGGGCTCGTATTGTTCGTGTTCACGCAGCCCGAGCCCGGGTTGCAGGTGTCGTCGGTGCAGGCGTTCGAATCGTTGCAATCGAGCGGGGGCCCGGGCACGCACGCGCCGCCGTTGCATGCATCACCCGACGTGCAGGCGTTGCCGTCGCCGCACGGAGCGGTGTTGTTGGAATGCGTGCAGCCCGACACCGGGTTGCAGCCATCGTCGGTGCAGGGGTTCCCGTCGTCGCAGTTGAGGGAGCTCCCGCCGGCGCAGACACCGCCCGAACAGGTGTCGCCGACCGTGCAGACGCTGCCGTCGCTGCAGGGGACCGTGTTGTTGGCGTGCGTACACCCCGACGCGGGATTGCAGCCATCGTTGGTGCAGACGTTGCCGTCGTCGCAGTTGGGGGGCGCGCCGGGGTCGCAGCTGCCGCCGCTGCACGTGTCACCCACCGTACACGCGCTGCCATCGCTGCACGGCGCCGTGTTGTTCGTGTGCGTGCAACCCGATCCGGGATCGCAGTCGTCGTCGGTGCAGGTGTTGCCGTCGTCGCAGTTGGGCGGGGTGCTGCCGACGCACGTCCCGCCCGCACAGACGTCGACGGTCGTGCAGGCGTCGCCATCGTCGCACGGTGCCGTGTTGTTCGGATGCGTGCACGACCCCGCGCCGTTGCACTGGTCGTCGGTGCAGGCGTTGCCGTCGTCCGTGCACGGCGTTCCGCCGGCGACGGCGCAGTTGTCGAGGGTCTCGTCGCACACGTTGTTGCACTGCGGGCCACCGGCGCAGGGGTTGCCGGCGTGGGTGGCGCATCGCAGCTGGCTGCCGTTGCACGTGTCCGCTCCCGTGCAGAACGCGCCATCGTCGCACGTCCCGGTCGCATCGAAGAGCGCGTTGCTCGCCGTCCACGTCGGCCCGTTGGTGAGCGTCCCCGAGGTCGCCGGGCTGCCGACGGAATCGGCGATCGTGGTGCCCATGTTCTCGCCGAGACCCCAGCGGGCCACCAGGCCCGTCCCGGACGTCAGCTGCGACGACATCGCCGACTGGATCTGGGCCTGCGTGCGCGCCAGATTCCAGATGCGCACCTCGTCGAGCAGGCCGGCGAACGCGCCGGTCGCAGGGGTCCCGGTCGTCGTCAACATGCCCGCGAGCGCGGCAGGCTGCAGGCTGTCGAAGCGGGGGGTCGCACCCGGAGCGAGCGATCCCTCGAGGTTGCCGTCGAGGTACAGGCGCATGGTCGTGCCGTCGAATGTGACGGCCGCGTGGTGCCAGTTGTTGCTCACGATCGCCGTCGTGCCGGAGAGGGGATGGTTGCCGCCCGTGGCCGTGTCCTCGAAGTCCGCGGCGATCACGTTGCCCGTCGTGTTGATCCCGAGGATGTAGTTCCCGTCGCAACGACCGTCACCCGTCGGGCAGCCGGCGCCGTCGGCCTGGGGGGCCCCCTTGGAGACCAGCGGCACGAAGGTCGCGATGCCACCGGTTCCGGTGCTACCGACCGTTCCCGTCCCCTCGCGCTTGAACCAGGTCTCGACGGTGAACGTCGAGAGCCCGAGCTCGGCTGCGTTGCCGAAGGTGACGTAGTCGTTCGTTCCGTCGAAGCGCAGCATCGTGTTGGTGGCGTTGGCGCACGGGGCGACGTCGAACGGCGCGCCAGTGGTCCAGGAGAAGTTCGTCCCGACGATGGAGCCGTTCTGGGCCGATCCGGCGGAGTCACCCACCGTCGTGCCCGACCCCTCCCCGAGTCCCCAGCGTGCCACCAGGTTCGGATCCGACGGGTTCTGGACGTTCATCGCAGCGCGGATCTGCGCCGCCGTCCTGGCCGTTCCCCAAATGCGGGCCTCGTCGATGCGTCCGTCGAAGAACCCGTTCGGCGCTCCGGTCGACGTGAGCATCGTCGCGAGACCAGCGTGTTGAACGCTGTCGGAGCGGGCCGGCGCGCCGATCAGGAGCTCGGCCTCGAGCTCGCCGTTCAGGTAGAGCCGCCACGTGGTCCCGTCGTACGTCGCGGCCGCGTGATACCAGACGTTGCTCTGGATCGGCGTGACACCGACCACGGGATGGTTGTTGCCGAGAGGTCCGGGCCCGCCGGTCCCTTCCTCGAAGTCGGCGGCGAGCACGTTGCCGGTCGTGCTGATGCCGAGCACGTAGTTGGCATCCAGGTTGGAGCCGTCGGCCTCCGGTGCACCCTTGGTGACGAGCGGAACCAGAGTGACCCCGTTGCTGCCCGTCGATGCAGAAATGCCGGTGCCCTGCCGATTGAACCACGTCTCCAGCGTGAAGCTGGCGAGTCCGAGCGCCGCTGGATTGCCGAAGGTGACGTAGGCGTTGTTCGGCGAGCCGGATGCCGGCGCGAAGTCGAGACCGGACTCCTGGGCCGACGCGATGCTGGCGAAAACGACGATCGACGTTGCGACGAAGCGCACGAACATTTGCTAATCCCTTCGCGCCACGGTGCGGTCTCAATAGACAGAGATAAGGGTCTACCTGTCAAGGCGGAAGAGAATGAAGTACCGTCTTCTCTCGCGTTTCTTCCGTCCGGTCGAAGTTGCGCCGTGCGCTGTAGCGCCTGCGCTAAGCGCGGGCTGCCTGCGCGCAGGCAAGTTTCGGCGCTCGGCGGAACCTCGTCGCCGGTTCTGTCGTCGCGACGTGCGTTGACTGGTCGTGCGGGCCGCCGTCCCGCACCCAGCATCTCGTTGTGCAGCAAGGACGTACGACCGGCGCCCGCCGCGCGAGCGTGCGCGCAGGTCCGTTGACGCGTCGCTGAGCCGTCCCGTTCACGCGTTCCCGGTCGCGTCGAGTCGAGCGTCATCGCGGTGGGAATCGTGCGTTGCCGCTCTCCAAGCCCGTGTTTTCCCTTGACGCAGTGGACCGTCGGCAGGTTAGAACGGTGACTCGCTGCAACCAGGTTACCTACCGGAGGCAGAATGATGACAAGTCAGGTTATCTCGTCCCTCCGAAAGCTCTCTGGGACCGCCGCCCTGCTGATCTTGATCGCTTGCCCCAGCGTCGCCAGCGCCCAGAGCGCGCTGCGCCTCGGGCCGACCAACACGACGACATACGTCACGTTCGGTGCGACCTCGGCGCTGGGACTCGCCACGTTCACGGTCGAGACGTGGTTCAATCGACAGGGGGCGGGTGTCGCGACGTCGACGGGCAGCGGCGGGATCGCCTCCCTCGTTCCACTCGTGACCAAGGGGGCCGCGCAGGGCGAGGCGAGCAACGTCGACGCCGACTACGTGCTCGGCATCAACACCGCCGGCAACGTCATCGCGGCGGACTTCGAAGAGGGCGCCGCCGGGACCTCGCCGGGCCTGAACCACCCGCTCTCGGGCGTCACGCCCATCGTCACCAACACCTGGTATCACGCGGCCGTCACCTACGACGGCACCACGCTGCGCCTCTACTTGAACGGCGAGCTCGAAGCGGAGCTGGTGGTCGGCCAGCCGACGCGGTCCGACAGCATCCAGCATGCGGCACTCGGCACCACGCTCACGTCGACCGGTACCGCGTCGGGCTTCTTCGACGGAACGCTCGACGAGGCCCGGATCTGGAACGTCGCACGCACGCAGGCGCAGATTCGCGCGACCATCAACACCCAGAATCCGTCGGACGGTACGCTCGTCGCCCGGTGGGGCCTCGACGAGACGTCCGGAACGACCGTCAACGATTCTGCTGGAACCCCGCAGAATGGCACCATCACCGGCACGAACTTCAGCCGTGTTGCGAACGCGCCGTTCGACATCCTCACCTGCGCCGGCAACGCGAGCTCGATGATCCGCTTGGACGGCGTCAACGACTACGTCGCGCTCGGCAACCCCGCCGAGCTCGGCCTCACGAGCTTCACGATCGAAACCTGGTTCAAACGAGAAGGGGTCGGCGTCGGCAACAATACGGGGACAGGAGGCATCGGCGGAACCGGAGGCCCGCCGGGTACGCTGGTCCCGCTCATCACCAAGGGGGCGCCCGAGGCCGACGGGTCGAACCTCGACGCCAACTACATGTTCGGCATCAACACGACGGGCAACGTGCTCGCCGCGGACTTCGAGGAAGGGCCCGGCGGGCCCGGCCCGCTCGGCGCGAACCATCCGATCGTCGGCGTGACCGCCATCACCGACAACAACTGGCATCATGCCGCCGCGACCTACAGCACCGCGACGCGCGACTGGCGTCTCTATCTCGACGGCGCGCTCGAAGTCTCGGCGATCCAGGGGGTGGGTGTGGTCCCCCGCTCGGACAGCATCCAGCCGGCTGCGCTCGGCACCATGCTGACCTCGACGAGCACGCGACTCGGCGCGTTCGCGGGCGTGCTCGACGAAGTCCGGATCTGGAACGTCGCGCGGACCCAGGCGCAGATCCAGGCGGACATGTTCAACCAGCTCACCTCCGGGACGGGGCTCGTGGCGCGCTGGGGGCTCGGCGAGGGAACCGGAACGACGGCCGCGGACTCGGTTGCGCCGGCATCGAACGGTACGCTGACGAACGGGCCGGTCTGGACCGTCAGCAGCTCGCTCTTCGACGCCACCGCGGCGTGCAGCGACGGCGCCTTCTGCAACGGCGCCGACACCTGCAGCGGCATCGGAGCCAACGGTCTCCGCTGCACGACGCACGCCGGCGATCCCTGCACCGGTGGCGCGGAGTGCAACAACGTCTGCAACGAGGTGCTCGACAACTGCGCCGTCGCGGCGGGGACCGCCTGCAGCACCGACGGCAATCCGTGCACGAACGATGCGTGCAACGGCTCCGGCGTCTGCGCGCACACGCCCAACACCGCCCCCTGCTCCGACGGCAACGCCTGCACCACCGGCGACGTCTGCTCCGGCGGCACGTGCGTCCCCGGCGCGCCGCTCGTCTGCAACGACGGGAACCTCTGCACCGACGGCTCCTGCAACCCCGCCACCGGCTGCGTCGCCACCAACAACACCGCCTCCTGCTCGGACGGCAATGCCTGCACCACCGGCGACGTCTGCTCCGGCGGCGCGTGCGTCCCCGGCGCGCCGCTCGTCTGCAACGACGGCAACCCCTGCACCGACGACTCCTGCAACCCCGCCACCGGCTGCGTCGCTACCAACAACACCGCCTCCTGCTCGGACGGCAACGTCTGCACCACCGGCGACGTCTGTAGCGGCGGCTCCTGCCTCGGCGGCCCGCCGCTCGTCTGTAACGACGGCAATCCCTGTACCAATGACCTGTGCAATCCGACGAGCGGCTGCTTCGTCGTCAACAACACCGCCCCGTGCGACGACGGCAATGCCTGCACGACCGCCGACACGTGTGCAGGCGGCTCGTGCGCGCCCGGCGCGCCGCTCTCCTGCAACGACGGGAACGTCTGCACGGACGACGGCTGCAACCCGTCCTCCGGGTGCACGCACGCGAACAACTCCGCGCCGTGCAGCGATGGCAACGCCTGCACGACGGGCGACCTCTGCGCCGGCGGCGCCTGCGTCGGCGGACCGCCGGCCAACTGCGACGACGGGAACGTCTGCACCGACGACGCCTGCAACCCCGCATCGGGGTGCACGCATGCCAACAACTCCGCTTCGTGCAACGACGGCAGCCAGTGCACGACGGCCGATACCTGCGCCGGAGGCACCTGCGTCGGCGGACCCCCACCCGACTGCAACGACGGCAACGTGTGCACCAACGATGGCTGCAACCCCGCGTCGGGGTGCACGCACACGAACAACACCGCGCCGTGCGACGACGCCAACGGCTGCACGTCGAACGATGCGTGTGCCGGCGGCGTCTGCCAGGGTGGCCCGCCGACCGTCTGCGACGACGGCAACGCCTGCACGACCGACTCCTGCACGAGCCCGACCGGCTGCACGCACACGGCGATCCCCGGCTGCTGCAACACGAACGCGCAGTGTGCCGACACCGATCTGTGCACGACGAACGAACGATGCGTGGCGCATGCCTGCGTCAGCGACCCCGTGGGCTGCGACGACGGCAATCCGTGCACCGACGACGGATGCAACCCGCCGAGCGGATGCCTGCACATCCCCAACAACCTGCCGTGCACGGACGGCGACGCGTGCACGACGGCCGACGCGTGCAGCGGAGGAGCCTGCATCGGAGGGCCGCCGCCCAATTGCAACGACGGTAATGTGTGTACCGACGACGCCTGCAACCCTGCCGGGGGCTGTACGCACACCAACAATACGGCGCCCTGCAGCGACGGCTCGTTCTGCACGACCGGCGACAGCTGCAGCGCGGGCAGCTGCGTCGGCGGCCCGCCATCCAATTGCAACGACGGCAACCCGTGCACGGACGACGCATGCAATCCGTCGTCCGGCTGCACGCACACGAACAACACCCTGCCTTGCAACGACGGCGCGTTCTGCACCGTCGGCGACGTCTGCGCGGGCGGCGCATGCACCGGCACGCCCCGCGACTGCAATTCGGCCGGCGACCAATGCCACACCGGCACGTGCGACGAAGGGCTCGACCAGTGCGTCGGACCCGCCCGGCCGAACGGGAGCCCGTGCGACGACGCCGACGTGTGTACGACCGGCGAGACGTGCACGGGCGGATCCTGTGGCAGCGGCTCGGCGACGATGTGCGCCGCCTGCGAGACGTGCGACCCCACCGACGGCTGCCGCGTCGGCCCACGGACCGACTGTCGGGCGTCGATCCAGGCATCCTCGAGCAAGCTCGCCATCTACGACAAGACGCCCGACACGGCTCTCGTGTCGTGGAAGTGGTCCAGGGGAGACGCGACGTCGGTCGCCGCCCTCGGAGATCCTCTCGGGAGTACCGACTACACGCTGTGCGTCTTCGACCAGAACGGGCTGGCGGTCCGCGCCACGGCGCCCGCGGGCGACGACTGCGGCGCGAAGCCATGCTGGAAGGCGCTCGGCCTCGTCGGCTTCAAGTATTCGGACAAGGACCGGACGCCCGAAGGCGTCCTCAAGCTGCTGCTCAAGTCGGGGGACTCCGGCCGGGCGAAGGCGCGCCTCAAGGCGAAGGGCTCCAACATCCCGATCATGTCGCTCCCGCTGGCACCACCCGTGACGGCTCAGCTCCAGGCCTCGGGCAATGCCTGCCTGGAGAGCACGCACAGCGCGGGCAGCATCCTCCGCAACGAGGACACCGTGTTCAAGGCGAAGAGCGACTGACCGGAGACCTCGTGCCGCATCGCCCTTGCCGAATCCTGCCCGCCTTGTTGGGACTCGTCGCGTCGACGCTGGCGGTGACCGCCCGCCCGGCGGTGGCGGCCTGCAGCAGCCCCGGGATCGCCTGCGCGATCGACTTCGGCGGGACGAATTCGTACGTCACGTTCGGCAACACGCCGGCGCTGGGCCTCCCGCAGTTCACTCTCGAGCTCTGGTTCAACCGGCAGGGGACGGGCACGACCGCGAGCACCGGAACCGGCGGCGTGACGGCCGTCCCGCTCATCACCAAGGGGCGGGGCGAAGCGGACGGCAGCACCGTCGACATGAACTACTTCCTCGGCATCCGCACGACCGACAACGTGCTGGTTGCGGACTTCGAGGAGGGCGCGACGGGAGCGCAGCCGGGGCTGAACCATCCGATCGCCGGCACGACGCCCGTCGCGGCCGGCGTCTGGTACCACGCGGCCGTGACCTACGACGGCGCCACGTGGCGCCTGTACCTGAACGGCGCGCTCCAGACGACGCTGGCCGTGAACCAGCCGCCGCGAGCCGACAGCATCCAGCACGCCGCGCTCGCGACGGCGCTCACCTCGATGGGAGCGGCGGCCGGCTTCTTCGACGGTGTCGTCGACGAGGCGCGCATCTGGAGCTACGCGCGCAGCGCGGCCGAGATCCAGGGAACCTTGAACCAGGAGGTCTACTCCGCACCCGGACTGGTCGCTCGATGGGGCCTGAACGAGGGAACGGGCGGAACGGGGACCATCGTCGCCGACAGCGCGGCACCGCCGCAGAACGGCACGGTGATCGGTGCGAACTTCCAGTGGACCGATGGTGGTCCCGTCAACGTCAACCTGCCGCCCGCCATGGGTCTCAATGCGCCGGCCGACGGTGCGACGAACGTATCGACCGCCCCGCTCCTCGATGTCGCGGTGTCCGACCCGGAGGCGAGCGCCCTCGACGTCACCTTCTGGGGCCGCGAGGTCATCGCGCCGGGTCCCGACTTCACGGTCGTCATCCTGCCCGACACCCAGTACTACTCGTGTGGAGCGCCCTGCGGCAGCAGCCCGGCGGTGTTCCAGTCGCAGACGCAGTGGATCGTCGACAACCGGCTCGCGCGCAACATCGCGTACGTCGGACACCTGGGTGACTGCGTCGAGCACGGCAACCTCGGCAACGGTGTCGACCCGAGCCCCGACTACGAATGGAACAACGCCTCCGCCGCGATGAGCCTGATCGAGGATCCACTCGCGACGCAGCTCGCAGACGGCATGCCGTTCGGCGTCCTTCCGGGCAACCATGACCAGACCCCCAACGGCGATCCCGTCGGTACGCCGCCCGAGAACTCGACGGCCAAGTTCAACCAGTTCTTCGGCGTCTCGCGCTACGGCGGCCGGGCCTACTACGGCGGCCATTTCGGCACGAACAACGACAACCACTACACCTCGTTCAGCGCGGGCGGGCTCGACTTCGTCGTCGTCGACCTCGAGTATGCTCCGACGCCGGACCCGGCGGTCCTGGCCTGGGCCGACGGTGTCCTGCGGGCCCACCCGACGCGGCGCACGATCGTCCTCACCCACAACATGCTCGGCACGGGCAACCCCGGGGCGTTCAGCGCACAGGGACAGGCGATCTACGACACCCTGAAGCACAACCCGAACCTCTTCCTGCTGCTCGGGGGCCACGTGCCTGGTGAGGGGCGGCGCCAGGACGTCTTCAACGGCCGCGTCGTGAATGCGCTGCTATCGGACTACCAGGGTCGCACGAACGGCGGCAACGGCTGGCTCCGCATCCTGACCTTCTCCCCCGCGAACGGTACGATCCAGGTGCAGACGTACTCGCCCTGGCTGAACCAGTTCGAGACCGACGCCGACAGTCAGTTCACCCTCGCGTACGACATGGCGACCACGGGGTTCGCACCGATCGCGACCGTGGCCGGCGTCGTGTCCGGCACCGGCGCGCAGGCCACCTGGGCGAGCCTGTTCTCTAGCACGAGCTACGAGTGGTACGTCGCGGCGACCGACGGCGTGAACACGACGACGGGACCGGTCTGGAGGTTCACGACGGGGCTCTGCGGACCCGACGGAACGTCGTGCAACGATGGTCTGTTCTGCAACGGAGCCGACACCTGCAGCGGCGGCACGTGCAGCGCCCACGCGGGCGATCCCTGCGCGGGCGGCTCCGAGTGCGCCGACACCTGTGACGAGACGCGCGACGACTGCTTCGACGCCGCCGGGACGCCGTGCACGGACGACGGGAACCCGTGCACGGGCGACGTGTGCAGCGGCGCCGGCACGTGCGTGCACCCCGAAACCACGCTCCCGTGCTCCGACGGGAACGGCTGCACCACGGGCGACGTCTGCGCTGGAGGCGTCTGCATCGGTGGGCCGCCGGCCAATTGCGACGACGCCAACCCGTGTACCGACGACACCTGCGACCCTGCGACGGGTTGCCTCAACACCGCGAACACCGCCGCCTGCTCCGACGGCAGCGCCTGCACGGTGGGCGACACCTGCACCGGCGGGATCTGCGTCGGCGGTCCGCCGCTCGATTGCGACGACACCAATCCGTGCACCGACGATGGCTGCAATCCGGCCGTGGGCTGCACCAACATTCCGAACAATGCGGCGTGCGATGACGGGAATGCGTGCACGACCGTCGACGTCTGCAGCGCCGGTGCGTGTCAGGGAAGCATCCCGCCGAACTGCAACGACGGCAACCTCTGCACCGACGACAGCTGCAACCCCGCGTCGGGGTGCGCGCACACCTTCAACACCGCCCCCTGCGATGACGGCGACGCGTGCACCATCGTCGACGCGTGCGGCGCGGGCACGTGTCACGGGGGGACGGCGGCCAACTGCGACGACGGCAACACGTGTACGGCCGACAGCTGCAATCCGGCGTCGGGCTGCATCCATGCACCGATGCCCAACTGCTGCACGGCCAACGCCCAGTGCGCCGACAGCGACCAGTGCACCACCAACGAGCGGTGCGTCGCCAACACCTGCGTGACCGATCCCGTCAGCTGCAACGACGGGAACCCCTGTACCAACGACGGATGCAATCCCGCGTCGGGTTGCACGCACACGCCCAACAACCTGTCCTGCAACGACGGCAACGCCTGCACGACGGCGGACGCCTGCAGTGGCGGCACGTGCGTCGGCGGACCTCCGCCCAACTGCAACGACCTCAACGTCTGCACGAACGACGCCTGCAACCCGACGTCGGGCTGCACTCACACGCCCAACGCGGCGCCCTGCACGGACGGGGTCTTCTGCAACGGCCTCGATACCTGCGCAGGGGGCACGTGCAGCACGCACGGCGGCAATCCGTGTCCGGGTCCCGACGGCGACGGCGACTGTGCCGAATCGTGCAACGAGACGAGCGACCGTTGCACGGCGCCCGACCCCAACGGGTCGCCGTGCAACGACGGGCTCTACTGCACCGTCGGCGACGCGTGCAGCGCCGGCGTCTGCACCGGAACGGCGCGCGACTGCAGCGCCAGCGGCGACCAGTGCCGAACGGGCATGTGCAACGAGACCGCCGATGCGTGTGACGGACCGCCCAAACCCGACGGCACGCCCTGCGACGACGGCAACGCCTGCTCGAACGGCGAGAGCTGCGCCGCCGGTGTGTGCTCGGGCGGTGCGCAGATCGTCTGCCCCGCCTGCGAGACCTGCATCGCTCAGGGTGGCTGCCAGACGGGTGCTCGCCCTGATTGCCGGACGTCCATCGCTCCCCTCAGAGGAAAGCTGGTGATCTTCGACCGGCTGCCCAACGCGGGCGACGGTATCGGATGGAAATGGAGCAAGGGCGCCGCGACAGCCTTTGCGGATCTCGGAGATCCGGTGACGTCGACCGACTATACGCTGTGCCTCTTCGACCACGGCGGCAGCCGCCTCGCCGCGAAGGCCACCGCTCCCGCCGGGCGCACGTGCGGAGCGGTCCCGTGCTGGAGGCGGCTCGGAAGCTTCGGCTTCAGGTACACCGACAAGGCACGGCTGCCCGAGGGTGTGCTGAAGGTCTTGATCCGCAGCGGTGGTGGCGGCTCCGCGAAAGCGCAGTTCAAGGCCAAGGGTGACGCCATCCCGCCCTTCGCGCTCCCCCTCGTCACTCCGGTCGTGGCGCAGCTGCAGGCGACCGGCGCCGCATGCTGGCAGACGGATCACGTGGGTCCGCCGGCGCTGCAGCGCAACGACGGCATGCAGTTCAAGGCCAAGGACGAGTAGCGCGGGATCGTTCGCTAGAGGCGGACCGGCAGCCGTTCGAGGCCGCGCAGGATCACGGTGCGGTGCCAGACTGGTTCGCCGTCGAGCGCCAGGGCCGGGAAGCGCGCCAGCAGCGCAGGAATCGCCGCGCGCGTCTCCATGCGGGCGAGCTGCGTGCCGGGGCAGTAGTGCGTCCCGAGCCCGAAGCCGAGGTGCGGGTTCGGCGACCGGCCGACGTCGAGGCGGTCGGGCTCGTCGAAGGCTGCCGGATCGCGATTGGCCGACCCGATGCCGAGCAGCACGGTGTCTCCCGGCGCCAGCGTCTTGTCGCGCAGCTCGCACCGCTGCGCGACCACACGCGAGAGGAGCTGGGGCGGCGTTTCGTAGCGCACGAGCTCCTCGATCGCGGTCGCCGCGAGTGACGGCTCGGCGCGCAACCGCACGAGCTCCTCCCGATTCCGCAGTAGCGCGAGGAGCCCGCCCGCGATCAGGTTGACGGTCGTCTCGTGGCCGCCGAACACGAGCGCCGTGCACATGGCGACCACCTCGACCTGCGAGAGCCGGTCGCCGTGGTGCTCGGCGCGGACGAGGCGCCGCACGAGGTCGTCCCCCTCCGTGTCGGCGCGCTCGGCGAGGAGCCCCATGACGTACATGCCGATCTCGCGCAGGCCGATCGACACGTCCTCCGATCCGTACATCCGGTCCATGCCCCGCGCGATCGTGCGCGACAGCTCCTGAAACCGGGCGCGCTCGCCCGCGGGAATGTCGAGCAGCTCGGCGATGACCCGGATCGGTAGCGCGTAGGCGAAGTCGGCGACCAGGTCGGCGTGCGTCCGACCGACGAGGCTGTCGACCAGCTCGCCGACGATCTCTTCGATGCGAGAGCTGATGGCGCGGACGCGCGGCACGAGGGCCGCGCTCAGCATCGCGCGGACAGCGGTGCACTCGGGCGGATCGGACGAGACCGTTCGGACCCTTCCCTGCTCCGACGAAGCGAGGCCTCTCGCGGGACGCGATGCCCGCCCCCGTTCAGCCGAGAAGCGAACGTCGTCGCGAAAGGCCGCAGCCACGTCGTCGTAGCGGAAGAACACCCAGGCGCGGAGCTTCTCGCTCCAGTGCACGGGGTCCTCCGCGCGGAGCCTCGCGTACTGCGGGTACGGATCGGCGAACGCGGCGTCGGTGAAGGGATCGAAGCGCACCTCCACCCTTGTTGCTCGCGACAACGAGGCGCCGCAAGGACCGTTTGTAGAAGGTGCATCCACCGGGGTAACACACCGCCATGCCCGAGCAGCCGGTCGACGTCCTCATCATCGGCGCCGGCGCCTCCGGCGCGGCCGTCGCGTGGTCGCTCGCCGACACGCGGATGCGGATCGTCTGCCTCGAGCAGGGCGACTGGATCAAATCCGACGAGTACCCGGGCAACCGCGACGACTGGGAGCTGGCGCAGATCAGCGACTGGAGCCCCAGCCCGAACGTGCGCGGCCGGCGCGAGGACTATCCCGTCAACGACAGCGGCTCGCCGATCGCCGCGTCGATGTTCAACGCCGTCGGCGGCAGCACGATCCTCTATGCCGGGCATTTCCCCCGCTTCCACCCGTCGGACTTCCGCGCGCGCACGCTCGACGGCGTGGGCGACGACTGGCCGCTCGACTACGCGCGCCTCACGCCCTGGTACAACCTCAACTCGCGCATGATGGGCGTCTCGGGGCTGACCGGCGACCCCGCCTACCCCGCCGACCCGCCGAAGGAGTTCCCGCTCCCGCCGATCCCGCTCGGCAAGCTCGGCGAGACCCTCGCGCGCGGCTTCAACGAGCTCGGCTGGCACTGGTGGCCGTCGGACAGCGCGATCGCGAGCCAGGACTACGAAGGCCGGGCGGGCTGCGTCAATGCGGGTACGTGCCTGCTCGGCTGTCCGCACGGCGCGAAGGGCAGCACCGACGTCACATACTGGCCGATCGCCATCCGCCGCGGCGTCGAGCTGCGCACGCGCTGCCGCGTGCGCGAGATCACCGTCGGGCCTGACGGTCTCGCCGACGGCGTCGTCTACTACGACGGCGACGGCGTCGAGCGCAGGCTGCCAGCCCACGTCGTCGTCGTCGCCTGCAACGGGATCGGCACGCCGCGCCTGCTGCTCAACTCGCGCTCTCGCCGCTTCCCGGACGGGCTCGCGAATCGGAGCGGGCTGGTCGGGAAGAACCTGATGTTCCATCCCTACGCCATCATCACCGGGGTCTTCGACCATCCGCTCGAGGGCTACAAGGGTCCGCCCGGCTGCTCGCTCATGAGCCACGAGTTCTACGAGACCAGCGCGTCGCGCGACTTCGTGCGCGGCTACTCGTTCGAGATGCTGCGCGGCTTCGGTCCGGTCACGACCGCGCTCTACGGCCTCGGCGGCGGCCGCGTCCTCCCCGGGCCGGGGCATCACGAGGGCTTCTCGCAGCTCGTCGATCGCACCGCGGGCATCGCCGCGATCTGCGAGGACCTGCCGGAGCCCCGGAACTCCGTGACGCTCGACCCGGAGCTGAAGGACGCGAATGGGATCCCGGCGCCGAAGATCACCTACCGCCTGAGCGAGAACAGCCAGCGCATGCTCGACCACGCCGTCGCGCGCGGCAACGAGCTGATGGCCGCCGCCGGCGCCCACGACACGATGATCCAGGCCCCGCTCATGCTGGCGGGCTGGCACCTGATGGGCACGGCGCGCATGGGCACGGATCCCGAGACGTCGGTCGTGAACGAGTGGGGCCGCTGCCACGACGTGAAGAACCTCTTCATCGTCGACGGGAGCATCTTCGTGACCGCGGCGGCCGTGAACCCGACGAACACGATCCAGGCGCTGGCGCTCCACATCGCGGACTCGATCAAGCAGAACCTGGGGAACCTCTTCGACTGATGCACATGAACGACGATCAGCGGCGCGCACTGGCGCCGGTGCTGGACGGATTCATCCCCCGGAGCGCGGACGGTGTCATGCCCGGCGCCGGCGAGCTGGATCTCGGCGGCGATCTCGACCTCGCGCTGCAGCGTGTGCCGGAGATGCACGCGGCGGTCGTCGCGTCGCTGGCGGCGCTCGATCGGCTCGCGCAGAAACGCGGGGCGCCGCGCTTCACGGCGCTGTCATCCGAGCAGCAGACCGACGTGCTGGGCGAGCTGTCGTGCTCCGAGCACGCGTTCCCGCCGATGCTGATGATCTACGCCTTCGGCTGCTACTACAAACATCCCAACGTGCTGGCGCACTACGGGCTCGAGGCGCGGCCGCCGCACCCCAAGGGGTACCAGATCGAGCCGATCGATCTGACCCTCCTGGCGCCCGTGCGAACGCGCGGGGCGATCTACCGGGAGTGTTGATGCCCGAGCAGGTTGCACATGCGTCATTGCCACGCTGTACCTAGACAGCCGGCATGCGCGAGTGGTAGCGCCGAATAGAGTGGCCACGGGAGTGGGCAGAGAGGCCGAGGCGTATAGGGACAGCGTCGTCCGACGGCTTCCGCTGGCGATCGCCGTCCTTCTCGGCTCGGTCGCGCTGAGCACGACCTTCGAATGTCTGCGCTTTCCGGAGCGGCGTCTGTGGATGCTCGGCTTCGCGGCGTTCGACCTGGTGCTCTCGGCGGTCGTCTGGGTGGCCGTGCGGCGGTGGCCACGGTGGACGATTCCGATCCTCGTCTGCTTCGTCAACATCGTCGGCATCGACATCAACGCGTACCACGCCATCGTCGACGCACCGGTGGCGATGTGCGTCTGGGTGCTGACCGCCCTCCTCGCGGGCAGCGCGGTCATCCTACCCTGGGGCAGCCGCAACCAGGCGCTGGCGAGCCTCGGCGTGCTCCTCACCTATCCAGTGCACCTCGCCGTCGCCAACAGCGATCCGCTCGCCTGGGCCGCGGGCGGCGCGTACCTGCTGATGGTGGTGGGCCTGTCCACGTTCGGCTCCTCGCTCTTCGCGCGCTACATGGAGAAGGACCTCCAGCTGACGGCGGCCCTCTCGGAGCGTGAGGCCCGGCTCCAGAGCTACTTCGATCTGTCGCTCGTCGGCATGGCCGTCGTCGACCACGACGGACGCTGCCGCGAGATGAACGAGGAGCTCTGCCGGATGCTCCAGACGCCCGGGGACGGCGTGCTGGGAAAACCCTGGACGACCCACATCGACCCCAAGGACAGGGCCGTGGCCGAGGGTCTGCTCGCGCAGGCGCTCGCCGCCGCGCCGGCCCGGATGGACCTCCGCCTGCTCGCGGCCGATGGAAGATCGATCTACGCCACCGTCGCGGTGCGTGGCCTGCCGGGGCCCGGCGGGACGATCGACCACGCGATGGTCCTGGTGCACGACATCACCGACCGCCGCCGGCTCGAGGTGGAGCGCGAGCGCTCCCTCCAGGAAACGGAGGCCGCGCGACGTCAGGCGGAGGAAGCGATCCGCGCCAAGGACGCGTTCTTCGCCACCGTGTCGCACGAGCTGCGCACGCCGCTCACGCCGATCCTCGCCTGGGCGAACATGCTGCAGGCCGGTGGCCTCGGCGTCACGCGCACGGCGCGCGCCGTCAGCTCCATCCGCCGCAATGCATACGCCCAAGCGCGTTTGATCGACGATCTCCTCGACATGTCCCGCATCGTCGCGGGTGAGTGGCGCTTCGACTTCCGGCCCGTCGACCTGGCGGCGATCGTCCGCACCGCCCTCGACGTGGTGCAGCCGGCCGCCGACGCCAAGCACGTGATGCTCACGGCGGCACTGCCCGAGGCGCCGCTCGTCGTCCGCGGCGACGCCGCTCGCCTGCAGCAGGTGGTCTGGAACCTCGTCTCGAACGGCATCAAGTTCACGCCGCGAGGCGGGAGCGTCACGGTGACGGCCGAGCGCGTGGACCGCAAGGTGCGCCTCACGGTCGAGGACACGGGCGAAGGCATCCCGAGCGAGTTCGCCCCACACGTCTTCGAGCCGTTCCGCCAGGCCGACGCCTCGCCCAGCCGCCGGTATTCGGGGTTGGGCCTCGGCCTCGCGATCGTGCGCGTGCTCGTCGAACGACACGACGGTACCGTGCGCGCCGAGAACGCCGGCAGGAGCCGCGGAGCGATCTTCGTCGTCGAGCTGCCCGAGCTGACCGCCGACGCTCTGGCAGCCGGCCCGCCGCTGGAGGACATCGAGCCGGCGGTCGGCCTCATGGACGGCCCTCGCGCCGCCTTGAGCGGCCTCAAGGTGCTGGTCGTGGACGACGATCCCGACTCGAACGCCGTGGTGAAGGCGCTCCTCTCATCGCGGGGTGCCGACGTGCGGACGGTGCTGTCCGCGTCGGCCGGGCTGGCTCAGGCCGAGCTCTGGCGCCCCGACCTCGTGGTGAGCGACATCGCCATGCCCGGCGAGGACGGCGTGGCGTTCCTGCACGAGCTGCGCGCGCGGCGCGCCACGGTGGGAAACGTGCGCGCGATCGCGCTCACGGCGTACGGCAGCATTACGGACCGGCGCCAGCTCCTCGCTGCGGGGTTCCAGGCGCACGTCGCGAAGCCGTTCGATCCGGAGCACCTGGCGGCGGTGGTGGAGACGATGCTGTTCGCGGCCGAGTCGGGCTGAGCCGGCGGCGTCAGGCGATCATCAGCCGCAGCGGCCGCGGCCGGCGCCGCAGCGGATCGAGGCCGAGGCCCAGCTCCTCCAGCGTCACCATCCCGAGCAGACACGCGTCGCCCGCCCTGCCGAAGACCACGCGCGAGATGCCCCGGCTGCCCTGGATCTCGAACACGACGTGCCCGACGCGCCGCCGCACGCTCCGCCCGTCAGCGAGCCAGAACGTCTCGGCGCGCTCGGATTCGACGCCGATCGTCCGCAGCACTGATGCCGGCACGACCGAGTAGATCGCGCCGGAATCGACCGTGATGTCGACCTCGGTCGTTCGCTCCCGATCGGCGATGTTCGCGAGGCGCGCACGCACCGTCGTCATTCCCATGCGTCGATCCCCCTTCAACCGCCGGGGTGCACGGAGGAGCGTCACGAGGCAATGCCTAGAACAGGGCTATCGGAGGCGCAACGAGTCCGAGCGTGCGATGGATTGTCGAAGCAGAGGACCCACGGATTTGCGCGACCCAAGAAGCGCCAGTCGCGAACGGACAGGGCGACGCGACGGCTCGACCGCGCGTCGCCGAACGTCCACGTCGAGCCGTCAGGTAGCTCCACCAGCAGCGCCCCGACGCGCCACGCCGACAGCCACCGGCGCACGACGGCGGCGGCGATGCGATGTCGAAGGAGCCGCGGCTCGCATGAGCTCCACGCCTGTGGAAGGCTCGCCTCGGCCGCAACCACTCAGGAAGAGAGGACGCGACGATGAAGAATCTCGTTGCACAGGTGAGCAAGGCGGGCGGGGAGTTCGAGCTGGTGGAGCGCGACGTCCCGGCACCCGGGCCCGGCGAGGTGCGGATCAAGGTGGCGGCGTGTGGGATCTGCTTCAGCGACCACGTGGTGAAGGACGGCGTGTGGCCCGGGCTCACATATCCCCGCGTGCCCGGGCACGAGGTCACCGGCGTGATCGACGAGGCCGGAGCGGGCGTGACCGAATGGAAGAAGGGCGACCGCGTGGGCGTGGGATGGCACGGCGGGCACGACTTCGTTTGTCCGAGCTGCCGCCGCGGCGACTTCGTCACGTGCGCGAACGGGGCGATCACCGGCATCACCCGCGACGGCGGCTATGCCCGATACATGCTCGCGCGGCACGAGGCGGTGGCATCACTGCCGGGAGGGCTCGAACCGGCGGAGGCCGCGCCGCTCCTGTGCGCGGGAATCACGACCTTCAACGCGCTCCGCAACAGCGGCGCCCGCGCCGGGGACCTGGTCGGCGTGCTGGGCATCGGCGGTCTCGGACACCTCGGCATCCAGTACGCGGCGAAGGCCGGCTATCGCGTGTTCGGAATCGGCCGCGGCCCGCACAACGCCGCGCTCGCGAAGAAGCTCGGCGCGTTCGCCTACATCGACAGCAAGGCCACGAACGCCGCCGAGGAGCTGAAGAAGCTCGGCGGCGCGAGGGTGATCCTGGCCACGGCGCCGAACGCGAAGGCGATCGCCGAGCTCGTGGACGGCCTCGGCGTCGGCGGCACGCTCCTGGTCGTGGGCGCCCCGTTCGAGCCGATGGAGATCTCGGCGCTGCAGCTCTTGATGGCGCGCCGCGCGATCCAGGGTTGGCCGTCGGGTACGGCGATGGACTCGCAGGAGACGCTCGAGTTCTCGGCCTTCGCCGGAGTGCGGGCGATGATCGAGAGGTATCCGCTGGCGAAGGTGAAGGAGGCGTACGCACGGATGGCGAGCGGGGACGCGGAGTTTCGGGTGGTGCTGACGATGGAATGAGGGCGCTCGACGTGTCGGACGCCGATCGCCAAGCCGGTGGCATGACCCGTTTTCGCGTCGCGGCACTCGCGGCGCTCCTTGTCGCCCGCGTCGCGTACGGCGGCTCGCCGCACGACGCGACCGTGCACCACCGCTTCGATGATGCGGCCTCCTGGTCCAAGGTTTTCGACGACCCCACGCGCGACGCCTGGCAGAAGCCGGACGAGCTCGTGGCGGCGCTGCGTCTGCGGCCGGGCGCGCGCGTCGCCGACCTCGGCGCGGGCACCGGCTATCTCACCAAGCGCCTGTCGCAGGCGGTCGGCGCGGACGGCGCGGTGTTCGCCGTCGAGCTCGAGCCGAACCTGGTCACGCACCTCCGCGACCGCGCCGAGCGCGAGGCGACGGCGAACGTGACGCCGATCCTCGCATCCGCCGCCGACCCGAGCCTGCCAGCCGGGCTCGTCGACGTCGTGCTCGTCGTGGACACGTATCACCACATCGACGACCGCGTCGCGTACTTCCGCCGGCTTCGTCGCGCGCTTCCATCCGATGGCCGCGTCGCCGTCGTCGACTGGCAGAAGCGGCCGGCGCCCGTCGGCCCGGAGCTGGCGCACAAGCTCCCGCGCGAGCTCGTCGTCGACGAGATGCAGGAGGCGGGCTACCGGCTCGTCGAGGAGCCGACGTTCCTGCCCTACCAGTACTTCCTGGTCTTTGCGCTGCGATAGATCGTCGCGCAACGTCCGCTAGCCCGGGCCGTCTCAGCGGACGGCCTCCCGTCGAGGACTCGGCGAGGAAATCGGCCAGGCTCATCAGGGAGCGAAGGAAAGGTACTAGCCAGGCGCGCCGCACGGGATAAGGATCAGGTCAATGCCGACCTGCTGGCGCTCCTCTGAAGCTGGCCTTCGGCAGGCGCCGCTGGGAAAGGCTCCCACGCGCGCGCGTGAGGTTCGGACGGGCGCTCATCGACAAGGAGGTAAGCGATGAAGATCGTCGTCATCGGCGGCACCGGACTGATCGGCTCGAAGACCGTCGCCATTCTGCGCCAGGGAGACCACGAGGTCGTCGCCGCCTCGCCCAATACCGGCGTCAACACCATCACCGGCGAGGGCCTCGAGGAGGCCATGGCCGGCACGCAGGTGGTGATCGACCTCGCCAATTCGCCCTCGTTCGAAGACAAGGCGGTGCTCGAATTCTTCCAGACCTCCGGCCGCAACCTTCACGCGGCGGAGGCCGTAGCGGGCGTCCGGCACCACGTCGCGCTATCCATCGTCGGGACCGACCGGACGCCCGACAACGGCTATTTCCGCGCCAAGGTCGCCCAGGAGAAACTGGTCGAGGCTTCCCGGATCCCCTACACCATCGTCCGCTCGACGCAGTTCATGGAATTCCTCCGCGCCATCGCCGATTCAGCTGCGCAGGGAGGCACGGTCAGGCTTTCGCCCGGCTTTTTCCAGCCCATCGCGGCGGACGACGTTGCTGCCCTCGTCGCCGATGTGGCGCTCGCGCCGCCGCGCAACGGCATCGTCGAGATTGCGGGCCCGGAATGCGCGCCGTTCAACGAAATAGTCGCCCGCTACCTGAAGGCGGTCGGCGACCCGCGTCAGGTCGTGCGAGACCCCGAGGCCCGATACTGGGGCGGCCGGGTCGAGGAGCGCTCACTCGTGCCGTTGGGCGAAGCGCGCCTCGGCCGCATCGGTTTGGACGAATGGCTCCGCCGCTCACAGACAAGAGCCTGATCCTGCATTCGGGGTAGGCTCAGGGATCTCATTCCCTGGCGGTGCGATACATCGCGAAATGCCCGAGCGGGGCGTTGTACCCGGGGTCTCGGGCGACGGACGAAGGAGGCGACTATGACGACCAGACTCGTTGCGTTGGTTCTGCTGTGCCTCATGACCGGCACGGCGATGGCTCAGGAGGCTAAGGTCACATCGCTCATGTCCAAAGATCTTCCGGAGAGCCCTGGCAAGGAACTTCTGGTGATCGCAGTAGAGCATGCGCCCGGCGGGTCGAACCCCAGGCACCGGCACAACGCACACGCGATCGTTTACGTCTTGGAGGGGTCCGTTGTGATGCAGGTGAAGGGTGGGAAGGAGGTAACACTGACACCAGGACAGACCTTCTATGAAGGCCCCGACGACGTTCATGTCGTTGACCGGAACGCCACCAGTACCAAGCCGGCAAAATTCGTGGTGTTCATGATCAAGGACAAGGGCGCTCAGGCGCTCGTGCCAGTAGAGTGACTGTTGAATGGACCCAACGGGTCGCGTAGCGACCGAGCACGTCGCGAGTGAAATCCGTGTCCGGAGCGGGAGAGCCGATCTTCATACGTCCTCCTTCGCCACATCGCTGCATACGCGCTTCGATCGGAAGCCGTGGCGCCGCGATGCGGCCGCCGGGCGGGGATCGGTCGCCTCGTTGTCGGCCCAGATCGTCCGACGGTCAATCGGGGATTCCTTACCGCAGCCACATAGGGCACGGCGCCATGGGCGGCGCATCTCCGACTCGATCGCGTCAACCGTTGGGACGTAGGACACGAAAGTTGTTGAACAGGACCTGCGAGTCGGCCTTCGACCAGAGGCCGCAGCGGCCCGCGGGCGGCGCTGCCAGCTCGCGCTCGAGCTGCTGCTTGCCGTCGAGGTCGACGGTGAGGCGGGGGCCGCGCATCGTGACCGTGAGCGTGTGCCAGGCACGCGTCGCGGTGGACACGCCCCGTACCGTGTCGAGGATCGTCCGTTTGCCGCGCACGACCTGAAAGAAGAGCAGGTTGTCTTCCAGCGCGTTGGCGCGCGCGCCGAAGTATGAGCCGTCCGGTGCGATGCTCCACGCGATGCCGGCAGCTTGGTCGATCCGACCGGCCTGAGGGTAGAAACGCACCGACAGGGTCAGATTGTCCGCTGAGCAGTCGCCGTTCCACACCGCCAGCGGGAAAAAGGCGAACGCCTTGACCCCGTCGAGGAACTCCGCATAGCGCTCGCCGTACAAGCGGCGGGCCTGGTCGGCGAGATTGGCGGATGGCACTCCCTGGCGCCATTTGCCGCCATCGACGAGCAAGCCGCGCTCCCCTCCGACATCGGCCACGTACCAGTCGCCGATCACGGCCTCGAACGCGGCCGGCACTGCGCCCGGCTGCTCGGCCGCGAAGGTGACGTCGACCGGCGCGGCCGCGGGCGCCTGCGCTACGACGCTGCTCGGCAACGCAGCCGCAATCAGCACGACTGCGCACAGCATCTTCAATCCGAATTCCTGGAGGGCGCCGCGCCATCGGTGCCGGGGCGGTACGGGGGGATGCGATCGCGCTGTGACCACCGCCCCACACCGGCGCCGACGGAGCGGCGCCCTCCAAATTCTCTGTAGACCCCTCATTGTCGTTTCCTCCGCAGGGATGTCGGTCTCGCCAGCATCCCGATGACGAGCAGTGTCGCGGGGATCACGCCGTAAGCGAGGATCGCGGTCAGCGTCCTGCGGCCTCCTTCGACGACGAGCGGATACCCCGGGTATTCGGGAGCCGACCAGTCCGGCAACGGCCGCCCGGCGGCCTCGAAGAGCAGCGTGACGATTTCCTTCCGGCTGCCCGAGTACGTGAATCGCTCGCCGCCGCCGGCGCGCACGATGATGCGGCCGTAACCCTCCTCGCGAGCGCCCTCGACCGGTGTCGCGCGGTCGTCCTCGGGGGTCATCACCAGCGCGTCAGGACGCGCTAGGCGCAGCTTCGTGATGACGTCGGCCTCGAGCTGCTGGCGGCGTGCATCGTCGCGATCGAGATACACCTCGAGGCTGATTGTGCCGGGCAGGTCGCGCAACCCAGCTACCGCTGCGGGAGGGAGCGAGCGGCGTTGCAACTCGGTGACGTCGACCGCACGCCGGAACTGGACGACGGCGGCGCAGGCGGCCAGTGTCGTGGCAAAGACCGCAGCCCCACCCGCGATGCGCCACCGCCTGGCGACGTCCAAGCGCGCACCGATGTAGGCGAGTATGATCGCGCCGAGGGTTGCGATGAGCAACCAGGCGCACGCGCCGCCGACCAAGATCCCTCTCTCGGTCGGCGCCAGATGTGTGGTCACCGACCAGGCAAGGGCGCGGCCCAGCCATGCCAAAGCCGAAAATCCCTCCGCGGCGTCGATCGCCCATGACGCGGCGATCACAACCAGCGTTGCCGTCGCGGCTTGGGCGACGCTGGCGGTCCAGGCGGCGGCCGCGGTCGCGATCGCGGCGACCAGCAGCAGGTACAGGCCTTGCCCGAACGCGGCGACGGCGGTCTCGCCGAGTGCGAGATGGCCGCCCAACACCACCCAGCTGGCGAGCAGCGCGAGCGGCGCAGCCACCTGCACGGCGACGGCCGTCGAGGCGGCGGCAAACTTCGCTAGGATCACGCGCAGCGGACTGCCCGTCTGCAGCAGCAGCATCGTCCAGGTCTGCCGTTCCTTCTCCACCGCGAGTGGACGCGCTGCGGCGAGTGGGCCGAGTAGGGAGACGGCGAGGTATAGGCCGCCCAAGGTCGGTCGAACGATGCCGAGCAACGGATCGAACTCGCGCGCCATCAGGCCGTTCCCCAGAGCCGAGCGCGAACCGGCCGAGTAGATGTCGATGGCCAGGACGAAACCGTGGCCGATCAGCAGCGCGGCCAGCGCCGCTTGCAACCACGTGAGCCGCGCCCTCAGGGCGATCGACAGCTCACGCCGCAACAGGACCATGGTCGCCGCGAAGGAATGCAAGGAAGACCTCTTCGAGCGACGCCGCTGCTTGCCCGACCTGCGCGCGCAACGCGTCGAGTGACCCAAACGCGATGCGACACCCGCCATCGAGCAGCAAGATGCGGGAGGCGATCCGCTCGGCCTCTGCCATCTGATGCACACTCAGCAACAGCGCCAAACCGGAATGCGTCCGCGTGTGCAGGAGCGCGCGGATGTCGATCATCTGGAGGGGGTCGAAGACGCCGAGCGGTTCATCGAGCACGATCACCGGCCGGTCGGTGCAGAGCGCTGCACAGAGCAGCACGCGGCGCTTCTCTCCCCGCGACAGCTCGCCGGCGAACGCCGCTCGCAGCGCGCGCAAGCCGAGGCGCTCCACCAGCTCGCCGGCGATTGCAGCAGACAGCGTGCTCGCGCGGGCAGCGCAGTCGAGGAGGGTCGCGACGCGCACCTCCGCCGGCGGCTCGGCGCCTTCGGACAAGTAGGAGAAGACACGTGCGCGTGCGCGCAATGTGCGCAGAACCTGCCCGGCGTACGACACCGAGCCGCCGGCGAGTGGCAGAACGCCGAGCACTGCGTCCAGCAAGGACGTTTTGCCGGCCCCATTTGGGCCGATGACCGCGACGACCTCGCCTGCGCGGAGATCGAACGACACCGCGCTCACCACCGGTCGGCAGCCGCGCCACGCGGAGACGGAGTCGACGACGAGGCCAGGGGTCATGCGGTGCAGAGCAAGCCGACCGCTCCGGCTGCCAACATGAGCAGCGGCTCGGGGATGCGCTTGAGGGTTGCGATGGCCGCGTTCGCGCTGATTTCAGTCTGCGACATCGGGGCGTGCTCCTCGCATTGGACGCCGCGACCTATTTGCCCTGCACGTCGAGCGCGGCCTTGATGCCGCTGGCCAGACTGCGAGCGGGGCCGACGCCCCAGAAGTGGAGGAAGAGCACGCGCGGCGCTTCCATCGCCATGTGGTTGTGGATGGCGACCACCGCGATGTCGGCCTGGCGCAGCGCCTTCAGGACCGGCTGCAGCTCCTGTTCGTACATGGCGAAGTCGCCGTCGACCACGGCCTGCTGATCGCTGCCGGCGAACGCGAACCAGGTATTGACGCCCATCGTCGATCCGACCTCGTAGCCATGCATCTTCGTCGTGCGGCCGACGACCGCTTTGTACACGCCGGCGCTCACCGTGCCCTGCGTACCGAGGATGCCGTCGAGGACAGCGGCGTCGAGGGTGCTGCCGGCGGGATCAATCGTTGCGCTCGGCAGGCGTCCTTTGCCGCCGCTGGTCTGTTGGATGGTCGCGAACACTCTTCCGACGGCCGTCGCCAGCGCCTCCTGATCGCCCTTTCCGCCGATGTGCATGAACATGACCTTGGGTGAGTCGCCGATGAAATGATTGTGCAGCCCCGTCACTTCGAGGCCGTTGCTCAGCGCCGCGTCCATCACCGGAACGACCTGGTCCTCCTGCAGCACCATGTCGCCCATGACCATGGTCTGGTCGCCGGCTGGCTCGAATGCCGCCCACGAGGTCAGCCCCAGCGGCGGTGACATCTTCACACCCGCCACACTCACGGCAAGGTCGGAGCGCGGCACGCTCACCTTGAATACACCGGCCTTCTCGTCGAGCGTCCCCTTCGCGCTGGTGAGCTGTTCGATCCTCGCCGTGTCGACGGCTGCGGCCGCTGTGCAGCGCGCGCCGACCAACCCGGCCAGTAGCGCCGTACCCGCGAGCAACATCAATGCTCGCCAATTCCCCGTCCCGGTGGCGATCCAATCGGCCATATGACGTCCCGTTCGTGCGGCTGCGTCAGCCGCGTTTGCGCCGGAAGGATTCGTAGAGCCCGTCCCAGACGGTCGGGGCGCTCCGCACTCGCGCCGCATCGTCCTTGTGTGCCATCGCGACGCCGGCGACGAGCCGGTCGACCCCGGCACTTCCAGGCGGCGAACCTTGCCGTCCTTGCGAGCGTCTGGCCGACCGGCCCCCAGCCGACGATCGCGACGTCGTACGCCTCGGGCATCGGAGCGCCATCTGCCGCCGTTTCGTGCCGGTCGTCAACGCGGGGCAACGGGACCGGGGCGCCGGTGATGACGAGCGGCGGGACGGTGCAGCAGGGCACGATGCACTCCCTACCAAGAACCTGGAGTCGCACAGCTCGCCCACCCACAGCCACGTGCCGTGCGAGGGCGTCACGCCGAATCGGGATTTGTCGGCGAGGCCTCCGGCGGCGCCGCCTACGGCGTGCTCCGCGTGCGCGCGTCGGCGACGGCGCACAATTCGCCGGGGACGTACAACTGCGGCACCGGCGACGTCATGACGCCGTTGAGGGGCTATGCGCGCGCCATCACCAACGCCGCCTTCAGCGACGACCTCATGATCGACTCGACGACGCTCCCGCCCGGCACCATCGTGCGCGTGCGACCGTCCATCTTCGTCATCAGGACGACGCGATCGCTATAGGACATACGAATGATCTCGTGGGTGTCGTCCTCCCCGGCTCTGGTTCCCACGCCTCGCGCCCTGCGGTAGCTTCCTCGTTGCTCGAGGACGAGCGGGGAGAAGGGCCATGAGTGTCGTGACGATCGAGGACGAGGGCCACGTGCTGCGGATCGGGATCAATCGCCCGGACGCCTACAACATGTGGAACCTGGAAGTGATTCGCGAGGTGTCACTCGCGTATCGCAGGCTCGGCGATGATCCGGACCTCAGGGTCGGGGTTCTCTTCGGTCACGGCCCGCGGTTCACTGCGGGGCTCGACCTGGCATCGGTGGCGCCGGCCGTCGCCTCGGGTGACGTGTCCGCCGTGATTCCTGCCGAGGGGTATGATCCCTGGGACTTCTTCGGGGAGCCCTGCCCGAAGCCCGTGGTGGTTGCCGCGCACGGGACCTGCAACACGCTCGGTATCGAGTTGATGCTCGCGTCCCAGGTCGCCGTCGCCGCAGAAGGTACGAAGTTTGCCCAGCTCGAGGTTGCGCGAGGGATATTCCCGCTTGGCGGTGCGACGCTCCGGCTGCCGCTTCGCCTGGGACCGACGGCGACTCGCTATCTGCTCACCGCCGAACGGTTCGATGCGGCGACCGCGCATCGCATCGGGCTCGTGAGCGAGGTCGTTCCCGTCGACCAGCATCTCGATCGTGCCGTCGAGATCGCCCGGTCGATCGCGGCGAATGCTCCCCTCGCGGTGCAAGCCGCGCTGGCGTCTGCTCGCGCGGCAGAGCGCGCGGCGAAAGAGGCTGCCCGGGCCGCGCTCTTCGAGTGGAACCGCCGGGTCACGAGCAGCGCGGACGCGGCGGAAGGCGTCGCCGCGATGCTCGAGAACCGCACGCCCGTGTTCCAGGGGCGATGACGGCAGCGTGCTGCGACGCTGAGCGAGCCGCAGACGGATGCCGATGACGCGCGGACGTTGAACGACTCCGCGTTCTGCAACTGAGGAGGGGCGTCCCGCGATCAGTGCGCCGCGAAGCTGATCCAGTCGCCGGGAGTGTCGAGCCAGTTTCCCGCGTCACCGGGCACCGTCGCACCGGGCTCGAACGCCCCCAGATACTGCACGTCGTCCATCCAGGCGACGTCGAGCGAGCCGCATCGCGTCGACGCACTCCCCTGGGCCGGACCGCCTGGCGCAGGCACATACTGGGTCGTTCGCGGGCTCGTGTACGGGTACGGAGCTCGTCCGATCCCGGGATCGGGGCCGCGATCCGCGACGCCCCCCGGCTGGACGTGATTCGTCGCCGCGAGGAGCGCGAGCCACTCGACCGGCGTGCACGGAGACGTCGCGGTGCCGCTCATCTCGAGCGTGTTCCCGTTGTCGAAGAGAATCGTGTTCCGCAGCGACAGGACGGGGGCCATCGTCTGCAGCGTCAGGTGATCGGCGCAGGCCCGAGTCGCCGTGGCGTTGTCGTCGAACCGGACGCCCGTCTCGGTGAAGTCGGTCACGATGACGTTGCTGATCGTGCCCGCCGTCCCGCGCCGTACGTGGATACCCCGGCGTCCGCTCTGCCCGGGCACCCCGCCCTGGGCCTTCGTCCCGACGACGGACACGTTGCAGAAACGCGGGTCTGAGCGGGGCAGGAGATCGAACCCGTTCTCGTTGTTGTCGCCCTCGAGACCGTTCGACGCCCCGGAGAAGCCGATGCCCGTCACGTCCTGCATGCCCAGGGCGTACTGCACCGAACCCGAATACCCGTACTGCCAGTCGAACATGTCGTCACCGCAGCCCGAGGCGACGAGGTGCTTCGCGTTCACCGTACCGCCGAACCACGCGAAGCAATCGTCGAACGCGACGTTCGCCTGCACGTGGTTCACGATCGTGCCGCGGCCGACGGCGTTGAAGGCGACGGCGTCGAGCTCATTGTCCGGCGCGACCTCGACGCCTGCGTACTCGATGCGCGCATAGCTGAGCACGCCGCTCGAGTCGTTCATGCTCGTCCCGCCGAAGAACACACCGACGAGCCCTTCGGCGAGGCAGCTTCCGCCAGGACAGTTCGTCGGCGCGCGTCCGTTGAAGACGACGCCCCCCCAGTCCCCGACACCCCGGCTGCCCTCCGGCTGGTCGCTCGTGAACACGATGGGTGCTGCCGCCGTGCCGGCCGCGTTCAGCTTCGCGTCCTGGAGCAGGACCAGCGCGGTCGGCGAGCCGTCGGTCGAGTACCTGCGGCCCTTCACCATCGCGCCGGGCTCGATCGTGAGCACGACCCCGGCGGGAACGAGCACCATGCCATCGATGAACGTCCCACAACCGCCGGGCAGCGTGAGGTTGGTCGACACGACACGGCAGAGCGGGTCGCCGTCCGGACACGTACTCCGGAGGCTCGTGCCGCACGGTACGGTCGGCCCCCGGCTGGCGCAGCGAAAGAGTACGGGGTTTCCGGCGACGACGTTGAGGAGCAGCACGAGGTCGGCGATGTCGACGGTCCCGTCCTGGTTGAGATCGAGGCATGCCGCGACGCCGCTTCCGCCACAGAGGCCGCCTGCCGGAACGAGACCGGCGACGTACTGCAGGAGTTGCGCGGCGTCGCCGGCGTCGACGATCCCGTTGCTGTTCGCGTCCCCGCAGACAGCAGCGCCGACGGCCGGAGCTCCCCACACGATGCCGCTCACGAGGAGCGCGGCGAGCGTCCCTTTCGGCAGCATTCGACTTGCCTCCCCTTCGTTCGGCCCCCGTCACACGTTCCCCATCCGCGCTGCGACCTCCCCTTGGTGACTAGCCGATGACGTTTCGGTGAGCCGCTCGCGCGCTCGCGCCGGTTTCTCTCGCCGCTGCAGAGCACCACCGCGGGACGGATCGCTTGGCGACACGATGTCCAGGGGCGTGGCGCACCTCGATGCTCAACGCTCCCCTAGCTCCGACAAGGGGACCCTCGGTCCCCCCGGCTTGCGCGGCCGCTCCCCACGTGGGTAGGCGAATGGCACGAGGCGTACGACTCCGGCGCCGACGTCACCACGTACGCTGGACGACAGCGCCGCAGCGTCTACCAGCCAGGCACGTGGGCGAACGCCGCGGCGGCGGCGGCGGTGCGGGTCTGGACGCCGAGCCGCTCGAAGATCGCCTCGACGTGCCGGGCCACCGTGTGTGGGCTGATCGCCAGGATCGATGCGATCTCGGGGTTCGCCTTGCCTTCGGCGAGCCAGGCGAGCACCTCCGCCTGACGGCGCGAGAGCCCCAGGGACTCGAGAGCGCGGGGCGCGATCCGCGTGGGCCGCTCCCGGAAGATCAGGACGTGACTCCCGTCATCGAGGAACGAGCGGATCTCGAGCCGGCCGCCGTCGCCGTCGACCAGGAGGGGTGATCCCGGCGCGCGCAGGTCCCGCGTCTCGCGCGGTCGACGGGTCGCGTCGAGCCACGCGATCACCGCATCGGGCAGGCGGCGGTGCGGCGCGGGCGTCGCAGGGAAATACGTCGCGAGCTGCATGCGCGCGAGCGGACTCAGAAACTCCGCGCGCCCGCGACGGACCATCGCGATCCCGAGGTGCGCCGCGTGCGCCGCCCGCTCGAGGCTCCGGTGCCCGACGCCGAGGCGCGCGAAGGCGCGGGCGTTCTCCCAGGCCCGCGCGACGTGCGGCCGGACCAGGTTCAGTACCTGCCGGTCGCGTTCGCCGAAGTCGCCGCGCGCGCGGTTCAGCGTGATCCGGACGAGGCGCGGTGCGGGGGAAGGGAGCGCGATCGAGATCTGGTGCTCGATGCCCGCGGGCCGGAAGAACTCCTGGTAGAGCCGCTGGCGGTGGAAGTGCCGCCGGCCGAAGAAGTCCGACAGCTTGACGGCGCCGCCGCGACGCGAGCGCTCGAAGTGCGCCAGGATCGGATGCTCGTTGCGGATACGCGCGAAGCGCTGGGGGCCGTCGGGCAGGAGGTCGTAGGGGCTGGCGATCGCCTCCGCCTCAGGCCCGCCGGTGCGCGTCTCGACCCAGGCGACCATGTCCGACGGCACGAGCGTGCGCAGGCGCGCGGCGGTCTGGAGGCGGAAGTCGCCGGACGGTGCGAGGGCGTGGGTGTCGCCGACGAATCCCAGTGCTGCACGCATGTCGCTGCCGCGGAGACCGTGCATCGCTCGACTGCACGCTAGGCCGGGCGCCGGCGAGGTGTCAAAGCGTCCATGGGTCGACTTGCCTATGGACGGGCACGGCATGACGGCCTAAGCGAACGGTCGTGGGCCTGGCGCGCTCGCCGCCGGGCTCCGCCGCGCTGCGGCGCGTCGACGATCGAGCGACACTTCGGAGGGAAGACGAGATGATCACACGGCAGCGGACGTCCCGGCGATCCGGTCTCCTCGGCGCGGTGGCGCTCGTGCTCGCGGGCGCGTCGGCCGCGGGGGCGCAGGCCCTTCGACCGATCGTGTTCGTGCACGGCGGGTCGGGCTCGGGCGCGCAGTACGAGAGCCAGGCGATGCGCTTTGCCAGCAACGGCTACCCGGCGAGCCACGTGCGCGTGCTCGAGTACGATTCGCTGTTCTCGATCGAGAACATGGCGGTCGTCCACGCGCGGCTCGACGCGCTCATCGCCGATCTGCTCGCCGCGACCGGCGCCGACAAGATCGATCTCCTCGGGCATTCGCTCGGCACCGCCGTGTCGCAGGCCTACCTCGCCACGCCGGCGCGCGCCGCCAACGTCGCCCACTACGTGAACATCGACGGCGCCATCGCGTCCGCGCCGCCCGGGGGAGTGCCCACCCTCGCGATCTGGGGCGCGGGCAGCCCCACCCGGCAGATCGTCGGTGCGCAGAACGTGTACTTCCCGAACCAGACCCACGTGCAGGTGGCGACGTCGGCGCAGTCGTTTGCCGCCCAGTACGAGTTCTTCACCGGCGCGCCGCCGATGACCACCGACATCCTGTCGGAGCCCCGCGTCCAGCTCGCGGGGCGTGCGGTCATCTTCCCGCAGAACGTCGGCGTCGACGCCGCGACCCTCGAGATCTTCGAGGTCGACGGCGCCACGGGCTCCCGGCTGCACGTCGCGCCCGACGGCACCTACCCGCTGTCGGCGCCGGCGGGCGCGTTCGGCCCGTTCGAGGCCGTCGGCGGCCGGCACTACGAGTTCGTCATCCTGCGCGCCGGCCTGCGACCACACCACTTCTACACGCAACCGGTGGTGCGCAGCGACTATCTGGTCCGCCTGCTCACCGTGGATCCGGCCGTCGCGCCCGGCAACGTCATCCAGGCGGAAGCCGACAGCAGCGCCACCACGAGCACCTTCGTGCTCACCCGCTACCGCGAGTTCTGGGGCGACCAGGGCGTGGCCAACGACGTGCTCACCGTCAACGGGCTCGACATCGTGAGCCCGACCAACAGCCCGGTGGCGAAGCGTGTGAACGCGATGTTCGTGTTCGACGACGACCTGGACGGCGTGAACGACCTCGTCGCGCCGAACTCGTTCTTCTTCGCGCTGCCGTTCATCACCGCGATGGACGTCTTCATCCCCGGCACCGATCCGCCGAGCACGACCACCCACATCGAGAACGTCTCGCGCGACGGGCTCCGGGCCACGATCAACGTGCCCAACTGGGCGTCGAGCCTGGACGCCATCTCGATCGTGCTGCACCCGCACATGCAACCCGAGGTACTGCAGACGCCGCTCGACAAGGACCAGCTCGGGTGCCAGGCCGGCACGTCGAAGGCGCTCGCCAAGTTCGTCAAGACCAAGACGAATTGCGTCCAGGCCTGTGTGAGCCGTCAGCGCAAGGCGGGCGGCCCCTTCACCGAGTGCAGCGCGCCCTACGCCGGGAAGACGGCCGAGTGCGTCGCCGGCGCGCAGGGCGGCGCCGAGGTCAAGGCGCGCGACAAGATCGCGAAGGCGTGCGCGAAGGAATGTCCGCCCTGCTACGACGACCAGGGCAACTGCCCGAACGGTGCGAGCTTCGTGGCCGGCGTGGAGGACAACGTCGACGATCTGGGCCCGCTCGTCTACTGCCTCGAGGCGGCGAGCACGACGCCCACCAAGGCGGAGGCGAAGTGCGAGGATCGCGTCGCGAAGAGCCTCGCCAAGTTCAACTCCAAGAAGAGCCAATGCTACGACAAGTGCGTCGATCGCGAGTTCAAGGGGAAGATGCCCGCCGGGAGCTGCACGGCGGGCAGCCCGTCCGACGCCGAGACGCAGACGTGCATCGGCAAGGCCGGAAACGCCGCCGCCACGAGCATCGACGAGGCTTGCACGAACGCGGGCGGAACGCCCGCGTGCTACCCGCCCGAGCGCGACTCCGGGGCCGAGTGGGCCGCCATCGTCGAGAACCTCGTCGACACGCGGCTGCCGCTCGTCTACTGCGGCGGTGCGACGACGACCACCGTCACGCTCCCCACCACGACGAGCAGCTCCACCAGCACCAGCACCACGACCGCCACGGTCGCCAGCACCACGACGACGACGCTGTACGGTTCTCCGAGCCGCGCTTTCCTGGCGCCCCCGCTGGGGCTCCTCGACTAGGAAGGCCGGCTCCTGCTGGTACGCCGCGGGAACGAATCTCTCTGCGTCGAGCTGGCGCGCTGACGCCTCAGGGCGCGGCCGGCTCCAGCAGCGCGGTGTGGGCGGGGTCGTGGCGCGCCATCGGCCACTCGAAGCGCTCGGGACCCGGCGTACCGGGCACGTTCCAGACGGCGAGCTGCCCCTCGGCTCCGAGCCAGACGATCTCCACCAGGCCGTCGCCGTCGAGATCCGCCAACGCCGCCTGACTCCCGTACGCGGCCGGCGACGGGGTCGCTTTCGGAAAGCCGGGAACGGGCGACCCGTCGGGCCGGAAAGCGAGCAGTCCCTGACACCCGCCGTGGAAGTCGAGGTTCCGGCTGTACGGGAAGAGGTCGCAGTGGACGTTCGCGACGACGATCTCCTGCACACCGTCGCCGTCGATGTCGCCGATCGAGGCCTTGCCGAGTCCGTCGTCTTTGTAGTTCGACGGATTGAACCGTTCCACGTGCGGCCACCCTGGCAGGTTTCCGGTCTGGCTCCCCGGCGTCATGACGCTCAGGAAGTCGTTGCCGGGATGGTCGATGGGGCCGACGAACTGCGTCGGATCCAGAGAGAGATTCGTGGCGACCACGAGCTCGGGGATGCCGTCGCCGGTCACATCCCCAGCGACCACCTGGTCCTGCGTATCCCGCCAGCGGCTCGTGCTGTGGTAGGGCGGTAACGCGATCCGGAGTGACTTCCGGACCCGCCCGCCGTCGCCGCGATAGGCCCGCAGACGCTTCACCTGGTTGTTGCCGATCACGATGTCGGGGCGCGCATCGCCGTCGACGTCGGCCAGAATGGGCGCGGGCGGGTAGATCCGATTGAAGGTGTCGACCGGCTCGCGGCTGAAGCGCTTGGGCTTGGTCCAGAGAGGCGCGCCGGTCGCGTCGACCGCGAGCAGGCGCGCCTTGCGCGGCCTCCCGGTCGAACGGTTCGGCAACTCGGCCATCGTGATCACGATGTCGCGGTCCCCATCGCCATCCACATCGCCGACGGCGAGGGACTGTCCCATCTTACCGACGAAACCCACCGACACGGGGAATCCCGGCAGCGAGCCGCCGTCGAGGCGCAGCGCATCGACGTGCCCCGGGAAGGCACCGGTCGGGCCGCCCGGGACTACCGCCGTGGTGACGATGATCTCCGGACGGTCGTCGCCGTCGAGGTCGGCCAGCACGGCGTCCGAGTGCTCGACCTCGCGCAGCACCGGCCAGCCGGGCAACAGGGTGCCGTCGGCGCGGAAGACGAACACGAGATCCTCGGTGGTGGTCACGATCTCGAGCTGGCCGTCGCCGTCGAGGTCGGCCGCGCTCGGTCCGACCCGCGCCACCGGGAAGAACTGGCCGAAGGGACTGTGATGGTCGCTCCAGATCTGCTGCGGCCAGCCCGGGAAGTACGACCCGTCGGGTCGGAAGACGTGCACGAGGTCGTCGTAGGCGACCAGGATCTCCTTCGTCCCGTCGCCATCCAGATCCACCACCGTCGGAGCCGACTGGACCGCGACCGTGTAGGTCCAGTAGACGCGCTGCGGCCAACCCGCGCGGAGCCCCTGGCTGACGGTCACGCCCCTGATGCGATCCTCGAATGTCCCGTTCGTCGTCTGGACGACCGCGCGCAGGATGATCTGCGTGGAGTCGCCCAGCGCGGTCGTGTCGAAGGTGGCGAGGACGCCGTTCTGCACCGGCTGGAGGCCGGATCCGCTGAGGGTGATCCCGGCCGTTCGCCAGGGCCCGTTGTCTGCATCCTCCGCCCTGCGGTACTCGATCGCGTAGCTCTGGAAGCCGTAGGGCGAGATGGAGCCCTGGATCGCCACTATGCCGCTCACGAGGTCGCCCTGCACCGGCGCCGTGAGCTCGATCGTGTCGACTCGCACGCGGAGACGATCCTCGAAGCTGGCCCCCGCTCCGTTGACGGCGCGCAGCCGGAGATAACCATTCCCTTCCGGGAGACCGGCCACGTCGACCGACCCGAGCGTGCCGTCCGCGACCTCGGTCGCCACCGGCCCGACCATCACGGCCCAGCCGTCGGGATCGCTGTCGGGAGCGTACTCGAGCACGTACGAGACGAAACCCGGACCGAACACGTCGCCGGTCACCGGCACCAGACCGGACGAGAAGGTCGTCTGGTTGCGCGGCGCGCTCATGTGGGCGGCGAGCGGTGTCGCCCCGAGCGCCGCCGCGACGTTCAGCCGACCGTATCCCGACTCGATGTCCCAGCCCGGCGCGTCGACGTCGTCGGCCCCGACGCGGAGCGCCTGCCGTACCTGCTCGGGGTGGTACTCGGGGTGGAGCGAGAGCACGACCGCCGCCGCACCGGTGACGTGCGGCGCCGCCATGCTGGTCCCCGACAGGCGCACCAGGTTGCCTGCGACGACGGATGCGCCGTTGCCGGTGATGCCGTTGCCCGCGCCCGCCGCCCGCAGCGAGAGAATCGACCGATCGGGACGCCAGACCGGGGGCGGCTCGTCACCGCCCCCCGGAGCCGTGACGTCGATCTTCGCCCCGAAGTTCGAGAAGAACGCTCGCTGGTCGAGGTGGTCCGCGGCGGCGACCGTGATGGCGTGGCGGTTGTGGGCCGGCTGGACCGAGGAGGTCGCGAACGGCGCGTCGACGTCGCGGTCCGAGTTCCCGGCCGCCGTGACGAACACCACGCCGGCGGCGTAGGCGACAGCGAGGGCGTCGTTCAACACCTGCGAGTTTCCGACGCCGCCCCAGCTGGCGTTGATCACCCGGGCACCGTTCTCCGCGGCGTAGACGATCCCCTCGGCGAGCTCGCTGTTGAGGCCGTGGCCACTCGCCGAGAGGCCCTTCACCGCCATGACGCGACTCTCGAACGCGATCCCCACGATTCCCGCGCCGTTGTTGCCGACCGCGGCCGCCGTCCCGGCGACGTGCGTGCCGTGGCCGTTGTCGTCGTCGATCGCCGGGGTGTTGGCGATGAAGTTCCAGCCGTGCACGTCATCGACGTACCCGTTGCCGTCGTCGTCGACGCCGTTTCCCGGGATCTCGCCGGGGTTCTGCCAGACGTTCGCGGCGAGGTCGGGATGGGTGGGGTCGATACCGGTGTCGGAGATCGCGATCACCACACCGGCACCGCGCGCGACGTCCCACGCCGCCGGCGCGCTCACCCGCTGCACACCCCACAGGTCCCCGTAGTCCTGCCCCCACGCCCCGACGCTCGCGAGGAAGGGGTCGTTGGTCAGCGCCTCGATGCTCGACTCGCCGTCGGGCTCCGCCCACTCCACGGCCGGATCCGCCGCGTAGTCCCGGGCGACCGCCTCGGCATCGGTCCCGGGGGCGAGCTCGAGCACGTAGATGGAGGCGATGCTCGAAGCGCCCCCGCGGCCGGCACGCCGCTGTCCCTCGGCCGCGCGACGATCCTTCATCGTCGGCAGCGTCGCATCGGCACGGCGCAGCGGTCGGATGGTACGCAGGTCGTGGACGCGGTTGAGGCGGTCCAGACGAGAGCCCGGGATGGCGGCGTCGAGGGACCGCCGCTGGCCGACCAGGCGATCGAGGGGCTGCGCAACCCACGGCTTCATGCGCACGACGAGGCGTACCGACTCCGGCGGCGCAGCGCCGGCCGACGAAGACCAGAGCACGACGGCGCAGGACGCCGCGAAACTGATCAGCCGAATGCTCGGTTGTCGGATCGCAAGCCGCACGGCTAGCCCGATAGCCCGCACGCCGTCCTGCCGTCAACGGAAAAATCGAGGGCGCCCCGCGTTATGGGAGTCGAACACGAATACGGCGGCAGTGAGATCACTGCTCGATGCGCGGGCGTGGTGACGTCGGGCAGGAGGGGCTCGAAGGTGAGCGGTAGCGGGGGCGAGGCGGGCTTCCCAAAGACCGGCACCCGCACCGAGCGGACGTGCAGGCGCCGCCGCGCGAGCTCCGCCTCCATGACCTCGCCCTCCGGGCTCCGCGCGACGACGACCTCGTTTCCGGTCCGCTCGACGACCGCGTACGTCTCGCGCGACCACGCAGTCAGCCGTTCGCACGTGCTTCACCTTGCGGCGGTGGGGGCGCTTGCAGAGCGGAGGCGATCGGAACTACGCAACGCCGTGGCCTGCACGCTCGACGATCCCACGGTAAGTCGCGTCCTCGATCGCCTGCACGCAGCGGCGAGCGCGCAGACCTGGCAGATCGTCCCCTTCGCGCTGCAGGAGTTCGTCGGCGGTCTGCTCGGCAGCAAGCCCTCTGCGGCCGAAGAGTCCGCGCGCGCGAAGGACCTCTACCTGCCGCTCGGCCGCAAGCAGGGGCTCTTCGCCTACGCGCTGGCGCGCGCCGCGGGAGCGAGGCGCATCGTCGAGTTCGGAACGTCGTTCGGCGTCTCGACGGTGTACCTCGCGGCGGCGGCGCGCGACGCGGGCGGCGGCGTCGTGATCGGCTCCGAGCTCGAGCCCTCGAAGGTGGCCGCGGCGCGCGCGAACCTCGCGGAGGCCGGGCTCGCGGACATCGTCGAGATCCGCGAAGGCGACGCGCGAGAGACCCTGCGCGACGCGGGCGGCCCGATCGATTTCGTGCTGCTCGACGGCTGGAAGGAGCTCTACCTGCCGCTGATCCGGCTCCTCGCACCGCAGATCAGGCCCGGCGGCCTCGTCCTCTCGGACAACCTCTTCACCTTCTGGAGCGCGCTCGCCGAGTTCCGAGACTGGATGCGCGATCCGGCCAACGGCTTCCGATCGCTCGCCCTCGCCATCGGCGACGGCATGGAGTGCTCGGTGAGGATCTGATCGACCGCGGCGAGGATCGCGCGCGCTTGGTGGTCGTCTTCCCGGCGCTCAAGCTGCCTTTGGCTCGACGCCGAGCTGCGTGATCAGCAGCGCGGCGCCGGTCATCGCCACGCCCTTCAGGAGGAACGAAGTCTGGATGCCGGCCATCTGCGCATCCGGCGCGGTCGCCATCCCGACCCCGTGCACGGCGATGGTCACGGGAATCAGGAACAGGACGAGGTTGCTGACGATCATGGCCGCGCCGGCGAGCTCGACGCGGCATCAAGGCCGAAGTCGGGATACGCCCGGGTAATTTCCCACTCTCAGACGTAGCGGGTCCCGCTCCCCCCTACCCCCGGCTCGCGCGGCATCGGGACGGGAGAGACCACATTCGCCGCGAGCTGACACGGGCGGTTCAGCGGCCGCTGTCCTTGAAGACGGTGGCGGTGTTGACGGAGGCCGGCGCCGGGAACGTCCCGGTCCAGCACGGGCCGTCGGAGCTCACGAGCTGCGTCGTCACGGCGGCGTCGTCGTGAAGGGGAAGAGCGGGCAGCGGCAGCGCGCTGCCCTTGCCCTTCACGACGATCATCGCCTTGCCCGCAGCGCCGCTCTTCAAAATGACCCTCCCGATGCCGGCGTTGGCGCGCGCGGCGTCCTTGTAGCGGAAGCCCTGGGTCGCGATTGGCTTCCACAGCCCGCCGTGCGGGATCGCGGCCGTCGTCGCGAGGGCCGGCGTCCCGCCGGTCTCGTCGTAGACGCACAGGGCGTAGTCGGTGCGCCCGACCGGATCGCCGTAGTCCGCAAGCGCCGTGGCGGCGCCCTTCGCCCAGCGCCACGACAGGCGATCCTTCGTTGGGTCGGCGTTCGCCTTCATCGACAGGGCGGCCTTCTTCGCGGCAGTGACCTCGCGGCAGCCGGCGAGCGGCGTGGGGCCGCAGAGCGGCGGCGCCGACTCGCACGCATCGCCGCGGCAGTCGTGGTCGGCGTCGGTCTGGTCCGCGTTCGGCGTGTCGAGACAGTCGTCGTCAACGTCGGCGACGCCGTCGCCGTCGGCGTCGGGCAGGCCCGGCAGGGTGAAGAGGCCGAGCGTGTAGTCCCACGCCTTGTTGGCGCCGTCCGAGAACGCGTAGATCGTCGCGTGACCCGCGTCCCAGCTCGTGAGCTTCACGTGCACGCCGCCGCAGCTCGAGTAGGTCTGCGTCACGTTGTCGGTCGAGGGCGGAAAGCAGGCGACCTGCGTCGTGCTCGGGCTCCAGACCGTCAGCGCCGGCACGTCGGTGCAGCCGTCCGCCTGCGCCCACGCTGCGAGCCCGGCCTGCGCGCCGGGAAACGGCGGATCCCAGATGGTGGACGGGCAGTACGACGAGATGACGCTGTTGCCCTCGCGGTAGCCGCGGAAGATCGTGATCGGGATCGGTCGCGACGGCGTGCACGCCGTGATCCCCTGGTTCGCGTCCGGCAGCGGCAGGTCGAACGAGAAGGGCGCCGCCGCGGCGAAGAGATCGGCCGCCTCACAGGCGAGCCGGTGCGTCATGTCGCCGCCGTTGGAGATCCCGGTGATGTAGATGCGCCGGTGGTCGACGTTCACTTTCGCCGACACGTCGGCGACGAGGTCGCGGATGTAGCCGACGTCGTCGTAGCCGCCGGCGTTGTACGCCGGGCCGCAGCAGTTGTAGGCATTCCAGCCCCGCATTGCGTTGTCGGTAGGATCGGCGGGGTTCTGGTCCCTCCCGTTCGGATAGGCGACGATGAAGCCGACCGCGTCGGCCTTCGGCCGGAACCCCGAGACAAGCGCCTGGTCTTCCTTCCCCGCCGTGAAGCCGTGCAGGTCGACGACCAGCGGCAGGGGCTTGGCGCCGCCCGCGCTGGCGGCATCGTAGGCGGCCGGGAGGTAGAGGTCGTAGCGCCGCGTGCTGCCCTCGCGGTCGACGAGCTCGTAGTTCGCGTGCAGCCCCGCCGCGAGCGGGGTCGGGACGCAGGTGGCGCCCCCGCGAGCGGCGGGGATCGCCGCCATCATGCCGACCACGAGGAGCGGGCACCTCCGACCAATCGCCGCGATTGACATGGTTGCTAACCTACCAGTAGTAGGATTAGTGTCAAGCGAAAAGTTTCGTCCCGGAGGTGCCCCGTGCAACGGACCACACGACACAGCCGTCGACGCACAGCCGAGCCGCCCGCTCGGCCTGCGGCGGCGAGACCTCGCGCGACGCGCCTTCCGGCGCCCGAGCGTCGCGAGCACCTCCTCGACGTCGCTCGCAAGCTCCTCGCAAGCGAAGGCCCCGAATCGCTCCGCCTTCCGCGCCTCGCCGAGGCAGCCGGCGTGAGCAAGCCCGTCGTCTACGACCACTTCCCGACGCGGCAGGCGCTGCTCGCCGCGCTGCTCCGCGAATACGGCGCGTACGTCCTGCAGCGGATCGTCGGGGCGCTCGCCGGGCACGTCGGCGACGTCGAGGGCGCGCTCCGCGCCGCGACCCGTGCCTACTTCGACTGCGTGGCCGAGCGCGGCGCATCGCTCGCGCGCCTGGCGTCGATGATGCTGGCCGATCCCGAGATGCGCGCCGCGGGACACAAGTACCGCGACAAGATATTCACGCTGATTGCGCAGCACTTCGCGCCCGTGGCCGGCCTCCCGCCGGAGATCGTGAAGCTCCCGGTCGCGATGCTGGTCGCGTCCGGGGAGGAGGCCGTCCACCAGTGGGAGTCGGGCGCCGTCTCGCGCGCGCTGGCAGAAGAGACGCAGGTTCAGCTGATCCTCGCGGCGCGGTCGATGCGGGAGTCGTGGATCGCGCGCCTCCCCGAGCTCGCCGGACGAGGCGCGTCATGAAAGCGGCACTCGCTCTCGTCGCCGCGCTCGCTGCGGGGTCGAGCCGGGCGGCAACGGTCGAAGGCCCGGTGACCGGCGGCAGGGGAAGCCCGTTCGTCGCGACCACGACGATCGACCTGGGCGCGCAGGGCTACGAGCAGGCCGAGTACTTCGTCGGGGGAACGGCGAGCGCGTACACGGCTGCGGGACCGCTCGAGAGCGACGGCCACTGGACCGCGGTCCCCGCCGAGAGCGCGCCCTACAAGGCGCGCGTCGTCGTCTATCGTCCGACCGACCGGCGACGGTTCAACGGAACGGTCGTCGTCGAATGGCTCAACGTGAGCGGCATCGTCGACGCCGCCGGCGACTGGATCACTTCGCACACCGAGATGATCCGCGAGGGCTACGCGTACGTGGGGGTTTCGGCGCAGCAGATCGGGATCGAAGGGGGCGTGTCGGTCCTCGGCTATCCGTTCTTCGGCCTCAAGACGGCCGATCCCGCGCGCTACGGATCGCTCTCGCATCCGGGCGACAGCTTCTCCTACGACATCTTCTCGCAGGCGGGTCAGGTGGTCCGCAGCGGCGGGTTGCTCGGCGAGCTGCATGTGAAGCGCGTGATCGCGACGGGCTATTCGCAGTCGGCGCACCGCCTGGTGACGTACGTGAACGCGATCCACCCGCTCGCTCGCGTGTACGACGGCTATCTCCTGCACGCGCGACCGATTGGCGCCATGCCGCTGTCCCAGAGCCCGCAGCCCATGATCGCCCTCCCGACCGTGGCGTACCTCCGCGACGATCTCGACGCGCGGGTGCTGATCTTCCAGAGCGAGTCGGACCTCGTCATCCTCGCCGCCCTGGTCGATCGGCAGCCCGACAGCGCGCGCGTCCGCACCTGGGAGGTCGCCGGCACCGCGCACGTCGACACGTACACCGAGATGACCGGCGCCGCCGACCTGGGCGATTCGCCCGACAGCGCGACGATCGTGCTCACGAAGACGCCGCGACGGGGGATCGCGTGCGACCGGCCCGTCAACTCGGGCCCCCATCACTTCGTGTACAACGCGGCCATCGCCGCGCTCGATCGCTGGCTCCGCACCGGTAAGGCGCCGCGATCGGCGCCGCGCCTCGAGACGGACGCGGGCCCGCCCGCCGCGATCCGGCGTGACGCGCACGGCAACGCGCTGGGCGGGATCCGCACGCCGGCGGTGGACGTGCCGCTGGCGGCGCTGTCGGGCGTGGGCAACAGCCCGGGCTTCTCGTGCCGCCTCTTCGGGACGACCGCTCCGTTCGACGCGGCGACACTGGCGGACCTGTATCCCGATCGGAAGCTGTACGTGGCGGCGGTCCGGAAGGCGACGGCGCGAGCGGTGCGGCGGGGATGGGTCCGTCCGGCGGACGCGAAGCTGCTGCGGGGCGCGGCGGCGGGGGCGAGCCTCGAGGGAGCGCCGCAACCTACCAGACATTGATCAGCGGCTCCCGCACGCCGGTGCGTCGTGCCGCATCACACCCGCCCGATGATCCAGAAGCCGGCGATCCCCTCCTTCGACTCCAAGTAGGGCCCGTCGGTGAACACCGCCTCCCCGCGCCGGCCGTCGACGACGGTGGCCGTGCTGGGGGCGGCGAGGCCGTTGGCGAAGACCCAGTGGCCCTTGGCCCTGAGCTGCTCGTTGAAGACGTCGATCGCGGCGTCCTCGGCCTCGGTGGAGAGGTCGACCGTATCGGTGAAGAGAACGGAAGGCACGTACTGCGCTATCGAGATCATCTCCCGTCGTCGTGGCCGCCCCTCGGGCCGCCTTCACCTCTACTACGAACGGCGGCGCCTCGATCGGACACGGTCCGTCTACCTACGGCCCGAGTGAGGGACAGAGTAGGCTCACGCGCGTGGCGCTTCGAAGGTGATCGCTTCGCCATCCAAACGACTTGCGCCTTGCTTTGCAGCCCCGAAGCCGCGAGGGCGAGCTTCAGCGTGGTACGGGTCGTCGGGCAGTGGCCCCGGCATGCACCACGCAGACGTCGGGCCGCTGATCTCGGAGCACCGCTTCCACGTCGGCAGTGAGCACGGTGTCACCGCTGAGATAGAGCGCAGGTTGGTTGGGCACACGAATGATGTAGCCCACACCAGGGCCCATCATTCGCGCGGGGATTGGCCCACATGGTCGCCGAGGCCCTGAAGGGCCTCACTTGCAGGCCAACGTCTTTCCCTTCTTCTTGGCCAAGCACGCGTGCCCGGACGTCGAGAAATCCGCTCGCGCGCACGCGCTGCTCGCGGGAAGCGCGACGGCAATCGCGACGGGCGCCGTCGCCATGTAGCTCCCGGCCTGCCCCTTCAGCGCGACCACGACCTTCCCCTTCTTCGACGCGACGACCGCCTTGACGAGCCCGCCGACGCCTCCGTCCTTCGGGTGCGTCCACGTCCATTTCGTGCGCTTCTTGTCGACCTTCCAGCCGCTCTTCGAGGTCTTGTCGTAGCTGCCCGCGGGGAGCGTCACCTCTGCGAGAAGACCTCCTGCATCCTCGAGCGTGATCGTGAGGCCGTGTACGTCAGGATCGGGCGGCGCAGCCGGAGCCGTGAAAGCGCCGGTGAAGACGAGCGTGTCGTCGCCCGCCGGTGCAAGAATCTTCCCGAGCGTGAGCTTGGCCGTCTCGTACGGTGCGCACGACGCCGCGTCGAGCGCGTACTCGCTGAAGCTCGAAATCTTCACGGTCCAGGTATTCGCCGCCACGTCGCAGCACTCGGTGGTGCACCTCCCGGGCTGGTACGCGACGTTGCGGCATTGGCCGGTGATCGCCACGCCGTTCCTGTAGAGCCTGAGCGTGCCCTCATCGACGCCGAGGCCATCGACGAACCCGTTGGCCGGCGCAGTATCGGGCCAGAGGAACCGCACCTCGATCGGCACCAGGAAGCTCACGCCCTCCGGTGCGAGGCTCACCACGTTCACGAGCGATGCCGCCGTCCCGACGCCGAACGCGCTCGCCGGGAGGCTCGTGATGACGAAATCGGTCGGGACCGCGACCGCACCCGGTGGAACCGTAACCGTGACCGAGCCGTCGGGCAGCGCGATCGATCCGCCGGCAGGCCCGATCGTCGCGGTGACGGGGCACGCGGGGCATGCGGCGACGCTGCCGTTCAGAAGCACCGACGCGTACTTGTCGAGGCGCCCGACCGTCACGAGGTCGGGCGTGCCGTTTCGATCGAAATCCCCGACGGCGACCATCTGCTCGCCGCCACCGGTGCTCACATATCCCCTGGTCGGGAACCGCTCGTACGGCGCGAACGTACCATCGCCGTTGCCACGCTGAATCCCGAGGGTGACCGCCTCGTCGTTGTCGTCGTCGTCGCCGAGGACCGCGATGTCGATCTTCCCGTCGCCGTCGAAGTCCGCCGTGACCATGTCGTAGAGGTAGGGGATCGACGCGAAGCTGTGCGTCGGAGGCGTGCCGAGCTCAATAGGCCAGCCGGGGACATAGTCCGCGATGATTCCGTCACCACCGATCAGGAGGTCGTTCTGCCCATCGCCGTCGAGATCGGCCAGCGCGACGGCAGTCCCCGTGTTGCCGCTGGCACGTGTGCCGTAGCTCCACGTGGACTGAAAAAACGGCGTATAAGAAGTCACGGCGACGGGGATCTCCGGGAAACCGCTCCCGCCGCTCACCGCCTCGTCGCGGGCGATCGGCTCGCCCGGGAACACGTGGTCCTCGCCGACCGCAAGGTCGTTGGCAATCGGCCCCCAGTCATCGATGGTCTGGCTGGCGTCCAGGTGGACGTTGCAATACGGGAAATTCGATCCGCCACCGTCGAGGTCGAACTCAAGGTCGGTGACCCTTAGGAAGCACAACGTGAATTGGCCGATCCCCGCCAGATATCCGCCGTACACGAGCGTCGGCCCATCCATCGCACCGAACCGCAGGAAGCTGACGATCGCTGCCGGGGATGCCCCCGCCAAGTAGCCCACGTCGACCGTCTGCACCGCCCCGAGGTTGCCCTGGCCATCGCCGAGCATCCGTCCGATCTGCTCGGAGCCGCAGATGACCGCGACGTCGAGGTGACTGTCCGTGGACGGATTGAATTGACCGACGACGATCGACCCCGCACCGACGCACGTATCGAAGGCGCGCGCGGGCGCGAACGTCCCATCACCGTTGTTGAGGAGAACGTTGACCGTCCCGACGGCGGCCCCCGCGGTGAGCGATTCGACGATGATGTCCGGCCCGTTCTTGCCGTCGAGGTCGGCCACCGCGACGGAGTCCAATCCAGACAAGTAGCTCTCGAGCAGGTGGTCCGTCCGCGTAAACGCGAAGGCTCCCGCGTATGCGACCTCCGGCACCATCGCGACCGCGACACTGACCGTCAGGATCGCAGCCAGCGCCACGCGACGCCGAATCGACTCTCCGATTCCTCGCCGCATCGCTAGCACGCTCGCGCGGTGCGCGGTTTGAGGTAGAGCCGTGGCGCCTTCCTTCCAGGGTTCCTCGTCTTCGACCGTGACCTCAGTAGGACCGCAGCCGCGTAAACCCCAGCGCGATGGCGTCGTAATGAGTGGAGAGGAGAGTACGCTCCCTGCTGGGCGACTGGCAAGGCACGATGCGGTTGTCCCCTGGCGCGACCGGAGGCGTCTACACGCGAGCCATCCCGAGCTTTACAGCATCATCGTGGGTCCCCACCGTTGGAGTGAGGTGACCCGTCTGTGGCTCCGCACGAAAGGACTGCGATGACACGGCCAAAGACTGGTGGTTGGACGGAGACGACACGATTTGTCACCTCGGCGGCAATCGTCGAGGACGAGGGCCGCATGAACCGCATGATCTCGAACAGGCCGTCGGGATGAAGCTGGGAACGGTGTATCGATGAAGACGGGCTGCCCTCCGCCCCGATACGGTTCGCGGCGGACCACGAGGTCATCCATCTCGGAGCCCCAATGAGAAGGAGGGCAGCCCGATGGGGCAGTACTACGTTGGCTTGGACGTGCACAGCCGGCAGAGCGCGTTCGTGATCGAGGATGTCGACGGACGAGTGATCGCCCAAGGCGAAGTGCCCACCACTGCGGCGGGCTTCGAGCACCTGCGGGTGGGGTACCATCTGCCGCCCGGCACGCCGGTCCCGTTGGAGACGGGGACGGTCGCCTTCTTCGCGGCGCGCCAGCTGCGCGACGGCACCGACGCTCTTCCCGCCGGTGACCCGGACGACGGATCAACTAGAATCGTCGCTCACAACTCACCGCCTTTGTGACTTGACTTCTTCGGCTCGGGCGAGCGACGCTCGCAGCATGAGGCGTCTCGTCGTCGGGCTCACCATCGCGGTGGTGCTCGTCGCAACCGCGCATGCGGCCCCCGCGCCCAGGTGCAGCAAGTGGTGCGGGAAGAGGTACCCGGTCACGGCCGTCGGAAAGGCGCTCAAGCAGCAGCAGAAGGCCAACCTCAAGTACTGCCGCTTCGTCTGCGACCAGTGCAAGGCGACCGGCCGCCGGCCGTGCGCCGTGAGCAACGGACGCGGGAAGCCCCCGACGACCTACTGCACGTGCGGCGACTCGAAGGCGTGCTGCCCCGACTCCCGCTGCAAGTCCGACGACGGGCAGTGCTGTCCGGAGGGCACGCAGAGCCTTGGTTCGAGCGGACCGTGCTGCAAGCCGGACGAGGACCTGTGCCTGGGCGCCTGCTGCGCGCCCGCCCAACGTGTGCAGCTTCAACGGCGGATGCATGCCGCATTGCCCGTCGGGTGAGTTCAACTGCGAAGGGCTCTGCTGTAGGCACGACCAGATCTGCGCCTCGGGATCCTGCGAGGACCCCATCTGTTCTCCTACCTGTGACGACCTCCCGGGGTTCACGTGCTGCCCGATAGGCGGCGCCGCGGGAGACTGCCTCCCTCTGCAGATCGACCCGAAGAACTGCGGAGAGTGCAACAAGCTCTGCGAGACGAACGAGGTCTGCCGCGCCGGTCGATGCGTCGCGGTCTGTCCCGGCGACATCTTCACCGTCGCCTGCAACGGCGACGCGGTGCCGGTGCCGTCCTGCTGCGCGCCGGAGGATAGGTGCTGCGGCGGTGCGACCTTCACGTCCAACGCCTGCTTCAGCGCGCGGGAGGTCTCGGACTACTCCGGGGTCGAGATCACGAGCAAGGATCAGATCAAGTGCTGCTACGATGCCAGCGTCGACTTCCCGGGAACGACCATCGCCCGGGGCTGTCCCCTCGACCACTCCTGCTGCTTCGGCAACTACAGCGGTGCCACGAGCCAGTGCTGCCCGCCCGGTACGATGTGCGATCGCTCGCTCAGTAGGTGCGTCCAGCCGCCTCCCTGACTTCTGGCGTCAGCTGCCGCGCCCGCGTAGACACGCCCGCCATGATGGGCGAGCGGACGCCCATCCTGGTCGGCGCCGGCCAGGTCACCCAAGCGACGTCGATCCGGCGGCCGCGCGGGAGCTTATCGACCTGATGGCGGATGCCGCGCGCACCGCGACGGACGTCTCACTGGCTCCGCTCGCCGAGCATCGCCATCTGGAAGTCGGGATACGCGTAGTTCCCGTGCTCGCCAATGTCGAGGCCCTCGAGCTCCTCATCCTCGCTCACGCGCAGGCCGGCGACGGCTTTGATGACGGCCCACCCGGCGATCGACACGGTGAAGACGAAGACGCCGACGGCGACGGCGCCGATCGCCTGCGGCAGGAGCTGCTCGAAGCCGCCGCCGAGGAAAAGCCCAAGCTTTGCCACCGCCGCGGCGGGGCAGACCGTCGGGTCCGCGAAGAGCCCGACCGCCAGCGTCCCGAAGATGCCGTTCACCATGTGTACCGAGAGGGCGCCCACCGGATCGTCGACCCCCACGCGGTCGAAGATCAGGACCGACTGAACCACGATGACACCCGCGACCAGCCCGATCACGAGCGAGCTCGCGACGCTGACGAACGCGCACGGCGCGGTGATCGCCACGAGCCCAGCGAGGCCGCCGTTGAGCGTCATGCCGAGATCGGGCTTGCCGAGGAGCCACCACGCCGTGAGGAGCGCGCTGATCGAGGCGCTGGCCGCCGCCGTGTTCGTCGTGACGGCGATGTGGGCGATCGAGGCCCAGTCGGCCGCCATGGTCGAGCCGGGATTGAACCCGAACCAGCCGAACCAGAGGACGAACACGCCGATCGCGGCCGACGTCATGCTGTGCCCCGGGATCGCGACGGGCTTGTTGTTCCGGTACTTCCCGATACGCGGCCCGAGCATCAGGATGCCCGCGAAGGCGGCCCAACCGCCGATCGAGTGCACGACGGTCGAGCCGGCGAAGTCGAGCATGCCGAGCTTGGCGAGCCAGCCGCCGCCCCAGATCCAGTGGCCGGCGAAGGGATAGACGAAGCCGACCATGACGAAGGAGAACAGGAAGAAGGCGACGAACTTGATCCGCTCGGCGACGGCACCGGAGACGATCGTCGCCGCCGTGCCGGCGAAAACGAGCTGGAAGAAGAACTTCGCCAGCAGCGGGGTGCCCGTCCAGTTGAGCGCGCTGTAGACGCCGCTGTAGGCGTCGCCTGTCGCGGGGCTGTTGTCGGCGCCTGTGAGGAACCAGATCCCGCTCGTGCCGACGATGCCGCTGCCGTCGCTGAACATCAGCCCGAAGCCCGTCATGAGGAACGCCACCGACGAGACGGCGAACACAATGTAGTTCTTGGCGAGGATGTTCACCGTGTTCTTCGCGCGGCAGAATCCCGACTCTACGAGGGCAAACCCGAGGTTCATGAAGAACACGAGGAACGCCGTCAGCAGGGTCCACATCGTGTCCAGCGCGACCTTCGAGTCGACGATCGACTTGGCCATGTCGCTCGTGAAGACGGCCGGCTCCTCCGCGACCGCGCGGGACGCGACGCCCACGAGGGCGATCCCGAGCAGGACGGCAGTCGACCACGCGAGGGTGCGGCGTTCGCTCTTCGGCATGTCCATCTCCTCCAAATCGCTTCGGCCCGACGGGGCCGGGGTTCGTCAGATAGCGCTGTTGCCACGCTCGCCCGTACGGATCCGGATGACGTCGTCTACGGGCAGGATGCAGATCTTCCCGTCGCCGATCTTTCCGGTGCGCGCAGCGGCCACGATGATTTCGACCACCTTCGTGACCCGTCCTTCCTCGACCAGGATTTCGAGCTTCACCTTCGGCAAGAAGTCCACGACGTACTCGGCGCCCCGGTAGAGCTCCGTGTGCCCCTTCTGCCGGCCGAAGCCCTTCACCTCGGAGACGGTCATGCCCTGGATGCCCTCCTTCGCCAGCGCGTCCTTCACGTCGTCGAGCTTGAAGGGCGTGATGATCGCCTCGATCTTCTTCATGGCGTCCTCCTACCTTTTGGGCAGATGTCCGGCGCACTGAGGCGCCCGTGTCTGAACGCGTCCCCCCCCGGGTTGGTGCTGCGACCACTGCGGCCGTAGCTGACGTCGCCCTAGCAAACGGGCGTGCCGCCCGGCAAGCCGTCGTCCGGGACGGCCCTCTCGTCCGGCACGCCGCGTCCGGCGAGCCGAGAGTCAGCCGGCGACGCTCGCCCGCAGCGATCCCGGACGCGACGCCGCCCGGATCGTCGAAGATCGCGGAGCCCGCGACGAACACGCCGGCGCCGGCCCGGACGGCTCGCGGCGATACGCTCCCAGATCACGTAGAACTCCTCGATCAACGAGTCGAAGCCGCCGTGCAGCAGCACCGTACCGCGCGACGCCGATCCGGCGGCGCGAAGTCGGTAGGCGGGAAGCGTTGCGCCGGCGTACGGGATCTCGTGGCGGACCGCGCCACCGTCGCGGAAGGCGCGATCGAAGAGGTTGCGATAGCGCCGGTAGATCGGGCCTCCGGCCCCAGACCTCTTGGGAGTGAAGAACTCGGCGACGCGAAGATAGCTCGTCGCGTTGCGGAGTCAGCCCTCGGCCTCGGCGCGTTCGGCCAGGGAGGTGAACACCTCGGCGCAGTCGTCGAGCCGTCGGACGGCACGCGCAGAGGCGTCCAGCTCGTCGCCAACGGCGTACCCCAGGGAATGGGCGCGATTGAGTTGGTAGTTGACGATCATGGCCGCAAGATCATCCGCTCTGGACCTCAGCCCGAGCGGGTACGAAACCACTCGGAACGCGTTTTCAGCCTCCCTCCACGGGTCAGGTGAGCGGTCTTGGTGTTCGACGTAACGGAGCGATCCAACGCGGCACGGCATGCTCGTAGCGGGCGTACTCCTCGCCGAAGCGCCTGCGGAGCTCCGGTTCTTCACGGAGCACCACGAGTGCGTGCGCGACGACGGTGACCAGACCAGCGTAGAGCAGCAGCAACAGCTCGCCCCGGTGCAGGAAGAGACCAAGTAGGATCGCGACGTCGGCCACGAAGATCGGATTCCGCGAGTAGAGGTAGAGCCCGTCGACGACCAGTCGTGTCGGCGGCTGCGTTGGCACCGGTGTTCCTCCGCCGCGTCTGAAGAGACGCGAGCAGTGAAGCGCCGCCGTGATTCCCGCGAGGATGAGAACGCCCCCGACGAAACCCGCAGCCGCGTTCTGCCATCGTGGCCATCCAAGAACCGCGTTGAGCTTGACCAAGGCAGCGGGCAAAAGGACGAAGATCGTCCCCATGAGCACGACTGCAAGCGCGACCGTACGGGGCTTCATCGTGGCCGTGGCGAACAGAACCCGAAGCCCAGCGCAACGCAAGGGTCTGACCAACGTAAACCCCGCCGGAGTCTACTTACGAACGGTGTCCTTGACGGGCGAGCTTACGAGTTGGCTTGGAATCGCCGCAAACCCGGTCCGGAGGCGTGGGGCGATCTATCGACGGTCCTGAACGCCGTCGCGGCGGACGGAACGACCGCCTGCACGATGGAACGACGGGACGCGGGTAGACGGAATGTCCTCTGCAGTGGACCGCGCGTTCGCGTTCGTGGACACCCGCGTCGCCCTCGTCGGAGGCAGCACCGCGGATCCCGGCAGATTCATGCACCTGCCCGCGCACAGGAGGGACTGGCGCGGCTTTCGCTATAGCGGCGACTACATCACGAGGGTCAGGTGCAAACCGACGATGGGATCGATCAGCGCGATGTCTTCGCCCGCGAGTGGCGAGACGTCCGGGCTCGGCGCAAACTCGACCCCGTCGAGAACGGACCGCCGCCGCCGAATCTCGTCGGTCTCGCGCTCTCGGGAGGCGGGATCCGGAGCGCGACGTTCTGTCTCGGCGTTCTGCAGGCGCTCCGACGCCTCGAACTACTCAAGTGTTTCGACTATCTCTCGACGGTCTCCGGCGGGGGCTTCATCGGCGGATGGTGGAGTGCCTGGCTCGCGCGTGACGAAAACCTCGACCTCTTCCCGCCGCAGGAAGGCATCGAGCCGGCTGTCCGGCTCGAGAGTCGTTCAAACGGGGTGCCCTTCGTCGAGGGAGGGTGGTTCGCCGGGCACGATCCGGTCCACCACCTACGTCTGTTCGCAAACTACCTGACCCCACGCAAGGGTGCGCTCAGCCCGGACTCGTGGCGGGCGATCACGGTGATCAGCCGGAACATGCTCCTGACCTGGGCCGTGCTGATTCCGATCGTGATCGGTATCGTCCTGATCGTGCAGGCGTACTTCGTGAGCCAGGAGTCGGTCACCGGCTTCTACTCACCCGAGTCTGACGTTGTGCAGCGCATCAGCCATTGCCTCGGCCTCCTCGAGGGGATGGCAGCGGTCGTCATCCTGCTCTCGGTCGTCTGGCTGCTGATGCACCGCGGAGACTCGTCGTTCACCTATCTCGCGGGCATCGCCGGGGTCGCCATGGCCACCGGGCTGATCGCCGGCGGTTCTGACGACGCCTCGCGATCATGGATCGACACGATTCGGACCACGGCACCGTGGAGCCTGCCAGGCCTCGCGCTCGTCCTCTATTCGTTTCGGACACCCGGGGGTGGGATCAAGATCGAATCGCGACGCGACCTCTGGCGCAATCAGATCGTTCGGGTCCACTCGACGGTCCTCGTCGTCACGCTCATGGCGACGGCCACGTTGGCGGTCGCCGGCTTCGGGCACTGGCTGACCATGCAGATCGCACACTCGACCGGCACGTGGCTTCGAACAGCCGGCATCGGATCGGTCCTGCTCACGATCGGCAGCACCGTCGTGACGGCATACAGGGTAGCTCCGACCGGAGGCGCCGACCGCGATCGGACCGAGGCAAGCCTGCCCGTCCGGCTCGCAATCGCGGTCGCCCCGCCGCTCGTGCTCGTCGTGCTTTCGCTGCTGTGCGCATGGGCGAGCGGCTGGCTCGTCGTCGATCGTCATCTGGGGCCCGACGCGCTCCGGTATCCGGTGCTCATCGCCGTGGTGATGTGCACGGGTTTCGCGCTGGCCGACTTGTGGGTGTTCGAGGGCGTTCCGAACGCCGCGACCGTCGCGTTGTTCGCCTTCCTCTTCGCCCTCGCGGCGCAGACCGGAGGGCTGTTCGATCGGATCGTCGAGGGTCGCCCGTGGGTCATCTTCCTACCGGCCGTGATGTCCGCCGCCACCGTGGCGGTCGAGACGTGGCAAGGTCGGAGCGGGCGGCGGTCCATGTGGCTCGTCGGTGCGGCGATCCTGCTCATGACAGCGCTCCTCACCGCCCCGAGCGACGATCTCCGCTCCATGCTGTGCTTCATCGCGCTCTGCGTCGTGTGGGTCGTCGGTCTGGGGTGGATGACGGATCCGAACATGGTGTCGTTGCACGGGTTCTACAAGGCGCGACTCGTCCGGGCGTACCTGGGCGCGTCGAACGGACGCCGCTACAAAGAGGCGCGCGAGATCACCGAGGCGGCAACCGGCGACGACGTGCTGCTCCGCGATCTCAAGAACTGCGAAAAGGGTGGTCCGTACCATCTGATCAACACCACCCTCAATCTCGTGGGAGGACGCGATCTCACGACGGCACAGCGCTGCGCCGCGAGCTTCACGCTCGCGCGATACCACTGTGGCTCGTGGCGTACGCGCTACAGACGGACGGATGAGTACATGGGCGGCGATTTGTCGCTCGGAACGGCCGTCGCCATCTCGGGTGCCGCCGTCAGCCCGAGCATGGGCTCAAGTACGCCGAGCGCCGCGCTTTCGTTGCTGATGACGTTCCTGAACCTCCGGCTTGGCTTCTGGGCACCAACGCCCAACCGGAGCAACTGGCGCTCCCCGCAGGCGCGCATGTGGCCCTTCTACCTTCTTCGGGAATCTCTCTCGCAGACGAACGATCTCACTACCTACTGCTACCTTACCGACGGCGGGCACTTCGACAACACGGGTATCTATTCGCTGGTCGAGCGCGGGTGCCGGCACATCGTCGCCGTCGATTGTGGCGCCGATCCCGATTTCTGTTTCGAAGATCTCGGCAATGCCATTCGCCGTTGCCGCATCGACTTCGGGATCGACATCGATCCCGACCTCGGCGCCTTCACCGTTCCGACGTCGCGGCACTTCATCGTCGCCCCCATCGTCTACGCCGAGAAGCACACCGAAACACTCGGCTGGACGGACACGAGCCGCGAGGCCCGTACCGGTGTGCTCGTCGTGATCAAACCGCGAATCGTCGGCGGGCAGCCCGCCGACGCGTGGCAGTACGCGAAGGAGGCGCGCGTCTTTCCTCAGCAGACGACCGCCGACCAGTGGTTCGATGAAGCGCAGTTCGAGAGCTACCGGCGACTCGGCGAGGCGAGCGCGGCCGCGGCGTTCGCCGCTTTCGAGGGAACCCAGTGATGCCGTAGCGCTGTTCGAGCGCATACACGAGGCGTGGATGAACGAGCCGCACGAAGCACACGGCCCGCTCCCTACTGAGGACAGAACACCCTACGGCGTACATCCCGATGGGCGCTCAAAGGCCCCCCAATCCACCTCAATATCGGATGGGAACTCTATCGTAGTCGTATCGAGGCACGCCTTTAGCAGTTGGCTGCTCACGAGCCCGCGCGCCTTTCTCAGGTCGGGGTTCGTCATGACGGCGCCCGCCAAGTTCGCATCCTCAAATTGCGCTTCCTCCACGATGGCACCACTCAACTGAGCGCCAGGAAGATACCCGCCGCGGTTGCAAACACGGACAGCGAGGCGATTCACGAGAGATTGAGAACCGTACTCGGGGCCGTAACAACCTGAGATTCCAAGAGAGCCACCCGCCGGAATCGAACCGGCGACCTACTGATTACGAACGCGAATAGGGTGTTTTCTAGCCAGAGTGTCTGAGGTGCACTGAGTGTCGTTCCGTGAGGGATTCCGGGCCGTTACGGCGATACCTTCTTTGGATCCGATCCGCTGAGATCGGTCCCGTTCGGCGGAGTCGGCACACAAACGGCACACACGAGCGGCCCTTGCGGCTATGTCAGATCTGACATAGCCTGTCCCTGTGGTCGCAGGGTCGCGGAGACCTCTCGTCTGGCTGGGTGGTGAGCTCAAGACCCCGCCGCTCTCCCGGGAGGCTCGCATCGAGGCCGGGTTCCTTCTGCGGCTCGTACAGGAGGGAGAACCCCTCAGCATGCCGCACGCTCGCGTGATGCCCTCCATCGGCTCTCGTTGCCACGAACTTCGCATCAACGACCGAGAACAGACTTGGCGAGTTCTCTATCGGGTGGATCCCGATGCCGTGGTCATGCTCGAAGTCTTCAGCAAGAAGTCGCGGACGACACCCGATGACGTGGTTCAGATGTGCCGCCGGCGGTTGGCGGCGTACGACCGAGCAGCGAAAGGGCGTAGATCATGAAGGTGGGCAAGCAGAAGCGGCTCGAAGGGGCTGGGTGGCGTGTCGGCACCGTGGACGAGTTCCTCGGGCTGAGCAAGCAAGAGTCTGCCCTGGTCGAGGTGAAGCTCCGGCTCGCCCGGAGTCTTCGCGCGCTCCGCGCGCAGCGCCGGCTTTCGCAGGCAGCCGTTGCGAAGCTGGTGCGCTCGAGCCAGTCGCGCGTGGCCAAGATGGAGACGGGTGACGCAACGGTGTCCATCGACCTCCTCGTCCGGTCGCTGCTCGCGATCGGCGCCTCACCCAAGGACATCGCGCGCGCAATCGGCCGGGACGCGGCGTAGGTGCGATCTCGCCTATCCCCTTACGCCGGACGAGCCGACGGCACGACTTCCGCTCTCTTCGGCTGCTGGCCGCAGCTCGCGGGCAGAGTCCTCGATGCGCCGCAGTAGGTCGTCGATCTCGATGTTGGCGCAGCGGTCGTAGCCGTCCTTGACCTCGCCGCGCTTGCCGAACAGGGCATCGGCTTCGTCGAACATTCCGACGTGGGCGGGCTTCCTGTACCTCGCCGTCGTGCTCGACGCGTGGAGCCGGCGGATCGTCGGCTGGGCAATGGCGACGCATCTGCGGACCGACCTTGTCCTCGCGGCCCTCAATATGGCGGTCACGCAGCGGCGGCCGGCGCACGTCGTCCACCATTTTGATCAAGGCTGCCAGGGTGGATTCAACCGGTCGTCGCAACATCTCGAGAAGGAGGTGTTGCATGGGACGACCCCGTGGGTGGATGGTGACGTTGACAGGGCGGCCGGCAATGCGGTCGCCGGGCCGACCGCCGGTGCGGCGCGATGTGGAGCGGGGGTTCTGGGTGAAGATCGCCGACGGACTGTCGAGCGAGGAAGCGGCGTTTGCGTGTGGTGTGTCCGGCCCGGTCGGTGTTCGCTGGTTCCGCGAGCGGGGCGGCATGCCGTCGATCCAGCTCACCCCGCTGTCGGGTCGGTACCTCTCGTTCGCTGAGCGCGAAGCCATCGCACTGCTTCGAGGGCAAGGGCTGGCTGTACGGGCGATCGCCCGCACGCTCGGCCGTGCCCCGTCGACGATCTCTCGTGAGCTGCGCCGCAACGTGGCCACACGAAGCGGACAGCTCGACTATCGGGCATCGATCGCGCAGTGGAAGGCCGAGCTGCAAGCCCGCCGTCCCAAGACGGCGAAGCTGGCATCGATGGCTCAGCTTCGTGCGTATGTGCAGGACCGGCTCGCGGGCACGATCGCCCGGACCGACGGACAGCGAATTCCCGGCCCCGAGGTGCGGTTCATCGGTCGACGCCACGGTCCTCGGGCGGACCGACGGTGGGCGATGTCCTGGAGCCCCGAGCAGATCTCGAATCGGTTGAGGCTCGACTTCTCCGAGGATGACACCATGAGGATATCGCACGAGGCGATCTATCAGGCCTTGTTCATCCAAGGCCGCGGCGCGCTCAAGCGCGAGCTCGTCGCTTGTCTGCGCACTGGACGAGCGCTGCGTGTGCCCCGGGCACGCACGAAGGGCCGCGGCAAGTCATTCGTTACCCCGGAGATCATGATCACCGAGCGGCCAGCCGACGTCGATGAGCGGGCGGTCCCGGGCCACTGGGAAGGCGATTTGATCATCGGGCTCAACAAGTCCGCGATCGGCACCCTCGTGGAGCGCACCACCAGGTTCACGATGTTGCTGCACCTTCCGCCAATGAAAGGCCACGGTGAGCAGCCACAGGTGAAGAACGGGCCACCGCTTGCCGGGCACGGCGCCGAGGCCGTCCGCGACGAGATCGCCAGGGTGATCAGGACGCTGCCCGCACAGCTCCGTCGGTCGCTCACCTGGGACCAGGGAGCCGAGATGGCTCAACACGCACAGCTCCGCGTCGACACCGGGCTCGCGATCTACTTCTGCGATCCGCACAGCCCATGGCAGCGCGGGACGAACGAGAACACCAACGGCCTCCTGCGCCAGTACTTTCCGAAGGGCACCGATCTCCACCGGCACTCCCGCGAAGATCTCGACGCCGTCGCGCGCGCGTTGAACACCCGCCCGCGCAAGACCCTCGGCTGGCGGACTCCCGGCGAATCCCTCGACGCGCATCTACGATCAGTTCAAAAGGGCAGTGTTGCGACGACCGGTTGAGCCCAAGCAGTACACCTCGATCGCGTTCGGGCTGCGCTGCCGGGAGGCCGGTGTCCGGCCCTCGATGAACTCCGTCGGCGACTGTTACGACAACGCGATGTGCGAGAGCTTCTTCGCGACGCTCGAGTGCGAACTGCTCGACCGTCGTCGCTTCGAGACCCGGGCGGTCGCCCGCATGGCCGTCTTCGACTTCATCGAGGGGTGGTACAACACGACCGCCGCCACTCTGGCCTCGGCCAGGTCTCGCCCCTAAACTACGAACGGAGGCATGCCGTCGGCTGAGTCCGAAAGCCATCAACCGTCCACGGAACCGGGGCAACTCCAGACTATCGGTCGCAACGGAAGCCCGCTCCCCACTCCAACGGCGAGGAAGCGCCATCGACTGCGAGCGGCCCGGCCGTGGTCGGAGTGAACATGAAGCTCCTGCCGCCGCGCACGAGCGCGCCAGGCTCGCCCGTCGTGGCCGCCCCGGCAAAGCACTGATCATTCCCGCCCACTCCCCACGATTCGGTGTCGCGCCACACACCGCACGTCGTGGAGCGCGGGACCCACTCTGCGACCCACTCCATAGCATTTCCGACCATGTCAAAGGCCCCATCCCACGACACGCACGCGCTGCGCGACCCGGTGAGGGTCGCTATCGCGTCGTCCTCGCCCGCATGGCACCCCGACGACCCGCTGTTCCCAGCGACCGGCGTGCCCGCCACCGCCGCTTGCCACTCTGCATTCGACGGCAGCCGCTTGCGCGCGTTCTTGCACGCCTGTTGCGCCTGAAACCAGCTCGCCCCCGAGGGGACCACCCCCGGCAAGCTCGTCGCGAAGATGTCCGCGCAGTTTTGGCCGTCCACACCGCACGGCGGGTAGTCGTTGGGGATGCCTAACGGGCAGTTGGCGCCGCACTCGAACGAGCCCGGGTGGGCCTCACAGTAAGGGCACCTGCTGCCCAGCTGTGCCGCGCCGTGGCTCACGAGGTCGGAGTACGTCGCGGTGCCCTTCTGAATTTTCGTCACGAGGATCTTGTTGGTGGTCGTCGCATTCGGCACGCGCCACACGCTCGCCTCGTACTTGTCCATGCACGTCGTGCCCGAGATCACCGCGTCCGGCGGACACGACTGCAACGGTTGGCCGAATTGCACCCCGGCCGCGCTCGCCAACGTCACCAGCGCCGCCGTTACAAACCCTAGTCGCATTGCTCTCATGCTGTCTGTCCTCCGTGAGAGCGACGCTAGACCGAACGACCCGCAGCCCGCAATGCCACACATCGCTGTGACCGCGCATCCCGCATGCTGCATCGGGTGCCGCTATAACGTAGACCCACCCCCGCATGCGGGACTACTCCCAGTACGCGATGCACGGACCTTTATCACCCGTCGAAAACATGAAGCGGCTGGCCATGCATGTCGCCGCGTCGTTCGACACCTGCTCGCCGTCGACGACGGTCTCGACAAGGGTTCGATCCGGCTCCGCGGCCGACACGGAGCCAGCGCGGTGCTGGACCAATGGCCTCGTCAGCGCAGCGCACAACGGACCGGGCGGGGCGATCAGCCGAGCCCGGTGCGAAACCTCGTCGACGCTGACGGTCGTCAAGCGGATCAAACTCGCGCAGGGTCCCCCGGCGCGAGTTCGTGATGAATCGGGAATCGACAGCGAGACGACCGGAACAAAGTGGCCGCTTCGACCCGGAGTGAGTTCGACCCGCTCTCGGTCGGCGTGCCCCTACCGATCCTGTCGAGCGAGGCCGAGTTTTCGAGAAGTGGGAGCAACGTGGTCGCTGTTCTCACCCACTCTGAGCAGACACACGCGCTCCAATCTGCGTTGACGCGTCCGTTGGGCAGGGTCATGATCGATGCGTGGGTGACTCGGCGCTCTCGCCGGAGCAAAGACTCGACCGGCTGGAGGCGCGCGTGGACGGGGCTTTCGCTCTCGACGCGCGACTGCGCGCGCTCGAGGTACAGCTCGCTCCGAAGCCCCCGGAGACGAGGGGTCGCTGGCAGCTCGTGCGCGAGTGGGTCGGGACGCTCGCTGGCTTAGCGACGCCGATCCTGGTGGCCATCCTCGGCTACGGTCTCAAGGACTCCGTCGACCTCGCGCTGCAGCGCGAGCAGCTCAACCTGTAGTACGCGGCCGAGCTGCGCGACCTGGTGAAGGCGTTCGCGAGCTCGTCCGACCGCGAGACGGCCGACGCGAACGCCGTCGGTCTCTCGCTGTTCGGAAAGTACGCGATCGCGCCGCTCGTCGAAGAGCTCGGTGCGGGTGTTGTGAAGCCGGCGTCGGCTGAGAAGGGTCTGCGCCTGATCGCGGCGGATTTTCCGAACGACGCCTGCGCGCGCTTCGCTGCCGTGCTGCGCGACCGCGCGCAGCGCCACGCGTGGCAGGCTCACCAGAGCGTCATTCGCTTGATGGGCCAGTCGGGCTGTACCCGGGAGCTCGCACTGATCCAGAGCTACCGCGCCGAGCTTGCCGCGGCCCAGAGCGACGAAGCGCTGCGCGCGCTGGCGGCGCGCTACGCGGCGCCCGAAGCGTTCGACCGCGAGGGCGCGGCGCAGCTTTTGGCCGAGCTCGATGCGGCGCTGGCGATCTTGCGGGCGGGCCCGAAGTCGTGACGGCGACGAGCGGACTCCGCGCACTGGGGCTCGGCGTGCTGTTCGTCGCCGCGACCGCGCGCGCCCAGCTGGCCGATTGTCAGGCGCTGGGGGCGCCGGGCGCGCAGTACAAGGTCGCGATCGACGATCTCTCGATCGCGTCTGCGACCGTGCCGGTCGACCCCGAGCTCGCCCAGCTGCGCGAGCGGCTCCAGTTCAGCTTGCACGGCCGCATCGAGGCGCTGCAGGCGGCGGCGAGTGCCAAGAGCCCCACGCTCAGCGTTCCGCTGAGCGTCGTCGACTGCAAGGTGCGCAGGCCGTCTGTCACCGGCGCGGAGTTCACGCCGCAGCTGGCCGAGACGCTGAGCAACAGCCGCGTCGTGCTCGAGTTCTGGGGGACGGTGGAGCCGCGCACCGGCGCAGCACAGTCGCTCACCGCGCGGCTCGGGTACGTGATCCCGCCGGTCATGTTCTACGATTCCGCTGCGCCGTCGCTGCACCTGATCCAGTACCCGAAGGTGGCGGCGGGCGGCGCGACCGTCGAGGGCCTCGAAGATCTGCCCGAGCTCTCGGCGTTCGCGCTCGTGGGTCTGGCGACGAAGGCCGATCGCGCGAAGAACTACGACCTGGCCGCCTGGGCCTTCACGAACGCAGAAGCCGCGATCGGTGACGCGCAGCGCGCCGGCCGGACGACGAGCGTCGAGAATCTCGCGCGCTACGTCGAACGCCAGTCGTGCCTGATGCGGAACCGCGCGCGTACCGACCAGGAGTACTCAGGTGGCCTGAAGGCGACTCTGCGCGAGGAGTGTCCACAATGAGCGCGCGCCGGCTCGCTCGGGCCCTGTGCCTCTGCGCACTGCTCGCCGCTTCCTTCGCCCGGGCCGGCATGGAGAGCCCCTGCTCCGACCCGATCGTCGCCTCGGGCGCCCGGGTCCAGGTCTTCATCCTGCCGTTCCGGGCCGATGGCCCGCTCGGTCCCGCTGGTGCCAGCCTCGGCACGGTGCTCCAGCGCCAGGTGCTCTTCTCCGCGCTAAAGTACGGGAGCATCGGCGTCGAGCAGCTCACCGGGCCGTGTCGATTGGAGGTGGTGCGGTTCAAGGTCGAGAGGCGTCTGAAGGACGGGCAGGTCGCGCTGTACCTGCAAGGTCGCCTGTTCCAGCAAGGCGACCTCGTCTACGTGCAGACCACGCTCTCGTCGAAGACGATGGGCTTCGAGGACCGCTTCACCTGGGACGTCGGCGCGGACGCGCCGACGGTGACAACGACACCGAGCGATCCGGTCGCGTTTCAGGCGCGCACGATCCCGGCGAAGCTGGTGGAGCTCGGCGAAGCGCAGCTGCGCGCTATGCGCCTGCACGACGCGGCTTCCGCGGACTCGCCGTCGACCGAGCTGCCCAACTATCCGGACGCGCGCTTCGGCTTCGCCGTGAACAGGACGCAAGGCAACTGGATGTACGTGGAGATGTTCGACGGTGGCCGCCACGGCTGGCTCTCGGCGGAGTCGCTCGTCTCGCCGGCCGAGCTCGCCCGCGCGTTCCCCGAGCTCTACCTGGTCGACGGTGCGATCGGCTACTACGGCCTCGGGCCAGAGCCGGACACCCGGTTCGAGCGGACCGCCGCGTCGCTCGACCGCTACCTCGAGCTTTCCGCCGACCGCACGGAATCGGCGGCGCGCGCGCTCGCGGCAATCCTGCTCGGCAACGCCGTGCTCCGCGCGTCGGCCGAGAAGCCGCCGTCGCTCGAGACACTCCAGGTAGCCGAGAAGCACTACGCGCAGGCCCGTGATCTCTCTCCCCAGTCGGGCGCCCCGAGCAACTTCTACCTCGCGAGCGCGGCAGCCCTCTGTGCGCGCGGGAACTGCCCGGAGAACGTCACGCCCGTGCAGATCCACGCCGAGTACCTGAAGGCGATCAACCGCGACCCCACGAGCACCGAGCTGCTCCGCAACTTGAAGGCGCTCTACGTGCGCGCGGCCTCGGGAAAGATCGAGATCGGCTTGCCCAAGTCGGGCATCATCAAGCAGCTGCGGCAGATCCAGCAGATCGAGGATCAGCAGCAGCGCTGAGCCGAGCCGCGTTTCTCGACAGCCGCGGCGTTATCGGGATTTCGGACGGGTGGCCGTACTCACACGCGCGACTAGCGCCGGGCTCCGCGCCGACCCGTGCGGCGACCCTTGGCCTTTTTCGTCTGCAGCGCGCCGACCGCGCGCGATAGCCGCAGGAGCTGCTTCATGATGTCCTCGTTACTCACCCGGTCCTGGAAGCTCGTCGGGCCCGGCGGTGGCGACGGTGGCGTGCCGCCACACGGCGTGCCGCCATCCGGAATGTCGTCCGCGAAGCGGCGGATGATGTCAATGATGACCGAGGGCGTCTGCCTCAAGTCAATGACCGGTCCGTGTCGTTTGATGATTCGCGCGATCAACAGCTTATCGTCGTCCATCATGATGTCCTCCATTCGAAGCGGCGATCCGCCGCTGGCGGATCCACGTGACGAGAGTCGTCTTTCGACCCCGCGTGACCGGCGTGCTCGCGTGCAGCATCGTCGGATCGCATCGGCCGTCGGACGACAGATTGTTCCACACGACGAGCCGGCCCGCCTCGGCCGCGACGTCGAGCCCGAGCCTCCTGAATCGGGTGCTGCCACCCCGCCCGGGCGTGTCCAAATAGATCAGCACAGTGCGTTCCCGCTCACGCTGTGCGTCAGACGCCCAATAGCCGCAGTCACAGTGCTCGTCGAACCACGCGCGGCGGCGATATCGTGTGGCCTGCCACGGCTCGCGGCGGCGGAGATCGCACCCCACCACCGTGATGAGTCGGCTCTCGATCCGGCGCAGTGAACGTTGCAACTGCGGTGTGAACCAGCGTTCTTCAGCGCTCTCGCTCGTGCGAACGCGGCTGCGGCGCGACGTCAGCCCACCGCCCGCGCGGCGCCGAACGACAGCGCTCGGGCGCCAGAAGGCGAAGTCGAGCTCGTCGAGCATCCGCGCGCATGTGGCTCGAGGTACAAAGCCGTCGATCCAGAAGATCCGACGATCCGAATGTACCGCAGCACCCGAAAGGTCTCTGCTCATCCCGATGCGCCCTCGACGAGACTTCGTAGGATGCGATCCTCGTATTCACGTACGGTGCGGCGCGACCCGATTCCGTACCGGCCACGATGGGCCCCGCGAAAGAGGCGGCCGATTCGAACCAGCGAGCGTTGGTGTACCTGGTGCCAGTCACGATGGTCCTGCCAGTGCGGCACGCGGGAGGCACGGTCGTAGCAATGCCAGCCGAGGATCACGTGCGGATGGAAGATCTCGTATCCACTCGAGTACGCGCGCAGACTGACGACTACCTCGTCACCGAAGAAGTAGGTCTGCGGGTCGAAACGGATCTCACGATTGAACCGCCCCGCCGTGAAGAGAAAGTGGAGCGAGATGAAGTCGCCTTCGATCGGCCGCGGCAACCTCGTCCAGAAGGGGATCGGATGGCTCGTGAGCCTGGTCAGCAGGCCGTGCTCGCGCCCGCTCGGGTAGATATCTTGTAGGGACGCTTGCGACGCCCACCAGGTTCGCGCTTCGGGTTGTAAGCGGGCAGATAGCTGCTGATGATCGGCTTCTTGACGCCACGCGCCTCAAGCCCGGCATACATGGCGACCACGGTCTGGTCCCAGTCGCGGACGAACCGCTGATGCGAGTCGAGGAGCAGCGTGAAGGGCTCACCGCACCAGCGACGCTGCAGGCGGTGTCGCGCCCAATTCGGGCCGCCGCTGATCGCGCACGGAACCTCGATGACTTCCAAGCGCGGCAACCGCCGCACGGGGGCGGCTAGTTTCTCGCCGGGGGCACGCTGCCAGAGCACGCACACCCGCAGCCGCTCGGGGTGACGCGCCTTTTCGTAGAGGTCGAGGAGAGTCTTCGGCAGCTCCAGATCGCGGTAGGCGGGAATCTGCACGTATATGTCGTTCACGCTGCTGCACCTGGCCACGCTAATGACGCCTTTGCTAGCAACTTCGGTTCCCCGATTCGACGACGTGCATGCGAGGCCTGTCGGGGGAGGATGTCGTCCCGGGTAGACGCACTGTCGCATGAGGTGGACACATCGCCGCCCGACGAGCGTGATGCGCTAGTTTCGACCCATCACTTCGTAGCGATACTCTGTTCGCTGGCGGAGGCCTCTGGGATCCCTAGTCCAACCCCAGCTTCGGCCGCGAACGGCCAGCGACGCCGCGGCCACCTCGTCGCCGCGACCAGCTACTGCTAGCGGCGCCTTCGCTTCGTCGCACGCCGACGGCGCGGCGGCGCGCTCGCCACCTTCGGCGTCTCGCCCGCCGCCGCAGTCGCCGCCAGCGCCGCCCCGATCCCGAACCGGGCACCTCCGGCGTTCATCGCTCCGAGCTTCTTCGCCCGCTCGAGGAGAGCCGGGGGTGGTGCGGCATCCGTGGCGTCGAAGCCCGGCAGGCCCGCTGCTTCCTGCGCCGCTCTCTCGGTGCCGACCGCCGTCACCTTGTTGCCGTCGATCTCGATCACGATTCGCATCGGCCCTTCCCCCTGCGTCATGAGAGCACGGCGTAGCGGCCTTCGAACGTCAGCGTTTGTGCCGTGAGGTTCTTCACCGTGATCCAATACGTGCATTGCGTCTGATTCGCACGCTCCACCGAAACGTCCCAGTCGATACTCGGCGCGCCTGGCGCCGGCTGCGTCGACATGATGTGCCAGAGGACGTGCCGATCCGCCGGCCAGCCCCAGGTGAACCAGAGCTGGGTCTGCGAAGGACCGATTGTCGCCGTCCATTGCACGCCCGTCCACATGGCACGCCTCCGTCAGGTCAGGACATCGTACCGCCCGGCAAACCGCACGCGATCGGCCGAGAGGTTCTTCACCGTGATCCAGTAGGTCGCCTGCGCGGCGCTCGCGCGCTCGACGGCGACGTCCCACGTCAGCTGCGCCCCGCCCGGACATGGGGTGAGCGGCATGACGTGCCACACCACGTGCAGGTTCGCCGGCCAGCCCCACGTGAACCAGAGCTGCGTCTGGCTTCCCTCGATGAGCCCGAACCATTGCGTGCCCCCCGGCTTCGTCATGCAGTTGGTGTACGGGGGCGGCCCGTCGGAACCGGCCGATCGGAGCTTCAACGCCAGCCGGTAGTCCGCGAGGACGGTGTTCGTCTGCGCATACATCGGGTCGGTGGTGCCGCTCCAGTAGTGGAAGATGTCCGCGCTCGACGGCGTCAGCGTCGCGGCGGGATCGCCCTGCACGCCCTTCCAGGTGGCGAGCGGGACCGGTTCGTTGAAGAGCGACGGATCGATCACGTACGTCTGCGGCGTCCCGCCGACGTCGACTTGCAGCGTGGGCGCCACATGCCAACCCCACTGCACGAGACAATTCGGCTTGTTGCGCGAGCTCACGTTGAGCGAGCCCCGGATCCAGACCTTCTCGGGCTGCGCACCGTCGGCGATCATGAGGCGGCACATCTCGTGCGCCCGGCCCCAGCAGCCGTCGTCCGGGTAGAGAAAAGGAATGCAGGGGATCGGCGTGCTGCAGGGACAGCAGATGCGCGCGTTGCACAGATCGAACAGCTGTCGCGCACGGGCGAAGGTCACGCTAGGCGGCATGACGGCTCCCGGAACGCATGCAACTACCTCCGAGTCCTGGCGCGGGGAGTCCGCGCGGGACGTGCGTCGACAATGGCCGAGCCGTCCAGCGAATCGGTCACGAGGACGGGCTCCTTCGCGCGTCGCGACCGCTCGAGCGTCTTGCGGAGCTCCTCGAACCGAGGGTGCTCCCGGCGCAGGTAGTGGCGCGCGTGAGAGATCTCGAGGTCGATCTCGAGGTCGCCTCCCGCGATCTCGCGTACCGCGGTGACCGTCAGAGGGCGCGGAAGGAGAACCGTGGTGATGTGGCGGGTCTTGGGATCGATCTCGACGTATGCGGGTCGGCCCGTCGCCTTGAGCTCCTCGAGCACGTCGGCCCACACCCGGTCGCGCGCACTCACGGGATCGAGACGCGCCGTCGTGCCACCGGCGAAGCGAACGTCGATGGTCCGGGGTGCGGCCTTCTTCCCGCGTGCAGCGGATCGCGTGGCGGTACGCGCGACCTCGCGCACGTCGTCGACCAGGCCGGGCTCACGCGTCATGCGTCATACCTCTCGCCGCCGCTGCGTCCGGACGATCGGTGTGGCGGTGCATGCGGTGGATTGTAGCAATCCTCGCACCGTCTGCGGGTTGCGAGCAAAGCCCCCTGGGTAGGTGCAGCTGTGCACTCGAGCAGACCCAGATGTCCGATTCGACGGACAGTTCCGGTCGTTGATGCACTTCGATAGCCGCCGCAGGAGCACGCGATGGTGGGCCGTCCAGTGTCCTAGACAATCATCCGTTCGAGTGGACGCAGCTGTAGGTGGGCACCCCAATTCATCGCCCCCACTGTGTGGCACGACGCGTGCTCTGCGCGCGGTGGTCATCGACGACGAGGCTCGGCGCAAGGCGGACGAAGCTCGACGCGACCGGCGCGAAAAGAACGTGGCCCGCACGTTCGTTTTCGCCCTAGGCGTTGGCGTCCTCGGACTCCTAATTTTTGCGGCGTCTGTAAGCGAGGCGCCTCTGCCGCCGGCGGCGACGAAGGTCGGCGCCGGGCCGACGAGCACGACCGGCAAGATGACCAGTACCACCAGCACGACGGGGCCTGCAGACACCACGGCGACGACTGCTGCGACGGAGGAAGGAGCGCCCTCGACGACGACGCTTGCGGCGGCGACCGAGGAGAAGCCCGCGACCGACAGATGCCCGGTCCCTTGTCCGCTCGCTGCTGCGGACACCGCCCAACCTACCCGCTGGCGCATTTTCGGCCTCGGGCTGTTGGCCGCCGGAGCCTCGGGCCTCCTGGGCGCGCTCCTCGGATTCCTCTTTGGACTGCCCCGCATGCCGTCGGTCACGAGGCCGTCCGGGCGCTCTGGGGACGGCAACCAGGGAGGCAAGGACACGAAAGTTGCAGCCGGTCAGCCGGACACCCAATCAGCCCTAGTCGACCACGACGCGTTCCGGAACAACAACCTGATAGAGATCTCTGACTGGCTCGCCAAGATCATCGTCGGGGCGGGCCTCGTCGGAATCAAGGATCTCACGCCGTGGCTGGGGACCGTCGGGACGGCGCTCGGAACCGGTGCCGGCCTCGGATACGGATACCTCGCCGCGGCGTTCGGGGTCACGGTGATCATGTACTTCCTTACGCTCGGCTTCCTGTTCGCCTACATCAACACCCGAACCGTGGTCACCCTGATGCTCGCCACCACCGATCGGTCGATAATAGATGAACTGCTCGCTCAGGGTCTGAGCGTCGTCAAGCAGCAGGTGGAAGACAGTGTCTCTTCCTCCGTCCAGCAGCAGGTCGTCGCAAGTGTTTCCTCCGTCCAGCAGCAGTTCGACAACCGCGCAGAGGAGGCGAAGATCTTCGGGCTTCTCTACAGCGGCGATCCGGGTGCCCCGGCGCAGGCGGTCAAGGTCGCGAGCGAGTTCCTCGCCAAGCCCGGCAATGAGAGCAACCCTCGCGTGTGGCTCTACCTCGCCTGCGCGTTTGGTCAGCTACATGCGGCCGAAACCGATCCGGCGCGGAAGTCGGATCATGCCAACAACGCCCTCGGCGCGCTCAAAAAGGCCTTGGAGTACGAGCCGGGGGTACTTCCGACCGTGCGCGGCTTGCTCTATCCGAACGATCCGAACCATTTCGAGGGCGACGACGACCTCATCTCGCTTGGCTCCGACGAGCGATTTAAGCAGCTGGCCGGTCCGCCGCCGGCGCCCACGACTGAGCCGCCAGGCGGCGAGGCCCCGCCGGCGCCTCCGGCGGGTGGCGGGACCGGGCAGTGACAACGAGTGCTCCGTAGCGCTCGATCCGATCTCGCGACAGGTCGGCCTTCCCCCGACTTCCTGATACGCGAAGCCGAACATTTTGCTGTGAGTCACCTTGACGACAGAAAGGGCTGCATGCTACCGGCGCCCGCATGCTTGTCATGATCGTCCACTCGAAAGTGTGTTGGCGTGCACGGCGGGCGCCCGCTGCGATCCTCGCCCTAACACTCGGCATCGCTTCGAACGGGTTGAGCCAGCCGGTCCTCGATCAAGACGGCGACGGTATCCTGAACGATCGCGACAACTGCGTCTTCGCCGCCAATCCGATGCAGGATGATGGCGATCGAGACGGCATCGGCGATGCCTGCGATCTGTGTCAGTCAACGGAGCCCGACGTCCCCGCGCCCGGGTCGCTGCGCATCGTCACGGACGTCAAGGGGTGCTCGGTCCACCAGCGCTGTCCCTGCTCGGGGCCACCGGGACCCCGGACGTGGAAGAAGCGGGGCGACTACCTGCGTTGCGTCCGGAAGCAGACCGGTCGGCTGAGGCACTCGCACAAGATCGGCCCGGGCGAGCAACGAGCCTTGGTGCGAAGGGCAAGGGTGTCGTCCTGTGGCCGCGTGCGAGGACGAGCCGGAGACATGGACGGCGACGGTATCCCGGACGATGGCGATGGCAGTGGCGTCGTGGGCGACCATCGCTGCCATGGGGGAGCCACGAGCGCCTGTGACGATAACTGCCGTCGCATCTGGAATCCGCACCAGCACGACCGCGATGACGACGGCAAGGGCGACGTCTGCGACTCGGACATCGACGGCGACCAGATCAAGAACGCCACCGATAACTGCCCACTGAAAGCGAATGCTGACCAGGCCGACGGCGACAAGGACGGCGTGGGCGACGCATGTGACAAATGCCAGGACACGGATGAGGGCGACGATGTGGACAAGAACGGATGCAGCGAATGAAAAAAGTTACACCTAGGGACCACCGCCGCTGGCGGCGGGTGATCGGCGTCGCGTTCCTGTCAACCGCGACGTCCGGCTGCCTCACGAGCCTGGGGTACGTCCCCGATCTGATGAAGCCGCGCAGCATGACGCAGGCCACCGGCGCGTTGATGGGACCGCCCCGGGGTACGTGGTCCCCGACGTATCCAGAGGTCAAAGAATGGGCCTACGACGTCGCCGACGGCTACAGCAGCCGCTCCACCATGAACCGCTATGCATTGTATTGGGGCGCGTTCGTCGCGGCTGCCGGAGCGGGAGCATTGACGGGACTCGGCGCCTTCGCCCCGGGCAGCGGCGCGATCACCGGCATCCCCATCGGGACAGGATTCACGGCGAGCGTGATGGCCTACTATGAGAACGACAAGAAGGCCGCCATTTACGATTTGGGAAGCGCCCGCGTGAGGGATTTTATCGCCCGTAGCGATGCACGCTTGGCCGGAGGGAGTACCGAGTCTGAGGAAGCTGTCTGCCTGCAACAGGACGTTGGCGGCGTGATCGACAAGGTGTCCGAATACTCCCGCATGCTCGATCCCAAGAACGTCGTGGATCAGCTGAAAGCCGTCCGCGCAAAAACCGAGAGCGGAGACAAGACGGGCGAGGCGGCGTCGGCCGAGGAAAATGCCGAGCTCACGAAGGTCCTGGATGCCGCAGCCGGTGACTTTAGCGGCATCGAGCCTCCAGCGCGCAGCGTCTGCGAAATCGCACAGACCTTGCAGGTGCTGGACAAGGGTACGCAGGCGCTCGAACGCGAGCTCCAGGCGATACCAAACGAGACCCAGCCGGACAGTGTCCAGCGAAGGGATCGAGCCTCTGCGCTGAAGGAGAAGGCCGACCGTCTGAAGCCGCAGGCCGACGGGCTCGTGACGCGAGCGATGAGCGTGGGAAACGTGAGCATCGCCGACCAGGCCCAGGATCTCGCCGATCGCATCTCGACCGTACAGAAGAGCGCCACGCAGCTCGCGGCGTAAAGGGTTCAAGGGGGATACTGTGATGCAGATCCTGCGTCTGGGCAGCGAAGGTGACGACGTCCAGCGGTGGCAGCACTTCCTTGTCGGACGGAAACTGCTCGCGGTGGTCGACGGGCTGTTCGGCCCCAAGAGCGAGGCGGCGACGCGTGCCTACCAAAAGCAGCGCCATCTCGTCGTCGACGGTCAGGTTGGCCCCAAGACCTACGGTACGGCGATCTTGGACGGCCTCGACGTCGCCTTCAGCGATCCGCAGGGCGGGACCTCCGGGCCGGATTGGCCACCGCCGCCGACGTTCGCTCCTCTCGTGACGAACGCACAGCGAGAACAGGTGTTCGGGAAGTTCAACTATCGCAGGGTCGCGCCGGGGCGGGACGAGATCGTCATCCTCGGCAACTGGGTCAAGCAGAACATCGTCACCGTGACCGTACCGCAGCTAAAGGGGATGAAGGGGGCGCCGAAGAGCGGGCGCATCGAGGTGCATCGTCTTGCGGCAGCACAGATCGCACACCTGTTCGAGCTGTGGGAACAGGATGGCCTCCTCGGCCTCGTGAAGACGTGGGACGGCTCCTTCGTTCCTCGGTTCGTCCGCGGAAGCCTGACTACGCTCTCGAACCACGCGTGGGGCTCGGCGTTCGACGTCAATGCAGAGTGGAACAAGCGTGGCACCATACCCGCCCTCCGCAGCCAACCCGGGTCGGTGCGCGAGCTGGTGCCGCGCGCCATCGAGCTCGGGCTCTACTGGGGTGGTCACTTCACGCGGCGCGACGGCATGCATTTCGAAGTGGCTCGCGTCCTCGGCTGAACGGGGTGAACCGATGACTTGGGAGCGCGCCATCGTGGTCTACCCGCGCGTGCGGGACGTATTCATCGACGGTCATCGCGTCGGGCAGACGAACGAGCTCCTGCGCGTCCGCCGCGGACAGCAGGACTTCGATCTCGGCATGCCCGCCGACTACCGCCCCTCGACTCAACGAGTGTCCATCGCGAACACGAGCGCCATCCGCCCCGCGATCATCGTCTTCGAACCGACATCGCACACGTGACCATGCGTGTCCTTCCCCTCCTCTGGATGGCGCTGCTGGCCGGCTGCATGCCCCGCACCCCGCCGCTCGAGCCCGCGCAATTCCAGAACGGCACGGCCGGGTATCGCTATCGCAACGTACACCAGGAGACCGGAACGAAGGGCGACGAGACCCTGCTCTTGGTCTCGTTGTCCGGCGGCGGGACGCGCGCCGCTGCTTTCGCGTACGGCGTGCTCGACGAAATGCGTCGCTCCAGCCTCCCCGATGGGCGCACGCTCGTCGACGAGATCGACGCCATCTCGTCGGTGTCCGGCGGAAGCTTCGCTGCGGCATACCTTGCGCTGTACGGCCAAAAGCGATTCTTCGAGGACTTCCGCGCCGAGGTCTTGGAGCGCCAGATCGAGGTCGCCTACGGGCTTCGAATCCTGGCTCCGTGGAACTGGCCGTGGCTCTGGTCGCCGCGGTTCGGGCGCGGAGATCTTGCAGCCGAGTACTACGAGAGCATCTTCGGACCGCGGACGTTCGCGGACCTCATGCACCGGCAGCCGTTCGTCTCGCTGAACGCGACCGACATCGGTATCGGCGCGCAGTTCTCCTTCACGCAGGAGCACTTCGATCGCATCTGCGCCGACCTCTCGAAGGTCCCCATCGCGCGGGCGGTGGCGGCGTCATCGGCATTTCCGGTCGCCTTCACGCCGCTCACACTGGAGAACCGGCCGAAGACCGATTGCGGGTATGTGGCGCCGCGGTGGGTCGAACGCGCGGAAGCGGACTTCGAGACGGCGCCGGAGAACTGGCAGCTCGCGCGGACATGGAGATCGTACGAGGACGCGACCAAACGCCCCTACATCCATCTGAGCGACGGCGGACTCTCCGACAACATCGGTCTGCGCGCCTTCGAGCAGGAGTTCATCACGAACGACTGGGACATCGTGGGCGCCCTCAACAGTCGCCGTCTGCAGCGCATCGTCGTGATCGCCGTCGATGCCAAACCGCGGGCCCCGGCGTGCATGGATCAGTCGGCACATCCGCCATCGTGGCCGTTCGTCCTCGAGGCCGCCGCCACGAACCCCATGGAGAACTACTCCAGCGATACGATCGAGCGATTTCGCGAGTGGGTGGACTCGTGGCGAAACGAGAATCTCGACTTGGTCGCGCGTCGACACGAGTGCGAGGACCTCGTCGGCGGGATCTGTGGACGAGACGCCGCCTGTCGAACCCGGAATCGTCGGCGCTGCGACTCGATCTCCACGCCGGCCAATCCGAATCTCAGCCTCCACCTGATCCACGTGCGTTTCGACGCGATCGAGCCGCCGGACGTCCGCGAGCGCGTGCAGGGAATCGGGACGCGACTACAGCTCTCGAGCGAGGAAGTAGGGCTGCTCATCGACTGGGGGCGCTGGCTCCTGCAGCAATCAGACGAGTATCAGCAGGTCTTGAGCGAGATGCGGGCCACGGTCGAGGCCGTACGGTAGAACGGGATGCGCGACCTCCCCTGCACGCTGGCTGGGTGCTCCCGTTCGTGACGGCGGGAGCTCGTTTCGTATTTTCCGACAGTCGCGCTTGTTCGGGTCCTATTCCACCCGCCAGACACTGATTGTCGCCTCGTCGCCGGTCGAGGCATTCTCGATCTGCGCAGCCACATCTGCGCCCCCGCCGGTAGATGGATCAAAGTGGAAACGGGCGCACTCCCCTGCTGGAGCCGAATCCGAGCTCTGGATCGTACTTGTGTGATCCTTATGCACATAGCCGAACGTGACTCGCATGCCCGGGCGCCTTGTCGCCTTGACGTAGCCGATGAAAGAGGTGTCCGTCTTGGTGCCTGGGCCGCCTAAGACGCGAACAGCGTCGTTTGACAACTTGACATCCCTGAATAGGGGCTCATGCGCAGGCATTTCCTTGCATCCCGCGCCACCATCGCCATCGCCGTCACCACCTCCGTCACAGTCCCACAAGAGGTAGTGGTCGCCGCCTAGCCGGAACTTCCACCCGCCCCTGCAAGGCGGCGTCCGCAAGGCGAAGACGATGACAACCAGTATCACCGCTATCGCAAGAGCCCACGGGAGCGGCGACGCGCTCTTACCAACTTGTCCGCGTGTCATTTGTCACCTCGTGGGACAATGCGCGGCGCAATGCGTCCCACTGCGTAGACGGAGCGCAGAAGTTGATCAGCAAAAGGGTAACGTTCCCTCTGCGGGTACAATGGTTGGGGATCAACGCGGCATAGCGACTTGATGCCGCGGTCTTTGATCAGCTTCACCCAACGCTTCATGGGAGGCGCAGTGGCCTGCCCCCGTCAAACGGTCGATGTATTGTGCGAACGACGCGCCTTCACCTGATATCAGCTCCGGACACCGTCGGCGAGTCCCCAGCGCTTGAAGGTCGGGCCCCCGGGGGGAGATTCCCCACAGGGCCATGACCTGCCGCCCACGATCGCGGCCAGTTGAGAGGGCAAGCCCCCGCGCGAAGCCGGGGGCGTGACGGGAGATGTTCGCCGAGGAAAGCGAGCAGCCGTGACCAACCGTCCACCGAGGCGCGAGCGTTCCTCTGCCGGGTTCCGCCCAGAATCACAGAGTCACCCAGCTTGAATCACCGAAGGGGCAATCCGGCGTGCTATCGGCCGCTACCGTGCCTAGCCCTCCCGGTGCCGGTCAGCGCCCTGCCCGCCTCCCCCGTCGTGACGTCCTCCGCGGCGCCGGTCGCCGCTCCCGCTGCGTCGTGCTCGGATGCGCCTTGGCATACCGCTGCGTCACCATCCTGCCTGACTTCGAGCTCCGATAGATCGTCCGCTCGGCCTTCTTCTTCGTCGTCGTCATCGGTGGTCCCCTTTCCCCGCTCGATGCGCGGGTGTTGTTCGCGTGGGAAGACACCGGACGCGCCGCGGGGCGCGTCCGGTGCTCGCGTTCCCTCTACGCTGCGTTCGGCGTTGCCGCCGGCGGCTGCGACTCGGTCCTCTCGGCCTCTTCCGCCGCCTTCCCCTTGCTCGCCGTCCGGGTCACCGGCGGGAAGAGCGTCGCGTGCAGATCCGGTGCCCCCTCGTCGGCCGCGGCGCGAGTGCCGCGCCGGAGCGCGGCGAGCGCCGACTCCCACGCCTGTCCGACGGCGTCCCGCGTCCGGCGAGCGTCGCGGACGCCATCCTGGAGCTTGGCGACGGGAGCGAGTGCCTGCTCCACGGCGCTCGCGGCCTTGTCGGCCGCCTGCGCGGCCTGGGTCGTGGTCTCGCTCGCGTC
>Ga0187894_10000206_pt1 | contig 79147 bp, 75 predicted proteins | sample GBC1701081metaG_FD_136650 | JGI IMG/M metagenome (GOLD analysis project Ga0187894, IMG submission 136650) | White microbial mat communities from a lava cave in the Kipuka Kanohina Cave System on the Island of Hawaii, USA - GBC170108-1 metaG ...
CTTTCCCGCCGGCACCCGGTTCAATCGCGTGTCGCGACGCGAGATCAAGCGGGTCCAGGCGATGCTCAACGATCGGCCGCGGAAGATTCTGAACTGGCACAGTCCGGCCCATGCCTTCAACCACCTGTTGCGCTAGGACCTTGAATGCACACTGACACCTTTACTTCGGGTCTCTCCTTGTTAGCCGCTGTCTTCGAGGAGCGTCTGATATAGCACGTCGACGGTGCTTTTCAAAATCACCAGCGCTGGCCGCAATATATTAAGTTGGATCGGTTCAAAGCCCTTATGTGCGTGAAACATGTTACACCGAATCGCATAGATAGCTTCAAGGTATGCCTTGGCACGACGACTACATTCCTGCGATTCCATAGCAGCAAGTAGCTTACGATCCGCGTCTGGCTGCCTGGCACCAGTTATCATGTTGAGTTTCAGCGCAAACCGACCGTCGCGAAGGTGTGTGGCAATCTGCCTGAGAGCGTCCTCCACCAGGTTGTCACGCTGCCAGGCATCGATTAATTTGGTGGCTCCGCAGTACTGGAGCACGTAGTCTTGTGCGGCCTGGTGATCTGGGAACCGGTTTCTCAACCTGACCCCACCGCGGCGCGCGAGCCGAAATGTTGATTCCGCATAGAGGCGATTGAAGACGACATATACAGTGAAGAACTTGTCGAAACAGCCATGGAGGTCATTCTGGCAGGCACCTGCCTTCTGCAGCCAATTGTGAGTGAATTGCTGGAGTTCAGGTGACAGTGCCATGTTTCGTTCAGTGCGGCTAACGCCTGCGTCACCGGCCGCGAGCGGTCAGTGGAAAAGACTCCCGACCCCTTTTCTTGTCTCCTTGCTGACAATGGTCTCTCAGAAATGGTCAAATCAGCGTTGCGAGGATTATAACAGAGCCGTACAATGGCACCACCGTATGTACTTCGGTAACATGAGCTTGGAAGGCATTATAGCGGCCGTCGTTTCCGTAGTTGCTGCAATAGCTTCGCCTTTTGTGATCGAAAAATACAAGAGGAAACACAGGAACAGAGAGAAACACTTTGCAGATATTAAAGAGATGGTTCTTAAGCATCATTTGGATCTTCTTGTGGACTACTATTTGCCAGCCTTAAGTGGGGAGTCTGGTTGGTTAGATATAAAGTCGGTCAACGTTGCTGCCAATCCTGGGGAAGTCAAGTGGAACTATGAGGTAGCTATCAGGGCTCCGGCGTATTCCATCGTTACCACCCTTGGTGATTCCATTGCTTACCGAGTACACGATATTTCATATCCACCTCTCCATAATGATGCGAGGCAGAACCACTTTAAAGAACTGTTTTGCAGGATTGAAGGGTTGGACTCAGAGTATAGGAAGCTTGCCGAAGATTTGTTGGAATTAGCAAGGCAGTGGAGCGGAAAGTTGAAGGAAAGTCTTGGTTTACCGTCTTTCGATGGTTTTAGTTCACAGGGGAGGGGAGCAAATTATCCAAAGCTCGCCATCTTTATACATGCCGCTTTATGGGTGCCTTTCCCAGGCACCCTTGGTTCATCCGAGGAGCAGGGGAAATATGTTCTGCGCTGGCAGGGCGAGGGCTCTGTATGTGGGCAAGGAACAAAATTCGAAATGGACTGCTGCCAGAGGGTTGTACAAGATTTGATAAATAAAGTAAAGGGCTCAATGGTCCCCGTCAGACAACAAGCTCAACAGCTTAAATCCAAGGCTGTTACTCTAAAAACGGAGATTGCTGAGATCCTTCGAAAGAATAAGCTGCCTGGTAATTGTCCATACCTAGAGAGCTGAAGTAGCTCCTGGTACCTTTTCTTTTTGATCGTAAGGCAAGGCAATGGCTGTCGAAACAATCCTAACCGTGAGAAAAAGGGACCTTTCTGAGCTTGCTCCTGAGCAAGGCATTGTCATTTTCAGGGAGTTGCTCTGGTCCGAGGCGAGTGTATCGGGAGTTCCGAAGAATTGCGTGGGCGTGCCAGGCGATATCTACGATCCAGACGGCGGCATTGACGCGGTAGTTAAAGATTCGCCCTCGGTTAGCAAGCAAGGAATAATCAAGGCTGGCTTGACCTCTTATCAAATCAAAACAGGGAAGTCTGATCTCAACAAGAAGACGCTTAAGAACATTCTATTTAAGAAAAAGTCGACAGAACTGAAGCCAGAAGTAAAGGAGTGCTTGGACAACAATGGAACTTTTATCGTCGTTCATTTCGGATGGGATGGACCTAATGCGAAGGTGAGGAAAGCAATAGCGGAAATCAAAAGGCAGCTTGCCATGGTCGGCACAAAGTACAAGAAAGCTCGCGTAGATGTAATCCCGCAAAATCAACTCATAGGCTTCATCGGCCCGTATCCGTCGCTAGCCCTTAGAGTAAATGGTAGAGCCGGAGAGCCATTTCGCACCCATGCTGGCTGGTCAACTGAGGCTGAAATGAAGCGCCCTTTCATTTTGGCCGATGGCCATTCGACAACGATTGAAACGATGCAGACAGAACTCCGCAGAAATGATCGGCATGTCCACTTCCACGTTATTGGAGAGCCCGGTGTTGGAAAGACAAGGCTAGTTTTGGAAGCCACCAAGGAAGATGACTTAAGACCCCTTGTCATTTATTGCAGCGATCCTGTAACACTTCTGACCAACGAGCTTGTGAATGAACTAGTTCGAGAAGACAATTCCTTTCACGCAATCCTCGTCGTTGATGAATGCGATGACGATACCAGAAAAAGACTCTGGAATAGGCTGCAACACCATAGTCCTCGCATTAAACTTCTTACGATTTATAGCGAGTCTGAGGGGATTTCAGGCGTTACTTTGGTCGAAAGCCCCATGCTCGGACAGGATCAGATTAGCGCCCTCATTCAGACATATGGTGTACCTGCAATCGAAGCAGCCCACTGGGCAGAGTTTTGCGGTGGTTCGCCCAGAGTAGCACATGTCGTCGGTGAGAACTTGAAGAGCAATCCTGAGGATATTCTGCAATCACCATCAACTGTAGATGTGTGGAACCGATTTATCGTCGGCGGTGACCCACCTGATAGCTCGAAAGTCGAAGATAGGAGACTTATATTAGAGCATTTAGCCTTATTCAAACGCTTTGGATATGCACAACCCGTTCAGGACGAAGCCCAGGCAATTGCTAAAATTATTCGCGAGGTAGACTCCAAGATTACATGGGCTAAATTTAATCAGATTGTGAATGAACTGAGAAAGAAGAAAATGTTGCAAGGCAGCACAACGCTGTACATTACACCAAAGCTGTTTCATATCAAGCTATGGGCTGACTGGTGGAGTAAGTATGGCAGTGCCTTCGATGTTAATGAGTTTGCCTTGGGTTTGCCTTCCAAGCTTGTCGATTGGTTCCTGGAAATGTTTGAGTATGCTCGCGAATCGTCTGAAGCCCTCCGTCGAGTTAGGGAGTTACTCGGTCCAGGCGGTCCGTTCAAAGATATAGAGGCGTTTAAATCCAAACGGGGCGCCTTTTTTTTTAGGGCCCTAGCTCTAGCTTCTTCTGAGGAAGCACTCAAATGCCTTGAGCGAACGGTAGGCGCATGCAGCAAGGAACAACTTCTAAAGTTTACAGAGGGAAGGCGTGAGATCATATATTCTCTTGAACATACTGCACTCTACAGGGAACTTTTTTCAGGTGCTGCAACGCTTCTGCTTAAACTCGGAGAAGCTGAAAATGAAACTTGGGGCAACAATGCCAGTGGGGTGTTCAAGGATCTCTTCACTCTCGGGCCAGGCCGAGTTGCTTCTACCTCTACTCCCCCAGAAGAAAGACTTCCAGTCCTAATCGAAGCTCTTGAGTCCAGCTCCTCTGAAATTCGCGAATTGGCCTTAGATGCATGCGAAAGAGCTCTGGAGGCAGAGCGCTTTTCCAGATTTGCAGGTGTTGACGAGGCAGGTCTTAGGAAAGGTCCTGAAGGCTGGACGCCCAAGACATATACTGAATGGTGTGAAGCATATAGACAAATATGGCAGTTACTTCGCGAAAGATTGGACACCCTGAGCAAAGATGACCGGCAACGTGCGGTGAATATCTTGTTGAGACGGTCCCGCGGACTTATTCGTCGAACAAATCTCGGCAACGTAGTGATTGAATCTCTTGAGGAGCTTCTCGCGAAGGGTTACGCTTACAAAAAGACGGTGCTGAAAGAACTGATCGAAGTCCTGCACTACGACGGGAAAGAACTACCTCCGGAGGTCCGAAGTAAGCTTGAGGAGTTTAAGCAGCGATTGGAAGGAAGCGATTTCTCCTCGCAATTAAGACGCTATGTTGGAATGGACCTGCTCGAAGACGACTATGATGAAGAAGGCCGTCAGGTTGGGTTTGGGGAAAGGCGCATCAATGAATTAGCCCGAGAAGCTGTACAAAACAAGGAAATCCTAATGGCAGAGCTTGAATGGCTCGTTACAAGTGACGCCGAGAATGGCTTGAAGTTTGGCTTTCAACTTGGATTGGCCGACCTCAATTTTGACCTGCTCCCCATCCTTGTTGATGCACAGAAGAATGCAGGCGAGAAAACAAATGTATATTTCCTATCCGGATATTTCCGTGCCTTCTTTGAGAGAAACCAAGCCAAATGGGAAGAAGAACTAGACAAGATTATACAAGATCCAAAGCTCCGCGTTTGGGCTTCAGAGCTTACATGGAGATCTGGACCTTTAACTGATCGCGCTGCTGAACGACTATTTTCCTTAGTCCAAAGTGGTATGGTTGGGTTTGAGCATTTTCGTATATTCGCGTACGGGAGTGCCACCAGAAATCTATCAGAAGACATCTTCAGAAGGTGGGTTGAACTGTTGATTCAAAAGAATAACAAAACGGCTACTTCTATTGCCTTGGACTTGTGCCAGTTTTTTTACTGTCGCAAGGAGTCTCGTTACGAGCTGCCGGAAGACCTTGGACTAAAACTTCTCACTCACCCGGCGCTGTTTACAAAGAGTGACAAAGAGCGTGAGTCAATGCGGGACTTCAACTGGTCCGAAATAGGGAAATGGTTTGTGAGGAAATATCCAGCTCGTAGCCTCGAACTTGCCAAGGTCATGCTTAAGCACTTTGGTGAGGATGGGACAATAATTGACGACCATTATGGGTCTCCTATCGAGGTTCTGAATGCGATTGCTGAGAGGTATCCTGAACAGGTGTGGGACGAGATAACAAAATATCTAGGCCCCCCGATCAACTCGCGAGCATTTCACATCAAGCATTGGCTGCGCGGTGATGAATTCTCCAGGAAAAAGGGAGGTGTATTGCAACTCGTCCCTGTTAGAAAACTATGGGAATGGGTCGACGAGGAAATCCCAAAGCGTGCATGGTATCTAGCCAGGATGGTCCCTAAGGTCCTTTTCCGGGAAGAAGGGCGTATTTGTCTGGCTCGAGAAGTGCTGGCTCGATATGGAGACAGGGATGATGTTAAGAAAGAGATGATGGCAAATTTCTCAACAGAGGGTTGGACAGGACCTGAAAGCTCTCATCTTTATGGTAAGAGAGAATACCTTCTTCAGTTCAGAGACGGCGAAACCAACAGGAGTGTACGGCGCTGGATCGATGAATACGTAGCAATTCTAGACAAGGACATTGAACGTGCTCGTATACGAGAGGAGAGAGGAGCCTTCTAGAGCGATGCCTCTCATGGTCTGCTCAAAATGACCATCAGTGGCAAGAGCCTTTGCCAAACGCAAAGGCCACGTATCAGCGGGGAGACGTTGCCCGTGGAGCGAAGCGGTCAAGGCGTTCCATTCAAGCTATGCTTCGGATGTACCCCTCGGCAGGCTCGGGGCGGGCCTTTGCTAGAAATATGATCAGACACTACCGCTAAAGAAAAAGGCCACTATAAGCGTGGCCTTTTTCGTCTACACTCTTTTTCTGATTGATAAGGATTCTTCTTGGGCGGGGTGGCTGACGGTCCCCGTTACTGCGCGCGTCCAACGAGGGCCTTCTTAGGCCGCGCGTTGCGCGAGCACTAGGGGAGGGCCAGCCTGCCCTGTCTCCGGTTTCCCTCCGAAATAAAAAGGCCCGCTGAGTGGAAACCCAGCGGGCCTTTTTGAACGAGGATTTGGTTCCTTACGTTCCCATCTCCCAGGATGCCAAATATTTCTCTTGTTCTTTGGTGAGTTTGTCTATCCTCATTCCCATCCCAGCGAGCTTCAACCTCGCAATCTCCTTATCAATCACCGCCGGTACCGGGTACACCCTCTTCTCCAGCTTCTTATAATTCTTGTAAATGTATTCCGCCGACAAGGCCTGATTCGCGAAACTCATGTCCATCACCGATGACGGATGCCCTTCGGCCAGGGCCAGATTCACCAGCCGCCCTTCCCCCAGCAGGCTGATCTTCCTGCCGTTCTTCAGCTTGAACTCCTCCACGCTCGGCCGGACCATGCGCTTCGTCTTGGCGAGCTTCTCCAGCGCCGGAATGTCGATTTCGACATTGAAATGCCCCGAGTTGCAGACGATGGCTCCGTCCTTCATGACGGCGAAATGCTCCCCGCGGATGACTTTCAGGTTGCCCGTCACGGTGATGAAGAAGTCCCCGATCGAAGCCGCCTCTTCCATCGGCATGACCCGGTAGCCGTCCATGACCGCTTCGATCGCCTTCACCGGGTCGATTTCGGTCACGATCACGTCCGCGCCCATGCCCCGCGCGCGCATCGCCACCCCGCGGCCACACCATCCATAACCGGCGACTACTACAGTAGTTCCGCAGACGAGCCGGTTGGTGCCGCGGATGATCCCGTCCAGCGTCGATTGACCGGTTCCGTAGCGGTTGTCGAAGAGATGCTTGGTGTCCGCGTCGTTGACCGAGATCACCGGAAACTTGAGGACTTTCTTGGCCGCCATGCTGCGGAGCCGGATGACGCCGGTGGTTGTTTCTTCGGTGCCGCCCAGGACCTGCTTGAGCAGGTCCTTGTGCGTGGAGTGCAGGGCCGAGACCACGTCAGCGCCATCGTCCATCGTGATCTGCGGCTTATGCTCGATGGCCGCTTCGATGTGCTCGTAGTAGGTGCGGTTGTCCTCTCCCTTGATGGCGAAGACGGGGATGCCCTCGTGCTGCACCAGCGAGGCGGCCACGTCGTCCTGCGTGGACAAGGGATTGGACGCGCAGAGCCGGACAGTCGCGCCGCCGGCCTTGAGGGTTTTCGCAAGGTTGGCGGTTTCGGTCGTCACGTGCAGGCAGGCGGTGATGCGCACGCCCTTGAGGGGCTGCTGCTTGGCGAAGCGCTGCTTGATGAGCCGCAGGACCGGCATGGTGGCCTCGGCCCATTCGATCTTGAGCTTGCCCTGGTCGGCCAGGGAGATGTCCTTGACGTCGTGATCCACTCTTCCTCCTTAGCGAATAGCTGATAGAAAATAGCGAATAGATGGTAGCGAACAGATGGTAGCTAGCAGCAAGTAGCTAACAGCTAATAGCACAGGGCAGCCGATTTCTTCAGAGCTATTCGCTGCTCGCTATTCGCTACCCGCTACAGCCCGGCTTCTTTCGCGAGAATTTTCGCCTTGTCGGTCTTCTCCCAGGTGAAGCCCGGCTCGGTGCGGCCGAAGTGCCCGTAGGCCGCGGTCGCCTTGTAGATGGGCCGGCGCAGCTTGAGGTACTCGATGATGCCGCGCGGGGTCATGGGGAAGTGCCTGCGGACGAGCTTGTCGATGAGCTCGAGCTCGACGTTTTCCGTGTCCTTCGTATGGATCAGGATCGAGACCGGGTCGGCGACGCCGATCGCGTAGGCGAGCTGGATCTCGCACTTGTCGGCCAGGCCTGCGGCCACGATGTTCTTGGCGATGTAGCGGGCCATGTAGGAGGCCGAGCGGTCCACCTTGCTGGGGTCCTTGCCCGAGAAGGCCCCGCCCCCGTGGCTCCCCACGCCTCCGTAGGTGTCCACGATGATCTTGCGGCCGGTCAGCCCCGTGTCGCCCATCGGGCCACCGGTGACGAACCGGCCGGTCGGGTTGATGTAGTGCTTGACGCCGGTCGGATCGTAGAGCTCCTTCGGCATGACGGGCTTGATGACGTGCTCGAGCACGTCGCGCTCGATTTTCTTGTTGGTGACGTCGGGGCTGTGCTGGGTGGAGACGACGACGGTATCAACCCGGAGCGGCCGGCCGTCGCGGTATTCGATGGTGACCTGGGACTTGCCGTCCGGGCGGACCCACTTGAGAATGCCCTTCTTCCGGACTTCCGCCAGGCGCCGCGTGAGCCGGTGCGCCAGGACGATCGGCATGGGCATGAGCTCGGCGGTCTCGTTCGTGGCGTAGCCGAACATCAGGCCCTGGTCGCCGGCCCCGCCCGTGTCCACGCCCTGGGCGATGTCGCCGGACTGCTGGTGGATCGAGGTAAGGACGGAGCAGGTGTGGTAGTCGAACCCCCACGACGCGTCCGTGTAGCCGACGTCCTTGATGACGTCGCGGATGATGTCGGGAATCTCGACGTAGGCCTTGGTGGAGATCTCGCCGGCGACGAAGGCGATGCCGGTGGTCAGGAGGGTCTCGCAGGCGACCCGGCAGTGCTTGTCCTGGGCGATGATGGCGTCCAGGATGCCGTCGGAAATCTGGTCGGCGATCTTGTCCGGATGGCCTTCCGTGACCGATTCGGAGGTGAACAGGAAATTTTTATGGCCCATGTGTACCCCTCTGGAATAACCCGATATCGGTTGAACGTGCTTTCCTGCGGCGGGAGTTTCGATGCCTACCGGAAGCAACTTGTGGACGTCATTGTCGCCGCGAAGTGCTCATTTTGTCAATGAGAAATCGGGTTTTTTGGCGGCGGAGGCCTGCTTGACAGTGTTTCAAGGCGGCGTGTAGGATGGCCTATCTTTCAAGGGTTTGGATGCTTATTCGCCTCCTGCCGGCCTCGCGTGCGGCAGGCCATCTGCGCCGGTCCATACCAATCCCACGCGTCATGTCGCCAGGGGAATTTTTAGGGCAGCAGCGTAATGAACGGCAAATCTGAAGCGCTGAACGGCCGGACCGCCCCGAAGCCGGGGATCGGCTGGAACGAGATCAAGGCCGAGCTGATCGAGTTTTTCGCCTCGATCAAGCTGGCCATGTTCCTCTTCCTGATCATCGCCGTCATGGCGACGATCGGCACCGTGATCCAGCAGAACGAGCGCGCCGACGTCTACATCAAGGAATACGGCGAGGAGGCCTACCGCTGGTTCCTGCGGCTGGGCTGGACGGACATCTATCACACCTGGTACTTCACGAGCCTGCTCGCGCTCCTCTGCATCAACTCCCTGACCTGCTTCTACCAGCGGTTCCCGGCCATCTGGCGCTCCATGCACCAGGACAAGGTGAGCGTCACCCTGCCGTTCATCAAGAATCTCAAGCACACGACCGAACTGTCCGTGGCCGGCACCAAGGAGGGGGTGTCGAAGGGCATCGTCCAGTACCTGGCCGAGAGGGGCTACATGGTGCTGGCGAAGAACGAGCCGGGCGAGGCCACGCTCTACGCGACCAAGGGCATCATGGGCCGCGTGGGCGCGCACATGGCGCACCTGAGCGCGACGGTGATCGTGACCGGCGGGCTGATCGGGAGCCTGTGGGGGTTCCAGGAATTCGGCGTCTGCCTCGAAGGCCAGACCTACCACATCCCGAAAGGCAGCTTCGATCTGCGCATCGACAAGTTCTGGATCGACTACTACGAGAACGGCGCGGTGAAATCCTACAACAGCACGCTCACGGTCCTGGAGAAGGGCCAGGAGAAGATGAACAAGACCATCACGGTGAACGACCCGCTGGTTTACAAGGGCATCTGGTTCTATCAGTCCAGCTACGGCGACGCCTGGGACCAGGTGGACGTGGCCCGCGTGAACGTGAAGGACAAGGCGACCGACAAGATTCTCCAGACCGTGGACCTCCAGTGGAAGAAGGAGGCGACGCTGGACAAGCTGGGCCTGACGGTGACGCTGACCGATTTCGTGGCCGATTTCGGGTTCAATTCGGCGGAGAAGAAGGTCTATTCCAAGTCGGTCGAGCACGAGAACCCGGCGATCAAGCTGGCGATGGCCGAGCGGACGAGGAAGAGCGCGCTGGAAGCCACGCCCTGGATTTTCTATCATTACCCCGACCTGTTCGACATTCCGGGCTCCCAGTACCGGTTCGAGCTGGTCGGCTACCAGCCGCGGAAGTTCACGGGGCTGCAGATCACCAAGGACCCCGGCGTGAACATCGTCTGGACCGGCTCGACGATGATCGTGGTGGGCATCGCGCTCTCGTCCTTCATCTATCACCGGCGGCTGTGGTTCAAGGTGGTGCCGGGGAAGCCGGGTGAATCGACCGTCACGGTGCATCTCGGCGGCTCGACGCACAAGAATCAGATCGATTTCAACAAGGAGTTTCGGAAATTGACGGAGAAGATAAAAACGATCAATGCGTGAGCAGGTAGCGAACAGCCAATAGCTAATAGCTCCGAGCTACCGGCTACTCGCTACCAGCTAAGGAGAACGAAGATGCTTCGCTCACTCTTTTTATTCGACATGACCTTCTGGCTCTACCTGGCGGCCTTTTCGCTCTACGTCGCCTATGTCTTCGTGCGGAAGCCGGCGATGCAACTGGCGGCGGCCGGGCATCCCGGTTCGTACACGACGGAAGGCGATACGGGCCTGGCCACGCAGATCGGCCAGGTGGCGACGATCATCACGGTCTTCGGCTGGATGATGAACACGGCGGCCCTGTTCACGCGGGCCTTCGAGCGGATGCAGCACTCTGGCACCTTCGCGCCCTGGTCCAACCAGTTCGAGGCCATGTCCTACGTGTCCTGGGCGATCATCCTCGGCTACGTGCTGCTGGAGTTCCGCTACCGCATCAAGACGATCGGCGCCTTCGTGGTGGGGATCGGCTTCATCGCGATGGGGGCTGCGTCGCTGCTGCCGTACCGCTACCAGACGGCGGAGCCGCTGGTGCCGGCGCTGAACAGCTACTGGATCTACATCCACGTGTCGGTCACGCTCACCAGCTACGCGGCCTTCGCGATGGCCGGCGGTCTGGGCCTGATGTACCTGGTGCGCGAGCGGGCGGAGCGGCAGGGGCAACAGTCGCGCCTGCTGGCGGTGCTGCCCGATCTGGAAACGATCGACGAGCTGGGCTACAAGGCGATCATGGTCGGGTTCCCCATGCTGGCGTTCGGCATCATCCTGGGGGCCATGTGGGCCAACTACGCCTGGGGCGGCTACTGGAGCTGGGATCCAAAAGAGACCTGGTCGCTGATCGTATGGCTGATCTACGGCGCCTACATCCACGCGCGGATGACGCGCGGCTGGGAGGGGCGGCGGGCGGCGATTTATGCGGTGTTCGGTTTTCTCATGGTCATTTTCTGCTTCTGGGGCGTGAACTTTCTCTTGTCGGGATTGCACGCCTACGCGTGAGGCCAGCGAACAGCTGGTAGCGAATAGCTAATAGCCGAGTTGAACCAGGATTTTCGCAAGCTACGCGCTATTCGCTGTTAGCTACTGGCTATATTGATATGACTGAACAATTGGCAACAGAGATTCCCGCGGAACAACCGACGAACGGTTCCAAGCCGGTCGTCGGTCTGATTGCCGTCGGGGTGCTGATCGCGGTGTTCGGGATCGTCTGGCTCCAGAGCTCAAAATACGAGCCGCCCAAGGTCGGGAAGGCGGCGCCGGACTTCACGCTCACCGATCTGAACGACAAAGAAATCCGTCTTGCGGATTTCCGCGGCAAGGTCGTTTTTCTGAATTTCTGGGCCACCTGGTGCAAGCCCTGCAAGGAAGAGATGCCTTCGATGGAGGTCTTGCACAAGAATTTCGAGAAGGACGGCCTGGTGGTCCTGGCGGTGAGCATCGATCGCGTGACGACGACCAGGGATATTCCGCCCTTCCTCAAGAGCATGAACCTCTCGTTCCCGGTCCTCATCGATTCGTGGGGGAAGACGGACATGCCGTACAAGCGCATGGGCGTGCCCGAGACCTTCATCATCGATCAGCAGGGCGTGATCCGCGAAATTGTCATCGGCCCGCGCGACTGGACCAGGCTGGACAGCCTGCCCGTGCTGCTGGATCTCCTGAAAGTCACGCCAAAGACCGTCAAGACGGCACCCACCGCATAGGACCATTTACACCATGTGGACCACCGTGTTTCGCGCGACGCTGCTGGCGCTCCTGGTGGCGGGTGGAGGGTGCGACGATGCGCCGCCGACGGAGGCCGTCACCGAGGCCCAGCCCGAGCCGGCCCAGGCGCCGCCGATGAGGCGCGGCGTGCTGAAGGTCGGCGATCAGGCGCCGAACTTCCAGCTCCGGGACCTCGACGGCCAGGCCGTGACCCTGTCGGAATACCGCGGCTCCGTCGTCTTCATCAATTTCTGGGCGACCTGGTGCGGGCCCTGCCGCGTGGAGATGCCGGCGATGGAAGCCCTGTACAAGGAGTTCGACCGGAAGGATTTCGAGATCCTGGCGGTCTCCACCGATCAGCAGGGCGCGGCCGTGACGAGGCCGTTCCGGAACCAGTTGAAGCTGACGTTCCCGATCCTGCACGATTCGGAGTACCGCGTGGGGCTCGCCTACGGCGCGCGGACGCTGCCGATGACGTTTCTGGTGGACCGGCGGGGCGTGATCACGCACCGCATCTTCGGGGCGCGGGACTGGGAGAGCCCGGAGGCGAAACAGTTGCTCCAGATGGTCCTGAACGCGAGGTAGCACGATGGACTCGTTGAACCAGATCGGTCTCTTCGCGGCCTTCTCGGCGGGGCTGCTCTCGTTCGTGTCGCCCTGCGTCCTGCCGCTCGTGCCCTCGTACATTTCGTACATCAGCGGGCTCTCGATCGACCAGTTGTCGAAGGCGGAGGAGCGGAGCCGCTTTCGCAAGGAGATCGTCGTCAACTCGCTCCTGTTCATCTCCGGCTTTTCGGCGGTCTTCATCGCCTTCGGTGCCTCGGCGAGCCTGATCGGCCAGTTGCTGATCACCTATCAGGACTTCGTGCGGAAGCTCGGCGGCGTGCTGATCGTCGTCTTCGGCCTCTATTTGCTGGGCGTCTTGAACCTGAGCTTTCTCGCGACGGAGAAGCGGTTCCACTTCAAGCACCGACCGGCCGGCTATCTGGGCTCGGTCTTGGTCGGTGTGGCCTTCGCGGCGGGCTGGACGCCCTGCGTGGGGCCGGTGCTCGGGACAATCCTCTTGTACGCCAGCACGACCGACTCGCTGGTGAACGGCGTGGCGCTGCTCTCGGCCTATTCGCTGGGATTGGGCCTGCCGCTGTTCGCGACGGCGCTGGGCGTGGACCGGTTTCTGGCTTACTTCAAGCAGGTGCGGGTGTATCTCTGGGGCGTGTCGGCGGTCTGCGGGGTGTTTCTCGTCGCCGTCGGCGTGCTGATCTACGCGAACTCACTCACCATTATCACGAGTTTCCTCGAGCAGCACGGCATCGGCTGGTACGTCGGGCAGTGAGGGGGGAGCTGTTGCGAGGCTATCTCCCCGTGCTCGTGCAACGCGCACACTAAGAAGGTGCTCGTTGGACACGCGCAGTTGGGGAGATAGCCTCGCCGCTCCCACGAAGAGAAGAGAGAAGCGCTTCGCTCAGCTGTCACGTTCTTCCTCTCGACATACTTGCGTCTGTTAGGCTGTTGGGCTGGCCGGGACTCTCCTCGTGCTCCCGCACCGCGCACACAAGATCAATCTGAATTATCATCGAAGCGGGCGGTGCTCGGTGGACGGCCGCACTTTGGATCGTCCCGGCCAGCCTGATGGCTCAACTGATGTGCGGATGGTGCAGGGAAGAGCCTGACGGGTGCGCGAAGCGTTATATTGTTTTTCTTTGCCGAGCAGCGGGTCGGTCTGCCTGCAACTGCGCTCTCCTATATCCACTTATCTTTGCGAGTGCGGTGTGGTCTCCTCCGACTGCGCGCATCGAGGGAGCACATTCTTATCGTGCGCCCTCTGCGAGCAAGGGAGGAGACGACACCGCCGACTCGCTCATCTTTTTGTCTGTAAAATTAACGAAAACTGGGGAGCGGAGACGCGGCCGTCGGGACGGCGGCTGGACGCGGGCGGGTCCCGTTCGCGGTGCCGTTGGCTGAGGGCTCCGGCTCCAGCGCCGCGGTCGTCGGGAGCGCCGGCACTTCCGCGTTCCAGCGGGCCAGCAGCTTGCGGGTTTCCGACTGGTGCTTGCTGCCGGGGAACCGCTGGTTGAGCACGATCAGGTTGTCCTTGGCCCAGTCGATCAATCCCATCTCGCGGTACGACATGGCCAGATAGTAGAGCGCGTCCTCCGCCACGTCGAGGTCCGAGAACTGCTTGACGACGGTCTCGAAACGGTGCGCGGCGGAGTAGAACGCTTCCCGCCGGTAGTAGAACTGAGCGATGAACATCATATTCTGCGCCTGGTAGTCGCGGCAGGCCCTAATCATCCCCTGCGCATCGCCCTCCCACCGGCTGCCGGGATATTCTTTCAAAAGCTTTTCGAACGCTTCCTGCGCCCGCGTGACGGGCGACATGTCGCGGTCGATCGTCTTGATCATTTTGAAATGGGCCTCGCCCAGCCGGAACTGGGCGTAGGGCGCGAGCTGGTGGACGCGGTGCAGCTCCATGAAGTGCTGGTACTCGACGATGGCCTCCGCGTATTCTTCCTGCTCGAAGAACGACTCGGCCCGCTTGATGATCACGTTCGGATCGTAGTTTTTCTCGATGCTGTCGCCGACGAAGATCTGCTCGTCGGTCTCGCTGGGGGCCTGGGCGTCGGCCGCCGGTTTCGGCTTGCTGGCGCACCCGTTCCCCATGCTCAAGGCGAAGGCCGCGAGCAGCGCCAGGAGGAGAACCGGACTGCGTGGCGGGAAGAGCAGGCTCATGGTTTCACGCTAGCACATGTACGTGGTTGCCGCCACCCTAGCAAATCGATTCTCTGATTGCAACAGACAGGGCGAAGTTTACGATTATTTTACATGGCCGAGGTCCGGCGCCATTGACGCCTCTCGGAGGGGCTCCTATAATCGCGTGTCAATTTGTCGCACCGAGAGGTGGAGGACACGTGCGGCGCAGCAGGGTGATCGGAACCGGATCGTATCTTCCCAGCCGGACGGTGGGCAACGAGGAAGTCAGCCGCCCGCTCCGGCTGAACGCCGACGCGATCGAGCGGCGCACCGGCATCCGGGCGCGGCACCGGGCGGCGGCGGAGGAAGCCTCGTCCGATCTGGCCGTGCAAGCGGCCCGGCGGGCCTGCGAAGCCGCCGGCGTCAGCCCAGACTCGGTGGAGGCCATCCTGGTCTCGACCACGTCTCCCGACATGGCGTTTCCCTCCACGGCCTGCCTCGTGCAGCAGCGTCTCAGCACGTCGCGCGCGGCGGCCTTCGACGTGGCGGCCTCCTGCTCTGGCTTTCTCTACGGCCTGTCCATGGCGGACGCCTTCATCCGAAGCGGGCAGTACCGGCGTTGCCTGGTGGTGGCGGCGGAGGTCAAATCGCGGTTTCTGGATCCGTCGGATGAAGCCACGGCGATTCTCTTCGGCGACGGCGCCGGCGCGGCACTGGTGGCGGGCGAGGAAGTATCGGGGCCGGCGGCGCCCGGGGTGCTCGGGGTCCGGCTCTACGCGGACGGCAGCCGTTACGGCATGATCGGCATGCCGGCCGGCGGCTCGCGCAAGCCGGCGAGCCCGGCGACGGTGCGCGCGAGCGAGCACACGATCCGCATCCAGGGCATCCCGCTGTTTCGCGTGGCCGTGAAGCGGCTGGCGGAGGCGGTGCGGGACACGCTCAAGGAATTCGGCGTCGGCGTGCACGATCTCGGGCAGGTCGTCTTCCACCAGGCGAACGGGCGCCTGCTGGCCGCGGTCCTGGAGCGCCTTCAGATGCCGCCGGACAAGATGTATTCGGTGCTGGAACGGTTCGGCAACGCGTCGTCGGCCTCGCTGCCGATCGCGCTGGACTCTGCGGTGCGCGAGGGGCGGATCGCGCCGGGCGACCTGGTGTTGCTCGGGACGTTCGGCGGCGGGCTGACGTGGGGAACGGCGTTGGTGAGATGGTGAGCACGAGAGCTGAAGGGGATATGGTTGATGGTTCATGGTTGATGGCAGGACGAGCTTTCATGAACCATTACCCATCGACCATTAACCATTCTTTCACTGGAGAGACGACATGTTCAGCTTGATTCCGAGAGACGAGGCCTTCTTCGAGATGTTCAAGAAGGACGCCCACAACATGATCGAGGGCAGCCTCCTGCTCAAGAACATGATGGAGGACTACCGCAATCCCTTGGAGCAGGCCCGGCGCATCAAGGACATCGAGCACATCGGCGACGGCATCACACACGACATCGCCCGGAAATTGAATCAGACGTTCATCACCCCGATCGACCGGGAAGATATCTTCAGCCTGGCGAGCGCGCTGGACGACATCCTGGATATCGTCGAAGCGGTCGCGGACCGGTTCGTCGTGTTCAAGGTGGGCAAGCCGACGGAAACGGCCATCAAGCTGTCCAATATCCTCTACCAGGCGTCCGTCGCCGTCGCGGCCGGCGTGGACGTGCTGGGCAAGCCCCACGCCGACGTGACCGAGTGCAACGTCCGCGTGAACAGTCTCGAGAACGAAGCGGACCGGCTGACCCGCGATGCGATCTCCGCCCTGTTCGAAGGCGAAAAGGACCCCGTGGCCGTGATCAAGTGGAAAGAGATTTACGAAGCCTTCGAAGAGGGCACCGACCGCTGCGAAGACGTGGCGAACATCCTCGAACGCATCGCGCTGAAGCACCACTGAACAGCCACGTGACGAGTGATGCGTGATCAGTAATGAGTTGAAACCCGCGACGGAGCAATCTTGACACTCGTCACCCGTCACTCATCACCCATCACGGTCTTCCATGCCTGAGCTTTCGGGCATGCTCCTGCTCGTCGTGGTGCTGGCGCTGCTCTTCGATTTTTCGAACGGGTGGCACGACAGCGCCAACGCGATCGCCACGGTCGTCTCCACGCGGGTCCTGAGCCCGATGACGGCCGTGCTGCTGGCCGGCGTGCTCAACGTCGCCGGGGCCTTCATGTCCACGGCGGTGGCGAAAATGGTCGGAACGGGCATCGTCGACCCGGCATCGGTGACGCAGGATGTGGTGGCGAGCGCGCTGGCCGGGGCCATCCTCTGGAACCTCTTCACGCTGCTGCTCGGCCTGCCGACCAGCTCCTCGCACGCGCTCATCGGCGGGCTGGTCGGGGCGTCGACCGTGCACGGCGGGTGGGACACGGTCAAGTTCTCGGGCCTGCGGTCGGTGCTGGAAGCCATGGTGCTGTCGCCGCTGTTCGGGTTTCTGGTCGGCCTGGCGCTGATGGTCGCGATCAGCTGGCTGTTCTTCCGCGCGCAGCGCAGCACGGCGACGCGCCTCTTCAGCCGCCTCCAGTTGGTCTCGGCCAGCTTCATGGCCTTCAGCCACGGGGCCAACGACGCGCAGAAAGCGATGGGCATCATCACGCTGGCGCTCCTGTCGGCCGGGCAGCTCGCGAGCGCGGACGTGCCGACGTGGGTCGTCGTCTCGTGCGCCGCGGCCATGGGGCTCGGCACGGCGTCGGGCGGGTGGCGGATCGTCCGCACGCTCGGGACGCGCATCGTCAAGCTCGAGCCGGTCCACGGCTTCGCCGCCGAAACCGGCGCGGCGGCGGTGCTGCTGGCCACGGCCCACATCGGCCTGCCGGTCAGCACGACGCATACGATCACGTCGTCGGTGATGGGCGTGGGGGCGGTGAAGCGGCTGTCGGCGGTGCGCTGGGGCGTGACGGCGCGGATCGTCTATGCCTGGGTGTTCACGCTGCCGGGCGCCGCGCTGGCGGCGACGCTGATCTACGCGGGGATCTCGAGGCTGGTCTGAGTCGGAGCCGGCGCCTCGCGCGTGGCGGGCAGGAGCATCACGAAACGGCTGCCGGTCGGCTGATTGCCCTCCACCCAGATTTTTCCGCTGTGCGCCTCCACGATGTGCCGGACGATGGAGAGCCCGAGCCCGGTCCCGCCCAGCTCCCGCGAGCGCGCCTTGTCCACCCGGTAGAACCGCTCGAACACCCGGGGGCGGTCCGCCTCCGGGATGCCGATGCCCGTATCGGCCACGCTGAGCTCCACCTGGGCGGGCTCGTCCGCCGTCCGCCCGGCGACGCGGCCGGCAATGCTGATGGCTCCGCCGGCCGGCGTGTACTTGACGGCGTTATCCAGCAAATTCGTCAGCACCTGAACGAGCCGGTCCTCGTCGCCCAGCACGGCGGGCACGTCGGGAGGGAGGAGGATCGCGATCGTCTGGCTCTTTTTGTCCGCCAGCGGCTTGATCAACGGCAGCGTGCGCTCGACGAGCGCGCTGAGGTGGACCGGCTCCTGCTTGAACCGGACCTGGCCGGACTCGATCTGGGAGAGTTGGAGCAGGTCTTCCAGGATGAGATTGAGCCGGTCGCTCTGCTTGAGGATGATCTGGAGGAAGCGCTCGGCTTCCTCCGGGTTGTCCTTGGCGCCGTCCAGGAGCGCTTCGACGTAGCCCTTGATCGAGGTGAGCGGCGTGCGCAGCTCGTGCGACACGTTGGCCACGAAATCCTTGCGCACCTGCTCGAGGCGGCGCAGCGCGGTGATGTCGCGGTCCATCCGGTCCGCCATCTGGTTGAGCGTCGCCGCCAGCACGCCCACCTCGTCGTGCGACCTCGTCTGGATGCGTTGCCCCAGCGCGCCGCCCGCCAGCTGCCGGGCCACGGTCGCAATGTCCTGCAACGGTCTTGTCAGGCCTCCGGCGATCAGGAAGCTCACGATGACCGAAACGAGGAAGGCCACGCCGAAGGCGATGGCCAGGGTGCGCTGCAGGTCGTGGACCCGTTGCTCCAGGAGGGTCAGCGGAAGTGCCAGCCGGACGACGTGGGGAAACGTCGATCCTGCGGGCGTCACTTTCAGCGCCAGGTAGACCAGCTTCTGTCCGGTGGTCTCGCTGAGCCGGACGTCCGTGCCGCGGCCGTCGGCGAACGCGCGCACGACCTCGGGACGCGCACCGTGATTTTCAATCCGGGCGACCGCGTCGTCCGGGACGGCGCTGTCCGCGAGGACCGTGCCGGCGTGGTCAATGACCGTCACGCGGCCGCCGGCCTGACGGCCCAATTCCCTAGCCATCGCCTGCAGCCGGGATGAGTCGGGGCGGGCCAGGAGCGGTTCCAGCGTGAGCGCCGCCAGCCCCGTGCGGGCGGCCAGGGCTTCCTCCGCACGGAGCAGCTCCAGACGTTCGAGCGAACGGAAGGCGAGAATGCCCGCGACGCCCACTCCCAGCGTGAGAGCCAGCAGCGTGCCGAGGGCGACTTTCCAGCGGATGGAGAGCGTCATAAAATCAGTGATGTGTGATCAGTGATGAGTCACGAGTGAACGGAGAACACCATCGGGGCGCCAACTCCGGACCTCACCACTCGTCACTCATGACTCATCACTTCTCCTTGAGCTTGTAGCCCAGCGATTTGATCGAAACGATCGCGTCGTTGAGCAGGGGAATTTTCTGCTTGAGCCGGCGGACGTGGACGTCGATCGTGCGCGTGGTGCCGTAGTACTCGTAGCCCCACACGGCGTTCAGCAGCACGTCGCGGGTCAGGACGCGGCCCTGGTGCTGGAGCAGATAGTCGAGCAGGCCGAACTCCTTCGCGGTCAGGGTCACGTCCTTGCCGTTGGCGGTCACCTCGTGGCGGCTGCGGTCCAGGACGAGGGGGCCGTAGGCGGTGCGGGCCGGCGCCTCGTCCTTCGAGCGTTCGATCCGCCGCAGCAGGGCTTTCACGCGGGCCACGAGCGCCTTCGGGCTGAAGGGCTTCGTCACGTAGTCGTCGGCGCCCAGTTCGAGGCCGATGACCGTGTCGGACTCCTCCGCCTTGGCGGTCAGCATGATGATGGGGAGGATTGCGGTCGGCTGATCGGCCCGCAGGCGCTTGCAGACCTCGAGGCCGTCCATTCCGGGGAGCATCAGATCCAGCACGAGAAGGTCGGGGTGGTCGGACTTGGCGAGCTTGAGGCCTTCCGCCCCGGTGGTGGCGGTGCTGACGCGGTAGCCTTCTTTTTCGAGGTAGTGCTTGACGAGGTGAAGAATATCCTTCTCGTCTTCGACGATCAGGATTTTCTTGCCCGCGGCGAGGGACATCTAGCCCTCAGCGTAAAGGGGTGGCGCGGATGTGTCAAGGCTTGATACTCCTGTGCCGCTCGGAGCGACCCTTCCGGGCCTTGCCTCGCGGAAACCTTCTGGAATTCCTGCGGCCACGATCTGGTGATCGTGGTGCCTTGATCAGTTCCAGCTTTCCTGCGAGGCAAAGCCTCGGGGGTACCCCGCTCCTTCGGCAATGGAGCTCAGAGCCTTGACCCATCCGATAGGATGAGGCGGAAGAAGAAAGTGTGAGCTAATTCAGTTGACGGAACAGCCTGCCGTGCCGTAAGGTGAATGCCAGTTTCCAGGAAACGCGTCACAGTTAACGGACTCAACGGGCTAAACGGACCCCATGAAAATCTACCTCGCCAGTCCTCGGGGATTCTGCGCCGGCGTGGACCGGGCGATCGACATCGTCGAGCTGTCGCTCAAGGCCTACGGGGCGCCGATCTACGTCCGTCACGAGATCGTGCACAGCCGCCACGTGGTGAACAGCCTGCGCCAGAAGGGCGCCGTGTTCGTGGAGGAGCTCAACGAGGTGCCGGACGGCTCCATCGTGATCTTCAGCGCGCACGGAGTGGCCAAGGAAGTCTGGGCGGAGGCGAACCGGCGGGGGCTGAAAGTGATCGACGCGACCTGCCCGCTCGTGATCAAGGTCCATCACGAAGTCAACCGCGACCATACGCAGGGCTACGAGTTGATTCTGATCGGCCACGCGGGCCATCCGGAAGTCATCGGGACGCTCGGCCAGGTGCCGGACAAGTTCCATCTGGTGTCCTCGGTCAGCGACGTGGAGAAGCTGCAGGTCGAGAACACACACCACCTCTCCTACGTGACCCAGACGACGCTGAGCGTGGACGAGTGCCGGGACATCGTCGGCGCCCTGCACCGCCGGTTCCCCAAGATCAAGGGGCCGCACCAGGAAGACATCTGCTACGCGACGCAGAACCGCCAGAACGCGGTCAAGGAGCTGACCAAGCGGGTGGACGTCATCCTCGTGATCGGCTCGCCCAACAGCTCCAATTCCAACCGGCTCCGCGAGCTCGCGGAGAACTACGGCATCCAGGCCTATCTGATCGATTCGTCGGCCGACATCAATCCGGCCTGGATCAAGGACGCCAAGGCCGTCGGCATTTCCGCCGGCGCCTCCGCGCCGGAAGTGCTGGTCACCGAAGTCGTGGACTACCTCAAGAACCATGGAGCCGATGAAGTCGAAGAACTCATGGTGGTCGAAGAGGACGTCGAGTTCTCGCTGCCGAAGGAATTGGTCACCATCCAGCCACTCTCCCGCCAAGTCAACGCCTGATCAGACTTTCTGAAGCCCCATATCTGGTAGGATTGCGTCAAACTACCTACCTCCCGGTGTGTTTTCCTTTGCTTTTCCCCTCCGGCTGTGCTACAAGGGCCGAAGCTTCATGTATCTGAAATCCCTGGAAATGACCGGGTTCAAGTCCTTCGCCGAAGCCAGGATCGGCTTCCCCACCGGCGTGACGGCCATCGTCGGACCGAACGGGACCGGCAAAAGCAACATCGTGGATGCGATTCTCTGGGTGCTCGGCGAGCAGAGCCCGAAGTCCGCCCTGCGGTGCGAGAAGATGGAAGACGTGATCTTCAACGGCACCGAAGCGCGCAAGCCGCTCGGCATGGCGGAAGTGTCGCTGGTGATGAGCGGGCTGTCCGAGCCCAAGACCGGCGAGCGGCCGCTGCTGCCGCCGGAGTTCGGCGATTATCACGAAGTGATGGTGACGCGGCGGCTGTACCGGAACGGCGACAGCGAGTACCTGATCAACAAGGTGCCGTGCCGACTCAAAGATATTCGCAGCCTCCTGATGGACACGATCGCCGGCACCAAGGGCCACACGGTGATCGAGCAGGGCCGCATCGAGGAGATCCTCAACGCCTCGCCGCTGCAGCGCCGCGAGCTGATCGAAGAGACCGCCGGCATCGTCCGCTACAAAAAGCAGAAGGCCGAAGCGCTGCGCAAGCTGGAAGCGACCGGCCTGAACCTCAGCCGCGTCCGGGACATCATCGCGGAGGTCAAGCGGCAGCTGGGCTCGCTGGAGCGGCAGGCCCGGCAGGCCAAGCAGTATCAGGGGCTGCAGGACGAGGCGAAGGCGATCGAGATCCGCCTGCTGGTGCGCGAGCACCTGGTGCTCCAGGGTCGGCAGCGTGCGGTCGAGGGAGAATTGGCCGTGCTGGACGGGCAGGAGTCCGCCCAGGCCGCCGAGCAGGCGCGGTTCGTCACGCAGATGGAAGCGATCCGCGTCCGGATGCTCGAGGCCGACGACGCGCTCATGCGCCGCCGCGACGAGATCGGCCGCCTGGAGCAGCAGCAGGCGCAGGCGCTGCGGACGAGCGAGGTGGAGCGGAGCCGCACCGAGCTGTTCGAGCAGCAGCGCGTCCAGGCCCGCGATCAGATGGCGCGGCTGGAGGGCGAGCGTGAGCGGGTGGCCGCCGAGCTGGCCGACCGCCGCGCGCAGCTCGCCGGCGCGGAGGCCGAGCTGGCCGCAGGCGCGAAGGGATTGGCGGAGCAGGAACGGCTGGCGCAGTCGGTCGCGGCCCGGCGCGCCTCCACGCTGGAGCAGGCCGAGCAATCGCGCCGCGGCCTGCTGGCCTTGTCCATGCCCTCGGCGGGCGGGTCCGTGGCGCCGAAGGCGCTGCCGGCCTCGGCCAAGCTGGAAGAGAGCCTGCGCCATCGCCAGCAGGCGGAACGGCGCCTCGCACAGGCGCAGCAGGAACGGGACGCGACGGAGCAGCGCGGACGCCAGCTCGACGAGCAGCGGCGTGACGCCGAGCAGCAGCTGAGCCGGCAGCAGGGGCAACTGGCGTCGGTTGAGTCCCGGTGCCACGCGCTGGGCAGCGTCGTGCGCGAGGAAATGGGATACGGCCGGGAGGGCGACGAGAGCGTGGCGTCTCTCCGGAAGTCCTGCGCCGGCGTGAAAGAGGCGGTCGCGGAGTGGCTGGACGTGCCGGAACGGTTCGAGCGCGCCATGGAGGCGGCGCTGGGCGAGCGGCTCCGCGCCTGGATGGTGGCGGGTCCCGCCGATGCGCGGCAGGCCATCGAGTTCCTGACGAAGCAGGGATTGGGGCGCGGCACCTTCGTGCCGGCGAAACCCCGCTGGTCGAAGGGCGGCGGCGCCCACGGCTGGTGGGCCGGCTTGAAGGGCAAGCCGGGCGTGCTCGGGTTGGCGGTCGATCTCGTGAAGGCGGAGACCCATTCCCGCGACGTGTGCGCGGCGCTGTTCGACGGTGTCGTGGTGGTCGAGTCGCTCGAGCAGGCGGTGCGCCTGTGGGAGCAGGGTTCCTGGGCGGCGCCGGACGGCCCGACGCTGGTGACGCTGGGCGGCGAAGTGCTGGATGCGGCCGGCGTGATGACCGGCGGGACCACCGGCGGGCTGCTGCAGCGCCGCCGCGAGATTCACGAGCTCGAGAAGCAGCAAGCGGAGCTGGCGCGAACGATTGAGAAACTGAACACAGCCTGCACGCAGCTGGATGCGGAGCGCGAACAGCTCGCCGCGAAGCGCCGGCAGCTCGATGAGCAGGTGCGGGATGCCGAGCAGCAGCGGGTCGCCGCGCTGTTACAGGAAAGGGAGGCGCGGGAGGCCGGCCTCGCGGAACTGGACGAGGCGCTTCGAATCATGGAAGCGGAGCATCTGGCGATCCAGCAGACGCTGACGGAGGCGCGGGTTTCCGTCGAGGCCCTCCGCGCGCGCTGCGAGCATTGCCGGACTGACGCGGCGCGCTTGCTCGCCGCGCAGGACGAAACGGCCGCCCGCGCGCAGGCGCTGGCGGAGCAGGTCGAGTCGCTGGGCGCGTCGATTGCGCAGAGCCGGGACGAGCGCGCCCGTCAGGAAGCCCTGTTCCAGGAATTGAACAAACGGGTCGTGGAACTGCGGCAGGAGCTGATCAAGGCGCAGGAAGCCCACGCGCAGGACCAGCAGGCCGTCCGGCGGATCGAGCAGAGCCTCGACGCGGTGCGGCAAACCCTCGCGGCGAGCCGCGAAGCGCGGACAGGACTCGAGGTCCGCCGGGCGGAAATCCGGACGCACCTCGGCACGGTCGAGGGCACGCTGACTGGCACCTATCAGCTGTCGGTCGAAGAGGCGCTGGCGCGGGAGCCGGAGCACCCAGCCGCCACGCGCGAAGAAGCGGAGGCCGCGACCGCGTCGCTGCGGGAGGAGCTGCAGAAGACCCGGGCCAAGCTCGAGCGGATGGGGCCGATCAACCTGGCCTCGATCGAGGAGCACCGAGCGCAGGAGGAGCGGTACCGGTTCCTCACGACGCAGGAGACGGACCTGTCCCAGTCCGTCCAGTCGCTGAAAGAGATCATTACGAAGATCAACCGCACCACCAAGCAGATGTTCGAGCAGACGTTCAACGATCTTCAGTCGAAGTTCGGCGAGGTGTTCGCGCGGCTGTTCCCCGGCGGGCGGGCCGAGCTGATCCTGGTCGAGCCCGAGGTGGACCCGGAAACCGGGAAGCAGAAGGACGAGGAGCTCGGCGTGGACATCGTGGCGCAGCCGCCGGGCAAGCGGCTGAAAGGCCTCACGATGCTGTCGGGTGGCGAGAAGACGCTGACGGCCATGGCGCTGATCTTCGCGAGCTTCCTGATCAGGCCCACGCCGTTCTGCATCCTGGACGAGATCGACGCCCCTCTGGACGAGGAGAACATCGGGCGGTTTACCACCGTGCTGCGCGAGCTGGCGGTGGACGCCCAGTTCCTGGTCATCACGCACAGCAAGCGCACGATGGCGGTGGCCGATTCGCTTTTCGGCGTCACGATGGAAGAGCCGGGGATCTCGAAAACCATCTCGGTCCGGCTTGCCGATCTGCAGCCTGCGTAGTTAGGACGTTGAAAAATCCCGCCAGCTGCGTTCTCGGTCGCCTGTCTCCCTGCGACGTACCGAAAAACGTACGCCTCAGTCGCCAGGCTCCCTGCGGCCTTGCTGGACGGTCTTTTTGAACGTCCTTTCAGTCAAACTAGGATTGAAGAAAATCTTAGAAGTTCAACAAGTTCGAGCGTTCCTTTCCTTGACTGCACGGAGCCTCTTTGTTATAAGACGTAGCCAATGACATTGCCCTGGCCGGCTTGTATCTCCTGCCGGAAGCAGGCGCATTCGAGCGCCCCTCGTCGCCAGGTTTTCTAAGGACAATGATGCAGCGGTGGAAGCGGTTACTCACACGTCTGTCCGATAGATTCTTCGCGTCCGTTCCCGACAGGGTCCGGGAGACGGTCGAGGCCTACACGCCGAAGGCCGTGCTGCGCCTGGTGTCCCACAATCCCCATCCGGTTGCGCCCGCCGATCCGACGCTGCGCCGGCTGGCCCATGCCGCCTCGCATGAAGCGGTCGACGAAGCCATCCGTCTCAGCCAGCGGTGGATCCTGGATCGCCAGCATCCGGTGGAAGGGTTCTGGGTCGCGGAATTGGAAGCGGACACGACGCTGACGTCGGAGTATCTGATGCTCCGCCGGTTCCTGAACGTGGTGGATCCGGAGCGCGAGCGCCGAGCGGTCCGGTATCTCGAGGCGACGCAGCTGCCGGACGGCGGCTGGCCGATCTATGCTGGCGGGCCGTCCGAGATCAGCGCGTCCGTCAAGGCCTACTTCGCCTTGAAACTGGCCGGGGTTTCGCCGACAGAACCCTTCATGCTCAGTGCGCGCGACTGCGTGCTGGCCAAGGGCGGCGTGGCGCACGCGAACGTCTTCACCAAGATCACGCTGGCGCTCTTCGATCAGTACGACTGGCACGGGCTGCCGAGCATGCCCCCGGAAATCATGCTGCTGCCGAGGCGGTTCTACTTCAGCATCTACGAGGTGTCGTACTGGACGCGCACCGTGCTGATCCCGCTGCTGGTCGTCTTGGCGCACCGTCCGGTGTGCCGGATTCCAGAGGAAGAGGGCATCGCGGAACTCTTCGTGACGCCGCGCGAGCTGATGGACTACGCCGACGCGCCGCCGTTCAAGAAGGACGCGGCGTGGTTCACCTGGCGGAACGTCTTCATCATGCTCGACAAGCTGCTCAAGCTCTACGAGCGCATGCCCTATCAGGCGTTCCGGGAGACGGCCGTCCAGAAGGCGATCGTGTGGATGCTGGACCACATGCGGGGCAGCGGCGGGCTTGGCGCGATCTACCCGGCGATGGCGAACTCCGCCGTCGCGCTGCACTGCCTGGGCTACGGCGCGGACCATCCGCTGCTGGCGAAGGCATTGAAAGAAATTGAGGACCTGGAAGTCTACGAGACGGTCCGCGAGGGGCAGGCGAAAGTCGAGACCCTGCACCTGCAGCCGTGCTTCTCGCCGATCTGGGATACGTCGCTGGCCGTCAACGCGCTGGTCGAGTCGGGGCTGCCGCAGAGCCATCCGACCCTGTTGAAGGCGGCGGAGTGGATGGTCTCGCGCCAGACGACGACGGCGGGCGACTGGAAGGAGGTCTCGGCGCCGCACGCCGAGCCGGGCGGCTGGTATTTCCAGTTCGAAAACGAGCGCTACCCGGACGTGGACGATTCGGCCGTCGTGATCATGGCGCTGGCCAAGCTGCGCATGGCGGACCGCCAGGCGCAACAGGACTCCATCCGGCGCGGCTACCAGTGGGTGATGGCCATGCAGAGCTCGGACGGCGGCTGGGGCGCCTACGACAAGGACAACAACCACATGGTGTTCAACGTCATCCCCTTCGCCGACCACCGGGCGCTGCTGGACCCGCCGACGGAGGATCTGGCCGGCCGCTGTCTCGAAATGCTGGGCGCGCTGGGCTACGACCGCACCCACCCGGCGGCGAAGCGGGCCATCGCATTCATCAAGCGCAAGCAGGAGGCGGACGGCAGCTGGTACGGCCGGTGGGGCGTCAACTACATCTACGGCACCTGGTCGGTCCTGGCCGGATTGCGGTCGATCGGAGAGGACATGTCGGCGCCCTACGTGCGCCAGGCCCTGCTGTGGCTGGAATCGAAGCAGAATCCCGACGGCGGGTGGGGGGAGTCGTGCCTGTCCTATGCCGATCAGGCGATGGCCGGCCGGGGCGAGAGCACGCCGTCCCAGACCGCCTGGGCGCTCATGGCGCTGCTGGCGGCGGGGGTGTCGAATTCCCTCGGCGTGGTCCGCGGAGTCAATTACCTGTTGCGCCACCAGCGCGAGGACGGCTCGTGGAAGGAAGTGCGTCATACGGGGACCGGCTTCCCGCGCGTGTTCTATCTCCGTTACCACTGGTACTGCCAGTATTTCCCGCTCTGGGCGCTTTCGATGTACCGCAACATCAGGGCGCGCGGGCAGATGCGGGCGGATGAGCTGCGCCACGCCGTTCGCACGGCGGACACGTTCCGGCCAGATCTCTAGCTCCCGCCGCCGGGGTTCGTCCACAGCATGAAGCAGGCCGGAGTGTTCACGGCGACGCGCTGGGAATTCGACGCCGTGCGGCGGGTCCTCGGGGACGTCCGCGCGCAGGCGCGGCACGGCGCGCGGATCGTCGTCGGCCGGCGCGGCCGCTGGGAAATCGTGCTGGCGCAGACCGGAGTGGGGTTCGAGAAGGCGGCGGCGGCCTGCCGCGAGGTGCTGCGCGCGCATCCGGTGGAGCTGGTTGTGTCGGCCGGGCTGGCCTGCGCGCTGGCGCCCGCGCGCATCGGCGATCTGCTGGTCGGAACGGATGTGCGCATGGTCGCGGATGACCGGACCGCCGAATCCGTGAAGCGGCCGTGCGCGGGCGGGATCGTGACGGCGGCGGTGCGGGCGGCGGAGCAGGCGGGGCTGCCCGTGAAGGCCGGCTCCTTTGTGACGGCGCCGCGGATCCTGTGGCATGCGGTGGAGAAGCAGGCGATGGCGGAGAGGACGGGCGCGATCGGATTGGACATGGAGAGCGCGGCACTGGCGGGGGCGGCCAGCGAACGAAATGTTCCGTTCGCGATCGTTCGCAGCGTGTCCGACTTGGTGGATGAAACGCTCCCGGTGGACTTCAATCTGTTTTTGAAGCCCGCCGATTGGCCCAAAGGGCTGGCGGCCTGCGTCGCGGCTCCGTCGTGCGTGGGCGGGTTTCTCCGCCTGCGGGCGCAGATGCGCACGGCCTCCGGCCGGATGAGCCGGTTCTTCGAGCAGTTGTTCGACGACCTGCCGTAAGCGCGGCGGCGGCGGACATGACGTGGAGTGCGACGATGATGACGGCGGTGCAGCGGGTCGGCGGGGTGACGCTCTCGGTTGCGTCGGAAATGACGCGCATGCTGGGCATGCACGGAGTCAGATCATGACAGCGGCGGTGCAACGGGTCGGCGGGGTGACGCTCTCGCTCGTGCAGGAGATGGGCCGCATGCTCATCTTCCTGCTCTCCACCTTCGGCTGGCTGACACGGCCCCCCTTCCGGTTTTTTCAGACGGTCAAGCAGCTCCATTTCATCGGGTTCAAATCCACGTTCGTCATCGTGCTGACCGCGGCGTTCACGGGCATGGTGCTGGGGCTGCAAGGATATTACACGCTCCGGAAATACGGCTCGGACGCGGCGCTGGGCGCGGCGGTGGCGTTGAGCATCGTCCGGGAGCTTGGACCGGTGCTGGCGTCGTTGATGGTGACGGCGCGGGCCGGCTCGGCGATGACGGCCGAGATCGGCATCATGCGGATCACCGAGCAGATCGACGCGCTGGACACCATGGCGGTGAACCCGCTGCAATACCTGATCGCGCCCAAAGTCGTGGCTAGCCTGATCGGCGTGCCGCTGCTGGTGGCGCTCTTCGACGTCGTGGGCATCTACGGCGGCTACGTGGTCGGTGTGGATCTGCTCGGCGTGAATGCGGGGGTCTATTGGAATTCCGTCGAGACGTCCGTGGAGTGGAAAGACGTGTACGGCGGCATCTGGAAATCGATCAGCTTCGGCCTGATCGTCAGCTGGGTCTGCTGCTACAAGGGGTATTATACGGAAATGAGCGCGGAAGGGCTCGGCACGGCGACGACGGAAGCGGTGGTGCTGTCGTCCGTGCTCATCCTGGTCTGGGATTATTTCCTGACGTCGGTGCTGCTGTGATCAGGCTCGTCGACGTGCACAAATCGTTCGGGAAGCAGCACGTCCTAAGAGGGGTCGATCTCGAAATTCCCAAGGGCAAGCTGACGACGATCATCGGCCAGAGCGGGTCGGGGAAAAGCGTCCTGCTCAAGCACATGATCGGCCTGTTGCAGCCGGAGCTCGGCGAGGTCTGGGTCGACGGGATCGAGATCTCGCGGATGAGGAGCAAGGCGCTCAATGACGTGCGCAAGAAATTCGCGATGCTCTTCCAGGGCGCGGCGCTGTTCGATTCGCTGACCGTGTTTGATAACGTGGCCTTCCCGTTGCGTGAGAAGCTGCATCTGCCCGAGCGCGAGGTGACGCAGCGGGTCGAAGAGAAGCTCGATCAGGTGGGGTTGGCTGGCATGGGGCACAAGTTCCCCGCCGAGCTGAGTGGCGGCATGAAGAAGCGGGCCGGCCTGGCGCGGGCGCTGGTCATGGAGCCGGAGATCATCCTGTTCGATGAGCCGACGACCGGCCTCGACCCGTTGCTGGCCAATTCGATTCATGAGCTGATCCTGGCCATGCACCGGATGTTCGGGTTCACGGCTATCATGGTCAGCCATGAAATTCCCGAGGTCTTTGCGATTTCGGATTGGATTGCCATGCTGCATGAGGGAAAAATCTCCGCGATGGCGCCTTCCGCCGATTTTCAGCGGATCGCCGATCCGACGATCCGAGAATTCATCACGGCCGGCGGAACGATTTCGCTCACACACAAATCAAAGGGAGTGTCCGCATGAACATGGAAAAAACCAGGCTCGAACTGGCCGTCGGGGTGTTCGTCCTGATCGGGATCGTCTGCCTCGGCTATCTCTCGATCAAGCTGGGGAAGCTGGAAGTCATCGGCGGGAACCTGTACCAGATCGATGCCGAGTTCGACACCGTGTCCGGCCTGCGGCCGGGGGCGACGATCGAAATCGCCGGCGTGGAGGTCGGGCGGGTGAAAGCGATCCGGCTCAAGGAGGACCGCGCGGTGGCGACCTTCGCCATCAACGACGGGATCAAGCTCTACGACGACACGATCGCCTCCGTGAAGACGCGTGGAATCATCGGCGAGAAGTTCGTGTCGCTGTCACCGGGCGGCGGTGGCGCGGAGCTGAAACCGGGCGCCAAAATCAGAGACACGGAATCCGGGCTGGATTTGGAAGAGCTGGTCAGCCAGTACGTGCACGGCAAGGTGAAATAACGGCGGGACGGTCGTGACGCAAAGGAGTGGACGGGATATGAACGCGTATCGGTTGACGTGGAGGCGAAGCGTGATGGTGGCGGGGTTCACCCTGGCGGCGGCGATGCTCATCAGTCCGGCGCCGGCGCCGGCGGGAGGGCCCGCGACGGCCGCCGTCAAGCAGACGGTCGATGAGGTCATCCGCATTCTGTCCGACGAGAAGATGAAGAAGCCGGACAGGCTCCAGGAGCGGCGCAAGCTGCTGGAGAAGGTCGTGGGGGACCGGTTCAGCTACGAGGAGATGTCCAAGCGGACGCTTGCGGCGCACTGGCAGAAACTGAATGAGAAGGAACGCTCGGAATTTGTCGATCTGTTCAGAAAGCTGTTGACCAACTCGTATGCCGACAAGGTCGAGGGCTATTCGGGCGAGCAGATCCAGTACCTCAATGAACGGAACGAGGGCGACTATGCCGAAGTGCGGACGAAGGCGACGTCCGGAAAGACCGAAATCCCGCTGGATTATCGCCTGCTCAATAAGAGCGGGGATTGGCGGGTCTATGACGTGGTGGTGGACGGTGTCAGCCTCGTGAACAACTATCGCGGGCAATTCGCGAAGATCATCCGCACGTCCGGCTATGACGACCTGGTCAAACAGCTGCGGGAGAAATCCGATCAGTTCGTGAAGCTGAAGACCTCGAAGGATAACGAGTAGTCTCTCCGCGAGATGACTCCACGGGTGATGCCCGCGATGCCCCGCTTGGCCCTGATCCTGGCGGCGGCGCTCGCCTGGGCGGCGCTCGGTTCCGCCGGTCCGGCCCGCGCGGAGAATTCGATCTTTCCGATTCCCACCGTCTCGACCAGCAAAAACGACGGCAACGACGCGGGGCTCATCGTCCCGATCCTGGTGACCGATCCGGACGGCGAGCTGCGGTACATCCACGCGCCGATGATCATCCACAACTCCTACCTCGGCGCACGCGCCACGTACAACCTATTCAAATACGACCCGGGCGGGCGCCAGATAAAATTCCAAGCCTCGTGGACGGAGGACATCGAGCGCAAGCTCGTGTTCAGTTATGCCGATCCGGCGATGAGCGACGGCCGGTACGCGCTGAGCTTCGGCGGCGCGTTCTTCAAGAACGCGACGTCCCGCTTTTTCGGAATCAGCCAGGACACGCCGGAGTCGAACCAGTCGAACTACACCGCGCGGGAGGTCCGGGCCAACTGGAAGTTCGGCGTGTATCTGAATGAAGTCACGCAGGTGGCCCTCAGTCAGCGGTACCGCGAGGTCCGGGTCCAGCCCGGCGGCGTGCCCGAGTTCCCCTACGCCGGGCAGATGTTTGCCCTCGTCAGCGGCATGCAGGGGGCGGCGATCTACGGCCACCGGCTGACCTTTCACTACGACACGCGGGATAACCTCATCACGCCCACCGTCGGCACGCAGATCACGGCCTATGCCGAGCTGAACCAGAATTTTCGCAACGGCACGGATCCCTTCTACACCCGGTACGAGCTGGAGATCAAAAAGCTCTTCCCCAGCGAGTCGAAGCGCATGGTTCTCGTGGTGCGCGGAGACCTTCAGGCCACGTTCGGCCATTCCGTGCCGTTTTACGAGCGCAGCTCGCTCGGGGGGCAGAACAATCTCCGCGGCTACGGCGTGGACCGGTTCATCGACGACCAGATGATCGTGTTCAACATCGAGCAGCGGATCCACCTGCTGCGGACGCGCGTCGCCAACGTCATGGCTGAATTCGAAGTCGCGCCGTTCGTGGACATGGGGAAGGTGTTCAACACGTTCAAGAAGGATCAACTCAACAACTACCAGATCACCCCCGGAATCGGATTCAGGGGCATCATCCGGCCGGGCGTGCTGGGGCGCGTGGATTACGGATTCAGCAAGGAAGGCGGGGCGGTGTTCGCCGGTCTCGACTACCCGTTCTAGGAGGCGGATGAGGCGGTCGGTCGTTTTTCTGACGTGCGTGATGGGGCTGTTCGGCAGCGTGCTGCCGGGGCCGGCGGCTCGCCAACAGGCGCAGGCGGAGGGGTTCGGCCTCTTCCCGGTCCGGAACTTTCAACCGGTTCAATTGTTGTTTCTCGGCATTCAGGGAGATCGGGCTGCCGTCCTGCCCAAGGGGGCGCTGGATATCCGCACCGAGCTGGCGGAAACCAGCACGGTCGTGAGCCAGCAGACTCCGACCGCCAGCGCGACGCTGAAACTCGAAACCCTCCGGTCGGGCCTCTTTTTCCGGTACGGACTGACGGACAAACTTGAGGTCGGAATCGAGATCCCGTCGATTTATGAGTACCGGGGTTTTCTCAACGGCGTCATCTCGCAAACGGAGCGGCTGACGACGGGCCTGGCGCCGGCGCGGGAAAATCTCCAGAACACGGGATTCGCCTACAACGTGAACAAAAACGGCCAGACGCTCTTCAAGGGGACGCAGGGTTCGTTCGGACAGGGCGACATCACGCTCAGCGGCAAGTATCAAGTGCTCCAGGAGGGCGAACGGATGCCCGCCCTGTCGGCGCGGGCGCTGGTCAAGGTCCCGACCGGCGACTCCACGCGGTTTCTGGGGAGCGGGCATGCGGACGTGGGGCTCGGGCTGGCTGCGGAAAAGACGTTTCTCTCCCGGTGGATCGCGTACGCCAACGTCAACGGGGTTTTTCCCACCGGACCGGTGGGCGGGCTGTCCGTGCGGCCCTACATGACGGGGCTGGCGGCGGTGGAGTATCTCTGGACGAAGAATTTCTCGCTCGTGGCGCAGTTCGACTATTACTCCACTCCTTTCCACAATACCGGCTTCACGTTTCTCGACCGCGGCGTGACGGAGGTGACGGCGGGATTCAACTACCGGCTGCAGCCCAATGTGCTCTGGCAGGTGTACGGGGTGGAAAACGTGGACTTCATCACCGGCAGCGCGGCGGATTTTACGCTTTCGACGGTCATGACCTACCGTTTTTGATCAGGGGCCGGTCGGGGGCGCAAACGCTTGACAACACGAAGAATTCTGTGGGAAACTACCCACCGATTTCCTCAAGAGCCCTTCGCTCTGTTGTACGCTTTCGAGCGGTTATCCAAAAACACAGAAGCGCGTGGAGGAGTACGATATGTCGTTGCTGAAAACTATCAATAGCCCCGCTGACTTGAAGCGGATGGCACCGGAGCAGTTTCCGGCCCTCTGCCAGGAAATCCGGGAGCAGATCCTCTCCGTCGTGTCCAACGTGGGCGGGCATCTGGCCTCCAACCTGGGCGTCATCGAGCTCACGGTGGCGCTGCACTATCTGCTCGATGCCCCGAAGGATAAAATCGTCTGGGACACCAGCAACCAGGCCTACGCGCACAAGCTGCTGACCGGCCGCCGCGAGCAGTTCCATACCCTGCGGCAATCCGGCGGGTTGAGCGGCTTCTGCAAGCGGGAGGAGAGCGTGTACGACACGTTCAACGCGGGCCACGCGGGCACCGGCGTCTCGGCGGCCTACGGCATGGTGGAGGCCCGCGACCAGAAAGGCGAGCGCCATAAAGTCGTCTGCGTGGTCGGCGACGGCGCGATGACCGCCGGCATGACGCTCGAAGGCATGCACCATGCGGGCGGCACGAACCGCGACTTTCTGGTGGTCCTGAACGACAACCAGATGTCCATTTCGAAGAACGTCGGCGCGATCTCAGCCTACCTCAATCGCACCTTCACCGGCGAGTTCTACACCAAGTTCAAGGAAGAGGCGCGGCATCTCCTGCGCGCGATCCCGCACATCGGGCCGGACGTCCAGAAGATGGCGCACCGGGCGGAGGAGCTGGCGAAGGGCCTGATCCTGCCGGGGCTGCTGTTCGAAGAACTGGGCTTCCGGTACGTCGGCCCGATCGACGGCCACAATTTCGAGCACCTGCTGCCGATTCTTGACCATGTGCTGAAGCTCAAGGGCCCCACGCTCTTGCACGTGATCACCAAGAAAGGCCTCGGCTACGAGCCGGCGGAGAAAAACCCGGTCTGGTTCCATGCCTGCCCGGCGTTCGTGCGCCAAACCGGCGAGCCGGCGAAGAAGCCGTCGCGGCCGAGCTATACGGCGCATGCGATCACCGCGTTGACGAAGGCGGCCCGGCAGGACAAGAAGGTCGTGGCGATCACCGCCGCCATGTGTGAGGGCACCGGCCTCACGGGGTTCGAGAAGGAATTTCCGGACCGGCTCTACGACGTCGGCATCGCCGAACAGCACGCGGTCACCTTCGCCGCCGGCTTGGCGGCCCAGGGCCTGAGGCCGGCGGTCTGCATGTACGCGACGTTCCTGCAGCGCGCCTACGACCAGATCGTGCACGACGTGGCGACGCAGAACCTGCCGGTCGCGTTCCTGATCGACCGCGGCGGGCTCGTGGCGGAGGACGGCACCACGCACCACGGGGCGTTCGACTTCGCCTACCTGCGGCACGTGCCGAACATGGTGGTCATGGCGCCGAAGGACGAGAACGAGCTGCAGCATATGGTGAAGACCTCCCTGACCCACGACGGGCCGGTTTCCGTGCGCTACCCGCGCGGCACTTGCCTCGGCGTGCCGATGGACCAGGAAATGAAGACGCTCCCGGTCGGCAAGGGCGAGCTGCTGAAGGACGGGACCGACATCGCGATCGTGGCGATCGGCGTCACCGTGTGGCACGCGGTGCACGCGGCCGAGCGGCTGGAGCAGGAAGGCATTTCCGCCGCGGTGATCAACGCGCGGTTCGTCAAGCCGCTGGACCAGGCCTTGATCGGCCAGGTGGCCAAGCATGTCCGCTGCGTCCTGACGGTGGAGGAAGGTGCCAAGATGGGCGGCTTCGGCTCGGCGGTGCTCGAATCCCTGTCGGAGCAGGGCCTCGCGAACGTGCCGACGCGGCTCATGGGGCTGCCGGACTGGTATATCGAGCAGGGGCCCCAAGACCTGCTCCGCGAGAAGTACGGATTGACCGCGGACGGCATTTACCAGGAAGCCAAGAGGCTCTGGACGCAAGTGGCGGCCGGGCTCAGCACCGCCCAGCCGGTGTCCGGCGAGAGCCGCCCTCGCGCGAAGCAAAACCAGCGCGCCTCGTTTCCCGGGTTGAAGGGCGCGGACGGGGACGAACAGGGCAGCTAGGCCCATGCACATCACGCGGCGCAAGACACGCCAAATTAGGGTCGGCAAGATCAAGATCGGCGGCGACGCGCCGATTGCCGTCCAGTCCATGTGCTCGACCGACACGCGCGACATCACGGCGACGGTCGAGCAGATCAAGCAACTCGAAGCGGTCGGCTGCGAAGTAATCCGCGTGGCGGTGCCCGACATGGATGCCGCCGCGGCGCTGTCCAAGATCAAGGCGCAGATGACCGTGCCGCTGATCGCCGACATCCACTTCGATCACCGCCTCGCGCTGGAAGCCGCCAAGGTTGTGGACTGCGTCCGGATCAACCCCGGCAACATCGGGGCCTGGTGGAAGGTGCAGGAGGTCCTCAAGGCCGTCAACGAGCGGGGCATCCCGCTGCGAATCGGCGTCAACGGCGGCTCGCTGGAGCGGCCGTTGCTGGACAAATACGGCTGGCCGAGCCCGGAGGCGCTGGCCGAATCCGCGTTGAACGCCGTGCACGCGCTCGAGGACGAGGGCTTCACCAACATGAAGGTGTCGCTCAAGGCCTCGGACGTGAAGCACGCCGTGGATGCCTACTGGATGTTCGCCATGCAGTCCGATTACCCGCTGCATATCGGCATCACCGAGGCGGGGACGGCGATGACCGGCGCGGTCAAGTCCGCGATCGGCCTGGGCTGGCTGCTCTCGCAGGGCATCGGCGACACGCTCCGCGTCTCGCTGGCGGCCGATCCCGTCGAGGAAGTCAAAGTCGGGTTTGAGATCCTGAAATCGCTCGAGCTGCGTCACCGCGGCATCAACGTGATTGCCTGCCCGACCTGCGGGCGGGTCGAGATCGACGTGATCCGCATGGCGAACGAGCTGGAGAAGAAACTCAGCCACATCAAGGCCCCGCTCAACGTCTCGGTGCTCGGCTGCGTGGTGAACGGCATCGGCGAAGGCAAGGAAGCCGACATCGGCATCGCGGGCGGCGAGGGCGTGGGGATCCTGTTCAAGAAGGGCAAGCTCGTGCGGAAGGTGCCGATGGATCAGTTGATGGATATCCTGATCCCGGAAGTCGAACTGATGGCCAAGGAAAAAGAGGCCGAAGAAGCCAACGGTGGCCCGGCGCCTGCCTCAAGTCATGATGACAATGGGCTGTCCGAATGGATGCAGTCGCAGCAGGCGTCCGACCGTCCTTCCACCCTCGGCCGCGAGATTCCCGTTCTCCCCAACAAACGGTAAGCTCGCTCCACGCTCCGGTTTTCTCCTCCAGCGTAAGTTGTGTTGATGAAACCCGGCCGTTATAATGCCTGCCGTGGCGCCGTACCCAAGTGGCTAAGGGAGCAGTCTGCAAAACTGCGATGCGGCGGTTCGAACCCGCCCGGCGCCTCCATACCTCGCTTGCGTGAGCCGCGGGGCTCATTTTTGGTTCATCGTGATTAAGCCCCGCGGAGAAACACCTTCAGTGTTTCCTTAAGTCTCACGCTTCGCTCGGTATTTGGCGCGACTGATCCATCACGACGACATCCCTTTGGGCAGTGCCGCGCCAGTAGTACCATACCAAGCTTCGCTTGAGCCGCCGCGTTCGATCAAATCGCGGCGGAGAGTTTCTTTGCCACCAGTAGGCTTAGATTCTGCATGGCGTTTGATTACTAAGCAGGGTGTCGCGCAGCGCGACGTATTAATCCAGCTTGAGAAGCACTTTCATTGGTGGTGTGGCTACCATGAAGCGTTCCCGTAGACCCAAGCCTTCCATTCGTCTCAACGCCAAGCCAACCAGGCCGCACAGCACGAAAAGGGGCGTGCGGGGCTACGACCGCCGACGGGCCGAGGCGCAGCTCCGCGCCGAACTGAAACGGACCGACTAGGAGGAGTGAGTCGCGTCGACATTCATTGACGATTTCGGTGGGCGGGTGTTAGTATCTGCTTGATTTTTCCCTGTCGGAGGCCCATGGCAGTTCCCGTTTCCCAGATGTTCACGGTGGCGTCGTACGTGATCGCGCAGCGGCTCAAGGGCGTGAAGCGCTATCCGCTCGTGCTCATGCTGGAGCCGCTGTTCCGCTGCAACCTGGCCTGCGCCGGCTGCGGGAAAATCCAGTACCCCGATCACATCCTGGACAAGCACCTGACGCCGGAACAATGCTGGGCGGCAGCCGACGAGTGTGGCGCGCCGATCATCAGCATTCCCGGCGGGGAGCCGCTGATCCATCCCCGCATGGCCGAGATCGTTCGCGGCCTGGTGGCGCGCAAGAAGTACGTCTATGTCTGCACGAACGCGATCATGCTGGAGCGCAAGCTCGACGAGTACACGCCGTCCAAGTATTTGACCTTCAGCATCCACATGGACGGGTCGCGGGACGAGCACGACCTGGCCGTCTGCCGGGACGGCGTCTATGACGTCGCCGTCAAGGCGATCAAGGAGGCGCTGCGGCGCGGGCACCGGGTGACGACCAACACGACGCTCTTCGACGATGCCAACCCGGAGCGGGTACGGAAGTTTTTCGACGAGATGATGGAGCTCGACGTCGAGGGTATGATGATCTCGCCCGGCTACAGCTACCAGAAGGCGCCGGACCAGAAGAACTTCCTGAAGCGCGACAAGACGCGCGCCCTGTTCGCCAGGATTCTGGGGGACCGGAAGAAGGGCTGGCGGTTCAACCAGTCGCCGCTGTTCCTCGAATTCCTGATGGGGCGGGTGGACTACCAGTGCACGCCCTGGGGGAATCCGACCTACAACGTCTTCGGGTGGCAGAAGCCGTGCTACCTCCTGCAGGACGGTTACGCGAAGACCTTCACGGAATTGATGGACGGCACGGAGTGGGACCGGTACGGCACGGGCCGCAACGACAAGTGCGCCGACTGCATGGTGCATTGCGGCTACGAGGCGTCCGCCGTTGCCGATACGTTCGGCTCCTGGTCCGGGTTCGCCCGCACGGTGAAAGCCACCCTCATGCCCAACGCCCGGTAACCCCGTCACGCGTGACGAGTCACTCTTCCCGTGACTGACTCCAAATATCACACGCCGGAGCATACAAAGCTGGAGGGGCGGACGTTTCACCCGGCCACGCCGGCCGAATTGGCCGAAGCGGTCGAGCTGGCGTTCGACTACCGGGGCGACATCACGCTGACCTTGAAGTCGGGGGAGCGCCTCGCCGGCTACCTGTACAACCGCGACGCATCCGGCGCTCCGCCGATGCTGCAGATGTTCCCCGAGCAGGGAGGCGCGCGGAACATTCCGTACGCGGAGGTCGCCTCCATCGCCTTCACGGGCGAAGACACGGCCTCGGGCAAGTCCTGGGAAGCCTGGGTGACTAAAAAGGAATCGGAGCGACGCGCCGACGCGAAGCAGGCCGAGGACGCCGCGCGGGCGCGCGGCCACCTGTAACGCTCGCAACGTATCCATTTCCCCCTCCATTCTTCGTGCCGGAAACGGCCGGCTGCGCATCTGCCGACCAGCGGAAAAGCCTTGTCAATACTGGCGATTCTCGATGTCGGGGAGGCCAATCTGGTTGTTGACATGGTTTACCATCTATGCTACAAGTACCGCGCCCTAAACCTGGGAGCACCGTGATTTTGCAAGGGTTTTCGCGGGTAGAAGGCGGGTCGGGCTCGCGAAAAAATACACGACAGGGCCAGGTCTAGGGGGCGTGTCTTGAGAGCGAGCGCAATTCACGAACGTGTCGCACTGGGTCTTGCCGCAAGCTGGCTCGGCGCGCTGCTCGCGGGATTGCCGGCGGCGATGGCGATGCACGAAGTGGACCATCGCTATACCGTCGAAGGGTTCGTCTGTAGCCCCGATCATCAGCCGGTTTCGAGCGTCCAGGTCATCGCCAAAGATACCAAGGCCTCGATCGGCGCGACGGCCCTCACGGATGATCGCGGGTACTACAAGATCACGCTGCACCTCCACAACGAGAATCGGGGCGATCCGGTTCTCGTGATCGCCCGCGAAGAAGAACGGCAGATCACGGCGCAGTTCGATGTCAAAGACATTCAAACCGAACGAAAAGTCCGGATCAACTTCGGAACGGGGTGCGAAGTCACGACCGATGATGGACCGCCGGACTGGGTGTGGTATGGCGGAGGAGTCCTCGTGCTGGCGGGAGCGGCGTTCATCGGAATGAAGGCGGCCCGCAAGCGGAAGCAGGGCGGGAAGGGCGCACGGCGGTAATCCGGTTTTATTTGTTTTTGTCATTCATCAAGGTCCGCGAGTCACTTCAGTACCTCGCCGGATCGGTTCCGAGGAGCAAGGCGGGGGCAAGGCGAGGGATGGGTGGCTGCGTAGTCTCTGGCGAACGGGTTCAGGTAGGCGCTTTTGTTTCGGGCATCGCGGCCCGAGCAAAAGCGTCTTTTTTTCATGGCGCATGGGGAACGGCGGCAGGCCGGCTAACGGCGTGTCGGAGAAAGGAATGGGTGGGAAGCTTATGATGTCCAAGACCTGGGTTCCTGCGGCACTGTTCTTCGGGGTGATGGGAATGGGCTTTGCGGTCTCGAGCTGCGGCGAGGGGGGCGAGGGCCCGATCGTGGCGCCGCCGGATCCTCCGGCCGAATATGCCGACAAGCACATGCCGGCCGGCTGGTGGGCCGATGAGTCGAAGGTGGAAGAGGGGCGCAAGCTGTTCATCGGGGAAACCAACCCCGACGTCAACTGCGCGAGTTGCCACGGGAAGGACGGGAAGCCGGTCAAGGCGGGCGCCCGCGACTTCCGCGTGGCGGATCGGATGAAGCTCTACTCGGATTCGGTCTGGTTCTGGCGGATGTCAGAAGGCGTGCCGAATACCAAGATGAAGGCCTGGAAGAGCAAGCTGTCCGAGGAAGACCGGTGGAAACTGGTCGCGTTCGAGCGCAACTTCGGGCTGAAGGGCCAGGAGTGGGACGCGAGCACAAAGGCGTGGGTGGCGGTGGGGTCCGCAGCAGCAGCTCCGGCGGCTGATGGAAAGGGCGGCAAGAAGGGCGGCAAAAAGGATGCGGCTCCGGCCAGCGGCAAGAAGGCGGCAACGCCCACCAGTAGCAAGAAGTAAGTCGTCACGCGGTGAGGGAGGAGGGCGGCGATCGCTATGAAAACGTGGCAGCGTAGTCTTCTGGTGTTGTTCGGGCTTCTGGCGGTATTTGGCGCAACGGCCTATGCCCAGGTGCCGAGCGCCCCGACGGTCGAATTCCCCTATACGGGAAATCGGCTGGCGGTCTGGATCGTCGCCCAGCTCCATATCCTGTTCGCTGCCTTTATCCTCGGTGCGCCGATCTTCGTGGTGATTTCGGAGTGGCTGGGGTACCGGAAACAGGACCCCCGCTACGACCGGCTGGCCAAGGAGGTTATCAAAGTCACGGTCATCCTCTACAGCATGACCGCGCTGACCGGCGGCTTGTTCATTTTCGTGCTGCTGGCCACCTATCCGCAGTTCACGACCTGGCTGATCAACCACTTCTTTCTCGTCTTCGCCGTCATCTATCCCCTGCTGTTCATCGGCGAGACGATCGTCCTCTACCTCTATTTCTATACCTGGGACTCCTGGAAGGGGGACAAGAAGGCGCGGCACATCGCGCTGGGCGTGCTGCTGAACCTGATCGGGACGATCACGCTCTTCGTGATCGACGGCCCCACGTCGTTCATGAACACGCCGGCGAAGGCGGAAGGGGCGTCGATCGTCGAGTTCATTCAGGCGGCCACGCTCTGGGACAAGATCTTCAACTATTCCTGGATGCCGCTGAACCTGCATCGCCTGGTGGGAAACGTGACGTTCGGCGGCTTTATCACCGGACTGATCGCCGCCTACATGTACATGGGGGCGAAGACCGACTCGGAGCGGTCCTATTACGACTGGATGGGCTTCGTCGGCAACCTCATCGGCGTGGGCGCGTTGCTCTTTCTGCCGTTCATGGGCTACCTGCTGTCCTACGAGCTCTGCGACTATGACGCCTCGATCTGTCCGTACATGATGGCCGATCAGCTCTCGATGTTTTTCGAAATGCAGGGGGCCATGGTTGGGCTGATCTTTCTAGCCAGTAACTATTATATCTGGCTCAGCATGAAACGGATCGAGGGGGTGGAGCGCGTGCGCATCTCGGTATTGACGGTGCTGGTCATGATCGCGCTCCCGTTCGTGATGACCTATACGTGGACGGTCTTCCCCGTGCCGGACCCCAAATCGCTGGCCGTGCTGGTGCCGTTGGTGCTCGCGCCGGCGGTCCTCGGCAAGATCGTCCCGCCGCTTGGCCGCCTGACCGTGTCCTCGCGGGTCTGCATCAAGGTCGCCTTCCTCATGGTGGTCATCGGCAACGCGATCTGGATGACCCCGCACGGCTTCGTTGCCACGGGCGCCAAGCTGGTGGAGGAGCTGGAATTGCCGGGTGACTGGAGCTTTCTGGCGCTGATGCCGGCGAAGAACTCCGCGGCCTTTACGTTGGTATTCGTCACGGTTGTGAACTACATTCTTTACAACCGCGCCATTAAGCAAGGGACGATCGTGTGGGGGAAAATCGATTTTGTCTCCCAGTTCGTGCTCATCTTCCTGGCGTTCAGCGCGATCTGGACCATGGGGCTGATGGGCGCGGTGCGGTCGCTCGTGCGGAAGTATTTCCATACCTACAACCTGTACCCGGATTTCACCGCCGAGTCGTTCACGCCGACGCTGTCCTATTCGGCCTGGTGGATCACGGGCATCACGCTGGTGTTTTACATTGTCGTGAGCTTCGCCATTATCCTGACGCTACGCGTGTCTGAATCGAAGGCGCATGTCCCTGAGGGCAGCCCGGTTCCCGCCGGGGCGAAATGAGGACGACATGAACGAGCAACCGAGTTTTCTCAAGAGCGTGGTGAAGAAACTGATCGCGGGAGCCATCGTCGGCGGCGTGCTGTTCGGCGCCGCGATCGCGCTCGGCTTCCCGCCGGTGTTCCGCTACATGTTCGTGGCCTATGCGATGCTCGGGACCGCGGTGTTCATTCTCCTGGATGCGCCGTCCTTGCCGGCGTTGAGCGGGGTCAAGGCGTTGGCGGTGCTCCTGGCCTTCTATCTCGTGCTGTCGGGGGTCTATATCGGAGGAGCGTCGCTCTGGCCGCAATACGATCCGGAAGACGAGAAGGGCAAGATCGCCAAGCTGCTGGAGGCGAAGCGGAGAGCCTCCGAGCAGGGCAAGGCGGAGGAACTGCTGGTCCGGGCCAAGGCGTTGTCTGAAAAAGCCGACTCGATCATGCAGCGGCTGCAGACGCTCGGCGGGCCGACGGAAGCAGCAGCGCCTGGGGCGGGTGGAGCCAAGGCCGGAGGCGCCGCGCCTGCATCCGGCGATCTCGTCGCCCTCGGCAAGGACCAGTGGGAACTGCAGGAGTGCTACAACTGCCACAAGCTCTACGGGCAAGGTGGCAAGAAGCGCGGACCGGAGATGGATAACATCGGCAACCTGATGAAGGCCGAGGAAATGAAAGAGAAGATTCTTGATCCGAGAAGTTGGATGGCGGAAGGGTTCGAGAAAGAGTACGAAAAGAAAAAGATGCCGGATAAATACAAGGAGCTGATGGAGGACAAGGACGTCGACGCGCTCGTGGCGTTCCTGGCCACCTTGAAGAATCCGGCAGTCAACACGCCCAAGCCGATCAAGAAAAAGTAGCCATGCAGCCGAAGCTGAAATCGAAAGTGCGCTGCACCGACCGCGAGGTCGGGGAAGTCACGCGCGTCATCGTCGATCCGCTCTCACTCGAGGTCAGCCATATCGTCGTCGGCGGGAACGGCGTCGGCGGAGCCGAGCGCCAGGTGCCGATGTCGGAAGTGCAGTCGGTCGCGGACGACCTGATCCAGCTGCGGACCACCTCCGGCGCGCTGGCGAAATTTCCCCCGCTGAAACGGGATGAGTACGTCACGACCCACGAGGTCGAAATCGCCCACCTCGAAGACCGGCTGCATGTCGAGTCGGGCGAAGTCCTGGTGCCGCTGCCGACGCTGGAGCGCAACGTCCCGCGCCGGACCTTCTTCACCAATTTGACCCATGCCATCGGCGCCTTTGTGGCGCTTCCCTTCGCGTTCCCCGTCCTCAAATATCTGATGAAGCCGATGTATGCCCCGTTCGACAACAGGTGGCTCAAGGTCGGCAACGTCAATCGGATCAAGACCGACGACGTCGGGGTCCAGTTCAAGTACAAGAAAATAGTCAAGGAAGCCTTCATGCCGGAAGCGGAGGTGGACAAAAACGTCTGGATCTTGAAGGCCTCGCCGGCCGTGCTGGAGGAAGTGTATAAGGGCAAGGACATGGAGTTCCGGGACCAGGCCGGTCGTCTGGTGTGGACCAACAAGAAGGATATCCCGTACGTCGTGTTTTCCGGCAAGTGTCCGCATCTCGGCTGCGGTTACAAGTGGCGGAAGGTCCCGAAGCTCGGCAAGGAAATCTTCCTGTGCCCCTGCCATCTGAGCATTTACGACCCGAGCGGCAAGGTGTTGGACGGGCCGGCGCCGCGCCCGCTCGATCCGTTGCCGATCCGCGTGGACGCGGCGGGCAACATCCAAATCATCGACATAGAATTCAAGGCCGGGACCAAGGCCCAGACTCGGATCGTCTGATGAGCGCCCAACCGAACCTTCTGGAAAAAGTTATTGCCTTTGTCGACGAGCGGGTCGGCCTGAAGACCCTCCAGGCCAAGATGCTCAACGAGCCGGTGCCGGGCGGATCGCGCTGGGCCTACGTGTTCGGATCCTGTCTGCTGTTCATCTTCATTATGCAGGTCGTAACGGGCGTCCTGTTGATGTTTTATTACGTGCCGAGCGCCGATCACGCCTACGCGAGCACCCAATACATCATTCATGAAGTAGATTACGGGTGGTTCATACTGAGCTACCACTTCTGGGGCTCCTCGGCCATGGTCGTGATGGTGTTCGCCCACATGTCCCAGGTGTTCCTGTGGGGCGCGTACAAGAGTCCCCGTGAGATGATCTGGCTGGTCGGGCTAGGGCTGTTCGGTATCGTGATGGCGTTCGGTTTTACCGGCTACCTGTTGCCGTGGGACCAGCGGGCCTATTGGGCCACCACCGTCGGTGTCGAGATCATGGACAAAGCTCCCATCGTCGGTGATTTCCTCGCGAGGTTCCTCAAGGGAGGTCCCACGCCTGGCCAGATGACGCTCAGTCGGTTCTTCGTGATCCACGTGATGATTCTGCCCGCGACGTTGATGGGATTGGCCGGGCTGCACCTGTTCCTGTTCCGGAAGGCCGGGCCGGCCGGGCCGTTCCGCGGCACGCCAGACGAGCTCAAGGCCAAAACCGACTATTTCTTTCCGCGTCAGGTTTGGAAGGACATGGTGGCGATGGGCGCGGTGTTCGCAACCATTTGCAGCCTGGCGTTCATCGAGCCGGTGGTCTTGCTGGAGGAGGCGACGCCAGACCCCGGCGAATACCATCCGGAGCCGGAGTGGTATTTCCTGTTTCTCTTCCAATTGCTGCGGTTGAAAATATTCTCCGGAGAGTTCGGCCAGTTCCTGGGCGGAGTGGCCATTCCGGGAGCATTCATGGTGCTGCTCGCGGCGCTGCCCTTTATCGACCGCAGCCCCGAGCGCAACATTTTCAAGCGCCCGGTGGCGCTGGTCGGCTGGATTCTCATCATGACGAGCATTCTGATTTTCACGGTGTCCGCGATCATCAACCGCGAGTTCCTGGATTAACGGTCTCTGGTGGTCATGACGGCTCAGCCTTCACAGCTCTCGCCGGTTAAGTTGGGCCTCGCGGTCGCATGGCCGGCCTTTTGGACCGGGGTGCCGATCAAGATCGTGCTGGGTCTACTTCTCCTTGCGATGGGCCAGCATCCCTGGGAGTTCCCGGGGCTCGCGTTCCTTCTCCTGCTGTCCATCCCGGTCGACATCTGGGCGGTCGGCTTGGTCGGGCGCACGGTGTTCCTGGAGCGGTTGGGCCTGCAACCGCCGGCCTCGCTGGGGCTGACCCTGTGGTGGCAAGGCGCGGCACTCTATGCCACGTACGGCGCATTGGCCTGTTTCCTCGAACGCCAGACCATCGACATGTCACAATCCGTCGCGGGCAAAATCATGGATATCGGCCTGATGAAGGTGCTGCCCGTGGCGGAGCGGATCAGTATCGAGCTCGTGCTCTGGGGGAGCGTATCCGCCGTGGTCCTGCTGACGCTGGCGCTTGGCGGGCTGTTCCTGTTCGGCAAATTGGTGCAATGGCAGGCGGATGCGGCGAGCCCGGCCTCCGCGCCCTACGAAGCGCGCGTGCATCAGTGGGATCTCATGCGGGTGCCGGCAGACCAACCGCTGATGCTGACGGTCTTTGCCGCGACGGGCGTGACGCTGGTGTTGCTGTTCTGGGCGGTCATGCCCGTGACGACGCCGCATCCCCACGAGTCGTACAAACAGGACGAGAAGAAGGCCGCGCCGGCGCTGAAGCCGACGGAAGCCCTCCAGAAGGCGGAGCGCGTGCTGACGCAGGCGGAGGCGTCGGTCCAGGCACTCGAAGCGAAGGCCAAGAAGAGCAAAGGGAAGGCTGCAGCCCCGGCTAAAAAAGAAGCCGCGAAGCCGAAGAAGGCCTAGTGCGCACAAGGGTTGAGGAGATTGTCATGAGGAACCACGACGCATCGCACGGACGAGTCCTCGGTCGGCTGGACGCATGGAGCCTGTCCATCGCCGGGTTGGCGTTGTTGGCCGGGTTGCTCGGGTTTCCCGTGTCGGGCTGGGCGGAGGATGCGGCGAGCGCGGCGGCAGCAGTCAGTTATCGGGACATCCCGCAGTTGGGCGGCAGCCGGAACATCATCTGGGTCATTGCCCAAATCCATCTCCTGCTGGCCGGATTCGTGCTCGGCGTGCCGATCTTCGCCTGGGTGTGCGAAATCGTCGGCTGGAAAACGGGCGAGAAGCGGTATGACAAACTGGCCAAGGAGTTCACCAAGCTCCTGACCTCCTCGTACGCCACGACGGCCCTCTTCGGAGGCATTCTGCTGTTCCTGCTGATCGGCTTCTATCCGAAGCTGATGACCTATCTGACGGACATCTTTTTCCCATCGTTCGTTGTCTACTGCGCGCTGTTCCTGCTGGAAACGGTGACGCTCTACCTGTACTGGTACGGCTGGGACGTGATGCTGGAAGGGCGCGCGAAGGCGTTTCATCTCTTCCTGGGCTTCCTGCTGAACGTCTTTGCCTTTTTCATCATGATCGTCCCGAACTCGTGGGCGACGTTCCAGGCCAGTCCGGTCGTGATTTCAGAAGGGTCGAGCCTGGCCCGTGCCTGGGCCGCCACCTGGAACCCCACCTGGTGGCCGGTCAATGTCCACCGCCTGATCGCCAACGTCGTGCTGGGCGGCTTCATCTGCGGCGCCTACGCCGGCGTCCGCTACCTGTCGGCCAAGTCCGCCGAGGAACGGGAGCATTACGACTGGATGGGCTACGTCGGCAACTTTATCGGCGTCTTCGGGATGTTGCCGCTGCCGTTCGCCGGGTACTGGCTGATGCGCGAGGTGTACCAGTACAACCAGCAGATGGGCATCACGCTGATGGGCGGCTTCCTCTCCTGGCTGTTCATTCTCCAGGCGATGCTGATCGGCGTGCTGTTCCTGGGCGCGAATTACTATTTCTGGCTGGGGATCACGTACCGGATCCCCGGCGCCGAGGTGAAGTACAAGCGACCGATCATGGCGATGCTCGTGATTTTGTTGCTCTGCTTGGGCATCTGGATGACTCCGCATTCGCTCGTGGCCAGCCTCGAAGAAGCCCGTAAATTGGGCGGGACGCACCATCCCCTCCTCGGCGTCTTCGGCGTCATGTCGGCCAAGATGACCGTCGCCAACCTGATGATCCTGGTGACGTTCATGAGCTTCATCATGTACTGGCGCGCCGGCAAGGAGGAAACCGCCACGTGGGCCAAGATCGCGAAGGCGTTGATGGGTGGTCTGTTCGGCGTGGCCGCCGTCGTGATCATCGTCCTGGGCGTCTGGGGCTATTTCGTCCCGGCGATCGTCCGGATCAACTATTTCTCGGTCGCCCAGGTGTTGATCGTCCTGTTTGTGCTCCTGACCGTGACTCCGTTGACCGCCGTGCTCATGAAGACCGCACGGACGACGAGCGAGATGATCTGGGGCCGCATGCCGCCGCGGGCCGGGTACGCGCTGGTGCTGAACGCCGTCATGGTCATCCTGCTGATGACCTTGATGGGTTATGCGCGGTCATCGTCCCGGGTGCACTGGCACATTTACGGAGTGATGCGCGATAACTCGGAGTACGCTTATTCGCCGGCGCTGGGTTATGCGGCGGCCTTCATGTCGCTGAACACGTTTATTTTCTGCCTGCTCGTGGCCTTTATCTTCTGGGTGGCGACCATGGGGGATAAGGGGAAGGCCAAGGACGCGGGGCACGGCGGCGCGCTGCCGGCGATGGCCGGAGGGTCGCAGGCGCTGGATGAACGGAGTGAGCGCTAGGTCCGTTTGGTCGGTTTGGTCCGTTGAGTCCGTGACGGACAAACGGACGTAACGGACCAAACGTTTTCTTGGAGGATTATGAGCGAAGTCGCACTGTTGCAGTTGATCGGTCTTGGCGTCATCGGCGCGGGTATCGTGATTCTTCTCTTCATCCAGTCGCGGTTCCCGCGCGTCGTCGGTTTTGTCATGATCGTGTTGGGGCTCTTTTCCCTGATCGCCTTGAGCGTGCCGCAGATGGCTTCGTTGCCGCCGGCCGAGGAGAAGTTCGACGTGGCCAGCATCAAGACCGCGAACGACATGGCGGTGATCGGACAGAAGATCTTTTTCAGCAAGGGTCAATGCGCCCTGTGCCATTCCATCGGGCCCAGCGAAGCGGCGCGCTGCCCGGACCTGAAGGGCATCGGGGCCAAGCTTACGCGTGAGTTTATCTATGAAAGTTTGACACAGCCCCAGGCCTACATCTATCTGGACTATCGGCATGAAGGGCCGCCCAAGGACTATCCGGCGCGGATGCCCCATATCAACAAGAACCCGATCGGCTTGACGAACAACGAAATCCTGTCCGTGATCGCGTTTTTGCAGCAGATGAGCGGCGAGCCGATCACAGTCAGTCCGTCGGAGATCGAAGCGCCCGGCCGGTCGGCGTCCCGTTCGACGACCGCCTCCGCGCCGGCTCCGGTTCCGTCGTCGCCTGCGAAAAACAAGTCGAAAGGCAAGACGAAAAGGGCGGACGCGGGTTTTGTCGCGATGGTGCGGGGGCACTAGCTGACGGCGGGCAGGACCGGAGCCTTTAACGAGGAAGGACGCTATGAAAGGCGGCACACATCTGAAACCAGCGCTCTTGATGGTCGGCCTCTACCTCTTTTTTAAATTCGTCATGCCGTCGTTTACGGCTCCGCTGCCGGCCAGCCTGATCATGCTGTACATGATGCTCACGTTGTCCGGAATCATGATCTTCATGACCCTCAGCGGAACCTCGACGGACTCGTTTTTGGGCCCCATTTTCAGATTTATCAGCGGGGACGGCCAGGACGGCACCATGAAGACGGCGCGGTTGGCGGTCCTGGCGCTGTTCCCGCTGCTGGTCGGCTGGCAGACCTATTCCAGCACTGCGCCCAGCGATCTGCCGCCCGCCGAGAACCGGACCATCCACCCGGCGCCGCCCGGTGAGTTTGTGGGGCTCTCAAACCCAGTGCCGAACACGCCGGAGAACGTGATGCAAGGCAAGGGGCTTTTTGCGGCGTTCTGCTCTCCCTGTCATGGGAACTTCGATGGCAAGGGCCCTGCCGCAAAGGGCTTCAGTCCTCCCCCGGCGAATTTCGTAGACCCGGGCACCATCGCCCAGCTGCAGGAGTCGTATGTGTTCTGGAGGATCAAGAAAGGCGGGGTCGGCCTCTCCGTCGAAGGCATGCCGTGGAAATCCGCGATGCCGCGGTGGGAATTCGAGCTGAAGGACGAACAAATCTGGAAGATCATCATGGGCGAGTATGACGGGGCAGGGCAGAAGCCGCGGACGTGGGAATAGGGAGATGAGGCAGTCCGACTGCCTCTCCTGGAGAAGGGAAATGAGAACGAATCAGGTTGCAACATGGTGTCTCGGACTTGTGGCGGGAGTCGCTTTCGCTATCGGAATTGGTTTGCCGGATATCTCGCGGGCCCAGGAAAGCGTGTCGATCCGCGCGATGCTTGTCAAGAGCGTCCCGGCTGATGACCCGACTGCCGCTGCCTGGAACTCGGTGACGGCGTCCCAATTTCCGTTGTCCCCTCAAGTGCATTGGCCGACAAGGATTCTGGAGGTGACCGCGAAAGACGTCAAGGTCCGCGGCCTCCATGACGGCAAGCAGGTGGCGATTCTCCTGGAATATGACGACCCGACGCAGGATCCGGACGACGCCGCGGCCATCGAGTTCATGGTCGGGGACAAGAAGGCGCATTTCGCGCACGGCCAGCCGATGGCGCAGGTGGAAGGCGGCGCGGTCAACATCTGGTTCTGGAAAAACAAGGACGCCAAGGCCCTCGACATGAACGCGAAGGGTTTCGGCACGCTCAAGGTGCAGGACCAGCAGGACGTCAAGGGCAAGGGTGTCTATAAGGACGGCAAGTGGAGGGTGGTCTTCACCCGCGCGCTGGCCACCAGTGATGCGGAGCACGATACGCAGTTCAACCCCGGCGAGTTCATCAATATTGCCTTTGCGGTGTGGGACGGCCAAAAGGACCCCTCCAGCGGAGAGCTGAAGGAGAAGGGCTCGCAGAAAGCGGTGTCGTCCTGGTGGTATTTCCGCGCCGAGCCCCTCCCGGACTATTCGAGCTATGTCTATGCCTTGCTGGCCATCGGGTTGGCAGCGGGGTTTGAATTCGTCGTCATTCGGAAGCTGAGGAAAGGGCCGTCCGCATGAGGACCATCGGAGGACTACGGAAACTCGCGCTCGCGGCCGTGCTGGCCGGTCTCGCCGCGGTTGTCGGCGCCGCCGGCTGCGCCCTCTTCCAAAGCGAGCAGGTCGCGAAGGGCCAGCAGCTCTATGCCCACTATTGCATGCATTGCCACGGCGAACATGGCCGGCAGAACGAAGGGTATAACTGGTCGAAGATGCCTGATCCGAGACCCAAAGACCTCTCCAACAAGAGCGAAATGTCCACGTTCAAAGACGATGAGATCTTCAGCACGATCTCGCGCGACATGAAGGATACGACCCCGGAGAAAGGGGACAAGATCGGCGACGAGGAGTTTGCCGTGCCGACCATGCCGACCTTCAAGCATACGCTGTCCGAAGAAGAGGTCTGGTCCATTGTCGCCTACGTCCGCACGTTGCACGGGATGAAGCTGGAGTTCGACCTCGCCGGGCGGGTGAAGAAGCTGGAGAGCGACAAGGCGGCCGCGCAAAAGAAATTCGACCAGGCCAAGCAGACGTTGGAAGCGGCGCAGAAGAAGGCCGACGACGAAGCGGAGAAGACGGGGAAGGATGTCGACGAGGCCGCCTATGCCAAAGAGGAGAACGCGCTTGCTGCTGCGAAGAAAGAGCTGGATGCCGCTCAGGCTGCGCTCACGAACTTCAAGGAACGTCCGAAATTCGCCGCCGTGGCGAGACCCGAGCTGGCGATGAAGCAGGACCAGACGGCGAAGCTGGCCGAGCGGGGGAAGCAGCTCTACTCCAATAAGTACGGCTGCAACGCCTGCCACCGGGTCGGCGAGGCCGGCGGGATCGTGGGGCCTGCGTTGGACCGGGCCGGGTTCCGGCTCAACGGCACCTGGGTGTTCCGATGGGTCAAGTACCCGCAGGCCATGAAGCCGGAGACGAGGATGCCGAATCTCGGTCTCAGCGACGACGATGCCAAGGCCGTCGTGATGTATTTGACCACGCTGCGGGCGCCGAAGCCGGACAAGCCGATCGAAAAAGCTGCGCACTGATCTTCGCAGCGCCTCCCGTTACCAGAACCCCGCCCAGAAACCGGCGAGGATCGCCCAACCGATCCATACGTGCTGCCGGAACATGGAAAAGGCGAGAGAGGGAGAAACCGGACCTCGCAGTTTTCTGATTTGTTGACTGACGAACCCACAGCTTGCCGCAAGCACCCCGTAATACGCGGGTCCGATTCCTGACAGCCATCCTACCCATCCCAGGCACAGGATCATCACGCCGAAGCTGGCGGCCACCGCAAGCCATGTCCATTGCCCGAACAGAATTGCGGAAGATTTGATGCCGACCCGCCGGTCATCCTCCCGGTCCTGCAGCGCATAGATGGTGTCATAGGCCACGGCCCAGGCGATCGTCCCTCCAAAGAGGAGCCACGTCTGGGGCTCGAGCGTGCCGCGCGCCGCCGCCCACGCCATGACGACGCCCCACCCGAAGGCGATGCCGAGGACGGCCTGGGGGAGCGGGAGAACCCGTTTGGAGAAGGGGTAGAAGGCGGCCAGCACCAGCGCGGCGGGACTGAGCAGGATAGCCAGGCGATCCAGAAAGAGCAGCATCCCGCCCGCCACCGCCAACAGGGTGAGCAGCGCCGCAAGCGCTTCCGGCACGGACAGCGCTCCGCTGGCGAGCGGGCGCGCTTTCGTCCGGTCGATCTGGCGGTCGAACCGCCTGTCCGCGAGATCGTTCATGATCACGCCGGCGCTGCGCATGAGAAAAGAACCGGCGGCAAAGATGACCAGCAACGTCGGGTTCGGGCGGCCCCGGGAAGCCAGCACCAGGGCCCACAGGGTCGGCAGCATGAGCAGGAGGGTGCCCGTCTGATTGGGCAGCCTGATCAGCTGGGCGACCAGCCTGAGGCGGGACGGTCGGGCCATCCCGGCAGGTTCACCGGACATGCGACGACCATAGCGAGGCCCGGGGAGCCTGTCAACGGGATGTCCGCATGAATCACGTTGTCTTTTTTACCCCCTTCGCGCTATATCTGTACCGGCGAGGAGGAACGGTGGCGAGGGGAAAACGGGCGGCGAGCAGGGCAGCGGTCGCGTTGTGGTGCTGGGGGTTGTGTCTGGTCCTGCTCAGCGGCTGCCGCCTGTTCGTCCTTCAGGAAGGGAGCGATTCACAAGGCTATTGGTTGCCGCTGGCGGTCACGCTCCAGCTCGATCCCACCGTCACCGACGCGACGCTGAGCTACCGCGATTCGTGCCAGCAACCGCAAGTCTTTCCCGCGGGCGAGCCGCTCTCATTTTATCTCATCCGCGAAGTCGGGATGGCGTTCGAGCAGGTGCGGGTCGATGCCGCGTCGTTCAAGCAGCCGCCGGACGGGTCGGTGGAGGTCGCGCTGCAGCTCACCACCATGACTCTGTTCATCCCCCGTCAGACCGATCAAAGTTATGAAGCGATAGTCTCGTTTGAGGGGACCCTGATGTTTCGCGATCGTGGCGGGAGCGCGCTCTATACCAAAAAGCTGCGGACCGACGTGCGTCGGTCCGTCGAGGTCAACCGGCAGAGCTGTGAGGTGAAGGGGCTGAAGGACCTGGTGAGCGACGCAAGCCTGACGTTCGCGCAGGGCGTCAAGAAATACCTGGGCACGTCGGTGGTGCTCGAGGGTTATGCGAAACAGCGCAGCGGTAGAGACCCTCTGCCAAGCGGCGGTAGTACGACATTTTGAATTTCTTTCCGCGTGCATACAGCAACTCTCAATCGCTTAGAATCTCAGCAAGCGGCCGTTCTGATTGACAGTCGGCGGGGGCGTGCGTATCATGATGCCCGTTCCAGCCCGCCTTGCGTCTCCTTGACGAGAATGGTGGCCGGCGTAGCTCAGTTGGCAGAGCAGCGGTTTCGTAAACCGCAGGTCGCTGGTTCGATTCCAGTCGCCGGCTCCATCCCTCGCTTGGCGTGTGCCGCCGCCTATTCAGGTTTTATCGTAACTTATGGCGGCGGAGAAACACCTTAATGTGATTCTGATCATTAATCAATGACCGACGCTGCCCCTCTCCTCATCCCCCGTTCCCTCGCATCGGCATTATTGCGTCTCTACGACTACCCCGACCCCCGCAAACCGAGCCGCATCATCCGCGGCTACGATTGCGCGCATGCCCTCCGCACGGCGCGGATGTGTGCGGCGGTCGCGCTGCGGCTGGGCCATGCTCCGGCGCTGGTTGAGCGGTACCAGATCGCTTGCCTGCTCCATGATGTGAGCCGCGCCGGACTGGACCGTCGCCTGTTCGGGCGTATCTGGTCCTGGGCGAAGCGGCGAGGCATTCCCACCAGGCCGAGGGAATGGCGGGCGGTCCATCCCGGCACGCCCTATGGCCGGGAAACCGAGGCCTTTCTGGCGCGCTACGGCACGGAGCTGGAGAAGGCCGGAGTGTGCATGGATGCCTGGGCGAAGGAACAGGTCGAGATGCGGTTGGGCCATGCCCGCCGCTTGGCGAGACAGCTTCGCGTGATCAAGCCCAGCTTGAGCGAATTGGGCGTTCCCTGGTCGAACTGGATGAAATTGGTGATGCTCTATTATTATTATCCGGAAAAACTCAAGGGCGCCCCCCGGTGGGTGCGGCAACTGGCCGAGGTGCTGGTGGCCTGCGAGCAGTTCGAGGCCTACAGCAACCGCAGGCGCGGGCGGGACTATTACACGCGGGCCAAAGAAGACCTCCGGGACGCCTTTGCCTATCTGGAGAAGCTTCAAGCCGAGAGGATCCTGGATGCGCCTATCGTGACGGCGATCAAATCGCTGGCGGCGGAGGGGGCCTTCGACCGGCTGCTCGCTCAAGCCCGCGGCGTCGGCCTCTCGAAGCGGGAACGGACCTATCTGAAGGCCGTCAAAAAGGAACTGGCATGTCCGTAAAGAGTGTGTCGCTGCAAGTGAAGATGCACGGCGGGACTCACATCGAGAATGTCACCGCGATGGTGCAGCAGGCCTTGTCCAAGACCGGCCTTCGCTCGGGGATTGTCACGGTGTTTGCCAGGCACACGACGGCGTCGGTGCTGATCATCGAGGACGAGCCCGGCATCCGTGCCGATACGAAGACGATCTGGGATCGCCTGGTTCCGGCCGACCCAGCCTGGCAGCACAATACCAAAAATCCAGGCGAGGACAATGCGCACAGTCACCTGCGCGGGCAGTTGCAGGGCCCGTCGCTGACCGTCCCGTTCAATGACGGGACGCTGGCGCTGGGGACCTGGCAGCAGGTGGTGGTGGTGGATTTCGATACCCGCTCCCGGACGCGCGACCTGGTGCTGCAGATCGTCGGCGAATAATCCGGATCGGCGCAAATAAAAAGGCTGCCCTTCGTGCGAAAGGCAGCCTTCAAATTGGCTCCCCGGGCAGGACTCGAACCTGCGACCAGCCGGTTAACAGCCGGCTGCTCTACCAACTGAGCTACCGGGGAACACAAGAGGATTTAATTAGAGGAGGTATTCTAGCACAAATCTCACAGGAGGCACTAACGCTGACTAGACGTCGAAGTCTTCGGTCTCATCCTCATCCGACGTCGCGTCGGTATTCCCGGACGCCAATGACACATAATGTTTGGCCCAGGAGACGTAGATGTTGCCGCTGTCCTTCATGGCCTCGGCGCCGCCCCGCAACTTGGCGGCCACTTCCGGGTCTTTTCCTGTGGCGGCGATTTCGGCGGACCGCTGTTCGAGGGCTTGCGGAAACCGGCGCATCAGATCTTTGATTTCTTCGAGCAGACTTTCCAGGACGTTATCCTCTGATTCCATGGGATTCTCCCCGGCCCGAAAAAAAACCCCATGGCGCGGGCCATGGGGTCGTGTCGGCACAAGGCTGCTGATCAGCCTTGATAGGCCTGGCCTAACGCGGCAGATTCGCCCTTGTGGGTCATCAGCTTGCCGGTGGCGCTGACCGCTTGCATCTCAATCGCTTGATGCTTGGCGGCATTGCAGACGACGACGCACAGCTCGCAGCCTTTGCACCGGCTGATGTTGACCTCGGCGACCATTTTCGTGACGTTGAGGTCCAGGCAATTGGCCTCCGGGCAGTACATGATGCAGAGCCGGCAGCCCTTCTTGGCCACGCACTTGTCTTCGAGCACTTGGGCGACGTTATACATTCGACGTCCTTTATTTCTTACGCGGCGACGGCCGGATTGCCGACTCGCAACTCCACCTTGTTCTTCTCGGCCCATTCGGAGCCGATCTCATAGGCCCGCTTGACCGTGGCGAGGTTCTTTGCCAGCAACATTTCTTTTTTGGCGAATTTCTTCTTGATCGCTTCGTCCAGCGAAGCGGTGCCGCCGGAGGCCACGAACTTCTTGCCGAACCGTTCCTGGAGCGCTTGATCAAGGGCGTCCATCGAGACGCATTTGGTAATGCCGGCCACCGACCCGATCATGGTCATGTTGGTGGACAGCTCCGTGCCGGCCACTTCCAGCGCGATCTCGGTGCCGGGGATGTAAAACAGGGCGACATTCAGGTCTTTTAAGCGTTGGATATCCTCATCGGACAACAGGGGCATGCCCGAGTTGATGATGACGACCCCGCCTTCTTTGATGCCGGAGTAAAAGGGCATCGTGTAGCTCTTGCCCATCGTGATCACCTGGGGATGGAACACCTCGATCACGTCCGGGAACACCAGCTCGCCGCGGTCGTAGATCCGCTCAATGCCGATCCGGCAGTAGCTCTCAGCCGGCGCCATGCGCTTTTCGGCCCCGAAGAACGGGTTGGAAATGGAAAATTTCCCGTCCTTGTTGGCAGCCATCGCCATCACGTGCGCAGCCGTCACGGCGCCCTGGCCGCCGAGTCCTGACATCCGGATATTGAGCCGTTTCTTGATCATCGAGCGCTCCTCCGTGCGGTAACGGGGTTAGGCTTCCTGGGTCGAGCCTGCCAACTGCTTGGCCGCCGCCTTCCGTTCCTTGTCTTTCGCGGCCAGCTCGGCCAGGAATTGCTTGGCCGGCTCGCTGACGTACTCTTTGTAGGCAAACCGCTCGGTCGGCTTTTCGGAGTCCCGCATTTCCTGGAGACCTTCCATGCTGTTCTTGCCGATTTCCAGGATGCAGGGCGTGTAGAGCTGCAGATAGGTCGGGCCGAGCTCGCGGGCGATCAGCACCGCATTCCGGATCACCTTCTCGACCAGCGACGGCTTGCTGACCGTGCAGTTGACGACGTAGTGACAGCCGGATTCCCGGGCGATCTCCGGCAGGCGGACTTTATCGAACAGTTTGCCGACCGGCGCCATCTTGGCCACGAAGCCCTTCTGCATCAACCCGCTCTCCTGGCCGCCTGTGTTGGCGTAGAGCTCGTTGTCGAAGCAGATCGTCGTGAACTTCTCCTGCCGGAACCAGGCCTGCAGCGTCATGTCCAGCCCGATGTCCACCGTCGCGCCGTCGCCGGCCAATACCACGACGTCCTTCACCTTGCCGGGGAACCGGACGGTGAGGGCCCGCTTCAAACCTGACGCGATGGCGTTCTGGTTGCCGAAGAGGGAGTGGATGTTATGCACGGCCACCATCGGGAACACGAGACTGGTGCAGCCGGTGGAGCCGACCATCACCGTGTCTTCGGGCGCCGGCAGCGAGGCCAGGATGTACCGGAAGGCCATGGATTCGGGGCAGCCGGCGCAGAGCGAATGCTCTTCGATAAGCTCCTTGGATGTCCCGATATCCTTCCAGCCGCGGTCCTCCTTGCCGTAGGTCGCCCGCTGCACCAGGTCCTGGTACTCCGGCGGCATGATATCGAACATCTCCGGTGCGATCTTGATTCTCTCTTTGCTCATGGATGCCTCCTCTTCAGGCGCTCATATTCCCGTGGATTCGCTCAGCTGCCCCGTCCGGCCAGGGACACGGCCCGCATGCCCAGAGCCGTCTTGATTTCCGACACGATGATCTCCGGCGGCATCGTCATCCCGCCGCAGACGTGCGGGCCGGCATGGACGCGATCGCTGTTCGGGACGCTTGCCCGGATCTCCTTGGCCAGCCAGCCGGTGACGTTGAACTCCGGCACGAAGATATACTTGGCATTCTTCGTCGCCTCGCGGATTTCCTCGCCCGGCCACGGCCGCAGCGTCTTGACCTTGACCAGCCCGATGCGCAGGCCTTCATCCTCCAGCAGGCGGATCGCTTCGCGTCCCTGGGAAACGGCCGTGCCGGAGGCCACGATCAGAACGTCCGCGTCGACATTCTCGGTCTCGATCAGGCCGTCCAGCCACTTGATCGAGTGCTTGCGCGACCGCTCGATGGCCGCCCAGACTTCCTGCTGCCAGCTCGCGTGCGTCGCGTAGCTGATGTAGTTGCTCTTCATGACGAACGGGTCGCGCATCATCCGGACCGGCGGACACTCCATGTCCATGCACGGGACCGGCGAGCGATAAGGATCGTAGGGCGGCAGGCACATGTCCGCCGGCGTCAGGTTCACCACGTCCTTGGTGTGGGTGACGAAGAATCCGTCGCAGCAGAGCGCCAGCGGCAGGTGCACGTCCGGCTCCTCCGACACCATGTAGCCTTTCAGGATCCAGTCGAAGAAGTCCTGGGCGGTCTCCGCGTGCCAGACCAGCATGCCCGTGTTCAGCAGGTAGGAGATTTCCAGCGTGTCCGGCTGGATCGAGAGCGGGGAGTTGACGCCGCGGCAGGTCACGATCATCTGGATCGGGAGCCTGGCGCCCGCCCACATCGGGAAGTTTTCCATCGCGCGCATCGTGCCGGGACCGGCGGTCGTGGTGAATACCCGCGCGCCGCCGAAGGCCGCGCCGGCGCACTGGCTCATCACGGCGAATTCGCTCTCGCCCCGGAAGTAATCGCCGATGTAGCCTTCCGCAAACAGCTCGCCGATCAGGGCGGCCGCTTCGCTCTGCGGCGTGATCGGATAGGCGATCATCACGTCGCAGCTGGCCCGCCGGATGGCTTCCTTGATCACCTCGCTGCCCGTGAAGAAGGACGGGGTCCGAGGCGCCTCGTGCATCATCTTCCAGGTATCGGTGTAGGTCTGGCCCTTCTTGTTCTGGGCGCCGATGAGCGATTTGTTCTCTGCCATGGGTCCGGCCTCCTTTTTCAGCTCGTCGCGAGGAGCGGAACGGTTACTTGCCCTTCTTGGGATTCGGGTCGAACTTCACGCTGCCCTTGAGCCGCTTGACCGTATCGGCCAGCTTCATGATCTTGTCGGCGGTCGCGTCGCGGAACGACAGCATCGCATCCTCGTGCCCGGCCTGCGCGCACATCGCGATCGTGTAGCAGGACGTGCCGCCGCGGATGATCTTCAGCGACAGGTTTGCCTGGTGGCAATGGACGCCGACGAACATGCAGGCGTCGATTTTGTTGTGCCAGATGGTCAGATTCGGGTGGTTCGGGTTGATTTCGACCTCGGGGTTGATCTTCGGATACTTCGGCCGGTAGTCCGGCATGGGGATCAGCATGGCCTGCTGTTGCGGCGTCACGCATTCCTTGATCGTTTCATAGAGGTGCCGGATCGCGGTCGCTTTCTTCGCGGCTTTCTCGTTCCACGCCCAGAGCACCAGCGGGCCGGGGAAGATCGTCGGCACTTTGGCCATCAAAAACTGGCGCGCCGCTTCTTCGTACGCCTTCTCTTCGGGAACGATCACGCCGTTGATGTGGGCTTCTCCCGGATTCGGCAACCGGATGCCCATGGAAGCCGCCGCAGGCGGTAAAAAGTGCTCTGGACCAGGGAGGACGCGATACTGGGTCATGTCTTTTAATCCCTCGGTGGCAAGCTGCACGACGCGATCCCTCGGTTCAGGACCTTTTTCGCACTGGAAAAGTTAGCGTACTCTAAGCTTTTCCAGTGGTTTGTGCAAGCTCACAGAAGGCCCACCGCTCAGGAATTTCGGGCTATGGACCCGACGGGCTCTAGGCCTTTCGGGCAACCACCAAAGACGGTGCTGATTTCACGGCCGAACGATGCTGAAGTATAACGGGGAGTCTCGAAAGTTGTCAACCGCAGTTTTTTCAGCTTTATCTTTTCATTTCAAAGTATTACAAGGCATGACGGGATGGCCGGGAGCAGGGTCATTGAAGTGAGGCTGTCGAGAAGCGGGAAGCGGCCGCACAGGCTTCATCCGATCCCAGCGAGCAGGCCCGATCATAGTCCTCCTTGGCCGACCGTCCTTGCTGGAGGCGCTCGTACAATTTGGCGCGGCGCATCCACGCCTGGCGGTTGGTGGGATCGACCTTCACGACGGTCGTCAGTTCCTCGACGGCTTGCGGGAGCTGCCCCATCTGCGCGTAGACCTGGCTGCGCAGGATGTGGGCCTCCCGTTTCTGGAACGTCCAGCCCGGCGTATCTCCGGGGCGCAGCAGGCGGTCCAGCGTGTCCAGAGCCTGGCGCCATTGGCGCGCCGCGATCTGTTTCCTGGCGACCGCCGTGCGCAGGGTGATCAGCCGCTGCTGCGCGACATCGAAGAGCGGGTCGATCTCCAGCACCCGCTCGTAGTTCTTGGCCGCCTCCTCCGGTTTTTTCTGCCAGGTGTAGGCGTCGCCGCGGCCCAGCAGCGCCCAGGGGCTGGACTCGTCCAGCGCGAGGGCGCGATCGAAGTCCGCGATGGCCCGATCCACGTAATCGTTCAGCTCAGCGCGGAGGCTCTTCCTGGAATTCGAGGATGCGATGCTCAAGTACGTTTGCCCCCTGACCACGTAGGCGTCCACGTACTGGTCATCCGCGGCGAGAGCCTTGGTGGCGAGGTCGATTTTTTCGGGGAATTCCCGGCTCTGGACCGCGGCGTGCACCAGGTCCGTCGCGGCCCGCCGGTTCCGGATGGGCTGCCCCTTGAGAGGCGCCACCGTCCGCGATTCCCTCAGCTGCTTGCGGAGCGCATCCAGCTCGGATTTGAGCTGGTGGTTCTCGTCGTGCAGCTGATGGTGGTGCTCCGCGAGCTGTTCGTAGGCCTTTTGCCGTTTGATGACTTCTTCGAGGGTGTCGAGGTTGATCGTAGCTTTGATTTTCACGTAGAACACCACCCGCTCGCCCTCCAGCCCGCGGCGTTTCTCGAGGATTTCCGTCTCGGTGATGGCGGCCGCGAGGGTGCGCACGCTGAGCGAGTTGAGGCGGGTGGTTTGGCCGTTCGCGTGCTTTTCCACATCCTGGGAGGCGGCTTCGATGTACACGCCGGTCTCCTCCACCGCCTTTCGTTTGGCGCGCGTCAGCGCGTTCTCCTCCGCGCCGGCGAGGGTGTCGCTGTCGCCCATGACGTAGGAGGCGTCGGCGACCACCACCTTGATGTTCGGAGCGGCGGCCAGGGCGGGGAGGTTCGCCAGAAAGGCGGTCGCCAGGAGGGTCGGCAACAGGCGGCGCAGGCTCATGATTTCACTATACCCCGAAGGCCCGTTTCCGACAATGGAATCGGACCCTCGACATGCTTCGGAGCGCGCTAGGAAGCGCCGTCCGTCTTGGGAAATATTTGTGAAAAGGGGTGGACTTCCACCCGGGCGAACACCCCCTGCACGGTGTAGGGGTCCGTCTTCGCAAAGGCTTCGGCTTCCGCGAGCGATTCGGCCTCGATCACGATCAGGCTGCCGGTCTTGTCGGTGAGGGGGCCGGCCAGGACCACGCGGCCCTGCCGGACGAGCGGTTCCAGGTTGGCGAGGTGCGCCGGGCGGTGGATGGCGCGTTTGGCTTGTCCGTCCGGGCCGTCGAAACCGAGGATGACGAATTTCATGGTCGCTGTGGAGGCGGGCCGGCGGTCTTTTTCAACATCCGATCAGTGGTCGCTGCCGAGCGGCTGCCGGCTGGCATAGCCGCTATGGACTTCGTGCCACCATCCGACTTCCGGCTCGCCCTGCTTCCAACAGAGGTACACCACGCGTCCTTCGTGCAGATGCGGAAAATCGCACAGGCCCATCTCGACGTCCTTGACCAGCACCCCCATCTCCTGGATCTTCTGAAGATGGTCGTTGATCTGTTCCAGGGCAGAGATATAGTGGGGGGCCATGAAGCTTCCGCCTCCGAACTGAGCGTTTTTACTGGCTTTTTTGATCTCGTCCTTGGTGTGGATCAGGACGGCCTTTCCCTTTTTGACGGCGGAGAGGTGCTGTTCCAGGCTGGGGATGAGATGGTTGGCTTCAGACAGGCTGAAGAGCCGATCCGGGTATTCGTCCTCGTGTTCAGCCATGGCAACCCCCGGTCCGTACCGGCCATCCCTTTAGCACAAACGCCGGCGCCGGCGCAATGAACGGCGTGCTCCGACGGAAAATCCTGTTGACAAACCGGGCCGCCCTGGATACTATAAAGACGCTTTAACTTTCCTGAAATCAAACATACTCCATTCCAGTCAGCTTCCCAGACAGACCTAGCAATCAACTCAATCGTGTACTTGTCGGGCGGAAGTAGACGGATTGCAGCGCGTTCCCGCGAACGTTGAGGGGCGCCGGCGGGTAAGAATCGCGCACATCACCGCAGTGACCCGTGAGCAGTCAACCATAACCGTACAGCGGCCATTGAAGAGGCGGTTCGTGCCGGAGCGAGCAGCTCGCTCGGGCGGAGGTCGGAATTAACATGTTGGGGGAGAAGACCATGCATCTTGCCGAATTGAAACAGAAGACCATTGCCGATCTGAACGAGGTCGCGCGCGATCTCAAGATCGAAGGCGCCGCGAACCTGCGCAAACAGGAATTGATTTTCGCCATCCTGCAGGCGCAGACAGAAAAGAACGGCGTGATCTTCGGGGAAGGCGTCTTGGAGACGCTGCCGGACGGCTTCGGCTTTCTGCGGGCGCCGGACTCCAACTACCTGCCGGGTCCCGACGACATTTACATCTCTCCCTCGCAGATCCGCCGCTTCAATCTCCGGACCGGCGACATCGTGTCCGGCCAGATCCGCCCTCCGAAGGAGAGCGAGCGCTATTTCGCCCTGCTGAAAGTCGAGAAGGTCAATTTCGAAGAGCCGGAGGTCGCGCGGGACAAGATCCTGTTCGACAACCTGACGCCGCTCTATCCCGAGGAGCGGATCAAGCTGGAATTCGACCAGGAGGAATACTGCACGCGAATCATGGAGCTGACCACCCCGATCGGGAAGGGGCAGCGCGGGCTGATCGTCGCGGCGCCCCGGACCGGCAAGACCATGCTGCTCCAGGCCATCGCGCGCGCGATCCTCAAGAATCATTCCGAGGTCACGCTCATCGTGCTGCTGATCGACGAGCGGCCGGAAGAGGTCACCGACTGGCAGCGGCAGGTGAAGGCGGCGGAGGTCATCAGCTCCACCTTCGATGAGCCGGCCCAGCGCCACGCGCAGGTGGCCGAGATGGTCCTGGAAAAGGCCAAGCGCCTCGTCGAGCACAAGCGGGACGTCGTCATCCTGCTCGACAGCATCACCCGCCTGGCCCGCGCCTACAACACGATCGCGCCGCCGAGCGGCAAGGTGCTCTCCGGCGGTCTGGATTCCAACGCGCTGCAGCGGCCGAAGCGGTTTTTCGGCGCCGCCCGGAACATCGAGAACGGCGGGAGCCTGACGATCATGGCGACGGCGCTGGTCGACACGGGCAGCCGCATGGACGACGTGATCTTCGAAGAGTTCAAGGGCACCGGCAACATGGAAGTGCATCTGGACCGCCGGCTGGCCGACAAGCGCATCTTCCCGGCGATCGACATCAGCCAGTCCGGCACCCGCAAGGAAGAGCTGCTGGTGGACAAGGACCGGCTCAACAAGATGTGGATCCTCCGGAAGGTGCTCAGCCCGCTGGGCACGATGGAAGCGATGGAGTTCCTGATCGACAAGATCAGCGGGACCAAGAACAACCAGGAATTCCTCCAATCAATGAACCGCTAGCAGTTGGGAAAGGACGACATGAAAAAGGGCATTCATCCGGTGTACAGGGAAGCCACCGTCAGCTGCGCCTGCGGGGCCAGGTTCAAGACGCGTTCGACGGTCGGCGACCTCAAAGTGGACATTTGCTCCCATTGCCACCCCTTCTTCACGGGAACGCAGAAAATCATCGACACGGAAGGGCGTGTGGAGCGGTTCAAGAAGAAGTACGCCAAGAAGGCGAAGACAGGGTGACGCCGATCGCCAATCTGATTCATTAGCGCGGGCCACCAGAGGGACCCTGCTTCGCTGAGGGGCAGGGTCCCTCTGTATTTTTAAGACTTGAAAGCAAGGCTCGAACATGGCTGAAACGCACACGGCAGATTCCAAGGAAGCGCTGCTGCTGGCCAAGTGGGTGGCCACGGCCAGGCGGTACGACGAGCTGACCCATCAGCTCACGGAGCCGTCCGTCCTCGGGCAGCCGGACCAGCTGCGCAAGCTCAACAAGGAGCGCACCGACCTGGAGGAGGCCGCGCACCTGTTCGCCGACTACCAGGCGCTGCTCAAGCAGCTCGACGACGCCGAGCAGATGCTCAAGGACGCCGGCGCCGACGCCGGGTTGAAGGGGCTGGCGACCGAGGAAGTCCGCGCGCTTCAAGAGAAGCGGCGCCGGATGGAAGAGCAGGCGACGGAGCTGCTGGTGCCGAAGGATCCGCGCGACGACAAGAACACGTTCGTGGAAATCCGGGCCGGCGCGGGCGGGGATGAAGCCGCCCTGTTCGCCGGCGACCTGCTGCGGATGTACACGCGCTACGCGGAGCGGAAGCGGCTGAAAACGGAATTGATGGAGGCGGACGAGACCGGCATCGGCGGGTATAAGAACGTCGTCCTGCTGGTCGAGGGCAAGGGCGCCTACGGCCGGCTCAAGCACGAGAGCGGCGTGCACCGGGTGCAGCGCGTGCCGGCCACGGAAGCCAGCGGGCGCATTCACACCTCGACCGTGACGGTGGCGGTGATGCCGGAGGTGGAGGAAGTGGACGTGAACATCAGTCCCAACGACCTCCGCATCGACACCTTCTGCTCCTCGGGCGCCGGCGGGCAGAGCGTCAATACGACCAAGTCGGCCGTGCGGATCACGCACATTCCGACGGGCGTGGTCGTGACGTGCCAGGACGAGCGGTCGCAATTGAAGAACCGCGCCAAGGCCATGCGCACGCTGCGCACGCGCATCGTCGAGGCGGAGCGGGAGAGGCAGGACGCCGAAATCGCGCAGCAGCGGAAGTCGCAGGTCGGGACCGGAGATCGGAGCGAGAAGATCCGGACCTACAATGTTCCGCAGAACCGCGTGACGGATCACCGGATCGGGCTGACCCTGCACAGGCTGGAGCAGGTGCTGGACGGCGATATGGACGAGTTGATCGAGGGGCTGAAGGCCGCGCAGGCGAAGCAGCTGACGGCGGAGACCTTGTGAGCATGGCGACGGAACAGAGGGCCGCGGGCACCATGGCGATCGGCGAGCTGGCGCGTCAGGGGACGGCGCTCCTTTCGCGCGCCGGCATCGAGCAGGCGGCGCAGGAGACCGCCTGGCTGCTTGAACAGGCCTTGCGCATGACGCAGCTCGAGCTGCGCCTGAACGAATCGCAGGCGGTGGAGGGAGCGCGGCTCGGCCGCGCGCAGGCCCTGCTAGCCCGCCGCGCCGGGCGCGAGCCCCTGCAGTATCTGCTCGGCACGCAGGAATTTTGCGGATTGGAATTCGAGGTGGAGCCGGGCGTGCTCATTCCACGGCCCGAAACGGAGGGGCTCGTGGAGGCCGTGACCAGCCTCGCATCGGGAGAGCGGCCGGTCATTGCGGACATCGGCACCGGGTCCGGCTGCATCGCCGTGTCGCTCGCGCGCCGGCTGCCCCGGGCGGCGCTCTACGCGACGGATTGTTCGGCGGCAGCCCTGCGCGTGGCCCGCCGCAACGCGGAGCGCCATGGAGTCGCCACGCACATCACGTGGTTCGAAGGCGATCTGTTGGAGCCGCTGCGCTCGAACGGGTTCTTGGGCCGGGTAAACGTCATCGTTTCCAATCCTCCCTATATTGCCGAGCGCGACTGGGAGGCGCTGCAGCCGGAAGTGCGATTGTACGAGCCGCTGGTGGCCCTCGCCGGCGGCGAAGACGGGCTGGCGGTGTACCGTCGGCTTGTGCGGGATGCTGTTGACCTGCTGTGCGAAGGCGGGTGGCTCGTCATGGAAATCGGTCAGGGACAGGTTCATCCGGTACTCCGGCTCATCGAGGACAGGAGCCGGTACGGAGCGGTGGAGATTCGGCCGGACCGGGCGGGGATTGCGCGCGTGGTCTGCGCGCAAAGACAGTAACGAGTGATGAGTCATGAGTGATGAGAAGGAAATCGTGGCAGCCCGCAACTCATTACTGATCACTCCTCACTGATTACAGGCGAGTATGGACAAGATCGTCATCACGGGCGGGCGGCGGCTGCAGGGCGACGTCAAGGTCAGCGGGGCGAAGAACGCCGCCCTGCCGATCCTGGCCTCGGTTCTGCTGGGCGGCGGCGAGTGCGTCGTCGGCAATATCCCGCGCGTGGTGGATGTGCTCACGATGGGCAAGCTGCTCGGGCTGCTGGGCGCGTCGGTACGGACCGAGGGCGGCCGCGTGGTCATGAAGATGGATGCGCTCCGCTCGTCGGAGGCGCCCTACGAGTTGGTGCGAACCATGCGCGCCTCGGTGGTCGTGCTCGGCCCCTTGCTTGCCCGCTGGGGAGAAGCCACGGTGTCGCTGCCCGGCGGCTGCGCGATCGGCACCAGACCGGTGAACCTGCACCTGGCGGGTTTGGAAAAGTTGGGCGCGACCGTCACGGTCGAGCACGGCTACATCAAGGCGAGGGCATCCCGCTTGAAGGGCGCGCGGATCTGCCTGGACTTCCCGACGGTGACAGGGACGGAGAATCTGATGCTGGCGGCGTGCCTGGCCGAGGGGACAACCGTGATCGAAAACGCGGCGAAGGAGCCCGAAATTGTCGACCTGGCAGCGTTTCTCCTGAAACGCGGCGCGCGCATCGCCGGCGCCGGCACCGATCTGATCACGATCGAGGGCGTCAAGGAACTGCGCGGCGCGGACCATGAGGTCATCCCGGACCGGATCGAGGCTGGCACCTATCTGGCGGCGGGCGCGATCACGGGCGGCGACGTCTGTGTCAAGGACTGCCGGCCGCAGCATCTGGAAGCAGTCATCGCGAAGCTGCGCGAAACGGGCGCGGAGGTCGCGGAGACCAAGGAATCGGTGCGCATCAAGGCGGCGGGACGGCTCAAGAGCGTGGACGTGAAGACCTATCCCTATCCGGGGTTCGCGACCGACATGCAGGCGCAGATGATGGCGCTCATGTGCGTCGCGCAGGGCACCAGCGTGATCACGGAAACGGTGTTCGAGAGCCGGTTCATCCACGTGCCGGAGCTGCGGCGCATGGGCGCGGAGATCAAGGTGGACGGGAGCCACGCGGTGGTGACCGGCACGGCGAAGCTCAGCGGCGCGCCGGTGATGGCGTCGGATCTGCGGGCGAGCGCCGGCTTGGTTGTCGCGGGGCTGGCGGCGGAAGGCGAGACGGAGATCGCGCGGGTCTATCATCTGGACCGCGGCTACGAGCGGATCGAAGAGAAACTCAACGGGTTGGGCGCGGCGATCCGCCGGGTGCCCGGCACGGGCCAGGCGGCAAAGGCGGGGGCATGATCACGATCGCGCTTTCGAAAGGCAAACTGCTGGAGCCGGCGATCGAGCTGCTCCGGAAGGCCGGCTACGTGAGCAAGGGCCTGTCGCCGGGCAGCCGGCGGCTGGTGTTCGAGTGTCCCGAGAAGGAGACCAGGCTCATGATCATCCGGCCGAGCGACGTGCCGACCTATGTCGAATACGGCGCGGCGGACGTGGGCGTGGTCGGCAAGGACATGCTGCTGGAGCAGGACCGGGACGTCTACGAGCCGCTGGACCTGAAATTCGGCCGGTGCCGGCTCTCCATCGCGGCTAAGAAAGGGCATGAGGTGCGCGAGCGCCTGTCCGCGAAGCTGCGCGTGGCGACGAAGTACCCCAACGTCGCGGAGCGGTATTACAACCAGAAGGGCGTTCCGGTCGAGATCATCAAGCTCTACGGGTCCATCGAGCTCGCGCCGGTCGTGGAGCTGGCCGACCGCATCGTGGATCTCGTCTCCACCGGGCGCACGCTGAAGGCGCACGACCTGGAGGAAGTCGACGTGATCGCTGAGTCCACGGCGCGGCTGATCGTCAACCGGGCCAGCCTCAAGATGAAGCACGGCGAAATCTCGGAGCTCATGGCGCGGCTGAACGGGCGCCGCGCCGGCCGCCGCCGCGCGGCCGCGCGGCGGGCGCAGCGGGCCGGGAAGCGGGGGAGGCGATGATCAAAATCCTGTCGAGCACGGACAAGGCCTTCAAGACGGCGCTCAAGAAGATCGCCGGCCGCTCGAGCCTGTCCGGCGGCAAAGTGGAAGCGGCCGTCCGGACCATCCTCAAGGCGGTGGAGCGGGGCGGAGATGCGGCCGTCTCCCGCTACACGAAAAAATTCGACCGGGTCTCGCTGAAGCCGCTGCAGTTCCGGGTCAGCCCACAGCAGATCAAAGAGGCCTATTACCAGATTCGGAAAGAGGAAGGGGACGCCCTGCGCTACGCCGCGCAGCGGATCATGGCGTTCCACGAGCGCCAGCGCGGCAAGACCTGGATGTACCAGGACAACGGCGCGACCCTGGGGCAGGTCGTCATTCCGATGGATGCCGTCGGGATCTACGTGCCGGGCGGGAAAGCCGCCTATCCCTCCTCCGTGCTCATGTGCGCGATCCCGGCCAAGGTGGCGGGGGTCAAGCGGGTGGTGATGTGCACGCCCGCGCCCAAGGGCGTGATCAGTCCGTACCTGCTCGTGGCGGCGGACATCGCCGGCGTGGATGAGGTCTACCGGCTCGGCGGCGTGCAGGCGGTCGGCGCCATGGCCTACGGCACCAAGACGATCGCGCGGGTGGACAAGATCGTCGGCCCCGGCAACATCTTCGTGGCGACGGCCAAGCGCCTGCTCTTCGGCACGGTGGCGCTGGACATGGTGGCGGGGCCCAGCGAATTGCTGGTCATCGCGGACGAGCAGGCGAACCCCGCGCACGTGGCGGCCGACCTGCTCTGCGAAGCCGAGCACGACGAAGAGGCGCAGGTCTATCTCGTGACGGTCTCGGAGCGGCTGGCGCGCGACGTGGTCCGGCAGCTCGCCGAGCAGGTGAAGCGACTCAAGCGGGGGCCGATCGTGTCCAAGTCGCTGGCGCGCCACGCGGTGGCGCTGGTCGTCGGCAGCATGGACGAAGCGATCGATGTCGCCAACGAGATTGCGCCGGAGCACCTGACGCTGTCGGTGGACCGGCCCTTCGACTATCTGGAAAAGGTCCGGCACGCGGGTGCGCTGTTTCTCGGGCGGTACACGCCGCCGGCCGTCGCCGACTACGTGGCCGGGCCCAATCACGTGCTGCCGACGGGCGGGACGGCGCGGTTCTTTTCGCCCCTGTCCTATGACGACTATGTGAAGAAGAGCAACATCATTTCCTACAATAAGGAAGAGCTGACGCGGGTCAGGGACCACCTGGCCCGCATTGCGAACATGGAAGGGCTCGACGCCCACGCCAAATCGTTGGAGAGCCGGTTCTCATGAAGCGGGCACGAAACGCACGGACGCGGCGCGCGGTCGTCAAGCGGACAACCAAGGAGACGGACATCCGGGTGGACTGGACGCTGGACGGCGCCGGCCGGACGAACATCAAGACCCCGATCCCGTTCCTCGACCACATGCTGGATCTGATGGGCCGGCACGGGCTCTTCGACCTGACCGTCCAGGCCAGGGGCGACACGCACATCGACGACCACCACACGGTCGAGGATATCGGCATCGTGCTGGGCGACGCGCTCAAGCAGGCGCTGGGCGACAAGAAGGGCATCCGGCGGTTTGGCTTTGCCTCGGCGCCGCTGGACGAAACGCTGGCGCAGGTCACGGTGGACCTGAGCGGGCGGCCCTATCTCGTCTACAACGCCAAGCTGCCGAACCGGCGGATCAAGGAGTTCGACCTCTACCTGTTCCAGGATTTTTTCGAAGCCTTCGTCGCGCGCGGGGCGTTCAACCTGCACGTCAACGTGCTCTACGGGCGGAATCCGCACCATATTCTTGAAGCGACGTTCAAGGCGTTCGCGAAGGCGCTGGATCAGGCGACCTCGCTCGACGGGCGGGTCAAGGGCGTGCCGTCGACGAAGGGAAGCTTGTAAACGGTTCACATGATCGCGATCATCGACTACGGCATGGGGAATCTGCGGAGCGTGCAGAAGGCCTTCGAAACGGTCGGGCACCGGGCCGTCGTCACGCGCGACCCCCGCGCAATCGCGGATGCGAACCGCGTCGTGCTGCCTGGCGTCGGCGCCTTTGCGGATTGCATGGCCAATCTGGAACAGTACGGGCTCGTCGAGCCGATCCGGAAGACGATCGAATCCGGCAAGCCGTTCCTGGGCATCTGCCTGGGGCTGCAGCTCCTGTTCACGGAGAGCGAGGAATTCGGCGTGCACAAGGGGCTGGGCGTGCTGCCGGGCCGCGTGAAAAAGTTTCCGCGGGGACCGGCTCCCGACAGGGTGCCTGTCCCTCGCCTGAAAGTCCCGCACATGGGGTGGAACGGCGTGGCCGTGCAGCGGGCGGCTCCCCCTCTCAAGGGCGTGGCCTCCGGCGAGCATTTTTACTTTGTGCACTCCTATTACGTCGAACCAGAGGATAGGTCGGTGGTGGCGACGGTGACGGACTACGGGGTGCCCTTCGTGTCGAGCGTGTGGCGGGACAATATTTTCGCCTGCCAGTTCCATCCGGAGAAGAGCCAGGCGGCCGGCCTGCGCATCGTCAAAAACTTTGGAGAATGGTCATGCTAACCGAGCGGCGTGCCTGGCGTCCGACTGTCTGTGTGCTGATCGCGGGGGTGCTCGTCGCCTGCGCGTTCACGCCAAAAGTCACCACGCAGACGTTCCCCGAGATCGATCGGTACAACGTGAAGACCGTCGTGGTGCTGCCGTTCGAAGCGATCAGGACGCCGCAGGCCGCTGGACCCGTCTCGACCGAGCCGGCCGCGCCCGCCGGGATCAAACGGTCGGATATCGAGGTGGTGCCGATGTCCGGGCAGCGGCTGGACCGCCCGACGTCGGGCATTCCGGAGCAGGCGTCGGAGCGGATCACGCGCATCGTGTACGGCAAGCTCTCGATCCGCGAGGGGCTCACGGTGTTCTCTCCCGACGATGCGTCGGCGGCGATCAAGAGCCTGGCGGGTCAGGAGGAACCGGTCAAGCCGTCCGTGCGGGCAGGCCAGGTTGCGGCCAAGATGGCTGCGGATGCCGCTCTCGTCGGGCGTGTGCTGGTCTATCAGGAGCGGAAGGGCAGCAAGCTGGGCGGCGAGACCGCCGCGGTCGGGTTCGAGATCAAGCTCATCAGCGCCGACGGCACCACCTTGTGGGCCGGGAATTATTACGAGAAGCAGAAGCCGCTCACCGAGGATGCCAAGGGCTTCGCGGAGCGCGGAGGCGTCTTCGTGACGGCGGACGAGCTGGCCGAGTACGGCGCCTCCCATCTCGTCGACAGGTTTCCATTCGGCGCCAAAGCCAAGCGCTGATTTTGCTCGCGCCGCGCGGGCGGCTTGTGTAGGATGACCGACGAAATACGATGCTCATCATCCCCGCCATAGACCTGAAAGACGGCCAGTGCGTGCGCCTCACGCAGGGCGACATGCAGAAGGCCACCGTCTATTCCAGCGATCCGGCGGCCATGGCGCGGAAATGGCAGGACCAGGGCGCGCAACTCCTCCACGTCGTGGATCTCAATGGGGCCTTTGAGGGCGAACCCAAAAATCTCGGGCATGTCGAAGCAATCGCCGCAGCCGTTGCGATCCCGATCGAGGTCGGGGGCGGCATCCGTTCGCTCGACACGGTCCGGATGTACCTCGGCGTCGGCGCCAGGCGGGTCGTGATGGGCACGACCGCCCTGAAGCACCGCGAGGTCCTGGAAGAGATTCTCGAAGTCTTTCCGGAGCGGATCGTGGTCTCCATTGACGCCAAAAACGGGATGGTGGCCACCGACGGCTGGAAGACGGTCACCGGCATCGCCGCCAGCGAGGCGGTCAAGTCCTTTGCCGGCCTGGCGATCTCCGCCGTGATCTACACCGACATCTCGAAGGACGGCATGATGGAAGGGCCGAACCTGTCGTCGCTCAAGCTCATCGTGGATGCGTCGCCGGTGCCGGTCATCGCCTCGGGCGGGATTACGAGCATCGAGGACATCACTGCGATCAAAGCGCTGGGCCCTCGGATCGAGGGGGTCGTCCTGGGCAAGGCGCTGTATGAGGGCAAGATCGACCTGAGAAAAGCGGTCGCCGCAGCCTCATGAAAGATCGCCATGCTCACGAAGAGAATTATTCCCTGCCTCGATGTGAAAGACGGGCGCGTCGTCAAGGGCGTGTCCTTCGTGAACCTGCGCGACGCCGGCGATCCCGTCGAGATCGCCAAGGCCTACGATAAGGACGGCGCCGACGAGCTCTGTTTCCTCGACATCACCGCCTCCTACGAAAACCGCAAGACCATCCTCGACGTCGTGGCCAGGGCCGCGGAGCAGGTCTTCATGCCGCTCACGGTCGGGGGCGGCGTCCGCACGATCGAGGACATCCGCAATTTGTTGACAGCCGGAGCGGACAAAGTCAGTATCAACACGGCGGCGGTCGAGCGGCCCGAATTCGTGAAGGAGGCAGCCGAGCGGTTCGGCACCCAGTGCATCGTGGTGGCCATAGACGCAAAGCGTCGTTCGGATGAACCGGCACAGCGTCGCTCATCCGGTTCCGGATGGGAAGTCTTCACCCATGGCGGCCGAACGCCGGCCGGCATCGACGCGGTCGAATGGGCGAAAAAGATGGAAGGCTACGGGGCCGGCGAAATCTTATTGACCAGCATGGACCAGGACGGCCGGCAGACAGGCTATGACCTGGAATTGACCGCGGCGGTCTCCGAGGCGGTGTCCATTCCCGTGATTGCCTCCGGCGGCGTGGGGACGCTGAAGCATCTGTACGAGGGATTTACGAAGGGCAAGGCGGATGCGGTGCTGGCGGCCTCGATCTTCCACTACCGCACGCACACGATTCCCGAGGCGAAGGCCTATCTGAAGCAGAAGGGGATTCCGGTCCGATGATGGACCTCACCCACCTCAAATTCGACGCGCAGGGGCTCATCCCGGCGGTCATCCAGGACTGGCGGGACGGCAGCGTGCTGATGCTCGCCTACATGAACCACGAGGCGGTGCAGAAGACGCTGGAGAAGAAAACCGTTCATTTCTGGAGCCGCTGGCGGAACCGGCTGTGGGAAAAGGGCGAGACGTCTGGCAACAAGCTCATCCTGAAGGACATCTTCGTGGACTGCGACGGGGACACGATCCTCATCAAGGCCGAGCCGCTCGGCCCGACCTGCCACACGAACGAGAAGGCCTGCTTCTTCATGCGCCTTCAAGATGACGGCTCGGTGGACGGCAGCAAGACCGCCGACGCCTTCGGCGGGGGCATTCTGGAGCGGCTCTATCAGACGATTCAGAACCGCAAGCAGCGCCCCTCGGCCGGGTCCTATACCTCGACGCTGCTTGAGGGCGGCGTGGATAAGGTCTTGAAGAAGGTGGTGGAGGAAGCGGGCGAGGTCGCGCTGGCAGCCAAGGGCGGGAAGAAAGACGAGATCATCCACGAAACGGCCGATCTGCTCTTCCACACGCTCGTGGCCCTCGGCTACCACGACATCACGCCGGAAGAGGTCTATCACGAACTGGCCGGCCGGTTCGGGACATCCGGGCTCCGAAGCGCGCCCATAAAGAAAAAAGTGGCCAGGGCAAAGGGCAGGAAGAAATGAGCGACTGCCTTTTCTGCAAGATCGCCGAGAAGAACATTCCCGCCAAGATCGTCTACGAAGACGACCGGTGCGTCGCCTTCGACGACATCAACCCGCAGGCCCCGGCCCACACGCTGGTCATTCCGCGCAAGCACATCGCCTCGATTGCCGAGTTGACCGAGGCCGATGCCGGCCTGCTGAGCCATCTGATGCTCACGGGCAACAAGCTTGCCAAGCAGAAGGGCATTGCCGAGGGCGGCTACCGCTTCGTGATCAACACCGGCAAGTTCGGCGGCCAGACGGTCTTCCATCTGCATCTGCACGTGCTCGGCGGACGGCCCATGCATTGGCCGCCCGGATAGCTCTGTTCGCTTGACCGGTTTCCCGCGATTCAGTAGAGTCGATCCCATGATGAAGAAGAGAGCTTCACCACCATCCGGCCTTGCGCTGTCGTTGAGCCTGTCCGATTGGAGTTGGCGCCAACTCCTGGCCTCTATGAAAGCGGATTTCCCCCGCGCCTCGCGCAAGGAGATTCAGCGGCGCGTCCGTGAGTACCTCGATCAACTCGAAGAGGTTCGGCAACGCATGCGGTTTCAGATCCCCCGATAATCCGCGTCCTCATGCCTCGTTGGCAGCCACCGGCATTCTCGAAAACCTTCTTTTCGGTGATCGGTTGTCTTGAAGAGAGCCGCGTGCAGTACGGCTTGATCGGGGCGATGGCATTGGGTGTCTGGGGGACAAGCCGGGCCACGCAGGACGTCGATTGCCTCGTGATGTCGGGCGAGAAAGAGCAGGCAGTCCTGATGGCGAACCTCCGGCGGAGGCGGTTTGTGCTGGATGCGCGATGGGCCGATCGAAACCCTGCGCTGAGGGAATGGTGTGTGCGCTATCGGCAGGGACTCTTTCCGGTCGATCTGCTCTCACCGCGCGATGAGTACGATCACGAAGCTCTGCGGCGACGCCGACGTAAACGAATCGACAAGAGGCCGGTGTGGGTGGTCGGACCGGAGGACCTGATTCTGCTCAAACTCAAAGCCGGGCGGCCTCGAGACTTTGAGGATGCCATCTCCGTCGTCCTTCGGCAGGGGGGCAAGCTCGATGTGGAGTATATGAAAAATTGGGCCAAACGGCTCGGCTTGTGGGAAGAAGTCATGTATTGCCTCACGCAATCCAAAGCGCCGATGCAGGGGTAACGCTGATTTCTGTTGTAAGGGATGTCCACGAACGAGCCATTCTCGATCAGTCAGTGGCTGGCCGGGCTGCCAGTGAGCTCGATCGGCTGGGTGTTTCTAGCGGCGGGGGTGCTGTTCCTGGTTTCCGGCGCGTATACCTCATACACCGGGTGGGTGCATGACCGGAGCCTGGAGCAGGAGGGGCGCGTCGCGAACGGCACTGTGCTGGAGAAAAACGTCCGGACTACCATTGAAAGGCAGGCGGGGCGGCAGTCACACGCGGGCGGAACGATAGAAACCTCTTACCTCGTTACTTTCCGTTTTTCGGCGCTTGGCGAGGACATCACCGATACCGTGGAGGTGGACAGGGACGTATGGGATCCATTGAAGGAGCAAGATCCGATCCGGGTCACGTATCTCCCTGATAAGCCGGAGATTCACCGTCTGGAGGGACAGGACACCGAGTTCCAACTGTGGAAGCTTCTCCTGTGGCTGGCCGGCGGAGGACTGTTCCTGTACGCCGGCAAGCTCCTGCTCGCCGGCAAAATCCAGTTAAGTTCTGATTCGGAATCAGAGGATTGACGTGGCAGCTCGGGCTTTCTCTAAATAAATCTGCTATGCTGAAGCACGGTCCATGACAAGCGTTTCCGACATCATCGCGAACATCGAAAGGGCGTTCAAGGAAGACCCGCGGCCCTGCTGTTTGCCCTGTCTCGGCGTCTCATCCCAACAACTCATCGAGCAGGTCGAGAAGCATATCAAAGACAACCTGAGCCAGGTCTATACCGTCGAAGACGGCACCTGCCACAAGCGCGACCATCAAGCCAAAGTCGTCCATCCGCGGAGTGCAAGGACGGCGATGCCGAACTACAAGGATAAAGGGTAGACGGAAGCAGGGGCGGCATGGCCCGTGCGGGTCCTGTCGCCGACCACCCCGTCCGGCTTCGCTCCACCCATCCCCCCGTGGGGAACCCCTTCCGCTGCAGGCGGACGGGGTCCCTGATCGGCGCCACCCGCCTGGAAGAAGATCGCCCAATCAAAAAAGAGTTCCCCTAGCCGCCAACAAAAAACACAACGGTGACAGACCGCTTGAAAGTCTATCACCGTTAACGCTTCGCCGCGTTCAGTGGGCCACCCCCCTAGCCAGTGCCCTCGAACCATCGCCCGCCTTTCTGAGTCGTGGGCGCAGGTTTACGTAGGCAACGCCTTGACGACGCCGGGCCGGCAGGCGACAATCTCTTGCTCCCATGAAGCCTGACAAACATCTCGCACAATTCTGGTCGAAACAGCTCGATCGCCGGCAGTTATTGAAAACGTTCGGCTGGATCGGCCTGATTGGATCAGCCGCGGCGCTGAGCGGGCCGCGCGGGCTGGCGCAGGTGGTCGAGACCACGGAACGGACCGGAGCGGGCACGGCGACCGGGGACATCCCCAGGCGCAAGCTGGGCAGGACCGGCGTGGAGGTGTCGGCGCTCTGCTTCGGCGGCGCCCACTGGGGCGGCATGAGATCGGACGAGGAAGCCATCCGGGTGCTGCATGAAGCCATCGAGGCCGGCATCACCTTCATGGACAACGCCTGGGAATACAACGAGGGACGCTCGGAGGAGCTGATGGGCCGGGGCATCCAGGGCCGGCGGCAGCAAGTGTTCCTGATGACCAAAGTCTGCTCGCACGGGCGCGACAAGAAAGTCGCCCTGCAGCAGCTGGACGAATCCCTCCGCCGCCTGAAGACGGACTATCTGGACCTCTGGCAGATTCACGAAGTCGTCTATGAGGACGATCCAGACCGGCACTTCATGGCGGGAGGCGCTGCCGAGGCCCTAATTGACGCGAAAAAGCAGGGCAAGGTGCGGTTCATCGGGTTCACGGGCCACAAGCATCCGAGGATCCATCTGAAGATGCTGCAGCACGACTTTCCGTTCGACGCCTGCCAGATGCCCCTGAACGTGTTCGACGCGACCTACCGGAGCTTCGAGCAGGAGGTGCTGCCGGTCCTGAACCAGCGGGGGATCGCGCCGCTGGCGATGAAGACGCTGAGCGGGAACGCGGAGCCGATCAAGCAGGGGGTGGTGACCCCCGAAGAGGCCCTGCGCTACGTGTTAAGCCTGCCGGTGGCCACCGTGGTGAGCGGGATCGATTCGCAGGCGGTGTTGAAGCAGAACCTCGGCATCGTCCGCCGGTTCACGCCGATGACGGCCGTCGAGATGGAGGCGTTGCGGACGCGCGTGGCGCGGTATGCCATGGACGGGCGGTTTGAGCTGTTCAAGTCCACCAACCGCTACGACGGGCGCATCGGCCGCGAGCAGCACGGAATCTCGTAAAGAGCGAGCTGTGGCGGGCCGGTCCGCCTCCCTTGCTCGCGCAACGCGCGGCCTAAGAAGGCCCTCGTTGGACGCGCGCAGTCGGAGTCGCACCGGCCCACCGCTCGCAAGAAAGAAACCTCACCCATCTAAAAATAGAGTAACGGCGACAGGCCGCCTCCAAGCCTGTCGCCTTTAACGCTTCGCCACGTTCCGTGGGCCGTTCCGGTAGTGATCTCCCTCGCCCCATTGCCCACTTGTGAGCTCCGGACTTGTGCCTACGTAGGCATGCCTTGACCGGTCTGGCTTAGAGGTAGACAATCTGTTTAATCATGGCCGCCATGCACTGGCCTAGGGGCGAGAGCTTCTTATCCCTTCCTGATATTTCAGAGCATGAACGGACTGGGATCTTCACTGTCTGAAACGTTGCGGTCCAAGCTCGCATCTGGACGTTCACGTCTAGGTTCAGCGTGGCTCTATATACGTTCTGGGCTCACCCGCTCCAAGCGTGCGGCTCAATACTGGTATGCGCTGCAGTGGCAGTACATCTACCGTGCGCACTATCGCTTCTCGCTTATGAAGTCGCGATACGGCTTTCTTGCCACAACCGCACTCTTAATCTTACTTATCATGGCCAGTGCTATTCTGGCACCGAACTTCCAAGGAGCATTGGAACCCTACTTCTTGGCTGATGAAAGGTTCGCGGGGCTTCGGACACTGCTTGTCACTCTCGGTGGTTCGCTCGTTGGAGCTGCCGCCATTGCCTTTTCGCTTGTCATGTTTGCCATGCAGGTCAACGTCGAGCGCATGCCTCACGGTCTGTTCCGGAAGTTCAGCTCAGATCCGAAGTTACTTGGGGCTTTTTGTGTCACATTTCTATTGGCGATTGGAGTGGCTACCCTGTCTCTTGTTCAGGACAGGTCAAGGTTGGCAGCTGCCATTTTGATGGCTGGTTGGGGAACGGTTTTAATCCTGGTACTTTTTCTTTTCGTTTATCGACGTGCACTGGCCCTTATTAGCCCTACGCAACAGCTCGCTCTCGTTGTTGCGGATGCCCAGCGAGATTTGCGTGCTTGGGTGCGACGATCACAACGTGCGGCGCCGCTTTTGGAGGATTCTGAAAAGCAGAGCACTGAGCAGGAGTCACGGTTGCGGTCTACCCACGATCTTCCGCGCGTCACTTATTTCCGACTCAATCCTCACTGGACGTCTGTGGCACAGAGGGCGATTCTTCATTCAGTCTCGTTCGCGCGAAGGTACGCCGAGCAAGGTGACCACGAGGTGTCTAGCGTTGCGTTAAGTGCAATCGTCGCGATTAATGCTGCCTATGTCGAGGCGAAGGGAAAAACGTTTTTCACGACTCACTTGATGCTTGATAACCCTCTTTCGAGAGATACGTTCATCATGGAAACCTTGGAATATCTTCGACAGAACATTCAAATCGGTATTTCTCGTGGAGACGAGCAGCAAATCGAGCAGACGTTCAGAACGATAGCAGCACTTTGCCGGATTTTCTTGAGCATCGACTATGCAACGGAAAATGCTTCAAAAACACACACGCATCTTGCCGCAGGATACCTCTCAAGTGCTGTGCAGTCCGTGGTTCCGCACAATATGCCCGATGTGCTCATGGAGGGTGTTCGGCTGATGGGGGAGGTGGCACAGTTTGTACTCAGTTGCGGAGAACCGAACGATATCGCAACAATTACAGAAAAAATTGCATTGATTTCGTGTACGGGAGTTGCAAGGGAAGACTATCGCCCAGTCACGCAAGTCGGCATGGAACAACTTGCCAAGCTCACCTTCGAACTTATTCGAAGCGGGTCCCATGACATTCAGTTTCCGGCAAGAGAGATCAGGGATGACGTAAGCTTGATCGTAAAGCTGTTTCTCAACCTCCCTGAGACGCCTTTGTCAAGTATCCATAGTACCTATCTTGCGCCTTACTACTCGGGCACTAGTACCGAGACACTGCAAAGATGGCTTACTGAATTGGTGAACGTGCTGATGAATGCCGAGGCAGATGACGAAATCGCGCAGAGAGTTATTGGGCACATTGAGCAATGGGCGGATGGATTATATCAGACCGAGAAAGAAATCCTTCTCGTAGCAATTCAGAAGAGATCGCATTTCACATTTGACATCGTCCATTGGGTTACTCATGTAACGAAACTCCTTTTGGCGGTCTCCAACGCACCAGCATGTAAGGATTACACTCGAGACGAGCTTAGAAAGAGCGCCCTTTGGCTTATTTCGGTCTTGTCATGGGTTCCGGATGATAAAGAAGCAATTACCTTCGTTGAGAACTTTCAAATGACAGGAACTTTGTTCGACGCAGCGTTAGATGCACACAATCGTGATTGTGACGAGGTTACTTTGCAAATCCATAACTTGCTCCTTTCATGGATGTTCAAAGCAGGTAAATACGAGAACGGTTGGGCAATTCTTGAACGAGCATGCTACGGGTTGGTCACGCTGGATCTTCTGCAGGGGAAGGATGGCACTGCACTAATGGCTGAAATTTCAGAACGCTTATCGAAAGAAGGTGCACCAGGGCAAGCGATTAGAGACCGTGCGGCTAGAGAAATTCGCAGGCAGGCCGTAACGTTTCGCGATAGCCGATACACATTAGAGCGTATCGAATATGCAATGGGACAGGTTGACCAAACTAGGCTACGCGATCTTCTAATGGGAATTTCCAATCGACTATCGCCTGGAACAGCAGGTGAGCCTGTGCATTCTCTTGATGTGTTCTAGCAAGGTGGGGACCAGAAAAGGTGTAGGAACCTTATATCTCAATATCTCACAGAAAGTGAAATGGGGACATTCTGAGCTAGCCCCACTTTCGTGGACACCTCAAAAAGGGGACAATAGCCCCAGGAGGTGTCCGATGGCGAATCGACAACCGTTCACCAAAGAATTCAAGCTCGAAGCCCTGCGGC